>Ga0247727_10015586_pt1 | contig 12436 bp, 8 predicted proteins | sample WisWelCaveWW1625_FD_202498 | JGI IMG/M metagenome (GOLD analysis project Ga0247727, IMG submission 202498) | Biofilm microbial communities from Wishing Well Cave, Virginia, United States - WW16-25 | ecosystem: Environmental > Aquatic > Deep subsurface > Groundwater > Cave microbial mat | place... | reverse complement strand
TCTCGATCGCACGGTTGGAAATGACCTCGTTGGCGTTCATGTTCGACGAGGTGCCGGACCCGGTCTGGAACACGTCGATCGGGAACTGCGGGTCGTGCTTGCCGTCGGCGACCTCGAGCGAGGCCCCGACGATGGCGTCGACCATCTCGCCCGACAGCACGCCGAGCTCGCCGTTGGCCTCGGCGGCGGCGGCCTTGATCAGGCCCAGCGCCCGGATGAAGCCGCGCGGCATAGGTCGGCCGCTGATCGGGAAGTTCTCGACCGCGCGCTGGGTCTGTGCGCCCCACAGCGCGTCGCTAGGGATGCGCATCTCGCCCATGCTGTCGCGCTCGGTACGGAACCCATCCTGCTTGCCGGCCATGCGTTTCGCTCCGATAAGTTGCTGCAACCCGTTGAGCGGAGGGGCTTTCTGGATAGAATAGCCGGCGCAAGACCTGCGCCCGACGTCGCGCTCAGCTGCGGGCGCGAATCGTACCACCATCGCGGAGCCGTCGATGGAGCCCAGCCCGCTCACTGCCCTCTCGCCGCTCGATGGACGCTACGCCGCCAAGGTCGAGGCGCTGCGCGCGACCTTCAGCGAGTACGGGCTGATGAAGGCGCGCGTCACCGTCGAGCTGCGCTGGCTCCAGCACCTCGCCTCGATCGCGGCGGTGGCCGAGGTCCCGCCCTTCAGCGCCGACGCCGAGACCCTGATCGACGCGACCATCGCGGGCTTCTCCGAGGACGACGCGGCGCGCATCAAGGCCATCGAGGCGCGCACCAACCACGACGTCAAGGCGGTCGAGTACTTCCTCAAGGAGCGCCTCCAGCGCCACGACGAGCTCGCCAAGGTGCTCGAGTTCATCCATTTCGCCTGCACCTCCGAGGACGTCAACAACGTCGCCTACGCGCTGATGCTGAGCGAAGCGCGCCGCGAGGTGCTGCTGCCGGGCCTGGGCCGCGTGACCGACGCGATCCGCCAGCTCGCGCACCGTCATGCGGCGCTGCCGATGCTGTCCCGCACCCATGGCCAGCCGGCCTCGCCGACCACGCTCGGCAAGGAGATGGCGAACGTGGTGGCGCGGCTCGAGCGCCAGTTCGAGCTGCTGGCCGAGGTCGAGCCGCTCGCCAAGCTCAACGGCGCGGTCGGCAACTGGAACGCGCACCTGATCGCCTACCCCGAGGTCGACTGGGCCGAAGAGACCGCGCGCTTCATCGACGGGCTGGGGCTGGTGCAGAACCCCTACACCGTCCAGATCGAACCGCACGATTGGATCGCCGAGTACTGCGACGCGCTGGCGCGCTCCAACACCGTGCTGCTCGACTTCGCGCGCGACGTCTGGGGCTACGTCGCGCTCGGCTACTTCAAGCAGCGCAGCGTCGCGGGCGAGGTCGGCTCCTCGACCATGCCGCACAAGGTCAACCCCATCGACTTCGAGAACGCCGAGGGCAACCTGGGTCTGGCCAACGCCCTGCTGCGCCATTTCTCAGAGAAGCTGCCGGTCTCGCGCTGGCAGCGCGACCTCAGCGACTCGACGGTGCTGCGCAACCTGGGCGTCGCGCTCGGCCACGTGGTGATCGCGCACGAGGCGCTGCTGCGCGGCACCGGCAAGCTTGAGGCCGACCCGGAGCGCCTGGCCGCCGACCTCGAGGCGAACTGGGAGGTGCTGGGCGAGGCGATCCAGACCGTGATGCGCCGCCACGGCATCCCCGAGCCCTACGAGAAGCTCAAGGCGCTGACACGCGGCAAGCGCATCGACGCCGCGACCCTGCGCGCCTTCGTCGAGAAGCTCGAGCTGCCGGCCGACGCCAAGCGCCGCCTGCTCGAGCTCACGCCGGCGACCTACGTCGGCGACGCGGCGCGCCTCGCCCGGGACGTCTGAGCGCCATGGAGCAGCGCCTGCTCGGCGGGCTCTCCGTCGAGCGCTTCCTCGCCGAGCATTGGCAGCAGCGTCCGCTGTTGGTGCGCGGCGCGCTGCCGCCCGCGGCCTGCCCGCTGACGCCCGACGAGCTCGCCGGCCTGGCCTGCGAGGACGAGGTCGAGTCGCGCCTGGTCACCCGCCACGCCGATCCGCGACGCCCCTACTCCCTGCGCCACGGTCCGTTCACGGCCGCCGACTTCGCGGCGCTTCCCGAACGCGACTGGACGCTGCTAGTGCAGGACTGCGACAAGCACGCGCTCGAGCTCGCCGTGTTCCTCGAACCGTTCCGCTTCGTGCCGGACTGGCGCATCGACGACCTGATGGTCTCGTACGCCACCGAGGGCGGTGGGGTCGGACCGCACGTCGACCAGTACGACGTATTCCTGGTCCAGGGCCTGGGCCGACGCCGCTGGCGAATCGGCGAAGCCGGCGCCGACCGCGGCGAGCTCCCGGACCTCGACCTCAAGGTGCTGGCGCGGTTCGCGCCGACCGAGGAGTGCGTGCTCGAGGCCGGCGACCTGCTGTACCTGCCGCCCGGCGTGCCCCACGAGGGCGTGGCGCTCGGCGAGTGCCTGACGCTCTCGGTCGGGTTCCGCGCGCCCAGCCACCGCGAGCTGTTCAGCGACCTCGCCGAGCTGCTCTACCAAGGCGTCGAGGAGGACGCGCGCTACGTCGATCCGCGGCTCGCCGTGGCTGAGGCGCGGCCGCCAGGGCGGATCTCGCCCGCCGCGCTGGCCACGGTGCGCGAAGCGGTGCGCCGCCACCTCGCCCCGAGCGACGCCGAACTCGACGCCTGGTTCGCGCGCTTCATCACCGAACCCAAGCCGCAGCTGCGCGCCGCGGCGCCAGACCAAGCCCTCGATCCCGAGACGCTGGCCGCCGAGCTCCGCGCCGGGGCCGGCTTGGTCCGCGACCCGCGCAGCCGCTTCGCCTGGCTGCGCGATGCCGACGGCGCCCTGGTGCTGGCCGCCGATGGCACCGCCCAGCGTCTGCCCGACGGCCTTCAGCCGCTGGTCGAGCTGCTGTGCCGCGAGCGCCGGTTCCCGAGCGCGGTACTGCGGCGCTATCTTGAGGACCCGCAAGCGCGCGCACTGCTGGCCGCGCTCCACGCCCAAGGGGCGCTCGACCTCGAGGGAGGCACATGAACGAGTTCGACGTCCGTCGCGCCGAGTGGCAGGACCCCGCCGACCGCGCCGCCTGCAGCGCGGTGCGGCAGGCGGTGTTCGTGGTCGAGCAAGGCGTGCCGGAGGACCAGGAGCTCGACCAGCACGACGCGACCAGCCTCCACGTGCTGGCCTGCGACGCCGCCGGCGCCGCGGTCGGCACCGGCCGGCTGCTCGAGGATGGCCACATCGGGCGGATGGCCGTGCTCGCCGACTGGCGCGGGCGGGGGGTGGGCGATGCGATCCTCCGCGCCCTGCTCGCCGAGGCGTACGCGCGCGGCGACCGCGCGAGCGTGCTCTCCGCGCAGGTCCAGGCGATCCCGTTCTACGAACGGCTCGGCTACCGCGTCGAGGGCGAGGAGTACGTGGACTGCGGCATCCCCCATCGCACGATGCGCCTGGCGCTTGGCGCCGCGCAGCGTCCGGCCGAGCTCGAGCGCACCCGCCCGGCGCCCGAGCTGCGTCGGATCTACAGCGTCGCCCAGGCCCAGGCCGCGGCGCTCGAGCTGGCGCGGCGCGCCCGCCACCGCATCGCGATCCTGACGCTCGACCTCGAGCCGGCGCTGTACTCGACCCTCGAGCTCCGCGACGAGTTGAGCCGCGTCGCGCGCAGCAGCCGCTTCGCCCTGGTCCGGATCCTGGTGCGCGACACGCAGCGCGCGGTGCGCGAGGGCCACCACCTCATCGAGCTCGCCGACAAGCTCGCGAGCTTCGTCAAGATCAAGGTGCCGAACCCCGACGACGAGCAGCGCAGCGACGCGTTCCTGATCTGCGACGACGACGCGATCCTCTACCGCGCGGTCGGCGACCGGCCCGAGGGCGTGGTCGAGGTCGGCGCCTCGGCGTTGGCGCGCGAGCGCCTGCGGAGCTTCGACCGCCTCTGGGAGCGAGCCGAGCCCGATCCCAACCTGCACCGCCTCGGGATCTGAGCGCCGATGGTCTGGAAGCCCCACGTCACCGTCTCGGCGGTCGCCGAGCAGAACGGTCGCTTCCTGGTGGTCGAGGAGATCGTCGAAGGCCGCGAGGTCGTCAACAACCCCGCCGGCCACCTCGAGCGCGACGAGTCGCTGCTCGAGGCGGTGGTGCGCGAGGTCCGCGAGGAGACCGGCTGGGGTTTCGTCCCCGACCACGTCACCGGGCTCTACCTCTGGACCAGCGAGAGCGGCCGGACCTTCCTGCGGGTCAACTTCTCGGGCCGCTGCACCGAGCACGACCGCTACCGACCGCTCGACGACGGTATCGTCCGGGTGCGCTGGATGTCGCGCGCCGACCTCGGCGCCTGCGCGCCGCGGCTGCGCAGCCCGATGGTGCTGCGCTGCATCGACGACCACCTGGCGGGCAAGCGCTTCCCGCTCGACGTGCTCACCCACCTCGCGAGCGGCGACGCGCCGACCTGAGGGCGCGGCGGCGCGCTACGATGGCGCGGTGTCACGCATCGTCATCGGTATCTCGGGCGGGGTCGACTCCGCGGTCGCCGCCCTGCTGCTCAAGCAGCAGGGCCACGAGGTGCTGGGCGTGTTCATGGACAACTGGGACGGCGCCGACGCCTACTGCACCGCCGCCGAGGACTTCCAGGACGCGCGCGCGCTGTGCGAAGCGCTCGAGGTGCCGCTCCACAAGGTCTCGTTCGCCGACCAGTACCTGGAGCGGGTGTTCGCGGGCTTCCTCGCCGAGCTTCGCGCCGGGCGCACCCCGAACCCCGACGTGGCCTGCAACAGCGAGATAAAGTTCCGCTGCTTCCTGGACCACGCGCTGCGGCTCGACGCCGAGCTGCTGGCCACCGGCCACTACGCGCGGGTCGAGCGGACCGCGAGCGGCGCCCGGCTGCTGCGCGCCGCGGACCTCGACAAGGACCAGACCTACTTCCTGCACGCCATCGCGCCCGCGGCGCTGGCGCGCGCCGAGTTCCCGCTCGGACGGCTGACCAAGCCCGAGGTCCGCGCGCTGGCGCAGCGCCACGGGCTCGCGGTCCACGACAAGCCCGACTCGACCGGCATCTGCTTCATCGGCGAGCGGCGCTTCCGCGAGTTCCTCAAGCGCTGGCTGCCGACCGAGCCCGGACCGATCCTGGCGCTGGACGGCGCGCCGCTCGGCGACCACGAGGGGCTCGCCTACTACACGCTCGGCCAGCGCGCCGGCCTCGGGATCGGTGGCCAGCGCGGCGGCGCCGAGCTGCCCTGGTACGTGGCCGGCAAGGACCCGGGGCGCAACGCGCTGCTGGTGGTGCAGGGCCACGACCACCCGGCGCTGCTGACCAGCAGCGTGACCGTCGTCGACCCGCGCTGGTCGCGCGCCACGCCCGAGGTCGGCGAGCCGCTCACCGCCCAACTCCGCCATCGACAGGCGGAGCAGCCCTGCCGGATCGTAGCGCAGGACGCGGCCCGGCTCACCGTGCGTTTCGACGCGCCGCAGCGCGCCGCGACGCCCGGCCAGTACTGCGTGCTCTACCGCGGTGCGGAATGCCTGGGCGGCGGCGCGCTCGTCGCGCCCGAGGCCGCGGCGCAGGCGGCGGTCGGATGAGCGCCGCCACCGACCGCACCCTGGCCTTGGCCGGCGTGTTCGGCGCGGCGGCCCTGGTCGACGAGGTCGCGAAGCGCGCCGACCCCGACGCGGCGCCGATCGAGGTCGCGCTCGCGCCGCTGTTCCGCTTCGAGGCGCCCGACGTGCTGGCGGTCTACGGCGCGCAGCAGCACCTCAAGCTCGGGCTGGCGACGCTCGAGCGCGTGCTCGGCGAACCGCAGGGCGAGGACGACGCGCTGGTGCTGCGCTACGCGCTCGGCCTGCTGCACTTCGAGCGCATCTACTCGCGCGACGCCGCGCTCCAGGACGAGCTGCGAAGCGCGTTGCGCCGCGCCCAGCTCGCCACCGACGCCGAGGGCTTGGGCGGCGACGCGCTGCTCGCCACGCTCGCCGACGCCTGGACCAAGACCCTGGGCGCGATCCGGCCCCGGATCATGATCAGCGGCGACCCGCAGCGCCTGCAACGCAAGCACACCGTCGACCTGGTGCGCGCGCTGCTGCTCGCCGGGCTGCGCTCGGCGGTGCTGTGGCGCCAGCTCGGCGGCTCGCGCTGGTCGCTGCTGTTCGGGCGCCGCACGCTGCGGCGCGAGGCGCGGCGTCTGCTCGCCGCCTGAGGGCGCTCAGGCCGCGCTCGACAGCACCGGGCTCCGGGCCAGGAGCGGCGCCAGCCAGCGCTCGGCCTCCACCACCGTCCAACCCTTGCGCCGCGCGTAGTCGGCGACCTGGTCCGGCCCGATGCGTCCGACCGCGAAGTAGCGCGCCGCGGGGTGGGCGAAGTAGAAACCGGCGACCGCCGCGGTCGGGTGCATCGCGAACGACTCGGTCAGCGTCAGGCCGATGGCGCGCTCGGCGTCGAGCAGCTGCCAGATCGTCCCCTTCTCGCTGTGCTCCGGGCAGGCCGGATAGCCCGGCGCCGGACGGATCCCCTGGTACGCCTCGTCGATCAGCGCGGCGTTGTCGAGCGTCTCGTCCGGCACGTAGCCCCAGGCGTCCTTGCGCACCAGCTGGTGGAGACGCTCGGCGAGCGCTTCGGCCAACCGGTCGGCGAGCGATTTGAGCAGCAGCGCGCCGTAGGGATCGTGCGCGGCCTCGAGCTCGGCGACCTTCTCATCGACCCCGATGCCAGCGGTCACCGCGAACGCGCCCAGCCAGTCGGGTCCGGCCTCGGGCGGCGCCACCAGGTCGGCCAGGCACAGGTTCGGCTGGCCAGCGGTGCGCGGCCCTTGCTGGCGCAGGAAGCGGAAGCGCAGCGCACCGCCCGGCCCGTCGACCTCGACGTCGTCGCCGTCGCGCCGCGCCGGGAACAGGCCGAACACCGCGCGCGCCTCGAGCCAACCCTCGGTCTCGATGCGGTCGAGCATCCGTTCGGCGTCGGCGAGCAGGGTCCGCGCCTGCTCCCCGTAGCGGGCGTCGGACAGCACCTGCGGGTAGGCGCGGCGCAGGTCCCAGGCGTGCATGAACGGCGTCCAATCGACGAAGCGGCGCAGCTCGGCGAGCGGCCAACGCGCCAGGGTCCGCGTGCCGTGCAGCCGCGGCTCGACCGGGCGGCGCGCGGACCAGTCGGTGCGCAGCGCGTTGGCACGCGCCGCCTCGAGCGTCACCAGCCGCTCGCCGCGCACATCGCGCTCGTGCTGGGCGCGGACCGTGGCGTGGTCGGCGCTGAGCTGGGCGACGTAGCCTTCGCGCTGGGTCGCCGAGGTCAGCTGGGTGACCACACCGACCGCGCGCGAGGCGTCGCGGACGTGGACCGTCGGACCGGAGTAGCGCGGCGCGATGCGCAGCGCGGTGTGGGTGCGCGAGGTGGTCGCGCCGCCGATCAGCAGCGGTAGCCGCAGCTCGGAGCGCTCGAGCTCGCCCGCGACGTGCGCCATCTCGTCGAGCGAGGGGGTGATCAGTCCCGAAAGCCCGATGGCGTCGACCTGGTGCTCGCGCGCCGCGGCCAGGATCCGCGCCGCCGGCACCATCACCCCGAGGTCGACGATCTGGTAGCCGTTGCACTCGAGCACCACAGCCACGATGCCCTTGCCGATGTCGTGGACGTCGCCCTTGACGGTGGCGAGCAGCACCCGCCCCTTGCCGGCGCCGCGACCGTCGCGGTCGAGGTACGGGAGCAGCGCCGCGACGGCGCGCTTCATCACGCGCGCCGACTTGACCACCTGGGGCAGGAACATCTTGCCCGCGCCGAACAGCTCACCGACCCGGTCCATGCCGGCCATCAGCGGTCCCTCGATCACCTCGAGCGCGCGCGCGCTCGCCAGCCGCGCCTCCTCGACGTCGGCCTCGATGTGGTCGACGATGCCGTGGACCAGCGAGTGCGCCAGGCGCTCGGCCACCGGCAGCTCGCGCCACACCAGGTGCTCGACGCTACGCGCTGCGCGCCGCGCGTTGCCGGCGACCTCGAGCAGGCGCTCGCCGGCGTCGGGCCGGCGCGCCAGCACCACGTCCTCGATCCGCTCGCGCAGCGCCGGGTCGAGCGCGTCGTAGACCGGCAGCGCACCGGCGTTGACGATCGCCAGGTCGAGGCCGGCCGCGACGGCGTGGTGCAGGAACACGCAATGGATGGCCTCGCGCAGCGCGCCGTCGCCGCGGAACGCGAAGCTCACGTTCGACACGCCCGCGATGGTGTGCGAGCTGGGGAACTCGCGCTCCAAGGCGCGCAGCGCGTCCAGGAACTCGAGCGCCAGCCGGTCGTGGCTGGCGATGCCGGTCGCGACCGCGAACACGTTGGGGTCGAACACCACGTCAGCCGGGTCGAAGCCGGCCTGCTCGACCAACAACCGGTGGGCACGGCGCGCGATCGCGAGCTTGCGGGTCGCGTCCTCGGCCTGGCCGGACTCGTCGAACGCCATCACCACCACCGCCGCGCCATGGCGACGCAGGCAGCGGGCTTGCTCGAGGAACGCCGCCTCGCCCTCCTTGAGGCTGATCGAGTTGACCAAGACCCGGCCCTGCACGCACTTGAGCCCGGCCTCCAGCACCTCGAAGCGCGAGCTGTCGAGGACCACCGGCACGCGCGCCACCTCCGGGTCGCTGGCCAGCAGCTCCAGCAGGCGGGTCATGGTCGCCGGGCCGTCGAGCAGCGCTTCGTCGACGTTGAGGTCGAGGAGCTGGGCGCCCTCGCGGACCTGCTGGCGCGCGACCTGCAGCGCCGCCTCGAGCTCGCCCGCCACCACCAGCTCGCGGAAGCGCTTCGAGCCGGTGACGTTGGTGCGTTCGCCGACGTTGACCAGGTTGGTCTCCGGGCCGATCACGCAGGGTTCGAGACCGGCGAGCCGCAGGCGGGGCGCGAGCTGCGGCGCGCGGCGCGGGCGCTGGCCCGCGACCGCGGCGGCGATCGCCGCGATGTGCTCGGGGGTAGTGCCGCAGCAGCCGCCGACCAGGTTGACGATGCCCTGCTCGGCCCAGGCGCCGAGCGCCGCGGCCATCGTCGCCGGCGTCTCGTCGTAGCAGCCGAGCGCGTTGGGCAGGCCGGCGTTGGGGTGCGCCGAGAGCGCGGTGTCGGCGACCCGCGCCAGCTCCGCGACGTGTTGGTGGAGCTGCTCGGCGCCGAGCGCGCAGTTGAGCCCGACCACCGCCGGCCGGGAATGGCGCACCGACCACCAGAACGCCTCGGCGGTCTGGCCGGAGAGCGTGCGGCCGCTGGCGTCGACGATGGTCGCCGAGATCAGCAACGGCACGCGACCGCCGCGTGCGGCGAACGCATCCTCGATCGCGAACAGCGCGGCCTTGCAGTTGAGGGTGTCGAACACGGTCTCGACCATCAGCAGCTCGGCGCCACCGTCGAGCAAGCCCTCGGTCGCCTCGCGGTAGTTCACGACCAGCTCGTCGAATCGCACCGCGCGCTTGCCCGGGTCGGCCACGTCCGGCGACAGCGAGGCGCTGCGGTTGGTCGGGCCGAGGATGCCGCAGCACCAACGGGGCCGGGCGCTGGTCGAGCGCCGGTCGCAGAGCGCCCGCGCCAGCTCGGCGCCGGCGCGGTTGATGCGATAGGCGTGATCGCCTAGCCCATAGTCGGCGAGGCCGATGCGGGTGGCGTTGAACGTGTTGGTCTCGACGATGTCGGCGCCGGCCGCGAGGTAGGCGTCGTGGACCGTCGCCACCGCATCCGGCTGGGACAGCACCAGCAGGTCGTTGCAGCCGGCGAGCGGCTGCGGGTGGTCGCGGAACGCGGCGCCGCGGAAGCCGGCCTCGTCTAGCCTCAGTCGTTGGAGCATCGTGCCCATCGCGCCGTCGAGCAGCAGGATGCGCTGCGCGAAGTGCTCGGCCAGGTCACCCTTGTCGGTCTTGGTGAACGCCTCGCTCATGCCACGGCCCGCGCCGGCGCGACCCCGGCCCCGAGCACCCGGCAGATGGCGCGGGTCAGCTCGGGCCGGTTGAGCGTGTAGAAGTGGAACTCCTCGACCCCCTCGCGTTGCAGGCGCCGGACCTGCTCGACCGCCACGCTCATCGCGATCAGCCGCCGTTGCTCGGGGTCGGCATCGAGACCGTCGAACATCCGCGCCAACCAGCTCGGCACCCGCGCCCCGCAACGCGCGCTGAACGCGACGAACTGCGCGAAGTTGGTGACCGGCAGGATCCCGGGCACCAGCGGCACGCGGATCCCGGCCGCCGCCGCCCGGTCCCGGAACCGCAGGTACGCGGCCGGGTCGACGAAGTACTGGGTGATGGCGCGGCGCGCGCCGGCATCGAGCTTGCGCTTGAGGTTGGCCAGGTCGGCGGCTGGGCTCGCCGCATCGGGATGGGTCTCGGGGTGGGCCGCGACCGAGACCTCGAACGGCGCGACCCGCGCCAGCCCGGCGACCAGCTCGGCCGCGTCGCGGTACCCGTCGGGGTGCGGTGCGAAGCGCTCGCCGGGCGGCGGGTCGCCGCGCAGCGCCACCACGTGCCGGACCCCGGCCTCCCAGTAACGCGCCGCCACGGCATCCACCGCCTGCCGGCTCGCCCCGACGCAGGTCAGGTGCGCGGCTGCCAGCAGCGGCGTCTCGCGCGCGATGCGCGCGACCGTGGCGTGGGTGCGCTCGCGGGTCGAACCGCCCGCCCCGTAGGTGACCGAGACGAAGCGCGGCGCGAGCGGCGCGAGCAGCTCGATCGCCGACCAGAGCTGGGCCTCGGCGGCGGCAGTGGCGGGCGGGAAGAACTCGAAGGACAGCTGCGGCGCGCGGCGCGCAGCATCGAATCGGTCGTTGGTCAGCAGTTCCATCGGCACGGCCCTCGCAGCTGGGGCGTGGTGTGCCGGAACAGGCGCCAGCGGGAACCGGCGTCAGAGACGACGGAGCCCGCTCAGCGCGGGCTCTCAGGAGCACCCGCTTTAGCTGCATTTGTTACGCGCCCGCAAGCTGAGCTTCAAATCGGCGCGATCGTCGGCGGCAAGGTTGGCGCATGGCGCGGGCCGCGTCAAGCCGACCAGTGGCGGCGGGCGGCGCCGCTATAATCCCCAACCTCCCGCCCCTCCCCACCGACCCCGGAGCCCCCATGAGCAAGGATTCCTTCGCGACCCGCACCACCCTCGCGGTCGGCTCGAAGTCCTACACCATCCACTCCCTGGGCAAGCTCGGCGCGCGAGCCGCCCGCCTGCCGTTCTCGATCAAGGTGCTGCTCGAAGGGCTGCTGCGCAACGAGGATGGGGTCGCGGTCACCAAGGCCGACATCGAGGCGCTGCTCGCCGCCGACCTGCGCAAGCTGGCGCCCAAGGAGATCGCCTTCATGCCGGCGCGCGTCCTGATGCAGGACTTCACCGGCGTGCCGGCGATCGTCGACCTGGCGGCGATGCGCGATGCGGTCCGCACCCTGGGTGGCGACCCGAAGCGCGTCAACCCGCTGATCCCCGCCGAGCTGGTCATCGACCACTCGGTGATGGTCGACCATTACGGCGCCAAGGACTCCTTCGACCTGAACGCCAAGCTCGAGTTCGACCGCAACAAGGAGCGCTACGCGTTCCTGCGCTGGGGCCAGACCGCGTTCCAGAACTTCAAGGTCGTGCCGCCGGACACTGGCATCGTCCACCAGGTCAACATCGAGCACCTGGCGCGCGTGGTCTTCGTCGACCCGCAGGGCGTGGCCTACCCCGACACCGTGGTCGGCACCGATTCGCACACCACGATGGTCAACGGCCTCGGCGTGCTCGGCTGGGGAGTCGGCGGCATCGAGGCCGAGGCCGCGATGCTCGGCCAACCGTCGACGATGCTGATCCCGGAGGTCATCGGGGTGAAGCTCACCGGCAAGCTGCCGCAGGGCTCGACCGCGACCGACCTGGTGCTGACCGTGACCGAGATGCTGCGCAAGCGCGGCGTGGTCGAGAAGTTCGTCGAGTTCTTCGGCGACGGCCTCAAGGGCCTGCCGCTCGCCGACCGCGCGACGATCGCCAACATGGCGCCCGAGTACGGCGCGACCTGCGGCATCTTCCCGATCGACGACGAGACGCTCGCCTACCTGCGCCTCACCGGTCGCAGCGACGACCAGGTCGCGCTGGTCCGCGAGTACGCCAAGGCGCAAGGCATGTGGCGCATCGACGGCGCAGCCGAAGCCGAGTACACCGACGTGCTGCACCTCGACCTGTCGAGCGTGGTGCCGTCGCTGGCCGGGCCCAAGCGTCCGCAGGACCGCGTGCTGCTCGGCGACATGCAGCGCAACTTCAAGAGCGCCTTCGGCAAGGACCAGGACAAGTGGCGGTCGGCGGGACCGGCCACGGTCGAGCACGACGGCCAGCGCTTCGAGCTCAAGGACGGCGCAGTCGCGATCGCCGCGATCACCTCCTGCACCAACACCTCCAACCCGGCGGTGATGATCGCCGCCGGTCTGGTGGCGCGGAAGGCCCGCGCGCTCGGCATGAGCGTGCCGCCGTGGGTCAAGACC
>Ga0247727_10015585_pt1 | contig 12437 bp, 8 predicted proteins | sample WisWelCaveWW1625_FD_202498 | JGI IMG/M metagenome (GOLD analysis project Ga0247727, IMG submission 202498) | Biofilm microbial communities from Wishing Well Cave, Virginia, United States - WW16-25 | ecosystem: Environmental > Aquatic > Deep subsurface > Groundwater > Cave microbial mat | place... | reverse complement strand
CAGGGCCTCCGTCCTCGCCGGCGTCGCCCGGACCATCGAGGACTTCGGTGAACTCGAGCACCTACTGAACGAGCCAAGGAAGGACCCACTTCAGGCGCTCGAGGTCTCAGGGTCTCCTGCCGAAGCGTCCGCCCAGGTTCGCCGTGCGTTCGGGCTCAACGGGACCGAGCCGGTCCGGGACATCTGCGGCCTGCTGGAGGCCCGGGGTGTCAAGGTCATCCCTCATCCCGTGGCGTCCGACGCGTTCTTCGGCCTCTCCGTGGCCGCCGAGGACGGCGGGCCTGCCGTCGTGGTCAATACCTGGGACCGCATCCCGGTCGAGCGGTGGATCTTCACCGCAGCCCACGAGCTCGGACACCTGGTCCTGCATCGAGAGGCCTACGACGTGACCGCCATCGGCGAAAGGCCGGAGGAGGAGACCCAGGCCAATCAGTTCGCTTCGCACTTCCTGCTTCCCGAACCGGGCTTCCGGTCCGAGTGGGAAGAGACTGCCGGGATGGACCCTGTGGACCGCATCCTCAAGGTCAAGCGGATGTTCCGGGTCTCCTACCGCACCGTTTTCTACCGACTCGCCGAAGGGCACCCGGACGGCGCCGGCATCTGGCTCCACTTCCAGTTGGCATGGAAGCGACGCTGCGGGAAGACCCTGAAGAAGGCGGACGAGCCCGAGGGCCTTCAGGCGGAGGCCTTCCGCGCGGGTTCTCCCGAACCTCCGAAGTCCGGTGAGCCGGAGAGCCTCGTCCCCCACGACTTCGCGGAGGACCGGCTCTCCTTCCTGGTGCGGAAGGCCGTCGAGGCGGGCGCGATCACCCTGGGCCGGGCGGCGGAGATCCTCGGCCTTCCCCTCCGCGACATGAGGGAGCGGGCCATGGCGTGGGCCGTTTGACAGGCCGTGGCGGCGCCCGGTCCACCGATCTTCGTCGATGCGAATGTGCTGATCGACTTCGCGGGGGTCGACCTTCGCGTCCTGGGCCTCGTCTCCTCGGGCATTGGTGAAGTCCGGGTCGTCACGGAGGTTCTTGCCGAGGCACGCACGACGGATGCCGCCGCCTGCGGGCGGGTCGGAATCGTGGTCGTGACCCCTACCTTGGCCCAGATTCTCGCGGCCGGTGTACGTCGCGCCGGCCTCTCCTTCGAGGATCACCTCTGCCTGCTGGCGGCGAAGGGGGCTGGCGCGAGGTGTCTCTCCAACGACCAACCGCTCCGGAGCGCCTGTGCTGCCGAAGGGGTCCCCTGCGTCTGGGGTCTGGAGATCATGCTGGAGCTCGTAGCCGCGGACTCCCTGGACCGCGCCAGGGCGGACACGGTCGCTGTGAAGATCCAGGCATGCAACCCCCTCCATATCAGCGGGGCGATCCTGGCCGAGTTCCGGCGCAAGCTGGCCGCCATTCCGTAGCGAAGTGACCCGACGCGCGCCGCGGTCGCCAGCGGGGCGGTATCTCAATCTCCCCACAGGACGAAGGCCGCCCAGTGGGCGGGGTGGGAGGCGGGGCCGCCCGCCCGGAGGGCCTGGAGCTTCGCCGCGCGGAGCGCCTCGGGGGCGGAGAGGCCGTCGCGGAGCATCCCCCGGTAGAAGGCCACCATCAGCGCCCGGGTGGCCTCGTCGGAGACCGCCCAGTCCGAGGCGACGACGCGTGAGGCCCCGGCGAAGAGGAACGCCCGGGCGAGCCCCAGGGCCCCCTCCCCGCGGAGGATCCGTCCCAGGCCCGTGTCGCAGGCGGAGAGGACCACGAGGTCCGCGGGCACCCGCATCCGGTAGACGGCATCGACGGTGAGGACCTCGCCCCCGGTGAGCACGAGGCCCGTGAGCCTCGGCCTCACCGCGTCCACGGACCCGTGGCAGGCGATATGCAGCGCGGCGAGGCGCCCCGGGTGCCGGGCGAGAGCCCCGGCGAGGCCGGCCGCGGTCCCCTTCTCCCGGAGGAGGAGGTGGCGATCCTCGGCCGGCACGAGGCCGCCGATGGCCTCCACCTCCGCCGCGGTCCCCGGGAGGCGGCGGAGCGTCCCGCGTCCCCTCACCCCCGTTTCCGGCGCCGTCCCCTCGCCCGGGTACAGCGGGTCCCCGACCGCCAGCAGGCCCCTCCCCGGTCCCCCCTCCCGGGCCTGCCCGTCCCGGAGGAGGTGGAGGACGGTCGCCGAGGGGACGTAGGAGACCTCCCAGCGCTCGAGGACCCGCTGCCGAAGCCCCCCCTCCTCCCGCAGGAGCGCCTCGAAGGGGAGGAAGGCTAGCGGCCCATCGGGGGAGACGAGGATCCGGGTCCGGCCCGCCGTCTCCTCTTCCAGCGGCCGGAGAAGCGACTCGTAGAGGGCCGCGGCCTTCCTCCCGTCCGCACTCCCCTCCACGGAGACGACCTCGAGGTACGCCTCCGCGGCGGCGGCGAGGTCCGCGGCGTCCCCGAGGTCCACGAGGCGCGCCGAGTCGCGCGTGACCGCCACCGCGAAGGACCGCTCCGGGGTCAGGTGGTAGATCGCCAGCACGGTGCCGGGGTCGAGGCCCGCCTGGAGATCCGCGAGCGCCACGGGCCGGGGATAGACCAGGCCGGCAACGCTCCGGGCCTCGCGCTGCACCCGGGCCGAGGTTACCTCCAGCCCGCGGTAGGCGGCGTCCAGGTCGGCCCGCGCGGCCAGGACCGTCCCCGGCTCCGCCCCGGCCCGGGAGGCGAGGTCCGCCAGCGTGTTCCTCAGCGCGGCGACGCGTTCCCGCGCCGCCGCGTCCTCTTCGCGGAGCGCCGCCGGGACTGCGGCCGCCAGCAGGGAGTCGCGGTTGACGATACCCTCGGCGAGAAGGAGGCCGCGGCTCGCCTCGGCGAACCAGAAGGCCTCCCCGGCCGCGTCGGCGCCCTCCGGGGGCGGGCGGTCGAGGAGGTCCTTCGCGGCGAGGAACCCGGCGTCGGCGGCGGCCCGCGCGTCCCTCCGCAGCCCCTCCCCCTCCTCTTCGCCGAGGCCGATCCCCAGGAGGAGCGGCGTCTCGACGGCCCGGCGCGCCAGGCGAAGCGCCTCCGCCGGGCGCCCCGACCGGCGTTGCAGCCGGGCCAGGTCGAGGAGCACGCCCGAGGCCCCGGCCCGGTCGCCGACGGCCTCCATCTCCTCCAGGGCCCTCTCCCCGAGGTCCGTCGCGAGGCGCACCTCGCCCCGCGCCGCGCACACCCTCCCGAGTTCGGCGCGGGCGCGTGCCGCCGCCGCGCGGTTCCCCATGGCCTCCATCTCCGCCAGCGCCTGCTGCAGGGCCTCCGCGGCCCGGTCGAGGGAGCCCTGCCGGGCGCGGAGGGTCCCCAGGCGGGCCAGGGCGTCCGCCGCGTCCGGCCGCTCCCCCGCCTCCACGAGGTCCCGCCACGCCCTCTCCTGGATCTCCTCGGCCCGGTCCGGGTGCCCCGCCTCGGCGTACACGGTCCCTAGTTCGCCCCGGATCCTGGCCGCCACCGTCCCGTACACGCGGAGGGAATCGATCTCCGAGACGGCCCGCTCCAGCGCCTCGACGGCCCGGCCGTGGATCCCCAGGCGCGCGTAGGTCCGGCCTGTCGCGGCGAGGCTCGTCCCCCCCCCGAGGATCGAGGAGCACTCCGTGAGGTAGCGGCGGCGGGCCTCCTCGAGCCGCGGCAGCCCCCGCGCGTAGTCGCCGCGGAGGACCTGGAGGCTCGCGGCATCCTCGAGGGCCTGGGCCGCCACCCAGCGATCCCCGGCGGCCTCCGCCTCCCGGAGCGCGCGCTCGGCGAGTTCCAGCGCCGCCCCGTACTCGCCCAGGGCCTCGTAGGCCTCGGCCATGTTCACGAGAACCTGGGCGAAGCGCGCCCTGTCCCCCATGGCCTCGAAGACCGCGAGCTCCTCCTCCCAGAGGGCGCGGGATGCCCCGAGGTCCCCGCAGCGGTAGGACTGGTAGCCGGCCGCCCAGAGGCAGATGCCCTGCCCCGCGGGCCACGGCACGAGTGCCGCGGCCGCCGCCGCCTCGCGCCAGGCAGGGACCGACTCGCGGGTCCGCCCGGCCTCGACGAGCAGACCACCGACGCCCTTGCGCAGGAGGGCCGCGCCGACGCCGGGAGGGGCCGTCGCGAGGGACTTCCGGGCCTCCTCGAGGAGCGCGTCCCACTCCCCCGTCGCCCGCGGGAGGCGCGCGGAGTGGATGCGCCGGAGGAGCCCGTGGAGCGCGGCCTCCCGCCGGACCTCCTCGGTCCCGAGGAGCCGCCAGCCCTGCACGATGGAGGGGAGCGATCCGTTGCCCCTCTCCCCCTTCACCAGATCGGAGAACGCCCCCGCCGCGTCCAGGGCCTCCCCACCGCCCGGGGGATCCCGGAGGATCCCCTCACCGTGCAGCCCGAGGAGGTCGTAGGCCACGAGGAACGGATCGAGGTGCTCCCACTTCGCGGACTTCGCCGCGAGGGCGGCCATCGCGGCCTGGTCCCCCGAACGGAAGGCCTCCAGGAATTCGCGGGCGAGGACCTGGTCCTTGGGGAGGGCCGGCGGCGGCCCCTCCTCCCCCGCTGCCGGGCCTTGGAGCAGGGCGAGGAGCGCGATCGCGGCTGCCGGAAGCAGAGGCCGGATCACCGCGGTTCCCCCACGCCCTCCGGTTCGCCCAGGGCCCTCCGTGCCGCCGCGAGGACCTCACGGCCGGAGGGGTCCCCGGGCCGGAGGAGGAGGAACGCCTCCGCCTCCTCCACCGCCGCGGCGTAGAGCCCGCGCCGCAGGGCGAAGTGGGCGCGCAGGAGGGGCCGGAGCCCCGCCGGGGCGCGCGCGTCGATCACCCGTCCCGCCTCCTCGAACGCGCGCCGCTCGGCGGCGGAGGCGATGTCGAAGGCCCGCCGCGATCCCTCGCGGCCGAGCGGGCCCTCGCCGGACGCCTCCCAGATGTAGCGCGTCCCGGGACGGAGGTCCTCCTCGCCCGGGGGGAAGGGGAGCGAAGCGGTGGGCGACTCCGCGGACCAGAGGGGATCCCCCTCCGCCGTCCGGAGGGAGACCCTCCAGCGCGCGACGCCGGGCACCGCCTCCCAGCGGAACCACGGCCGCGTCCCGAGGACCGTCCCGGCCGGGGAGAGGAGCGCCATCGCCCCGCGCTTGGGAGCCAGGGCGGGCGGGAGGGCCTCCCCCCGGCCGAGGGGACGGAACTCCCCGAAGAGGTCGGGCCGCGCCGACGCGACGTCGCGGGCCGCGGCGAGGAGGGCCCCCTCGGTCCCCACGGGGGAGGGGGTCCCGAAAATCCCGGACAGGAGGAAGGCGGCGAGGAGCGCCGCGGCGGCCGCGGGGGCGGCGAACCTCCAGGGGAGGACCGCCCGGGGAGCAGGGAGGGGGGCCGGCTCCTGGAGGTCCGGATCCTCACGATCAAGGAGGAGCCCCGCGACGGCGGTGCGGCACGCCCCGCAGCGGGCGATGTGCTCCTCCGCCGCGTCCCGCTCCCGGGGATGGAGCCGCCCCTCGGCGAAGCCGGCAAGCAGGGACGGACCGGGGCAGGGACCGGCGTCGCCCCCGGTCCCCGCCGGGGGCCGTGTCCGCGCGAGGAACTCGGCGAGCCGGTCCTCGGGCGGGGATGGAGCGCGGTCGGGACGATCGGGATCATCCATGCGCATAGGGGTCGGGCGAGGGCGGAGGAGTTGCCAGGAATCCCGCGACGGCGCGCTCCAGCGCCGCCCAGGCGCGATCCGGGTCGCGGTCCCCCGCGCTGGGGTCCCGGCCGATGCGGCGGACGACCGAGGCGCGGATCTTCCCCGCGGCGACCGACAGCATCCGGCTCACCCGGGGCTCGCCGACGCCGAGGACCCGGGCGATCTCCGTCTGGGGCAGGCCGTCCCGGTACCGGAAGAGGAGGACGAGCGTCTCCCGGGCGGTGAGGTCTGCCCACGCCTCGCGGAAGGCCTCCTCCAGGAGGCGCCCGGTCTCGGCGTCGACCGCGAGGTCGGCGGGGTCCGGGCTCCCCGGGTCCGGGGCGTCCGCCACGGGGACCGGCTCCGTCCGGTCCGCGGACCGCCGCCGGTCCGCGAGGCGGCGCTGGACGATGACCCCGAGCCAGGCGGCGAGGCTCCCCGCCCCGTCGAAGGTCCCCAGGCGCGTCCGGGAGCCGCCTCCGGCAGGGGGCGCGAACAGCTCCCCCGGGATCTCCCGGGCGAGTTCCCCGGCCTCGGCCTTCGAGGCGCCCCGGCGGACGGCGAGGGCGACGATCATCCTCTCGAAGGCCCCGACGAACCTCTCCCAGGCGCCGGCCACCCCCTCCTCGCAGGCCGAGGCGAGGAAGAGGTCGGCCAGCGCTGCGCGGGAGAGGAGGGCGGCCGTCTCCTCGGGGGAAGGGTCGGCGCCTGCGGCGCGGAGCCTCCGCGCGGCGAGGTCCTCCGCCCGCCGCGCGAAGACCTCGAAGGGGAGTGCGAGGGGACCGTGCGCAACCCGCCCCTCCTCGAAGCCGCGGAGGAGGAGGGCCGGGAGGTCTCCTCCGGCCGGGACGGCGCCGTCCGGGGGGGGATCCATGGGGCCGAGGATAGCGATCCGACGGCCCCGCGGTCTCCCCTGTCGTCTCCGCATCCGTCCCTCCGCAGCCGGGGATTGGCTGACCGGCCGCGGGCCCTCGGCCCGTATCGTCGGCAGCGTGCAGCTCCACACCCACTTCTTCCTCTCCTGGCTCCTCCCGTGGACGGCGCTGCGCGAGCGGAGGGACCGCGTCATCGTGGCGCTCGCGGGGATCGCGCCGGACGTGGACGGGCCCATCCTGCTGGCCATGGGGCACGACTCCTTCGTCGAGCACCACCACGACTACACCCACCACCTGGCGGGCGCGACGCTCGCGGCGGCGGCGGGGTTGGCGCTCGGGCGGAGCCGGTGGCGGACGGCGGGCTTCGCCGCGCTCGCCTGGTGCGGCCATCTGCTGTTCGACATGATCGGCGCCGGCGACCGGCATCCCGGGGAGCCCTTCGCCTACACGGTCCCCCTCCTCTGGCCCTTCTCGGACCGCCCCTTCGATCCCTTCCCCTTCGCGTGGCCGCTCGACTCCTGGCAGAGCGTCGCCGTCATGGGCGCGGCGCTGGCGCTCGTCGTCCGCATGGCGCTCGTGGAGGGCCGGACGCCGGTCGAGGTGATCTCGGTGCGCGCGGACCGCGCGGTGGTCACGGCGCTCCGCCGCCGCCTCGGGCGGGAATCCAAGCCGGACGCCCCCGCGGCCCCGTAGATTGGGCGCCGCCGGACCCCGTCTTCCCCGGAGGCCCCCATGAACGGACGGAGCGCCTGGTCGGCCCCCCACTACGCGACCCTCGCCGTCCTCGGGCTCCTGGTCCTCGTCGGCGTCGCGATCCTGCACTCCAACACGCGGGTCATGGACCGGATCAACTCCATCGAGACCCAGGTCCGGGAACTGCGGGGCGTCCCCATGGCCGCGCCCGTCGGGCCGTCCATGGCATCGGCGGGCCCCGCGGCCACCCTCCCCTCGGGGCCTCCGGGCACCGGGGGCAAGCCCATGAAGCACACGGAGCCCCGGCCCGTTCCCCCGCAGGGGGACTTCTACATCCAGGCGGAGGTCGGGGAGCCTTCCAGCCTGAACTACTACGCCTCGAACGAGGGCATCACGAACACCATCACGAGCGTCGCGCTGGGCAGGCTCCTGAACATCGATCTGGACGCCCCCCCCAAGGTGGATCCCGGCCTGGCGGAGTCCTGGGAGGTCTCCGAGGACAAGAAGACCTACACCTTCCACCTGCGCCCCGGTGTCGTCTTCTCGGACGGTTCCCCCTTTGCGGCGGACGACGTGCTCTTCACCTACGCCGTGGTGAAGGACGAGAAGGTCAACGCCCACCACATCCGGTCCGGGCTGACCGAGGTCGAGACGGTGGAGAAGGTGGACGATCTCACCGTACGCGTCCGCTACGCCCGCCTCTACTGGAAGGGCCTCTACGCGGTTGGCTTCAGCCTCAAGATCCTCCCGAAGGCCTGGTACGAGGCCAACCTGCCGCTCAAGGCGAAGGAGCTCGGGATCGCGAAGTGGTCCGTCGTCCCCGGGCAGGAGGGGTTCGGCGAGGTCTTCAACCAGATGCGCGACATCCCGCCGGGCACGGGCGCCTACATGTACCGCCCCGGCGTCTCCTGGAAGACCGCCGAGAGCATCACCCTCTTCCGCAACCCGCGCTCCTGGTTCAAGCAGAAGTACCCCTGGTGCTACAACCTCGACGGGGTCCAGTGGCGCTTCATCAAGGACGACGTGGCCAAGAACGAGGAGTTCCGCAAGCAGGGCGTGGACGTGATGGTCTGCGACCACGACAACTGGTACGACAACCTCTCCAAGGACCCCGAGATCGCCCGGATCGCCCGCCACTACTCCTACGACCACATCGGGCTGGGCTACTCCTTCATCGCGTGGAACTGCCGCAAGCCCCCCTTCGACGACGCCCGGGTGCGCCGGGCCATGACCATGCTGACCGACCGCAAGACCATCCTCGACCAGATCGAGCGCGGCGAGGGGACCATCGCCGTCTGCCCCAACAAGCGCGTCTACCCGGACTACTCCAACGACATCGAGCCCTGGCCCTTCGACATCGAGAAGGCGCGGGCGCTGCTCGCCGAGGCGGGCTGGAAGGACAGCAACGGGGACGGGATCCTCGACCGCGACGGGAAGGACCTCGAGTTCGAGTACAAGTACCCCACCCCGCGGCGGTTCTTCGTGAGGGTGGGCGCTCTCCTGCGCGACGCCTGCCAGCGCGCCGGCATCCGGATGCGCGAGGCCCCCCTGGAGTGGTCCGTCTTCTACCAGCAGTTCAAGGACCGGAACTACGACGCCGTCTGCCTCTACGGGTCCTTCCCCGACCCCTGGATCGATCCGTTCGAGGAGTGGCACTCGAGCCAGGACATCCCGGGGGGGAACAACGAGGCCGGCTGGCACAACGCCGAGGCCGACCGCGTCATGGAGGCGATGCGGGAGGAGTTCGACGACGCGAAGCGTGCGGCGCTCTTCCATCGTTTCAACCGGCTCTTCCACGAGGACCAGCCCTTCACGCTGCTGGTCCACGGGCAGGTCGGGGTGCTGCTGAACAGGCGCTTCCAGGACGTCCGCGAGGTCATGCGGCCCACCGGGAACCAGTTCCTCGACTTCTGGGTGAAACCGGAGGACGTCCTTCACCGCTGGTGACGCCCTGGGGACCTACCTCCTCCGCCGGCTCTTCCTGATGATCCCGACCCTCCTCGGGATCACGGTCGTCACCTTCGCCATCATCCGCCTCGCCCCCGGGGATCCCGTCGAGCTGAACATCACGACGGGGCCGACCGCCTCCGGCGAGGGGGGGGGATCCGACAAGGCCCGGGCCGACATCGTCCGGAAGGCCAAGATCGAACTGGGCCTCCTCGACAGGGAGGGGAAGCCGATCCCCCTCTGGAAGCAGTACGGGACCTGGGTCGCGCGGACCGTGACGCTGGACTTCGGCCGGTCCTTCAAGGACCAGCGACGCGTGGTGGAGAAGATCGCGGAGGCGCTTCCCGTCACGATGATGCTGAGCCTCACCTCGATCCTCATCGCCTACCTGGTGGCCGTGCCGATAGGCGTGTTCTCCGCCGTCCGGCGCAACACCGCCGACGACCACGTCGTGTCCACGATCCTGTTCCTCCTCTGGAGCGTCCCCTCCTTCCTCGCCGGGACGCTCCTGATCCTCACGCTCGGCCGGCAGGGCATCCTCCCCTTCGTGGGGCTCCACTCCCCCCAGAGCGAGCGGCTGGGGTACCTCCCCTACCTCTGGGACCACGCGGCGCACGTCGTCATGCCGCTCGCCTGCCTGACCTACGCCTCCTTCGCGGCCCTCTCCCGGTTCGTGCGGACCGGGATGCTGGAGAACCTCCGCCTGGACTACGTGCGGACCGCCCGCTCGAAGGGGTTGCCCGAGAGGGACGTCGTGCTGCGCCACGCGCTCCGGAACTCCCTCATCCCCGTCGTCACCATCATGGGGAACATCCTCCCCCAGCTCATCGGGGGCAGCGTGATCATCGAGTCCATCTTCACCGTCAACGGGATGGGCTACCTCGGCTTCCAGTCGATCCTGAGCCGCGACTACCCTGTCATCATGGCCATCACCACCTTCGCGGCGGTCCTGACGATGCTCGGGATCCTCGTCTCCGACGTCCTCTACTGCGTGGTGGACCCGAGGATCTCGCTCCAGTGAGCCCGTCCGCGGCCCCGGCCGGCACGGCCTCCGCGACGGCGGAGAGCGTGAAGGGGGTCTCCTACTGGACCATCGTCCGCCGGCAGATCCGCAAGGACCGGCTGGCCATGACGGGGCTCGGGATCATCCTGTTCCTCGCGCTGGTGGCGCTGCTCGCCCCGCTGCTCGCCAACGACCGGCCCGTGGTCATGAAGTACCGGGGGAAGGTCCTCTTCCCCGCCTTCACCACCTACCTCGACTCCTTCCCCGTCCCGCGGTTCGTCGCGGACCCCCTGCGGAAGGTCCGCTTCCTGTCCGACTACTATCCCGAGCTGGGCGGCCGCAGGTTCAAGGAGGTGGTGGCCGACATCGAGGCGGGCCGGGGATCGCCCGGGGACTGGGCCGTCATGCCCCGCGTGGCCTACGGCTTCGCCGAGATCAACCCCCTCCAGATCAAGCGCCGCCCCGGCGAGGACGGGCACGTCCTGGGGACCGACGACACGGGCGCCGATGTCCTCTCCCGGATGATCCACGGGACCATCATCTCCCTCAGCGTGGGCATCGTGGCCGTGGGGATCTACGTCGTCATCGGCGTCGTCCTGGGCTCGATCGCCGGCTACTTCGGGGGCTGGATCGACATGGGGACCATGCGGCTCATCGAGATCATGATCTGCTTCCCCACCTTCTTCCTGATCATCACGGTGATCGCCTTCCTCCCGCGATCCATCTACAACATCATGATCGTCATCGGGATCACCTCCTGGCCGGGAGTGGCGAGGCTGATCCGGGGGGAGATGCTGAAGGCCAAGACCCTCGACTACGTCATGGCGTCCCGCGCGCTCGGGGTCCCGGCGGTCCGCACGATCTTCCGCGAGATGCTCCCGAACACCGTCGCCCCGGTCCTCGTCTCGGCGACCTTCGGCGTGGCGGGGGCCATCCTCATCGAGACGAGCCTCTCCTTCCTCGGGTTCGGCGTGGCGCCGCCCACGGCCTCCTGGGGGGAGATCGTGAGCCAGGGCCGCACCTACGTCACCGAGGGCCTCTACCACCTCGTGATCTGGCCGGGCCTCGCCATCTGCCTCACCCTCATCGCCTTCAACCTCGCGGGCCAGGGCCTCCGCGACGCCATGGACCCGCGGCTGAGGGACACCTAGCCCGTGCGCGTCGGCGCCGTGGACGTGGGGAGCAACGCGCTCCGGGCGGTGGTGCTCGAGGGGAAGGAGGGCCGCGCCCGGGCCCGGGTGGTGGAGGACCGGCGCGAGCCGGTGCGCCTCGGGGCCGAGGTCTTCGGGGGGGACGGGACCATCACGCCCCGCACCTCCGCCGAGGCGGCCCACGCCATGCGCTCCTTCGCCCGGACCTTCCGGCGCCTCGAGGCCGACCGGGTGCGCTGCGTGGCCACCTCCGCGGTGCGCGAGGCGCGCAACCGCCGGGCCTTCCTCGCGCTCCTGCGGCGCGAGTCCGGCCTCGAGGTGGAGGTCGTCACCGGCGCCGAGGAGGCGCGCCTGGTCACCCGGGCGGTCCGCGCCCGGTTCCCCGCGCTCGACGAGGGCCGCCACGCGATCCTGGACGTGGGCGGCGGGAGCGCCGAGGTCATCCTCGTGGTGGACGGGGAGGTGGCGGGCGCGGAGTCCTTCGACGTGGGCGCGGTGCGCCTCCTCGAGCTGGCCGGGGAGGGCCACTCCGGGGCGCGCTTCCTCTCCCTCGCCCGCGGGGTCGTGGACGGCCACCGCGGGCGGATCCAGGCGCTGCTCGGGCGGGCGCCGCTGCGCTCCTTCAGCGCCACCGGGGGGAACGTGGAGGCCGTCGCCGCCATCCTCGGGCGGCGGATCGCGCGGCGGCCCCCGGTGCACGAGGTCCGCCGGTCCGACCTCGAGACGCTGGTCGCGGAGATGGCGGCGCTCACGCCCCGCCAGCGCATGGACCTCTGGGGGTTCAAGGCGGACCGCGCCGACGTCATCGTCCCCGCGGGCCTCGTCTACGCCCGCTTCGCCGCGGCGGCCGGGGCCGCGGCGATCCTCGTCCCCCACGTGGGCCTGCGGGACGCGGTGGCGCTCGACCTCCTCCTCGGCGCGGGCCGGAGCGACGCCCGGGAGCGGCTCGAGCGGGAGCGCATGGCCTCGGCGCTGGCGCTCGGCCGCCGGTTCCGCTTCGACGAGGAGCACGCGCTCCGCACCGCATCCCACGCGCTGCGGATCTTCGACCGCGTGGCCCGGGAGACGGGGCTCGACCGGGCCGACCGGGACGTCCTCGAGATGGCGTCGGTCCTCCACGACGTGGGGATCGCCGTCTCCCCGATCGGCCACCACAAGCACTCCGCCTACCTCATCCGCGAGAGCGAGCTCGCGGGGA
>Ga0247727_10015584_pt1 | contig 12438 bp, 12 predicted proteins | sample WisWelCaveWW1625_FD_202498 | JGI IMG/M metagenome (GOLD analysis project Ga0247727, IMG submission 202498) | Biofilm microbial communities from Wishing Well Cave, Virginia, United States - WW16-25 | ecosystem: Environmental > Aquatic > Deep subsurface > Groundwater > Cave microbial mat | place... | reverse complement strand
TGGTTTTGGTATAGTGTACCGTTGGGGGTTTTATATTATGTGTAACCGGCGGGTATTTGGAACTGATGACATCTTCACCTTGGAGGACTCTTTCTTACTTTTTATCTCGCTGTTTCTTTGGGCGCTTGCTCACGTTTTTTCCATCGGATTAAAATTGCAACACGAAAGAGACTTAACCATTTAACCTATGTGTATCATTGTAAATCTCGACGTCAGGATGGCCGAGCATAAAATGGGTCTGACCAAAAACTAAACTATGAAATCAACAAAGTCGCCAATTAGCCTTCTCATTATTTACTGGGTGGCTAATTTTCTCCTTGTAGGTTTGATAATCCTTTTGACAGGGATTTTTACCCGGGGTAAGGGGCCTGCGCCACAGGGGTTGTCTGAGGACAGTTTTGCTATGGCAAATTCAGTCGTCAATATAGTTGCAGTTTTGGTAATTTTTCTCGCCTTTGTGTCCCTACTAATTTTCAGAAAATTGATCTTGAACATAAAAGGGAATCAAACATTCGTCTCAGGTAACATCAGACGTTTAAGAATCTTGTCCTTTTCGCTGATTGCTTTTTGTTTGCTATCCGCTTTGCAAAAATGGTTATTCTTTATTTTCCTCGCACCAGCTCTGCATTTGGAGATGCAAGAGATCTGGAATTCATTCAACTACTTCTTATTGTTTTTGGCTTTATTTTTTTTGGCGCTAGGCCACGTTTTTTCCATCGGCTTAAAATTGCAGCGCGAAAGAGACTTAACCATTTAACCTATGTGTATCATTGTAAATCTCGACGTTATGCTCGCTCGCCGCAAAATGAGTTTGACAGAACTCTCCGAAAAGGTCGGCATCACGATGTCGAATTTATCCATCCTCAAAACCGGAAAAGCAAAGGCGATGCGGTTTTCAACGTTGGATGCCATTTGCAACGTGTTGGAATGTCAACCCGGGGAGATTTTGGAGTTTAAGTCGGGAAAATAATTTGTCCTGGGATTTGTTAGATCATTTTCAAATCAGCGCAGATCATACGAAATGACCGTTCCAGCGAGCAGTGAAAAAATAGCGCAGATTCTATGACCCGGTGTGATCGGTTCTAATCGAACCAACGAGATCAGTGGTGATCTTAACAATCATAATAAATCTGCGGCTGAACCTTCAAAGCGTCCACTGCACAACAAAAAACCCTTTCCCGCAGCGCAGAAAAGGGTCCCTTTAAGATAGTTTTTTCTTACCCGAGTTTGAAATTGATCGGCAGTGTAAATCGGCAACGCACCTTTTTTCCTGCTTGTTCACCGGGTGTCCAGGCAGGCATTTTTTTCACCACGTTGATCGCTTCTTCGTCGAGCGCATCAGAAATACCACGGGCGATTTTGGTCTGTTCGATGGAGCCGTTTGTGTTTACCACAAACTGAACATAAACCGTTCCCTGTTCGCCCATTTCGATGGCCAACTGCGGATACACCACGTGTTCCTGAATCCAAAGGGTCATTGCAGCCTCACCTCCGGGAAATGTCGGTTCGATTTCGGCGAAATCCGAAATGGGTTCTTCGGCGATTTCAAGCGGCGTATCGTCCGGAACTTCTTCCACTTCTTCGTCCAGCGAGGAGAAATCGAGTTCTTCCACTTCTTCGTCGTCCTCAACGATTTCGATTTCTTCGATCACCGGTGGCGGCGCTTCTGTTTCCTGAACTTCTTCAGGTGGTTCTTCAGTTACCGGAATTTCAAAGACCAACTCGTCGGCAAGTTTGTTTTCGTCCTCCGCTTGAGCAATGGTTTCATCGACTACCTGATTGTAGGTAAACGCCATCAGGATTACTGCAGCGGCGATAACGAGTCCCAGCACTCTGAATACAATTCGCTTGTCTTCGAGATTTGCTTCGGATGATTTCTTAAGTTCCATAACCTATCGTTTTCTGGGTTACTGTCTGCTTGAAGCGGACGGTGCCAAGTTACGAAAATTTGTACAAATTGTATGCCTTTTTCGAAACCGACCGCCGGAAGGCAGAAAAACCCGATTTATCCACAGTACAGCGAAGCATCAAAAACGTTCAAAAAGGGAGAAAAAAAACGGTCGATTAACCCAAATGTGCCTTATACTGGTCAGCAGTGAGCAGTTTGCCTACTTCTGCAGCGTTCGAGATTTTCACTTTTACCATCCATCCTTTTCCATACGGGTCACTGTTGACCGTTTCGGGGCTTGTGACAATGGTTTCGTTGATCTCGAGCACTTCACCACCCAAGGGCATAAACAGGTCCGAAACCGTCTTCACCGCCTCGATAGAGCCAAAAACGGCCTCTTGTGCCAGCGTTTCACCGACGGTTTCAATTTCAATGAACACAATGTCACCGAGTTCGCCCTGTGCAAAATCTGTAATGCCAACAGTGGCCACGTCGCCATCCACCTTCACCCATTCGTGATCTTTGGTATATTTCAAATCAGCTGGAACATTCATTGCGTTTTGATTTAGATGAGGGGCAAATTTATAATAATCTTCCGATAATCGCTGACTGTTATCGGCCAAAAAAATCGCAATTTTGCGCTATGGTTAGCCAGGATTCCCTGAAAGGACTTAAAAAGCGGATTGATGCACTCTACGTCTACTTGAAAATTGACGAAAAGAAAATCGACGCGCAGGAGGATGACCTGCGCACACAGGATCCTGCATTTTGGGATAAACCCAAAGAAGCCGAGGCCATTCTTAAGCGGCTTCGGGCGAAGAAATTCTGGATCGATGCGCATAAAGAACTTCTTGCAGCTTATGAAGATTTGATCGTGCTGATGGAATTTCACGCTGCTGGCGAATCCACCCAGGAGGAAGTTGAAAATCATTATTCTGTCCTTGAAAAAAAGCTGGACGATCTTGAGTTCAAGAATATGTTGTCGGCAGAGGAAGATAGTCTGAGCGCAGTCATCCAGATCACAGCTGGTGCCGGCGGAACAGAAAGCTGCGACTGGGCATCTATGCTCTTGAGGATGTATACGATGTGGGCCCAGCGAAGCGGTATGAAAATTACTGAACTCAATTACCACGCGGGAGACGTCGCAGGAATCAAGCAGGTTACGATGCAGATTGATGGCGAGTTTGCCTTTGGTTTGCTCAAAGGCGAAAACGGCGTTCACCGCCTGGTTCGGATTTCACCGTTTGATTCCAATGCGAAACGCCACACCTCCTTCGTTTCGGTGTACGTTTACCCGCTCGTCGACGACACGATCGAGATCAATGTCAATCCGGGAGATATATCCTTTGATACCTTTCGCTCCGGTGGGGCCGGTGGGCAGAATGTCAACAAGGTAGAAACTGCAGTTCGATTGAAGCACGCCCCGTCAGGGATCATCATCGAAAACTCCGAAACACGGTCGCAGTTGCAGAACAAGGAAAAAGCCATTCAGCTTTTGAAATCGCAGTTGTACGAACTGGAACTCCGCAAACGAATGGCGAAACAGCAAGCCATCGAAGCCGGCAAAATGAAAATCGAATGGGGCTCACAGATCCGGAATTACGTGATGCAGCCGTATAAACTGGTCAAGGATGTCCGTACGGGTTGCGAAACGTCAGATGTTGACGCGGTGATGGACGGAAAAATAGATGAGTTTTTGAAGATGTATTTGATGAGCACGAGTAGTGGTTAAAATTCCAAAAAAGGGAAATTCCAAATTCCAACAGTCCAAATCCGATGGCCTGAATAATCCAATATCAATGTCGATTGAGGTGCTTTAGGTGCTCCGTAAAAAGTTAAAAAATAACTAGATAGGATAATTCGAGACCTATTGGGATTTATTTTTTTGAATTTGGAATTTAGGATTCTGATCCTTGTTCACATTCGAATCCATTCAAATTAAACCGATACCTTTGCACCCCGAAAGCATTGAAACCTTATGTTGATTGAAGTTTTAAAATCGAAATTACACCGGGTTACGATTACCGAGGCTAACCTCGATTACATTGGCAGTGTCACCATTGACGAAGATTTGATGGAAGCGGCCGACTTGGTCGAAAATGAAAAAGTCGACATTTACAATTACCGGAATGGAGAGCGGTTTCATACCTATGTCATTAAAGGAGCCAGAGGCTCAGGCATCATCTGCCTCAACGGTCCCGCCTCGCTCAAGGTCAGCACGGGTGACGAAATCATTATCGCTTCCTATGGAACCATTGACAAAAAGGAGTCGAAAACTCATAAGCCTGTCATTGTTTTCCCCCGGCCGAAAACCAATAAATTAGCCTGATCCGCGTTTTCACTTCGATCATCCAACGCTGGATGCGTTTTTGCGATAAACGGCGAGCGATATGAAATCGAAAATTTTCACGGTACTTAAGATTGTCCTTTCCCTCGCCTTCGGTGTTTTCATCATCTGGCTTTTTTACGATGCCCTTTGTGCGGATCAGCGAACACAGTTGTTCCAGGCATTCAAAGACGCCAATTATTTCTGGGTGTTTCTGGGGGTGTTGATGAGTTGGCTTGCATTTATGAGTCGGGCGTACCGCTGGAAATTTTCATTGGAACCGATGGGCCATAAAGTAAAATTCTGGCAATTGTATCATTCCGTTGCCATCGGATACCTGGTGAATATGGTTTTTCCCCGCGCCGGAGAAGCCAGCAGGGCAGGGGTGATTGCGAAATCGGACGGCGTTCCGTTTCAAAAGGGATTCGGCTCTATTTTGGCAGAACGTGCAGTAGATGCCTCAGTGCTCGCCACGATTGCCCTTGTCACCTTTTTTATGCAATCCGACCGATACGAGATGTTCACGACCAAGATGGACGAATTTCAATCTGGAAGAGTTGGATGCGGGAATACCGTCATTTTTTCGATCCTTGGAAAAATTGTGTTATACGGAGTTCTGGCAGGAGTTGTCCTGGCTGTCGTTTTGTTCGTCATTCGACCTTCGTTCCGTTCCAAACTCAGAGATTTTGTGGCCGGAATTTTCGAAGGCCTTTTGTCTATTTTCCGGATGCAGAAGAAAGTAGCCTATCTGGGGCATACCGCACTCATCTGGCTTTTGTACATCGGAATGTTTTACGTCAATTTTCAAGCGGTTGATGGGATGGAAGGGATGGGATGGGATGCAATTTTTGCCGGTTTTGTAGCCGGTGCAGTCGGAATCGTGCTCGTTCAGGGTGGTATTGGACTTTATCCCGCGTTCGTGGGTTTGACGGTGTCGATGTACATTCCCGGCGTTTCGACCGGAATTGCCCCGGAGGCGCTTGCAATGGGCTGGATTGCCTGGACGGCACAGGCGGTGGGTATTGTCGTCTTTGGTCTGATTTCTCTTGCACTGGCGAAAAAAAGTTAATTTGGCCTGCCGATGACAAGACTTTACACGATCCATTCGAAAATTCTTTCAGACACTCAGCTGGATCTGGCGGTGCAGAAAATGCGCTCCGAAAAAAATAAAATCGGCTTCACCAACGGTTGTTTTGACATCCTTCACCGCGGCCACGTCGAATATCTTGCCCGGGCTGCCGATGCCTGTGATATTTTAATTGTCGGAATCAACAGCGATCAGTCAGTCAGGAAACTCAACAAAGGTGCTGACCGACCGGTGAACAATCTCGCGTCAAGGTCCATTGTACTTGCATCGCTGGAAGTCGTGAACTATGTGGTTGAATTTGATAACGACACACCACTGGCGTTAATTGAGTTGATCAGGCCCGATGTTTTGTTCAAAGGCGCGGACTACGACCCCGATCAATCTGATCCGAAAAATCCGAAATACATTGTTGGGAGAGATGTCGTATTGAAAAAGGGTGGACAAGTAGTCGCTATCCCGTTGGTTGAAGGATTTTCGACTACCCGTATCATTGATAAATTGAAAAAATGACCATCAGAGAATCACAAAAAATCGTCGACGACTGGATCAAGACCTATGGGGTACGTTACTTCAATGAACTGACCAATATGGCGCAGCTTACCGAAGAGGTAGGGGAGGTGGCCCGCATTATCGCCCGGCGTTACGGTGAACAATCCGAAAAGGAATCGGACCGCAACAAGGATCTGGGAGACGAGCTGGCGGATGTGATGTGGGTGTTGATTTGTCTTGCAAACCAAACCGGAATCGATCTCGAGGATGCATTGTCAAAGAACATTGCAAAAAAAACGGGTCGCGACAACACGCGGCATCTTTCGAACGAAAAGCTGAAATGACGTTTTTCGCTTCTAACAATTTTCGCAGTATTTTGATTCTGGATTGTGACGGAACGTGTATCCTTCCGAATAAATTTCCGCTACCGAATTTTCCAATTCTTCCGCGAACAAATTCAGGACAGTGCTGTCCAGTTTAGCGGTTCCAGCATTTTTGACGTGCACTGGTTGCATCCAGTCCTTCATCTTCACCAATGAGATAATTCCAGCGCTGAACGATTTATACTGCTCCGGCTGATTTTGGAACAGGAAAGAATAAAAAAGCAATTGCCGCGCGTACCCTTTATCTGGATCGTGAATGAATTTCGCCATCACATCGGGGTTCGAGATGTTTTGCGGTAACTGGACTTTTTCTTCTGAGCAGGCGCCAGACTTGTAATCGATGATGCGGTAGTGCTCACCAATTTTATCAATTCGGTCCACTTTGCCATTCAACGTGAATTCCTTGACCTCACCGTCGAAATTCCATTTTACAGTCATTTTTAGTTCCTTTTCGAGTTCGACGATGTAAATGGGATATTGACTTGATTTGATCTCCTCAATCTGTCGGTCGATGAATTGACGGATATAGTTTAACGACATATCGAATGCCAGTTTGTTGTATCCTGTTTCCAGCTCCGTTTTGTCAAATACGCTGGCGTAGTCGTCTTCCTCCTTCGTGGTATACGCGTCGAAAAGCAGTTGATGGATATCCTGTTTTTTCTTCGTCAGCGTTTGCGCATCGAGTGGACTTTTCGTTTCAAGGTAAGGTTTGAATAATTCTTCGAGAACCTTGTGAATTTTGGATCCAAACGTAGAGGACTCAAAATTCTCTTCAACCGACGAGGCTTCCTTTATTTTGAGGACATAGGTGTAATAAAAATCGAGCGGGCAGGTAATTAGTTTATTAAAACCGGATGGTGACAGGCCCTTGTTGACAAGGTGATTGTCTAGCTCAGAAAGGATGAGTGGATTGATTAAATAGGAAGTACTCTCCGTTCGCGTAGCAGTGGCTGGAGGTACATAAACCACTTGAGAAAATGTGTGACCTGCATCTTCGGGAATTTCCCGGGGCAATTGAAGGAGGTATCTGCTCTTTTCGCCGCTTATCCAGCCATCGGCAAAGGAATTGTAAGTAAAAACAACCTCCCTCGCACGGCTGATGAGGCGGTAGAAATAATAGGCGAATTCTGCCTGTTTTGTTTCCACGGTGGGCAGTCCTGATTTTTTTCTGAGATCCCAAGGTATAAAGGATTGAATGTTGCCTGAAGGTGGCAAAATGCCTTCGTTTGCACCTACAATGACAATCCGGTCAAAGTCGATTGCCCGCGTCTCCAGTAAACCCATTACTTGCAGCCCTTCGAGAGGATTTCCCGGAAATGAGAGCGATTCGTATTGCCAGGAAAGCGAAAAGAGTTGTTTAAAAGTTTTGAATTCCACCGGGAATTGAAAACCTGTACTGATTCGTTGGAATCGCAAAACGCAATCCCGGAAATGCATCAAAATTTCGTAATTGGCCGGATCGCTGGTTCGTGTCACACTGGATTCGATGAAGTGAATGAGCTGGTTGAATGCATCCACGCCGTCCGTTACAGGACTCTTCCAAAGGGTGAATACTTCGGAGATTACGGAAAACGACTCGAACTTTTCGAAAATCTCCTTGACGTGAACGTACACTTTATTTTTTTCGGCCAGCAGTTTTCCAAAATGCTTGAGATTTTCAACAAACTGGTCGTCCTTTGGAATAAAAGGGTGATCGAGGAAATTCAGAATCGCCGAATGATGAATTCTGTTTCCAGAGTTCTTCGCAAGCTCATCCTGGATTCTAAAAACCGATTCAATCATTCGCTGCATAGGCGAGTAACGCAGGGGATATCCCATTGTAATATTTGCTTCAACGAGACAGTTTGGCAAGGAACCAAGCATTGGTACAAAAAGCGTTTCATCTGCGAGGACTAACGCGGTTTTTTCCATTTTGGGATCGTCACGAAAAAATTGCTCAATGACCGTACCGGCAACTTTTGTCTGTGCTATCTGGCCGGTCGTTTCGATCTGACGAAAATTCTTCGGAATCGTTCGAAAGAAATCACCCAGCTTGTCTGGCTTCCATACTTTCTCATGTATGTTGCGGAGAAAATGTCCTGCTTCGTGTTCGGCATTTTCAAGGAAGAACGTATCGGCATCCGGTAAGAACTCTGCCTTTTTGTCCTTTGTCAGCGACAAAACAATGGACTCTTCAGCGCGCGAGAGATGATTAAATCCGATGAAATAATAGAATCTTTCGGTTGTGAACGACTCAATCCGCCGGGCAAGATTCCGATACGCCTTTCCACGGTAAATTTTGGAACTCTGTCCCAACCGCTTCTCAAATGCCGTGTAGTATTTCGGCAGTTCGTTCCAGAAATCCATAAATATTTGCTGCTGATCCGAGAGTTCTTCTTCCGTCCCAAAACTCCAATTCTCAATTTCCATTATGTTCCGGAGATCTGAAAAAATGACTTTCGGATCAACGAGATACTTGTCAATTTCATCAAAATCATTCAGCATCATTCCGCCCCATTTGGTGAAGTTCGCAAAAGGCTCAGCACCCGGCCCCTTCACTTCTACATAGGTCTGGTAGAGGAGGAACAGCAGACTTATCTGATCCGGAATTTCTTCGGACGTGTTCTGCTCGCCCCATTGATCCATCGTGAGGAATTCAGGCGAGAATGCAGGTTTGTCCAAAAGTGTGGAAATGTGTTTTCTTAAATACGTGCAAGCTCTCTTGTTCGGAAGAATAAGGCTGAGCTTTTCGAGATCACTACCCGGTTTGGCCAGAATGTACTCCGCAATATCCTGTAGGAACGGTTTCATTTTCTCGATTCGTTGCCGATTAGTTGTTGTTAAAGGACACAATCATCCCAACTTGTCCCACACCACGCTTTAAAAATCCTCTTGTGCAAGGACGAGGGAGCAGGTGATTTTTTCAACGTGTATACTGGAAAATAACTTTTGTTGGTATGTGGGCATTCCGATTCCAGAATTCTTCCCATTCGGCTTACCGTTAATGTCAGTTCCTGCATATCTGATTGGCCGAGTAATTCATCGAGCTTTCCAATGCTCTTTATACCATTCACCGCAACAATTTCGTCATTGATCATTAAACCGGCGAGTTCGGCTGTTCCTCCGGGATAGATTTGTTGAATTAGTTCGCGGCCATTCAGTGCTGCAATTTTAACACCAAGCAAAGACTGGGAAAGAAGCGGGTTTGGCGTCATCACGATTTCGAGACCTACGTAGGACAGGATTTCTGTGAGAAGGGACTCGAACGAATGCGTCCCGTAGTAGTAATTGGTGAAATAGCTGCTCAGATCCGCTCCGGCAAATTCTGAAACAATTTTTTGAAAATCATCTTCCGAATAGCCCAAACCGTTCAACGCAAATTCCTGATATAATTTCCGCATTACGTCGTGAATCGATGACTTGTTGTTACTCGCAAACCGAATTTTCAAATCTGTCGAAAGGCTCAGCAATGCACCTTCGTTGTAGATCGAAACTTTCCTGTCTGGCGCACCGAGCACGTAACCGTCGAGCCAGGTGTCCCAACTTGATTCGGCGACGGAATAATTGAATCGGCCAAAATTGTCGAAATGCTTTTGCAATAATTTTTCAAGTTCGATTTTGTACCATCCAAAATCCATTACGTCCGAAAGGCATAGGAACAAATCGCCGAGGTATGTTGTTACACCTTCAGCGACATATCCGAGCCGTGAAAAATTCTCCCGTGAATAATCGTACGGACACATTTCTATGGGTCGGATCGCTTTGATGTTCCACGTATGGTAGAGTTCGTGTGAACTGACACCGAGTAAATCGTCATATCCACTGCGCATCACCTCCTGACCGGGTCCGAGCGCAATGACCGTGCTTTGAAGATGTTCGACGCCGTGGTACGCTTTGATCGGCAAAATCTGGAACAGAAAATGGTATTCGTCGAATGTCAAACCTGAATCACCTGCCCGAAAATTTCCGAAATGTTCCATTTGAATTCGGGTAAATTTTTCAAAATCGGTGAGTAATTTGTCCCATTCCGGTTCAATGTCCCCGTGAAACCAGAGGTGGAATTGAACGCCTTCCACGGTGTAAGTTCGCAGCTGCAATGCGATGCCAGCAATGAAGGGCGAGTCAGCCAGCTCGTGGTAATTTGCAACCCGAATCGTTTTGCCATCGTGCTCCGCTGCGCAAGCCAGGGTAAAATTTTCAGGAATGTTCAACAGCAATTCACACGGCGTGTCTACAAAATCCTTCACGTACACGACACAGTTCACCGGATTAACATATAACTGCCGATCGTCCATAAAAGTTGACCCGGCGTTGAGATCCGCGGCAAAATAGTGGTAAGACACTTTTATCTCTGTGGAGCCGTCACATCCCACTCTCCAGCAATCCTTCGATATTTTTTCAAATGGTACTAGCTTTCCCTTTTCGTTCGTCACCTTGAAAGCCTTCACGTTTTTTGCAAAGTTTCCCAACTCGTAGCGGCCCGGTCTCCATACTGGAAACTGAACGAGAATTTCTTTTTTTCCTGCACAAGGAAATGTCGCAGTAATCGGAATGTACTGCCTGCTGGGATTTGAATATTCTATCGTGTAACGGATCATTGCGCAACCAATTTAGGGAATGTCAAACTCTTCAATCTTAATCACGATCTCTGGACCGCTTTGGCCCTGAATACCCGACGAGCCACTGCTTCCGGTATAGCCATCACTCGCCACGGCCTGACCATCCAAAGGAGTTCCTGCTTTTCCAGGAGATCCACCGGTGCCACCTGTTCCGCCCAATCCTCCGTCGTTGTACACTACAATTTTCTCCGCAATTTCAATGGCGTTCGGATGAATAATTACTCGAACAAAGCCGCCCGACCCACCTATTCCACCATTGCCACCGTTGCCCCCATTTCCACCACTGCCGGGATCTTTCGATTTTTTCTCCGTCTGCGTTCCGCTCTTTCCGTCGCGTCCGTCGCCACCATCGCCACCCATTCCACCGGTTCCTCCATTGACGTTAACAACCACCAAAAATCCTCTGTCAAAATAACGGTAAAAATAATTTTTTTCGGTGCTCAGCTGTTTTACCTGAAATTTGTACGAACTGTCGATTTCATCGCGCCAGCACAACAGCTCAAGTTGACTTCCAGATCCACCATTCGCACCATCTGATCCGGATGATCCACTGCTGCCATCACGGAAGAGTGCAATGTATCCAGCATCGTCACCATCGGCCCCTCTTGCACCGGAAGAGCCATAAAAAAGTATTGTCAGGTCGCTCGCATAGTTGAATGGAATTATTCTTTCCGTCATCACGGTATCTGACTTGGAAATACGTTTCGCCATAATCCGGATTGTATTCTCCCCAAATGATTCCGGATAAGCACCGACGATCACTTTTCCATCCTCGTAAACTGCTCCGGCAATATCAACAATTAACTCGTCGTTTCCGGTAATTTTTCGGTCCTTGCCATTGGGATAAACTGCAAATACCTCGATCGGGAATATAGCACCGTAATTGATCGCGGTTTCGGTGTCGTAGTCAATCCGGAGGCCTGTTATTTTTTTATTACTGTTCAAGGCAGCGCACGACGCAAAAAGTGTCGATACGAACAGTGTGAACAGTCTGGTGTTTTGCCTCATTCAATTGGAATCGGCTCAAAGTTAAAACAGTAGAGGAACAAACTTCATATGCTTATCCGGATGTTTACACCAAACGAACAGACTTCTCACTTAGGCTTATCCGGATGTTTACCAAGGATGGGTCAAACGTCTCACATCGGCTTATCCGGATGTTACCCTGAATGAATCAACCTCTTTCACAGGCTTATCCGGATGTTTACCAAGGATGGGTCAAACGTCTCACGTCGGCTTATCCGGATGTTACCCTGAATGAACCAACCTCTTTCACAGGCTTATCCGGCTGTTTACCAAGGATGGGTCAAACGCCTCACATCGGCTTATCCGGATGTTTACACCTGTTGAGGAGACCTCTCTCAAGCTTATCCGAATGTTTCACCAAACGCACAGACCTCTCTCACAGGCTTATCCGGATGTTTACCCTGAATGAACCATCCTCTTTCACAGGCTTATCCGGATGTTTACCCAGGATGGGTTGAACGCCTCGCATCGGCTTATCCGGATGTTTACACCGGATGAATGACCTTCCAACCAGTGGGTCGCCCCAATGAACAAAATTGCGAGTCAATAAAATTGATTTAATAAATATAATATATTGATATTCAATAATATATACAATTTTAGTGTAAACATACGGACAATCCGTGTTTCACCCAGTTTTG
>Ga0247727_10015583_pt1 | contig 12439 bp, 9 predicted proteins | sample WisWelCaveWW1625_FD_202498 | JGI IMG/M metagenome (GOLD analysis project Ga0247727, IMG submission 202498) | Biofilm microbial communities from Wishing Well Cave, Virginia, United States - WW16-25 | ecosystem: Environmental > Aquatic > Deep subsurface > Groundwater > Cave microbial mat | place... | reverse complement strand
GTCGTGACGAAGAAGAATGTTTCTTCGGTGAGGTTTTCCCGACCTCTGCGTCCCATGGATTCCTCCTTGCGTTCGAGGCGGTGTGAAAAGTAGCAACGGGGCCGGCACGAACCCCGCCTTACCTTCATTGAGCTACAATAATAGGGCGGGCAGGCATTTCGTGACGGAAAATCGTCACTCCGGTGCTGCGCCATCGAGTGCCTGGTGGCGCCCGAGATTGGTATTCCGTCACGGTAGGACCGTGACGGCCGAGTGTGAAAATCTACACAAACATCATCCAACAAACAACTACCATGGATATGAACCCGCGAGTGCATACTGGCAACTTGCCTGTGCTGGTCTATATTAGTATTTTCCAACACACATGTATCAACAATCGGACTAATCTGATGAACCTCCAAATTGTACACTGCACTCCTGTAATGGCCAAGATATTTTCATCTCGCGTCCTCTGCTTGTTCCTCGCTACTATGTTGACTGCGTGTGACCGGTCGGCCACAAGCACAGTCGGTGGTGCCCAGGCGCAGGCACTCTTGCAGCTCGCGTTTCCCACTCTTTCATTTCCACACTCCGTAGATCTCCAGCACGCCGGTGATGGAACCGATAGGCTTTTTGTTGTTGCCCAGGCTGGCGTCATCTTCGTCTTTGGCACGACTGCCGCCGATCCGTCTGCCAAAGTGTTTCTCGATATCGCTGACCGTGTGACTGACGGCGGCGAACTGGGACTGCTTGGACTTGCCTTTCATCCCGATTATTCTACGAACGGGTACTTCTACGTTGATTATACAGCATCGAACCCCCTTCGCTCCGTGATTTCACGGTTCCGAGTCAGTGCCACCAACCCTGATTCTGCAGACGCGAACAGTGAACTTGTTCTGCTTGAGGTCAACCAGCCGTACGAGAACCACAATGGTGGGCAGATTGCGTTTGGTCCCGATGGCCTTCTCTACATAGCCTTCGGTGACGGTGGATCCGCCGGTGATCCCCAGAACAATGCGCAAAGCACATCCGTGTTGCTGGGGAAGATTCTGCGAATCGATGTCAATACTTTCTCAGGCGGAAAGAATTATTCCATTCCCACAAGCAACCCTTTTTACGGAAATACATTGGGCTATCGAGAGGAGATCTATGCATATGGGCTCCGCAATCCGTGGAGGTTCAGTTTCGACAGACTCACCGGAAAGCTGTGGACCGGCGATGTCGGACAGGATGCGTGGGAAGAGATTGACATCATTGAGAATGGGAAAAACTACGGGTGGAGAATCATGGAGGGAGCGCACTGCTATAGCCCGTCGGTAAATTGCGATACGGACGGACTGACACTCCCCGTGTGGGAGTACCACCAGAGCCCGGCGGATGGCTGTTCAGTGACCGGCGGTTACGTCTACCGCGGATCGATGGTCCCCGCGCTGTATGGCAGTTACGTTTACGGGGATTACTGCAGCGGAAGAATCTGGGCACTGAGTTATGATGGCGTGAGTCTTCCGGTCAACACCATCGTCATCGACAGCAAGTTCAACATCTCCTCCTTTGGCGTTGACAAAAACAATGAGCTGTACGTCTGCTCATACGAAGAGGGGAAGCTGTATAGGTTTGTTCCGCAACCGGCCGGATCCCCGGAGTAGTGAATAATCGCAAATCACCGGGACCCCAGGAGATCGTGAAGGTGAGGAAATGTGCATTGAGGGTTGTCCCTTCTCTGCTTCACATGTTTGCATTAGCGAGCTGCCAGACGGGGGAATCACAACAGGTTTCCGCTCCCGATCCCTATCAATCGGTCGCAGAGGTGTATGCACCGTTTATTTACCATGCCACTGATAAGACGGGAGGACGGCAGGATATCATTTCCAACATTGATTTTGATGGTGATCTTGTTGGGAACAACAACTGGGAGAATTTTGACCATTTCAGACTCACTCCCACTGTGTATTATGCAGTACTGGAAACAGAGACGCACTTTTTCATTTCCTACCATCTCTTCCATCCCCGCGATTGGAACCATTTTACGTTCTGGCTTCACGATACACACGAGAACGACGGTGAGAATCTGCAGGTGGTTGTGCGGAAAAACGATCCCGTCGTCGGGACAAGTGATCGTGTGGTGTTACTGTGGACGCAGGCACATTACGGGAGCACAGTGTACACCTGTTCGTGGTCGGGAATCCATAGCGGCGAAACACACATCGACGGAGCGTTTCAACTCGTCAACGCTGGCGGTGTTCCGAGCGATTCAGGTGTTCACCCTGCCGTTTTCGTTCAAGCGCAAGGGCACGGTATCTACGGGACCCTTGATTCGCACAGTGAGATCCACTTGAACACTGACGGAAGCTTTTGGTTTGAAGGGGGAAGCGGGATACTCTTGAGGCCAGCCCGTGATGGCGAAGCTGGGGAACCTCAGCAAACAACTTCCGGAGAAAGTCCTTACACGCTGGTGTCCATCACGGCCACGCTATGGCCGTTGTTACGTGACGGAAAGCTAACAGGTGACGGGAAATTGCTTGACGGCTCCTACCGGTACAACGATGATCTTGTCGATATCAAAGAAGTTCCCCGATATTACGATGCAGATAGATACAGTGGCCCGTTTGGGTCTGATCGAGGAATTTCGCCGTTTGCGGTTGATTTCTTTTTTGATGAAGGAACCCTCGGCGCCCTCTTTTTCAATCCCGCGAAGAGATATGCCGAAAGACTTACAATCAACGATCCATGGTCACGTACGTATATCAATTACCCATTTATTCCGTGATGGATCTGATGAAGGATTTGAGATTTCAGATTGCTGATTGCAGATATTGCAGATTGAAGATTGAAGATTGCCCTTGCTCAATCAATGACACAATCAACTCATCATACAATCTTCATTACGGGGGGAACGGGATACATGGGAAGCCGGCTCGTCCCTGAGCTTCTTCGACGGGGACATGCTGTGCGTGCGCTCGTGCGCAAGTGGTCAGAGCACAAACTCCCTTCTGGTTGCGAGGCCGTTCTTGGCAATGCGCTTGACAAGGAATCCTTCGTGAACAGTATTCCGCCCGCCGACACATTTGTGCAACTGGTCGGTGTTGCGCATCCGAGTCCTTCCAAGGCTAGCGAATTTCGTTCGATTGACCTTGCCTCCGTGCGTGCATCTGTTGCAGCTGCTGTCGAAGCGGGTGGAAGGCATTTTGTGTATCTCAGTGTCGCGCATCCTGCGCCGGCAATGAAAGCATATATCGAAGTAAGAGTGGAGGGTGAAACGCTGGTACGGGCCAGCGGACTCAATGCAACCATTCTCAGGCCCTGGTACGTGCTCGGTCCTGGCCATCGGTGGCCATACGTGTTTCTTCCCGGCTATTGGCTGTGTGAACTCCTTCCGTGGACGCGGGAGGGTGCCCGAAGGCTTGGCCTCGTCTCGCTGAAGCAGATGATCGGAGCTCTTGTCCACGCAGTGGAACATCCTCCGACTGGAATCAGGATCGTCGATGTTCCTGAAATCAAGAAATCTTCGCCGTGATTATGGTCGAGAACAGTTTTTGACGAAAATACCTTTGTCTGTTCATGCGCGTGCTCACGAGATTTTGGGTGATTCATTGTTCTTCACGTTTGATGTTGATTGAACCAATGGCTATCTTTATTCAGACGAAGTTGCGCCATAGAATAGGTTCGTAAGCACATGAAAGAACGTTCGAAAGAACGATATTCTGAACTCTTGATGGAGGAACTTCTTGATCACTTGTCACGTCACGGGAAGATCAAGAAGATGCTTGGCGATATGATTTCGATGCCAGTCCTCGAATTGATCAGCATGCTGGTCAAGGACTTTGAAAAGATTATTGAACAGCGCAGCCGGCAGGCGGCTGACAATCTCGTTCAGAGCGTGAAGAAAACACGTGACCTGGCCCAGGAGCCCGCGCATCCTTATGGACGAGAAGAGGTCCGTGCTGACACGAGGCAGAGCCCGGGCGTGGATTCCGCTGGGCCTTCTCCGGCCATGGGACTCTCATCTCGACACACGATCTCCGAGGAACCTCCGTTCGCAACGGACAAGGTGTCACGGAGCGGGAGCCCCATGCGCGAGCAGACGGTTTCTGCCCAGCCGGAGCAGCACGAGAAGGAGGAGGAACCTACGATTGAGTCTTCTGGTGAAGTTGATGCTCTTTTGAAAAAGATCCACTCCCCAATGGACAACGGGGATCTGGCCAGTCCTCAGGAAAGGTCGAAAGATGTTGCCGCTGACCACTCGGACCTCGAGGTGGATGATCGGCAGGAACACGCCATTGAGGATGACTCGCACCCTCAGAAACACAGGTCGTTGAGAATTCCGCATAACTTTGCTGACGATGATATCATCTACGTTCATGCTGTGACCAGGGTTGCGGAAGAAGAGCCCTTCGAACCAGGACCCTTCATGCTGGAGGAAAAAGGAGTTGACCAGCGAACCTTTGCCTTCGCGTTCGATTTCCAAGGGCTGCGATTCTACTTGAGCAAGATCATTCCCACGCAGATGAATGTCAGCAAGACCGGCGTCTTATTGCTTGGGAAGCAGGAGGGGTTGCAGTTGCGGGGAGTCCACGAGAATATCCTCAATGACTTGCGGATCCATGGAGTGCTGCTTCCATTTGTGTTCGGAACGGTGGCGCGGAGTAAGGCCGACCTGCTTGAAAAAATTGATAGCCACATCGGGAACCTGAAGGATGCCGTCGATGACCTTCTTTCGACTACGTGGTGGACCCTGAACCTGTATGTACTCGATGCACGAATTGCGCAGTTGTTTGGAGAGAGCAAAGTGTTTAGCGGCAGGCCTCGTGAACGAGAACGTGAAAGTTACAGCACCCCAACCCCCACGAGGAAGCTGGATATCCAGGTTTTCGAACGTATGCTGCAAAAAGAAAAAAAAATCGCGGAAGTCGTCCACAAGACCTTGTCCGCCATTGCTGATCGCTCCGATGTTGATATGATGGTAGGGTTGGAAAGCGGGGCGTCAGAGGACTGGAAGTTGATTTTGAAAGCATCCTACGAGGTGCCGAATCGAAACCTGCATGCGTTCAATCGGGCTGTCACGGAACTGCAGTATGATCATGTCCTCTTCGACTTGATGCTCTCGATCGAAGGAAACCGCGAGCCCTATTCCTTCTGACATTCGCGCGGCCTACGTAGTCTCAGCAGTAATCTCTGCACGAAGGGGACCCTCATCGACAGTGATGATCAGGAGATTCGGCCGGCAGCAGACCTGGCAATCCTCGACGTATTCCTGATGGATGCCGCCCGAAAGATCAACAACGGTTTCGTTCAGCTGAAAACAATACACGCACGTGAATGTACAGTTGATCTCCATGCACTCAAGATAACGGATGCACGGGACTCCCGCAATGTCCGAAGATTTTCGAACCCCCGTTGAGATCCCCATATCACTATTTTTCAAAAGGAACGTACCAATGGCGAACAAGAAGCTGTCCGGTGAAGTGTTCCATCCGTCCGATGAAGTGAGTCACCGCGCTCATGTGAAGAATTGGGATGAAATGGCGACTGCTGCCGACACAGACCTCGAAGGATTCTGGGCGAATGAGGCCAAGGAACTTCACTGGTTTCACCCCTGGGACAAAGTGCTGGATGATTCACGGAAACCATTTTTTCAATGGTTTGTCGGAGGGAAGACCAATATCGTCTTTAACTGCCTTGATCGGCATACGACGACGGCCAGGCGAAACAAGCTCGCCCTTCTGTGGGAGGGGGAGAAGGGGGATTTCCGGTCCTTTTCGTATTTCGCTCTATGGCGTGAGACTTCGAAGTGCGCGAACATTCTGAAGAGTCTTGGTGTCCAAAAAGGGGATCGAGTGACCCTGTACATGGGTCGCATTCCTGAACTCATGATTGGCATGCTGGCGTGTGCGCGGATCGGTGCAGTACATTCCGTCGTGTACGGGGGGTTCACGGTTGAGGCGCTGGCCGAACGGATCGAAGACAGCCAATCCAAGGTGTTGATGGTCTCCGATGGCGCGTATCAGCGTGGGAAACTGGTTCCTCTCAAAGCCATCGCCGATGAAGCACTTCAGCGTGCTGCAAGCGTTGAAAGCGTTCTAGTGGTGAAGCGAACCGGAGCTGAGGTCAACATGGAGGCCGGCCGGGATATGTGGTACCATGAGCTGATGGGTCTCCCGATTGCGAACAATAATTGTCCGATCGAAGTTGTTGACGCCGAAGACCCGCTCTTCTTGCTGTACACCTCAGGCACCACAGGAAAACCGAAAGCAATTCTGCATACCCACGGCGGGTACATGGTTGGTATCTACACAACGCTCAAGTATGTGTTTGATATTCACGAGGAAGACCGTTACTGGTGCGCCGCGGATCCTGGCTGGATTACTGGCCACAGTTATATCGTCTACGGCCCGCTGCTGAACGGCACCACCTCGTTCATGTACGAGGGAGCCCCGACCTATCCCTATCCGAACCGCTGGTGGCAGATGGTGGAAAGATATGGCATCAATATCCTTTACACGGCACCGACGGCCATCCGTGGCCTGATGCGTTTCGGAGAGGCATGGCCAAACCGGCATGATCTCTCATCGCTCCGGCTCCTCGGCACCGTGGGAGAACCAATTAATCCGGCGGCATGGAAGTGGTACCATCGCGTGATCGGCAAAGGGAGATGTCCCGTCATGGATACATGGTGGCAGACCGAAACAGGGATGTTCATGATCACTCCCATGCCCTGCGTTCCGCTTAAGCCGGGATCTGCCACCCGCCCGTTTCCGGGAATCAAGATGGACATCTATACCGAGGAAGGAACGCCTGCGAAACCCAACGAGGAAGGTTTCCTTGTCATCAAAACTCCCTGGCCGGCAATGCTCCGCACGCTGTACAAGGATCCCGACCGGTTCGTGCAGCAGTACTGGAGCAAATTTCCGGGAGTGTACCTCACAGGTGATTCAGCACGCAGGGATGAAGACGGCTACTTCTGGATTATCGGCCGCGTGGACGATGTTATCAAAGTATCAGGCTATCGACTCGGCACGGCGGAAATTGAAAGCGCCCTTGTGAGCCATCCCTCGGTCGCGGAAGCGGCTGCCATCGGCTTGCCCCACGACGTGAAAGGCAATGCAATCCATTCGTATGTGATTCTGAAGGCAAACGTGCCGCGTGACGAGAAACTCGTAGAGGAGCTCCGCGCCCACGTTGCTCATGAGATGGGGCCGATCGCAAAGCCGGATCATATTGAGTTTGTCGATTCCCTTCCAAAAACACGGAGCGGAAAGATCATGCGCCGGGTCCTCAAAGCGCGGGCGCTGGGACAGGATCCGAAGGATTTGACTACGTTAGAGGAATAGTGCCGACAGACCATAGCGCACGGGTTCGATGGGGACGCTCGTCGGACGCGACGGCGCGCGAAGACGGTGTAGGGGGGCAAGACGATCTCGGAAGAACCAGATTCCGAAAGGGGGGGTAACTCAATGAGATGCATTGCCGGTATAATCTCCATCGGTATTATCTTTCTGCATGCCAATTCTGCTGTCTGGTGCCAGGGACAGAACCTGGGAACACAGAGCGCTTTGTACGACGAGCTTTATGAACAACTCGTTCATCTTGCGCCCGACCAGGACACGCTCGCCACGGTGAACGGACTGACGCTCAAGCGGGACGTCGCAACGTTCACACTTCAGAATGGCACATTCTATCTCTGCACGCCGGTCGGTAGCCGTGTGTGTGCGGCCATCTACCTCGGAGAAGGGATATTTTCGTTCAGCCCGCCGACAGAAATCGAACGTCAGCAACTGTACAGGTTCTACGAGAAAGACTCACTCTGGGAGAAGTTCAATGTCCTCTTCTTGCTATTTGCAGATAGTACTTTCGAAGAGTTGACACGAACACTCTCGTTCGGGAAGGGGACGCTGGCACCTGATGCCGGCAGTCACGTCAAATATTGTTTGAAATATCTCAGTGACGAGGATTCACGGTACTTCGATTCGGACTTCATGAAAACATTTCTGGAAAAAGAACGCAACGATCTTTTCTACGCTCATTTCAGCTTTGATAAGACCGAGCCGTTGTTCTTTCAGATCAATCCGTTCGACGAAGAAGAGGTCAGCTTTATGCAAAGGAGGACGGATGCAAGTGGACATGTTCGGGAAGTGGTGAATCAGTTTCACACACAGCAGGAATATCTGAACGGCCTCGATCGACGCATAGAGAGTAAGGATAGAATCCGTATTCATGATTATGTGATCGAGTCTGTAATAGCAGATGATTTGGATTTCTCGGCTTCGGCTTCTATCAGATTCACTTCTCTTGTCGATAATCAGCAGTGGATCGACATGAGCTTGTATCGTGATCTCACGGTAGACTCTGTCTTTTGGAGTTCCGGCCGGCCGGCACGATTCTTTCGAGGCGAAGAGAGCTGGACATTGTGGGTTCAATGTGAGCGGCCGCTTCACAAGGCTCAGGAATGTTCGTTGCAGGTGTACTACCATGGTGATTTGCTGGACAGGGATGAGTTCGCATGGATCAGTATTAAATCACCTAGCAATTGGTATCCCCGCAGTGGTTATAGAACTGAGGCAACCTATGATCTCACATTTCATGTTCCGTCAAAGTTGAAGTTTGCCAGTGTCGGGGAGAAGCGGTCCTCAATTGAAGGTGAAGAGCTAAGGACGACACGATGGGTCACTGACAAGCCAATTCGGAATGCCTCGTTTAATCTTGGGTATTTCAAAGAATTCAAGTTCTACGACGAGAACCTCCCACCTATCACGGTGTATATGTCTGAAGGCGGACATAGGGAAATCGCCGGAGAACTGGTCAAACGAGAAGTCCTCTCCGGTGCTGACATGGAGAAGCAGGTTGGGGCTGACATTGTCAACAGTGTGGGGTTTTTTCAAGAGGTGTACGGAAAAATACCGGTTCAGGAACTATATGCCACGGAGATCCCGTACCTCCACGGGGAAGCCTTTCCCGGCCTGGTCCACCTGGCGTGGACCACGTACCAAAGAACGGGCCGAGAGGGATATGACGAAATTTTCCGTGCCCATGAGGTAGCTCACCAGTGGTGGGCGATCGGTGTGGACTTTCAAACTTATCACGACCAATGGCTCAGCGAAGGGTTTTCTGACTACTCGGGATTGTGGTATATGCAAACGATTCTCCGTGACAACAAGAAGTTTTTCAATATGCTCGAGAGGTGGAAGGAGCAGATCATTAACAACCGCAAATCTCTTTTCGGGAAGGGTCAGGAGGCAGGGCCAATTTGGCTGGGGTATCGGACGCAAGGCAGCAAAACCAAGGGCGACTATGGTCTCATCATCTACAAGAAAGGTGCGTGGGTTCTTCACATGCTGCGAAACATGTTCATCGACTTGAAAACGATGAACGAAGACCGTTTTAAGAATATGATGAGGGATTTCTTTGCCAGTCATGTAGGGAGAAAGGCCTCCACAGGCGATTTCCAGAAGATTGTGGAAAAGTATGCTGGGGAGGATATGAGCTGGTTTTTTCATCAGTGGGTATATGACACAAAAATCCCGGAATACAAATTCGCCTATCGTACCACGAAAACACCGGAAGGAAAATTCAGAGTTGCCTGCAGAATTCAGCAGATGAACGTTCCGAAAGAGTTCAAGATGTATGTCCCCCTTCTCATTACATTCGACAATGACCGCTACGCAAGGGTACGTGTGTTGGTGACGGGTGAGACAACGGAATTAGAACTTCCATTGATGCCAATGGAGCCTGAGGAGATTATTTTCAATGACCTGCAGTCTGTATTATGCGAGGTTGATAACGTGGGATGGGAGTAGAATCAAGAGATGAACACACAAAAATCAACAAAGATCACGAACACACCTTTGCCTGATCACTATCGAGTGCAGCGTCTGTATTACTGGCTGACTCAGGAGGGTCGGGTATAGGTTTTTCACTCGGCTTCATCTTCCTGCTTTTTGGTCCGTTGCCTTCAGTCCTTCTAACCGCGGCGCTCAGTACACCCTTTTGGCTGCTGTTGTTCATAAGTGAGAGTGGGATTCCAGAAACTGCGAAGCTCCTCCTATCTGTCACCAAAAACATCACCATATCACAACAATTTTTATAGCCAGTGTGCCTCGGCACAACTGTTGAAATGGCAAACAGCGTTTCAATTTATTAGAGTATTTCGTATATTTCTGAACAGAGTACCACGGAATCTTAGAATGTTCTCGGTCGATGGATGAGCGTCATGGATCTCAGCCTCCTCATTGATATCTTTGTCATCGCAATGCCCCTGTGGTATGCGGGTGTTGTCCTGCTCTACGCTTTCGCCTTCTTTGGCAGCGACGGTCGTGCCGAGCGGCTCAAGACTCTATTCTTGAACGCGACTGTCGTCCTTCACCTCATCTATATAGCTCTGCGAACGGTCGCGTTTGACCATCCTCCGATCACGACTGTCTACGAAATCATGACTATGCTTGCTGCGTGCATCTCGATTGGCTATGCATACATTGAGCTGAGGACGAAGACAAGGAACACAGGGTTTTTCATCTTGCTGCTGGCGCTTGTGTTTCAAACGACATCGTCTCTGTTCATCAAGGATCTCACAGAGATTGCGCTGATCTTGCGGAGCCGCTTGCTTGGGTTCCATGTCTCTGCTGCACTGCTTGGCTATACGGCAATTTCCCTTTCAGCCGTCTATGGCGTGCTGTACTTAATGCTCTATCACCAAATTAAGTCTTCCCGCTTTGGTCTGATCTACAATCGTCTCCCGAATCTTGAGATGCTTGAGAAGATGAGTCACAAGTCAGTGGTGTTGGGTTTCTGGATGCTCACCATTGCCATTACGATTGGATGGTTTTGGCTGCCGCGAGCATTCGATCATTTTTCATACTTTGATCCGAAGCTTATCAGCTCGCTCGCCATTTGGTGCCTCTACGCAATCGGGCTCAGCGCGAAGCGTCAATTTGGATGGCAGGGCCGCAAAATGATGATCATCTCTGTTGTCGGTTTTGGGTGTGTCTTTCTTTCATTGACGCTCATTAATCTGTACATGAGCGGCTTCCACAGTTTTCAATAGCATCGACCCGGAACGATGAACCTATTGTCCATAGGAATCAGTCACCACACGGCAGGAGTGGATGTGCGGGAAAGGGTGTGGCTCTCCGTCGAGGAAACGAAGGAGGCCCTCGCTGACTTGACAAAGCGCTACTTCAACGAGTGTATCTTGATCTCGACATGCAATCGGACGGAGCTCTATGGCATGGCTCCTGACGGACGCGTAGATGAGTCGGAGCTGAAGAAGTTCCTGATCGACTTCAAAAAGGCGCATCCCGTGGTCCGTCCTGAGCATTTTCGCGGAGATTCTGCAAGCGGTGCCGTGAATCACCTTTTTCACGTGGCGGCGGGGATTGATTCGATGGTCATCGGCGATATCCAGATCCTCAGCCAGGTGAAGGAGGCGTTCCAGATTTCCCGCGAGATGAATGCCCTTGGGCCGGTTATGAACCGTTTGATGCAATCCGCACTGCACGTCGGCAAACGCGTCAGAACGGAAACCGCGATTTGTGAGGGGGCCGTGTCCGTCAGCTATGCTGCTGTGGAACTCGCGAACAAGATTTTCGAAGACCTTTCAAAGAAATCCGTCCTCCTGATCGGAGCAGGAAAAACCGGAGAGCTAACATTGAAGCACCTCGCGGGTCGACGGATCGGGGAGGTGAAAATTGCTAACCGGACCAGGGAAAAGGCGGAGGAGCTGGCTGCAGGGCTTGGTGGCTCGGTCGTCGACTACGAACACATGGTCGACGCATTGTGTAGCGTTGACATTGTCATCACATCTGTGCAGAGTCCAGCATACGTCGTACAGCCGGAGGATGTTCAGAAGGTCATGAAGCAGCGTTCACACAACCCCCTGTTTATCATCGATATCGGGGTTCCACGGAACGTGCACCCGGCTGCCAGAAGAATCGACAATGTGTTTCTGTATGACATCGATTCTCTGAACACGATCGTTGACAAGAATCTGGATCAACGGAGGACAGAGATTCCCAAGGTGAATCAGATCATCAAAGAAGAGATGACTGACTTCTTCAATTGGCACAACTCTCTGCAAGTCGGGCCGACCATTCATGATTTACGGGAAGCGTTGGAGGCAATTCGGGTGCAAGAGGTCGAAAAGAATATCAACAGGTTTTCTCCAAAAGATCGAGAGCTGGTTGAACTTGTCACGAAACGAATCGTCAACAAAATACTTCATCAGCCTTTCACGAACTTGAAGCGAGGCGCAGAAAATGGAATGGAAGGAAGCGAAACACTGCTCCGCATTCACTCGCTACGAGAATTGTTCGGGATAGGACGGAGCAATAAGAATCTTGAAGAAGAGTGACACAGTCGTCATCGGAAGCCGTGGAAGCGAGCTTGCCATTTGGCAGTCGCGTTGGGTGCTGAATGAAATAGCGAAGTGCAATCCTCATGTGGAATGTACCATCAACATCATCAAAACCAC
>Ga0247727_10015582_pt1 | contig 12439 bp, 6 predicted proteins | sample WisWelCaveWW1625_FD_202498 | JGI IMG/M metagenome (GOLD analysis project Ga0247727, IMG submission 202498) | Biofilm microbial communities from Wishing Well Cave, Virginia, United States - WW16-25 | ecosystem: Environmental > Aquatic > Deep subsurface > Groundwater > Cave microbial mat | place... | reverse complement strand
AAAAATCCGGAAGGCCGCTGGCGCAAATTTGTGTATGACGAGATCATCGCGCGCGCGACAAAACGAGTTTGGATATTTTCTGGCTGAAAGACGAGAGCCTCGCCGATCTCGACCATTTGCCCGATCCCGACGTGTTGGCAGGGGAGATCGTCGAAAATCTTGAGGCAGGGTTGGAGAGTTTTCGGGAGATTGTGGGGAAGTTGAATTCGTAAGCGCCACAACAGATTTATTGCAAAAGCAAACTCCCGCCGAGCCGGAAATATTGCCCTGCGGGAGTTTCGATTTTATGGGTAGCGCTTTTACTCGCTGTCCTTCGCCGGCGACAGCGCCAACACCACCGCCTTGCCGGGCATGATCGTCGAGACGTTGTGTTTCGCCAGTGTCTCGTTGAGTTTCGGAACGAAGCCGTTGAATTCCATAATCTTCGCGACAAGCTCGCTTGGCGCTACGGCTTGTCAGTTGCCGATTCGGCAAACGAAAATTCCGCTTCCATAAATTCAATCGACGTGACAGCCTCCGGTGCGATCATAACCGTTTTGCCGTCTTCATCAAGTGTCACGATCAACTCATTGCCAACAACGATTTCCGAATGTTTGACCGCATATTTTTGCCCATTATCCAGATGAAACCAAAATGGTTTAAATGGCCGTTGTCTGACGATCTTGCGGATTTCTTGAACGTTCATTTGCACCTCCGTACGTGCCCAACCGTTTTGAGAGCTTGTTTTAAAAATAGACAAAACTCGCGCAAAAAGCAAGTTGATTCGCTTAACTTTTGATTGAAAAACTCCCACCGCACCAGAAAATGCTTGGTGCGGTGGGAGTTTTGGTTTTGATGAGATGACAACCGAATCGTCGGCGCTACTCGCTGTCCTTCGCCGGCGCTTGCGCCAGCGCCACCGCTTTGCCCGGCATGATCGTCGAGACGTTGTGCTTCACCAGCGTCTCGTTGAGCTTCGGCACCGCGTTTTCAACGAACGCGTTGAACTCCGTCAGTTTATCCGCGAACTCCACTTGCAACTCTTTGAAATAGTCCTGCTGATAAATCGTCGGTGCGGCATTGTTGCGGTCGATGCCGCCGAGCAACGCGCCGAGACGTTCGATCAGTTGCGGGCCGAGCATATAGCTGGGCACATCCGCCGGCCGCGCGAGTTTCTTTAACAAGACGTCGACCTGTTGCAGATTCTCCGTCATCGTCTTCGTCAATTCCGCTGGCGCGTTGGGCATCTCCTCTTTCACGCGCTTTTGAATGCCTTCCAATTGTTCCTTCGTGCCATCCAGCCATTTCAGCGCTTCGTTCGTTGAAGTTTGCATATCGCTCAGCGCCATTGCATGATTGGATTGCAATTGCAAATCCGCCAGCGGAACGTTCAACAGCGGATCGAGGCGAACTTCAATGGGCTTCTCCAACGTTTTATCGCCGACGGTGAGGCGCGCGATATAACGGCCGGGCAAAACCTGCGGGCCGCTCATGCCGCCGGTAAATTGCGCGCGTTCGCGCTCTTCATCCGTCGGTGGTTTGCGCGGCTTCGCCGGATCGTGGCGCAAATTCCACGCGGCTCGGTTCAAGCCTTTTTCTTTGGGAATCTCTTTCATCTCGCGAATGACTTTGCCGCTCGCGTCGAGAATTTCCATTTTCACGGTCGTTTTCTCATCCGGTTTGTCTTTGAGATAATACGTGACGAGCGCGCCATACTGGGTGTTCGGTCCGACAAACGGTTTATTGCCGCTGCCAAAACCGCCGAACCCGCCCGCCGTTGCATAGCGCAACGCCGGCCGCACGTCGAATATATGCATCGCGAGGTTCGTCAGCTCCGGCGACATTTGCTGAATCGGCGTCGCGTCGTCGAAAATCATAATGCTGCGGCCGTGCGTCGCGAGAATTAAATCATTGTCGCGCGGATGCACGAGAATTTCATGCACGGCCACGTTCGGCAGATTTTTCAAATTCAGCGCGACCCAATTGCCGCCGCCATTATATGAAGCAAACACGCCAAGCTCCGTGCCCGCGTAAATCAAATTCACGTTCTTCGGGTCTTCGCGCACGACGTGAACATACGCTTTCTCCGGCAGATTGCCGGAAATATTTTTCCAGGTTTTGCCGGCGTCGCTCGTTTTAAAAACGTGCGGGCGAAAATCATCGAACATGTGGCGATCAAACGAGGCATACGCAACATCCGCGCCGGTGCGCGATGTCTCCACGTGCGAAACCGGAGAGAAGGCCGGCGCGCCGGTATTTTTCGTGAGATTCGTCCATGTCTTGCCGCCGTCCGTGGTCATTTGCAAATTGCCATCATCCGTTCCCACCCAAAGCATATTGGCATTCAGCGGCGATTCACTGATACTAATGATCGTGCAGTGATACTCCGCGGTCGTGTTTTCCGTCCACACCGGGCCGCCCGCGTCTTTTTGCTTCTCGGGATCATTCGTCGTGAGATCGGGGCTGATCACGTCCCACGTCATGCCAAAATCTTTGGTTTTGAGAACATGCTGCGAGCCGCTATAAACCGTGTTGTTGTCAAACGCCGAGAGCACCAGCGGCGTGTTCCAATTGAAGCGATGTTTCAAGTCTTTCACCGGGCCGCCGTCATTGCGTCGCGGCTGCAGAATCGCAACCTGTTGCTCGGAAAGCCGCATGTCCGTGCGCACCACGCCGCCGCCCTGCGACTCGCTGAGATAAAGATCGGGATTGTCCAAATTGATGATCGCGAAATAACCGTCGCCGCCGCTCACCGTGCGCCAATGCCCATTGAGAATGCCGCCTTCACGCACGCGACTTGGGCCCGTCCACGTGCCGTTGTCCTGCAAACCGCCGGCGAGATAATAGAACGGCTGCCGATTATCCGCGAACAATTGATAGAACTGTCCGAGCGGAATGTTGTTGACCACTTCCCAATTTTCGGCGCGATCATACGACACCGCAATGCCGCCATCCTGTCCCTGCCAAATGCGGTCGGGATTTTTCGGATCGATCCACAGCGTGTGATAATCGCCGTGCGTGCGGTTGGAGATGCGGCGGAAAGTTTTGCCGCCGTCAATGGAAACCGACAGCGCCGAGGCGACGGCGTACACGCGATTTTCATCCGTCGGATCGACGCGCATGTCGGTGTAATAAAATCCGCGCGAGACGATGCGGTTGCTCTCTTTCGAAACCATGCGGAAATTCTCGCCATGATTTTCGGAGCGATACAGCGCGCCTTCTTTGGCTTCGACCATCACGTAAACGATGTTCGGACTGCTCGGCGCAACTTTGACGCCAATGCGGCCCAACAATTTCGGCAAGCCGTTCGTGAGTTTTTTCCACGTGCGGCCGCCGTCGATGGATTTAAAGACGCCGCCGTTTTCACTCCCGCTCGTGTGCGTCCACGGCTTCCGCTCGAAGTGCCACATCGCCGCGTAAAGAATATTCGGATTCGCCGGATCGATGTCGAGATCAGCGACGCCGTGCTTGTCGTCGATGTATAAAGTTTTTTGCCACGTTTTGCCGCCGTCACTCGACATAAACACCCCGCGCTCTTCGTTCGGCCCGTAAGCATGGCCAAGCGCGCCGACGTAAACCATTTCCGGATTGAGCGGGTTGATGACGATACGCGAAATGCGCTCGCTGTCTTTCAATCCGAGATGCTGCCAGCTCTTGCCGCCGTCGGTGGATTTGTAAACGCCGTCGCCGAACGAGACGCTGTTGCGCGTGTTCGATTCGCCGGTGCCGACATAAATCACGCCGTGATTGTTCGGCTCCAGCGCGATGTCGCCAATCGAAATCGTGTTCTGCCGCTCGAAAATCGGCGTCCAATTCATGCCGCCGTTGATGGTTTTCCACAAACCGCCCGAGGCCGTGGCGACATAAACGATATTCGGATTGCCGGGAACGCCTTCGACATCCGTGGTGCGGCCGCCCATGTTCGCCGGGCCGATGCTGCGCCATTCGAGCTTTCCGAACACGGCGGTGTCGATGGTGGCAGGAGCAGTGGCAGTAGCAGCCGTTTTCTTTTGCGCCCATCCATACTCATAACAACTTGCTACAACCAGAAACACTGCGGCCACCCCGCACAATCTTTTAAATTGTGAAGTGCACATCCCTAAAGCCTCCTCTCGCTGAATTTAAAGGTTAAAGGATGAATGTCCCGATTTGCATTTAACAACCAATGAAAATCGGATTTTGATTTTATGCGTTTAAGATTGAAGAGCAGAAAGATGAGTTTGCGAAGAATGCGCGTGCCAGCATATCAGTTTAATGCGTTTGATTAAAAAAGCAAGTGATTTTTCACAGGAGAATTGAGCGCAGCGACCGGAGGGAGGTTGTCCTTCTGGAAAGATCCTTTTACAATTCAAGATAATCGCGAGAAGATGCTGCGCGCCGAACTGGCGCGGAGGATATTTATTTTTCTGAGCAATGAGTAAGTTACAAAGAAACTATCAGCGCAGATTAAATAATTTCTCCGCATTTTTCCGCACCACTTTGGCAAAATCCTCAGCCGAAAGATCGTTTTTCAACCGGGACAGCATCGCTTCGTATTGCTGATAATGCTGCTTGCCGTAATACGTCGCATCCGTGCCGAACAACACGCGCGCGCTGCCGAGTTTTTTTATTGCGCGCAAAACTTCGGCGGGATCGGCTTGCGAAGTTTCGAGATAAAGCTGCGCGTCTTTTTTGGTGAGGGCTGCTTTTACCGTCGCAATCGCAGAGCCGTGGGGACCAAGAAATCCCATGTGATAAAGAATGATCGGCACGGTCGGATGCCGGCGCGCGGCCGCGTAAATTTTCTGCGGCGCGGCATTGGCGGCATCGTCACTGCCGCTGTGAAACACCGCCGGTATCCCATATTTCTCGCAAAGCAGCAAATAACCATCGACACGCGGATCGTCGGCTGGAAAGTTGTTCATGTCCGGATGAAACTTCATCCCAACAAACACGCGCCGGTCCGGCCCGGTTGAAATGGAATCCCGCAAAAACGGTTCGACTTTTTCTGGCGCGCCATCTTCCGGTCGCGTCCAAACCAATCCGCGCAATTGATTCGGATATTGCCGAACGTGCTCGACGGTTGCTTGATTCGCTTCGATCTCATCGAGATTGAGCGTCGTGCCCGGCAATTCCGCGCCGTCGATATTGGAAATGAGCGCGAGACGTATGCCGTAACGATGGATATTATCCAACAGCGTCGGCGTGCTGAGATCGTAACCTTTGAACGAGCCGATGTGCGCGTGAATGTCGATGATCCGATCGTTCGCCCAAACGCCGGCAAGCTCGCCGGTTGAATTTTTCGTGTTTTGTGATGGCATGATTGTTTTATGGTGATAATTAAAACCACCTGTAATCGTCAATACAATAACGCTGCAATAAATCGCGCCGGGCATTTTCGGTTTATTGGTCATGGGCCATCCTTTCCAATTTTTCCCTGAAGGCATAGAACTCCGGCGTTTCAAGCGCGCGTTGCGTTCGGCAGGCGCTGCAAACGAAGTGGCCGCGAACGCAGCAAACGTTCCGCGCTTCTTGCCGCCCGCATTCCAGGCAGATATAAGTGCGCCGGATAAGCTTGAAAACGATTTTGTCCCCGCAGAAAAAACATCGATAATGCCTCTGCGGGAAAATGAGATTCGAGAGATTCGCTCGCAGCCATTTCCAGTTCGGCGCTTGCCGCGTTTCGTGCCGTCGAATCCGGCCTTGGCGAATGCAATGAAGAATCTCCGGAATCATTTTGTTTGCCAAACCCAAGTCATAGCGGCTGGCCGGCTGCACCGGCAGTTCGTTGTAGCACAAACCGATGGTGGGCAATTCTTTTGAATCCGTGTTGGCAACACCCGGCAACGTCAATTTTTGCAAACCGAGTTGCGCGAGAAAATTCGGATAGAGCATCGGCGCGGCGCGATAATTGAAAACTTCAACCGCATCAAATGGCAAATGCCGCGCGCGACCGTGCGGCAAAATCGAATTCCAGCCGAGATACGGATGCGCCAGAATCGCCATGCCGCCTTGCGCATGAATACGGCGAATCGTCTCCGCCGGCTCGAGATGATCCGGAATTTTCTCTTCGAGATGAATAGCCAAAATATGCCCGGCCTTGCTCTCGACTTCCTGGCCGACGATAATGAGAAAATCAGCAATGCGATCGCGTAAATACTGGGCCAGCGTGATATTGTGAAAATTCGTGACGGCGATGCCGTCGAGGCCGCGCGCTTTGATCACGCGTCGTAAATTATCAATGCGATGATGCCGGCGAATGTGAACGTGGAGGTCAAGTTTCATGGGTTCAAAAGAATTGTAAATTTTTAATTCACTATTTCACCACGTGTCGCCGCCTTTCGGTGGCGGCCAGGCGCCAAGCTGTTGCCGCAGCGTGATGATTTGACCGAGATGAGGGCTGTTATGCGCCACGATCATCCAAACCACATCGCGCACGGTTTCGTTTTTCTTCGTATTGACCACACGATCCCAATCCCTCGCCGGGTCGTCGAGCAAGGCTTCATATCGCTTCAAACCTGCGGCAAATTTTTGAATCGTCTCGTTCCATTCCCGCAAGCTGCGCGACGCCGTTTCTTTGGGCCAGCTTTCGATGGCATGGGTGGGATAGGAGGGAGGCTTGCCGGCAATGTTGTCAAGCTCGTATTCCTGCCAGTAGATCATGTGCCACAAGAGTTGGTAAATCGAGTGCGGCGCGTTTGCCGGCCTGGCGCCGGCTTGCTTTTCATCCAACGCTTCCAGCGCGTTCAGCGAGTTCGTGTGCGCGCCTTCGCCGTAAAGCAATTTCCGCAAATTTTCTTTTTCGGCCATTATGCCTCCTTTTTGGTATTGGGATTTGTCGAACCCCTATGAACATAACCTGTTGCAGGCCAAGGTGGTTGCTCCGTTTGGACAATAACCATGAAGTACCCAATATAACAAAATTTCTCAAAACACCAAGTAGATTTAAGTTGCGTTGCTGCGGAAAACAAATTACATTTATCCTCGTCTATTCGATTGCTTCGCGAATGAATTTTGGCCTTCATAGTTACTGACAAACTATCTGTTGATTTCGCCATGGCTTATTTTGATAACCGTCCTTACGTATTCCGGCTTCTTCTCGTGACGCTCAGCGTTTATTTGCTGGGCCTTGCCGCCGACAATTTCTATCGCTATGCCAGCGTGCCGACCGATGAGAATTGGTTTCGCACCACGCCGACAAATGTTTATATCGTCAAAACCTTTCCCGCCCGCCGCGTTTTAGGTCGAGACAATGCGGGGCCTGATTCCATAAAAGTCGGGGATATATTGCGCGAGGTGAATGACGCAGATTTCGACAATCGTTCCTTGTCACAAATTTTGGACGCAGCGCCAAATAATGATGAGTTGCGTCTGAAAATTTTGCGCCCGGGCTTGGACCGTTATTTCATCTATCAGATCATAAAATCTGCGTTGCCGGATAGTTTCTATCGGCTGTTGCCGCCAACGGCTTACGTTTTTGAAGTTTTCAAAGATGGCGCCTCGGATCGCGCCGGCATGAGAACCGGCGACGTGATCTTTCGAATTAATGGACACGATTTAAAAAGCCATGTCCTTGCCGCCGGCGAGGCGGATGCAATTTTACGGCGCGGCCAAATCGGCAAAACCATTGATTATGAAGTCATCCGCAACAATCGCCCGCTCACGCTGCGCGTCAAATTGGCGAAATTCGGCATTGCCTTTCCGATTCTCGTGATGTGTTTCTGCGGTTTGATCTATTTTGGCACGGGCTTCTTCATTGCCTTCCAGCGCCCGCAAATCAAAGCCGCCCGCCTGATCGGACTCGCGCTTTTGCTCGTCGGATTCTTTCTAACGATTACCATGCTGCAGCGCAATGCGCAACTCGATCCATTGGGACCCACGCGCCTTATTACGATGACGATTTGTTTTTTCATCGGGCTGGCGATGTGGTTTCACGGCAGCTATTATTTTCCCAAAGAACAGCCGGAATTTTTTGCCAAGCCGTGGATACAATTCGCGCCTTATGGTATGGCGTTATTGTGCATGGGGTTTGCCATCTTTGCCGTTCGCCGCTTTGGCGATTTTGCTTTTTTGATGGCGTACGGTTTAGCCGTCTTGTTGACGGCCGGATATAGTTGGGTGATCAGCCTTTATTATCGGCAACGCCGGACGGCGGAAGCCAAAAGATTGAGCCGCATCATCAAATGGACCGGTTTCATCGCCGGTGGTGTTGCCGTTTTGCTCCAAATCCTTTTTCTCGACCGCAATACGCTGGGTTATATTGGCATACCGTTTGTCTTGATTCCGCTCGCCTATTTGTATACCATCGGCCGTTATCGCCTGCTCGACATGGATTTGCGCGTTCGGCAGAATGTTCAATACAGCATTATTTCATTGCTCGGTTGGATCTCGTTGCTGGCAATTTTTATAAAAGTTTTGCTCGCCCTGCCCAATTTCGTCGATCACACCCTGCCTAACTTTCGCTTCACCAGCGGATCGATTGAAATTCTCGACGATCCGCAGTCCCTCGAACAGCGCGAGTTTTTGGAAAAAGGCATTTTGATGTTCATTGCCATTGTCTTGAGTTTGGGATTTTGGAAACTGGGCCGAATCGGGCGCCGGCTGCTTGACAAAAAATATTATCGCGCGCAATACGACTATCGCCGCGCCGCCAGCGCGCTTGCCGACGTGATGGCCAACAAGCTGAGCATGGTGGATATTGCCCGCGGCATGGTGCAAAAACTTTCGCAATTGATGCATTTGAAACGCGCCGGCGTGCTCTTCTTTCGCAATCAAAAAGCTTGTTGCTGCCGCGAAGCGCACGGATTTGACGGAAGCAATTGGGAAGAGTTTTGTTTGGCGATTGATCAAAAATTGCTCGAGGTTTTGCAGCAATTCCATAGCGAAGCTCGTTTCAGCGTCGATTACCTGCCGAACGGTTTGAAACAGGCCTTGCAGCAACACGGCTTTTGTCACGTCATCCCGATTCGTTCCAAAAACAATCTGCTTGGCGCTTTGTTGATCGGCGAAAAACGTTCGGAAACGCCGTTTTATCAGGACGATTTGGAATTTCTCACCGCTGCCGCCAAACAGGCTTCGGTGGCGATTGAGAATTCTTTTTTGCACGAAGAACTTTCCGAGCAGGAACGGTTGAAGCATGAATTGGAAATTGCGCGCCGCATTCAAATGGCGTCGTTGCCGCAAACCACGCCGAAAGTCGATGGGCTTGACATCGCCGGCGTTTCAATTCCCGCCATGGAAGTCGGCGGCGATTATTTTGATTATCTCAACGGCGTCCCGAACGAAATTCGCGTCATCGTCGGCGACGTTAGCGGCAAAGGCACTTCGGCGGCGCTGTACATGTCGAAAGTGCAGGGCATCATGCGCTCGTTGCACGGCTTCGGGCTGTCACCGAAAGAACTTTTCGTTCGCGCCAATCAATTGCTCTATCAGGATTTGGAAAGAAAATCGTTTGTCACTTCGCTCGGCGCAGATTTTGATTCAACTTTGCGGCGATTGGTTTTCGCCCGCGCCGGACATTTGCCGCTGTTCCATTATTCCGCCAAAACCAAGCGCGTTGAAAAAGTCACGCCAAGAGGATTGGGACTGGGTTTGGACAATCACGGGGCGTTTGCAACGGAGTTGGAAGAAAAAATGATTCAATATGAAGCCGGCGATGTTTTTCTCTTCGTCACCGACGGCGTCACCGAAACGCAGGGCAACGATGGCAAAGAATTTGGAGAAGAGAGTGTATCCACAATTTTAGAAAGCAGTTCCGCATTCGGCGCGACAAAAATTCGCGATCGAGTCATCAATGCCGTGAAACAATTTGCCGGTAATAACGCTCAACACGATGATTTGACGGTCGTCGTGGTGAAAGCTGTATAAGCGTAAAACGTAACACGTTACAAAGAAAAAAGCCTTTGCTCGTTTGTCAGCGGCGAAAGCCGGGTGATGAAATATGCGCACCGCGGCCGCAAGGCTCTTTCGGGCGGCGAAAACGGCCTCGACTTGTCGCCGCAACAATTGGCGGTTTTAAGCGCGCTGTTAAACAGAGAAACAATCGCATTGGCTCATGCAAACCAAACACGCCGTCCGAATTGTTTTATCCTCTCCCAGTGACGTCGATGACGAATGCCGCGTGATGGATGGCGTCATCGCCGAATTGAATCGCGGCGTGGCGCACGAGCGTCACGTCGTTCTCGAATTGGCCTACTGGAAGACCGACGCTTATCCCGGTTTTCATCCGGAAGGCCCGCAGGGAGTCATTGATCCGATCTTGAAAATTGAAGACTGCGATATTTTGCTCGCGATTTTTTGGAAACGGTTTGGCACGCCGGCAAAAGGCGCTGCCTCCGGCGCCGAGCACGAGATCAGTACGGCGATCAAAGCGCGGCAGGACACGGGCCGCCCGCAAATCATGATCTATTTCAAAGCAGCGGCGCGCGAATTGAAAACGCCGGAAGAGCTTCGGCAATATGCCGCCGTGCTCGAGTTCAAACAGGAAATTTCGCCACTGGGGTTGTTTTGGACGTTTGAAGACACCGCTGATTTTGAGCGCAAAGTGCGCCAGCATTTGACGTATTACATTCTCGATCAAATTCATCCAACCGCAGGGGAACCGGCGGCGAATTCGGCAAACCGTGTGCAAGAGCTACTCCGTAGCCACCGCCGGAATTTGCAGCAGAAATTTTCGACCATCCATCTCTTCGGCGAAAAACGCCGACGCTCATGGGTGGAAAATCGTAGCGCAGTCTTCCAGACTGCAGACCAGATGTCTGCGCTACCACTCGTAAGCTCGGCAGACGCGGGCGACATGGCGGACATCGAGCGCGGTTTTGTGCCGTTGCTTATGCAGGATTGGCGGGAAGAAAACAGCCCGCCAACCACGCCGCTCGATATTGACAATGTGTTTTTTAATGACGGACCGCCGCGGCACTTCTTGTTGCGCGGTCTGCCCGGCAGCGGCAAAACCACGTTGTTGCGCTACCTCAGCCATCGTTACACCGGCTCGAACAGTGATTGCATTCCCGTTTACATGCGCTGCAAATCGCTCGACTTGAGCGAAGCCACGCTAGAGAATTTTGTGCAGCAGCAGCTCAATGAAGACAGCGACAGCGCCGAGATTTTCGAGACGTTGTGCGCCAAAGAACGGTTTCTCGAAAAGAATATGGTTTTGCTCTTCGACGGCCTCGATGAGATTGAACATGCGGAAACCGGTAATCGCCTCGCCACCGAATTGGAGAAGCTGGCGCGAAAATATCCGCGCGCTAAAATCATCGCAGCGGCGCGCCCGATCGCGGTGCGGCAGGGTGACTTTGCCAAATTCCGTCGCCTCGACGTGCTGCCGTTGACGCCGGAGATGATTCAGTCGTATGTGGAAAAATGGTTTGCCGACGAGCCGAAGAAAATCGTCGCGCTGCAGCAGAGCCTGGTGCAGCGGCCGCGCATTCGCGACTTGGCGGCCAACCCCTTTTTGCTCAGCATGATTTGCTTCACCTTCGAGCAGGGCGGCGACGCGGCCCTGCTCGAGCGCCGCAGCGACCTTTATGCAAAGTGTACCCAATATTTGCTGCAGCGCGCTTATGACCCCGAAAGCAGCGCCGCCGCCAAAAGCAATTACGAGAATACCATCGAGATTTTGAAAGACGTCTCGCTGCGTTTTTTTCTGTGGAAAGAAGATGATTTTCCGGTTGACCACGTGAATGTCATGGGCCGGCGCGCGCTTTCCGCCGCAACGTTGGGCCGCCCGGAAGATTTTCTCAACCGCCTCGAGCGCGAGACCGGCTTGATTCAGCGCGCCAAAGAAGGCTTTACTTTCGTGCATCGTTCGTTGTGGGAATATTTCACGGCTTTAGCCTTGCGCGATAAAACCCACGACTTCGTCATCCGCCACGCCGCCAATCCGGATTGGGAAGAAGTGGTGCGGCTTTATGCCGGACTGCTGCAAAACGACGATAAAGTCGTTGAGCTGGTCAACGGCCTGTGGAACCTCAACCGGCCGCTGGCCCTGCGCGTGACCACGGAAGTGAAAACGCCGGCTGCGGAATTGCTCAAGCCTTTGATTGAAAAAGAAGAGGGCAACCAGAGCAAGCTGCTGCTCATTGACGGCCTCGAACAATCGTTGCGCTTGATCGCGGCAACCGATCATCAAAAATTGGTGCAGGAAACGCTGGACATTTTGCTGATCAAATGCGAAGAGCGCGACTGCGAAGTGATTTACCATGCGCAGGAATTGTTGGAGAAAATCGGCCTGCAACCGCTGCAACCCGGCGGATTGATTTACGAGTTGTTTGATCTCGCCCACGCCGCTGAACGCCAGCAACAATATATCGCTGATCCAGCCAACCATTTTGAATGGGTCGAGGTGGAAGACGGCGAGTTTTGGATGGGTGATGATGAACACGAGGATAACGAAAAACCGGCGCATCGAGTAAAAGTTGATAGCTTTCGCATGGCTAAACACCCTGTAACTAATCGCCTGCTATCCCAATTTTCCTTT
>Ga0247727_10015581_pt1 | contig 12439 bp, 16 predicted proteins | sample WisWelCaveWW1625_FD_202498 | JGI IMG/M metagenome (GOLD analysis project Ga0247727, IMG submission 202498) | Biofilm microbial communities from Wishing Well Cave, Virginia, United States - WW16-25 | ecosystem: Environmental > Aquatic > Deep subsurface > Groundwater > Cave microbial mat | place... | reverse complement strand
GGCAATCGCGCCTACTGCACAATCAACGAGGGGTTGGGCAAGGTCATGCGCTTCGGCGGCAACGACGCCGAGGTGCTGGGGCGCCTGGGGTGGCTGCGCGACACACTGGGACCGCTGCTCGGCAAGGCGTTGCGGGCGCGGGGCGGCATACCATTAAAGCCGCTGATCGCGCGCGGCTTGAGCATGGGCGACGAGATGCATCAGCGCAATGTCGCCTGCACCGGCCTTTTCCTGCGGGAGATTGCCCCGTGGTTGGCTCGGACCGAGCAGCACGCCGGGCGGCTCGCGGAGGCATTGGCCTTCATCGCCGGCAACGACCAGTTCTTCCTCAACATCGCCATGGCGCTTGGGAAGGCCGTGACCGACCCAGCGCGGAATGTTGCAGGCTCGTCGATCGTAACCGCCATGTGCCGCAACGGCACCGATTTCGGCATCCGCGTCAGCGGGACGGGCGATGCTTGGTTCACGTCCCCGGTTGAAATGCCCGTCGGCCTCTATTTTCCAGGCTTCACGGCGGCCGACGCCAACCCCGACATGGGGGATTCTGCGATCGTGGAGACCATTGGCCTCGGCGGCTTTGCCATGGCGGCGGCACCCGCGGTCGTGGGCTTCGTCGGCGCCGGCTCGGCTGCCGATGCCTCGGCGATCACGCGGCTGATGGGCGAGATCACCTTCGGCCAGAACCGGGAATGGACTGTCCCGGCGCTGGACTTCGCCGGCGTCCCGACCGGTATCGACGTGCGGCTGGTGGCCGAGACCGGCATCGTCCCGATGATCAACACGGGTATCGCTCACAGGCGCCCAGGTGTTGGGCAGGTCGGCGCCGGTGTCGTGCGCGCGCCGATGGCCTGCTTCGTCGATGCGGTACGCGCGCTGGCGAGCGCATCGGGGAAGCCATGAGCGCCACCGTCCTCAATAGCGTGCGGCGCGGCTTCTATTTGGACTCGGTGGCACTGATGCGGCTTTCGCGTGAGGTCGGCGCGATGCCGGACGTGCGAGAGGTCGCCCTGATGATGGGCACGCCGGCCAACAAGCGCATTCTCCAGGAGGCAGGCCTGCTCGCCTCCGACGGGGAGGGCGCGGTCGGCAATGACCTCATTCTTGCGGTTTGCGCCGACAGCGAGGAAGCCGCCGCCGCAGCCATCGCGGCCGCGGCTGGCAAGCTGGAGGGACCCCGCCCGGCAACCCAGGGTTCCCGCGCTGTCGAGCCACGCACGCTGCGTGCGGCCTTGCGCGAGAGGCCAGATGCGACGCTGGCGCTGATTTCGGTGCCCGGAGAATACGCCGCCGCCGAAGCGCGCAGGGCTATTCGCAGCGGGCTCGACGTGATGCTGTTCAGCGATAACGTGCCGTTGGAGGAGGAACGTACGCTCAAGCAGGAAGCCACGGCGCGGGGGCGCCTCGTTATGGGGCCAGATTGCGGAACGGCGATCATCAACGGTACGCCGCTGGCGTTTGCCAACCGGGTGCCGCGCGGGGACATCGGCGTCATCGGCGCCTCCGGCACCGGCATGCAGGAGGTGACGAGCCTTATTGCCATGGCCGGAAGGGGCATCTCGCAGGCGATCGGGGTGGGCGGCCGCGATCTTGCGCGCGAGGTCGGCGGGCTCTCGACGCTGAGCGCCATCGATCTGCTCGATGCCGACCCGAGCACGCGCCGTGTCGTGTTGATCTCCAAGCCGCCGCACCCGGAAATCGCCCGCGCCGTATTGGATCGGGTGGGGCGGAGCCGCAAGCCGTTCACCATCTGCTTCCTCGGCGCACCCGACCTGCAACTGCCGACCAACGCGCGTGCTGCTCCGACACTCAAGGCGGCGGCCGAGGACGCGCTTGAAGGCGTTAGAATTGGGTCAGGTGCGGAAGCGATCGGAAAGTCGCTACAGCCCAGGTCCGGCGCCGTCGTTGGCCTCTTCTGCGGCGGAACGCTGGCTGCCGAGGCGCAGCTCATCCTGCTGCAGGCAGGCCGCAGTGTGGCGTCGAACGCGCCCGTTCCCGGTGTGAACCATCTTGCCGACGCAACGGCCGGATCGGACCGCATCCTCGACCTGGGAGCGGACGAATTCACACGCGGACGGCCGCATCCGATGCTCGATCCGTCGCTGCGCGACGACAAGGTGCGCCAGCACCTCGCCGACCTGGGCGTTGCCATCGTCCTGGTCGACGTCGTCATCGGGTTTGGCGCCCACGCCGACCCCGCCGGCGAGTTGGCTGCCACTCTTTCCGGCGCACCGGAGAAGCGTGCGCACGTCGTGGCTTCTGTAACCGGTACCGAGGGCGACCCGCAGGTGCGGTCGCGCCAGGTCGCGGCGCTCGAGCGCGCCGGCGTCATGGTCGCGCCCTCGAACGCCGACGCCGCCGAATTGGCCTTGGCCTTGTCGCGCGCGGTGGGGTGACAAGCATGAGGCGGCACGCAGCAATCCCTCGACGCCTCGTGGTCGCCGTCGGCGGCAACGCCACCCATCCGGAGGAGATTCGCGGCACTGCAGACGAGCAGAAGATCGTCGCGGCGCGCACGGCCCGGTCGCTGCTGCCGCTGGCTCAGCTCGACAACGAGCTGGTGATTACCCACGGCAACGGCCCGGTGGTGGGCAAGATTCTCATGCGCCAGGCGCTGACCCGCGACCGCATCCCGCCGATGCCGCTCGACATCTGCGTCGCCCACAGCCAGGGCGGCATCGCCTACCTGCTGATGCAGGCCCTGGAGAACGCGCTGCGCGAGGCCGACAACGCCCGGCACGTCGCCTGTCTGCTTACCCAGGTCGAGGTGGACCCCGACGATGCGGCCTTCGCCCGGCCGTCTAAGCCGATCGGCCCATTTTTCACGCAGCAACAGGCCGAAAAAATTAGCGCGGAGCTCGGCTGGCTGATGCAGGAGGATGCGGGCCGCGGCTGGCGACACGTCGTGGCCTCGCCCAGGCCACGCCACATCGTCGAAATCTCTCTGATCCAGGTGCTGGCGCGGCGCGGCACCGTGGTGATCGCCGGCGGCGGCGGCGGCATCCCCGTGGTGCGCGGGCCGAAGGGCATCCGCACCGGCGTTGCCGCGGTGATCGACAAGGACCTCACCTCGGCGCATATGGCCAACGTACTCGGGATCGGCCACCTGATGATACTGACGGCGGTACCGAAGGTTGCGATCGATTTCGGCCGGCCGACCCAGCGCTGGCTCGATCGCGTCACGCTGCCCGAGCTGAAGGCTCTGCATGCCGAGGGCCGGTTCCCTGCCGGCAGCATGGGCCCCAAGATAGACGCCGCCATTGGCTTCCTCGAGGGGGGTGGCGAGCGTGCCATCATCGCCCATCTCGATGAGGCGATGCCGGCCCTGCGGGGGGAGACCGGCACGCACATTACGGTCGACGATGCTTGAGGGCCTTCGCCAGACGAAGTTGCGGGCGACGCACACGGGTTCGGTCGCGGCGCGGGCCTTGCGCGACGGCGCAAGGGGGCGCGTCCACAGCGTCTTCGAGCGCAGCGCCTATCTCTGCATCCGGGACCGGTTGATCTGCCTTGGGCCACCCACGCTTGGTAATGGGCCCCTCAACCTGCTTTGTGAGCCTTGGCCATGCGAAGGGGCGAGGCGCTTGCACACCAACGGGCTTGTCCGAGTCGAGCAGAGGCTCCTGCAAGTGGGGCACGCTCTTACGGTCTCCCTTGCCGGGGCTGAGGTCTGGAGCCCTAAACCAACTGCAGCATGGGATCCACGGCGTCTTGGCCTTGGCCTCGTTGCTTTGGCCGGGGCCTTGCCCAAGGCTCTCCCTGAGGAGGGCTTGGCGCCCCTTCTCCATGCCAGCGGCGAAAGTCTCGACGACGAACCTCCAGTGGCGGCGGCAGCACGAGCGGCGGCGGAGGACCTGGGGCGGCTGGTTGCAAGGTCGGTGGCAGGGGGGGCTTGCAGGGTCGATGCGGAGCCGATCACGGCGCTCATCGGTCTCGGACCAGGGCTTACGCCCTCCGGCGACGACTTCCTCGGAGGGGCGCTCGTCGCTCTATCCCTGTTGGGTCAGAACGCGCTGCGGGTGTCCCTGTGGCGGGCACTGCATCCGCTGGTCGCCACACAGTGCAACGAAATCAGCGGCGCGCATTTGGCAGCCGCGGCCGCCGGCCTCGGCAGCGGCGCGTTGCACGAACTGCTCGACGCTGTGATCGCTGGCCAAGTCGAGCCGATCCCTGGCCTCGTCAAGGCGGTGGCGAGCATCGGCCACACCTCGGGCTTGGATGCGCTTGCAGGCGCAACGATCGTGCTCCGAGCGGCAAGCTCGCGCGAGGCGATACGAACCTCGGTACCAGCTTGACGCCGCATAGGCGGCCGACGCATTGCCAGGTTGGCGCGGGCGCACCAGTGTCGACTTGCGAACCACGTGCGGGCTGTCGGGGCGGCCGGCCTCGACCAGCCGATGGTTAACGAAGGGCGTGGGTGAACCTCTGCGTAGCCGGCCTGCCGCCCAAGGCGGAGCGCCTCGTGTTGCAGGCGCTTTCCACCTACCCGCCGGTTCGTAACGCGGGGCGCGGCTTTTTTTCGCCGTCTCGGGTCGTGGCTACCCCCTACCCGCGCGGCGGCGAGGCCAAAAAAACCCGCGCCCCGCGTTACGGGAAAAGGCCGTCCGCCAGCGAGCCTCGCCTGTGCGGCCAAACCGCACGGCCGTCGCGCATGCAACAGTTCGGCGGCAGCCGCAGCTTGTAACGTGCGAGGGCAACCCGGCGCCCTCCGGCATCTGTTCTTGCGAATGATTGTCAATTGCACTAATGTGCACCTGCAACCCGATACGCACGAGTTGCGCTAGCGAATGGGGAGGCGGGAAGATGGCGCAGTGGAAAATTCTTGGGTGCCTGTACGGCGGGCTGGTTGTCCTGTCGCTCTCGGCATGGCCTCACACGGCACAGGCCGCGAAACGCTCGTTCACCATTGCGGCCGTGGAGCCGAAGGGCGGCACCACGATCGACAAGGAACCGTTCCCAAGCGACCCCCTGCCAAGGGGCGGCGGCTACATCCTGAAAAAGCCGGACCAGACCGGGCGCTGGGAGGTTTCGACCTATGTCTGGATGCCGAGCCAAATCGTGGTGACCGAAGGCGACGAGGTGAGCTTGGAGTTCCTCGGCGTCAATGGAGCCGAGCACCCGACAACGATCTCCGGCTACGACAAGGCGCTGCTGGTCAGGCGTGGGCATGTCGTGAAAGTAGAGTTCATCGCCGACAAGGTTGGCACCTTCCCGATCATATGTGCGCACCATAGGCCGTCGATGGTGGGCGAGCTCGTCGTCATGCCGAAGAGGTAGAAGGTTTCAGGTTTTAGGTTTCAGGGGCCAGGGACGCCGTAGGCGGCTCCCTGAAACCTGACCCCTGAAACCTGACCCCTTCCTAGTCTACGCACTCGAGGATCGAAGCGTCGTCGTTGTCGGCCTTGTTCACGCGGGGCGAGATCGGCCACATTGCCATCGGCTCCGACGGGTAGGGGACGAGCAGATCGTGCGGGTCGGGCTCGATTGCCGACAGCCAGCGATCGTACGCCGCCGGCGGCAGTATCACCGGCATGCGGTCGTGAAACGCATCGATCATGTCGTTTGCTGCGGTGGTGATGATGCAGAAGGTACGCACGACGTCGTCGGTCTCGGGATGACGCCAGCCCTCCCAGATCCCAGCCAGCGCGAACGGCTCTCCGCTCTTCATGCCGATGGCGTAGGGTTGCTTCGGTCCTCCGCCCTTCGCCTTCGCCCACTCGAAGAAGTTGTCGACCGGCACCAGGCAACGGCGCTTGGCGTAGGCGGCGCGAAACATCGGCGCCGACGCAACCCGCTCCGCGGTAGCGTTGATCGGCTTGTGCTTGGGTGCCGGCTCCTTGACCCAATGCGGGATCAGCCCCCACCACAGGCGATCGAGGCGGCGCTCGCCGGTGTGCGGGTGCTGGCGGATGCCCCAGTGCTGCTGCCCTGGGGCGCCGTTGAAGCGCGGCGCCGGAGCCTCGCTGAGCGGGTCGATCAGGGTCGCGATCTTCAGGCCGAGCAGATGGGGATTGCTCTTTTGCGTGATGCGGCCGCACATCGCCTCTTCCTATCAGCCGGGTCAGAACTGTCCAATCTGTTGTAATTACGCATCGAATCTGCTTTGCGAAAAGGGGCGGGCGATTGACCGCCCCGGCGCCAGCCTCTAGAGCTTTTTTCCGATGCAACGTATTCGCAACAGTGGGCGCTGGCTGAGCTGGATCGCCGTCATTGCTGTTCTCAGCAATGTATTGGCTGGAGCCTTGTGCCATGCCCCCGCGCGGGCCGCCGGCGCCAACGACGATATTTTCGGGTCGCACCTGTTCTGCACCGCGGGCGGAGTCCATGCCCAGGCGCCGGGCGGGGGCGAGGAGCCGAGCGGGAAGTCGGCGCATTGTACCGCTTGCACGTTGTTGGCCGGGCTAGCGTTGAACGTCTCGCTTGCTTTTGCGGCTATCGCATTTGCATCGGCGTTCATTCTCCATCCGCTGCGCTTCGACCTGCGTACGCTTGCGGACCATCTTAGTCTCGGCGGCATCCGCAGTCGCGCCCCGCCACTTCCTGCCTGAAAGCTCGAAAGACTGTCAAAGCCCACGGTTGAGTTCGTGAGTGCTTGTGAGTTTTCTTGGCGGAGATCACTGGATGCTTCGAAATATCGCCCTCAGCGCGGGCATGACGGCGCTGCTACTCGCTACGCCTGCCTTTGCACATCATCCCTCGGGCGCCGGCTCGGCCTTAGGTGCGGGGCCGATCATCGAGAGGTGGTCGGGCTTCGTGTCCGTGGGCGTACCGATCCTCAACGACCTCAACGGAGTGCAGGCCGAGCCCGACTGGCGCTTGCTGACGGGCGTGGCGGTCAATTTCTGATGCCTCACAGGATCGAAAGCGCTGGGCCACGCGCGGCCCGGCGCCACCTCGCAGGAGTAGTGTAATGATCAGATGTTTGCTTTCCTTGCTGCTCGCGGTCGCAACTATGCCGCCGGCAACTGCCCACAGTCACAAGAAGAAGAACCTTGAAATCGTGCATCCGTGGACGTTGGCCATGCTCGACAAGGGCGTGACGACCGCACGGGTCTTCATGACCATAAAGAACAGCGGCGGCGCCCCGGATCGCCTCATATCGGCGTCGACGCGGCGGGCGGAGAGGGTTGAACTCTCGGTCGGCGACGGCGCGGCCAAAGACACCAAGTCCGCTGCGGCGTTCACCGTCGGCGCCGGCAAGGTCCTGGCTCTCCATGCCAAAGGGCAGCACCTGGTCTTGACCGGAGTGAAGAAGGCGTTTCATGCCTACGACGACTTCAAGATGACGCTTGTGTTCGAGAAGGCAGGACTGATGGTGATCGACGTGCTCGTGGAAGAGTCTCACGAAGGTCATCAACACTGAGGGCAATGCCCGTCGCCGTTTCTGTTTTCCTGGTAGCCCGACAACTGCAATAGGAGGCGCGCCATGTCATGCTTACGGAGTGTGTTTCTGCTGCTTGCCGCGTTGCTGGCTGCGGCCGCTGCTTTCGCCCAGGACTACACCGCCGGTGCGATCAAGGTCAGCAAGGTGTGGACCAGGGAGGTGCCTGGGGGCGCCAAGGTCGCGGCCGGCTTCATGACGGTCACGAATACCGGCAAGGTGCCCGACACCTTGATTGGGGGATCAATTCCGTTTGCCGCAAAATTCGAGGTGCATGAAATGAAGATGGACGCCGGCATCATGAGGATGCGGCGGCTCGAGCCCGGCCTCGTCATCAAGCCCGGCGAGACAGTGGTGCTGAAGCCCGGCTCGTTTCACCTGATGTTCATAGACCTCACGCAAGCGCCGAAGCGCGGCACACCCGTCAAAGGGACCGTGATTTTCGAGAAGGCCGGGCGGATCGATGTCGAATACAAGGTGGAGCCGGTCGGCGCGCGCGACCTTGGCGGGGGCCACGGCCATCACTAGGCCGTGAGATCGGTCGCGCAGCGGCAGCGCGATGCAGCGGCCGCCTGGTGGCCAGACCGACAATCGAGATCGTGACCGGCCGCGATTTCTGGGCGACAGTGGCCGGGCACGATCACAAGCTGGGGGAAGCCGCATGGCCGAAAACGCGCGGTGGAAGTACCGGCCCGAGGATTCCACCTGGGGCGATTACGGGCCCGACGATCAGCTCGGCCGCATGAACGAGCTGACGCCGGCGAAGGTCATGCAAGGCCTGGCCGAGGTGAAGGAGGGCAAGACGTTCTGCCTCTCCATGCCGCTCGACTATCCCGGCGGCAACGTCCTGAACTCGCGCCGGCACCCGCCGCAAATTCGGCCGACCATCCGAGGCGACAGGCCCAACTGGCTCTTCCGCACCGATCAGGAAACTCCAGGCATGACGGACGTCATCAACGACGACGTCGTGATCATGCATCTGCAGTATTCGACGCAGTGGGACAGCCTGGCTCACGTCGGCGCGCTGTTCGACGCCGACGGCGACGGCAAGCCCGAGCCAGTGTTCTACAACGGCTATCGCGGCGGCATCGATCTCGTCGGCCCGAGCGGCGCCAAGGACGCCGGCGCACTTCCAGGCACCTTCGTGGAAGCGAAGGGCACGTCCTCCGCCAAGGCGCTGGGCGTCGAGAACATGGCGGTCAAGTGCCTGCAGGGGCGCGCCGTGATGATCGACCTGTTTGCCCACTACGGCAGGAAGCGGCACGCGGTGGGATACGACGATCTCATGCGCGTCATGGCGGCTGACGGCATCAGCGTCGAAGCCGGTGACTTCGTGCTGCTGCGCACCGGCTTCGACGAGGTGATCCTCGAAGGCAGGCGGACGCCGGACAAGCACACCTTGGAGACGAGCTGCACCGGCCTCGACGGCAGCGACAGGCGTCTGCAGCAGTGGGTGACGGAGACCGGGCTGGTGGCGCTGATTTCCGACAACTACGCGGTCGAGCTGCTGCCGGAGAAGGTTGCACCTGGCGCGTGCGCCATGCTGCCGCTGCACCAGCACTGCCTGTTCAGGACCGGCGTGAACCTCGGCGAGATCTGGCGGTTATCTGAGCTGGCGGACTGGTTGAGAGCCAACGACCGCAGCCGGTTCCTGCTCACGGCGCCGCCGCTGCGCCTGCCCGGAGCCGTCGGCTCGCCGGCGACGCCGGTTGCGACGGTGTGAGGTCGGAGAATCTTAGGAGTCATCCCGAGCGTTGGAAGCAGGCGCTGAGCAGTACAATCTGGCGGTAACATGCTTGAGACGGCGAACCGTTCGTTTCCATGCCGCCGCCACAAGCGGCAAGACGAAGCCGAGCCACGTCGTCTGCAGAACGCCGGACGGCTCAACCGTCGAGGTTGTTGCCAAATTTACGGCGGGTTGCGAACGTGCCGACACCGGGCTTGCAATGGAAGTCGTTGCCGCTTGCTTGGCCGCCGACCTCAAACTCCCTGTGCCCAAGCCTTATCTACTCGACATCGACCGCGAATGGGTGCGCACGGTCACGGACACATCAGTACAGAAAATGATGCTGGACAGCAGCCCCGTGGCATTCGGCTCGACGCACGTAGGGCCCGGCTATCGAGCCTGGTCTACCGGCGATCGCATCAATGACGCTATCTTGCCAGACGCTCTGGGTACATTCGTCTTCGATGCGATGAGCGCCAATCCGGATCGGCGTCTCAGCAACCCGAATTGCCTTCTCAAGGGAAACGAGCTCCGCATCTTCGATCACGAATTGACATTTCTTTACAAAGGCATCGTAGGGTGGCAACAGCCTTGGAAACTCGGCGCGCTTGCCTCAATGGCGTCGCCCGGCAACCATATCTTCCTCCCTGGCCTGAAGGGTCGGATGCTTGATCTGGCTCCTGTCGAAAGGGCGTGGAGCGATATTAGCGACGTGCGTCTTGTGGAATATCAAGACGCAGTCCCGAGCGCGTGGTCAACCGCACATTCAGCGGTCGAAGATGCGCTCAATCTGATACGAGGTGTGCGAGACAACATCGTAGCGGCGCTCGCGGAAGTAAGGAGAGTTTTGTCATGATCGAACGCAACCCGTACACTTACACGACACTGCGCTACGTTCATGATGTCATTAGCGGCGAATTCATCAACGTCGGCGTTGTCTTGCATTGTCCGCGGACGCGCTTTCTTGGTGCCAAGTTGAGGCACACCTATGGTCGCATGACCGCAGTTTTTCCCGATCTTGACGGTGCGGCATTCCGCTCGTCCATGACCGCCATCGAGAGAGCTTTGCGGGACCTCGGCGCAGCCTACGCCCAGGACACCCTGTTCCGCTCTGAGGGCACCGCTGTGTCGATGGCTCGTTCGGTGCTGCCTGCAGATGACAGCTCATTGCAATGGTCCAGCCTTGGCTCTGGTTTGACCTCGGATCCAGATCGGGAGCTTGAACAGCTATACGAGCGCCTTGTCAGCAAATACGACGAGCGGCCGGAGCGTCGCCGCAGCGATGAGGATGTTTGGAGACCAGTGCGAAGCAAGCTCGAGGAGGCCAGTCTTGCAACGAAGCTGGTTTCCAAGACCATCCGCAGCGATGTTGACGAACTGGAGTTCAAGCATGCATGGAAGAATGGCGTCTGGCATTGCTATGAGGCGCTTTCATTCGATCTCGCTCACGCCGATTCGATCAAGGACAAGGCACGCAGGTGGACTGGACACTTGGCTGCGATGAGGGATGCCGACGAGCCGTTCAGGCCGTACTTCATCGTCGGTGGCCCGCAAGACAGGAAGCTCAAACGCGCGTACGAGGATGCCCTGGCCATCCTCAAGAAGAGCCCCGTTCAAGCTGAGGTCTTCACCGAGGCGCAGGCCGACGTTCTGGTGGCCAGAATTGAGGCTGAAATTCGAGCACACAATTAGTCACGTCGTCCTCAATTCAGTACCTCGTGCCGAGTGTCCTGCCAGGCGCCGTCAGCTCGCCGGCGACGCCGGTTGCGACGGTGTGACTATCGAACGTCGCACCGGCAAAACGCGAACCCGGCCCCATTTCTCTTTCACTCTCGGGAGCCAACCGCTGCTTCGATATCCACCGTTCGGCACCGGCGTTCCTGCAGCGCCACATTCAACTTCTCGGCTTGCTGGGCTTTCCTCGTCCACTCGCGCAGCGCTGCGAGCGGATCCTCCTTGCGAAAGGAGCGGGGCGATTTGGCCTCCTTGGGGGGCGCCTCCTGCTCGGCGATGAAATCATCGTCAGCCCTCTTTTTGGCGCTCTTTATGCCCTCGATTTCTGCCCGCAGCTCCGCTCGCAACTGTTTGCATGAACCTCGTGGCACATCGAACAGCGCCGCGAAGAGCGCCGCCTCCGTGTCCACGCGTCTGGCCATGGAGCAAGCCTGGAACACGAGAGTAAGGAGGATCACTCCAACCAGTCGCTGCATGGCCCTGTCGCTCCCTGCGGCGGTCACCCGAACATGCGATCGCCCTGCTGGTCGATGAGCTGCCGCGCCTTCGTGATCGTGAAAGCGATGGCATCATCGCGGTTCTCGCAGGTATCGGCCCGCACGAACTGGTGGCGTTTCACGCCCTCCGGGGTGTCCTTCTCGATCGTTCCTGCGGTTTGGTAGGTATTGCCGTTGAGGTACGGGGCCGGGTGAATGCGGTAGCCCTTGTACTCGACAGCGGGAATCGACGGTTCCCCTGCAGGCCCTGCAAGGCGACCGAACGCAGCTTTGAGCTTGGAGAACATTGCATCCTCGCACCTGTCAGCCTGCACCCAATCTAGCGGGTCGCGCATCATGCTCGCAAGCAACGGAGAGGCAGGCTCGAATTGGCCGCTCGCAAAACCATTCCCAAGCCGTCGGCTCGCCAGCGACGCCGGTTGCGACGGTGTGACGTAAACAGAAACGGTGGCGACCCGTAAGTAGCTCATGTACGCGAAAGCGAGCACGAGGTTCTGCGCCCGCTATTTGAGGAGGCCTGAAAGGCCCCACCTGGGGTGGCGGACCAGCTGCACTGCGAACGTCGCGAGCATGAGCAACAGCAATCCCCAGGGGGCGGCAAAAAGTGTCAGGCCCCACACGGAGAAAGTGACAACCAGCGTATTGCCTTCGATCGCCACCGCCCGCAACACCGCGCGTACGACCAGACCCTTGGCGTCGTCCTTCAGTCGATAGATCGGAAATGTGGAAAGGTACAGCTTGATGCCTTGCTCGGCGATCCTGGCCGCCGCAGCATCGATCCCGGATGCTTTGTCTGTCACGATCTCGCCCAGACGGCCCTTGAGACGGCTGGCGGCGCTCTCGACCCTGTCGCCGACGCTGCTCCCCCGCAGGGTGCAGGGCTGTCCGGGGAATGATTCAACGTGTCGCGGGCGCATGCCCGACGCTTCCGGCGCGAACCGGATACTTTCTGGTTGTGAAGACTCAGAAAGGGCCGAGCATGCGCTACCGCGATAGCATCTTCGGTGAACTTCTCAAACCCATCTCTCGGCGCTGGTTCAAGGACCGGGCGCAGGCTCTTCATGCCGATGCCTACGACAAGGAGTTCCATAGCTGGGACCATCT
>Ga0247727_10015580_pt1 | contig 12439 bp, 10 predicted proteins | sample WisWelCaveWW1625_FD_202498 | JGI IMG/M metagenome (GOLD analysis project Ga0247727, IMG submission 202498) | Biofilm microbial communities from Wishing Well Cave, Virginia, United States - WW16-25 | ecosystem: Environmental > Aquatic > Deep subsurface > Groundwater > Cave microbial mat | place... | reverse complement strand
CGCAGCGCTTCGGGAGTGCGCTCAATCTGAATCTCCACTTCCATGCGCTGGTGCTCGACGGGGTCTACTCGAGCGCGAGCCCGTTCTCACGGCCCGTCTTCCAACGTGCCGAGCCGCTCACCGACCAGGACGTCATCGAGATCACCGCGCGCCTCCACCGGCGCATCCTGCGTTACCTCACTCGCTGTGGCCGACTTCCCAAGGCCGAGCCGGACGATGACGAGGTCCAGCCCGACGAGCCGCTGCTCGCCGAGCTCTACGCCGCCTCGGTGCAGGGTCGGGTCGCCATCGGTGAAGAGAGCGGCGAGCGCGTCGAGCGTCTCGGTCGGCGCCGCGACGCTCGCCCGCTCTTCCTGCCGGGTGAACTGTGCTGCGACATGGAAGGCTTCTCGCTGCACGCCAAAGTCGAGATCGAGGGCCACGATCGCGACGCGATCGAGCGATTGTGCAGATATCTTGCCCGCCCTCCGATCGCGACCGAGCGCCTGACGCAGAGGAGCGATGGGCGTGTCGTCTACGGTCTGCGCCGGCATTGGAAGGACGGCACCTCGGCGGTCGTGTTCGATCCACTCGATTTCATCGGCTTTGGTTCCTCGCCCGCGCGCGCATCAGCTCACTTATCACGGCGTGCTGGCGCCGGCCGCGGAGTGGCGTGACCTGATCGTGCCCGAGGGTGAGCGCTCCAATCGTCGAGGTCCATCCCAGGCAATGGCTGCCAAGGCCCTGCGCCCTTCCCGCTCGAAGTGGGCTGACTTGTTGCAAAGGGTTTTCGAGATCGATGCTTTGCGCTGCCCCTACTGTGGCGGCATCCGGCCGGGAGAGCAGCGCCCTCCGCGGCGGTCAACGTCCCGAGCGGCTTCCCCTCACTGGCCGGGTTTCAGCCGTTCCTGACTGGCCGCTTTTGGGTGTTCCCCGAGGCTCCCGCGGCCATTGACGGCGCTCCCCGCGTCGAATCGCTCTTGGAAGGTCCCCGGAGCCCAGGACCACCTCAGAGCCCGTCAGGGGCGCGGGGATAGAGTCTTTCTCCGGCAGATCTCCGCAAGATGCGAAGATCCCGCCCTGGTTTGGCTAGGCAGTGGCCTGGTAGGTGAGAGCCTGGACAAAGTGGATGTCTCGCACATGTAGGGAGGCGGCCATGAGGTCGTGGCCGAGACGGGTGACCCGCCAGCGATGGGAGCGTGGGATCTTGGCGACGAGGTTGCGGACGTGGAGGCGCTTGAGGATGCGGGAGATTCGGGCACCGAGGGTGCGCTCGGATTCTGAGCGGTGATCGACCGAGTAGAGCTGTCGGCGGATGTCGCGATTGCGGAAGCCGAGGATGGCGTGCTCGCCGCGGAGGACTGCGCGGAAGACATTGAGGTCTTCGAGGTCGATGGGGTTGAAGCCGCGTAGAGCACGGCCTCGGACGCGCACAGGCTTGGCGAGCCGATCGAGTTCCTGGAAGGCGGGTGTGGGATCGCGGACAGTCGCGAGAGCTTCGAGGTAGCGGCGGTTGGCGGACAAGGAGACCTCGGCGAAGCGGAAGAGATGGGCGATGCCTTTGGGTAGAGGGAACCAGCCGACGACTTCTTGGCCTCGCCGCGTGCCCGTGCGGCGGACCTTGAACTCGTAGGGGTTGTTGATGACGGTCTCGACGCGCAGGACAGAGGCGTGCTTGTCGTACATCTTGATCCAGTTCTGCTTCATGTGGTGCTTGACGCGTGCACCTGGCCAGCGCTTCTTGCAGTCGTTCAAGATCTCGCCGGCGAAGCAGTGGTGGAGCTTGCGGCCCAGGAAGGTCAGGACGTCTTCCGCGCTCAGGTTGAGCGTGGCATGACGCAGCAGATGGGGGTAGAGCTCCTTGAGGGCCAGCCGATCGGTGAACATGAGGTTCGTGGCGTACTCGGACTGGTTGACGGCCCAGTAGTAGCGGTAGCCGGCGAGCAGGTCTTCGAGGAGCGGGTTGACACGACGAGCGAGCTCGTGGAGGAGGTGCATCCAGTCGAGATGGACGAAGCGATCCGCGAGGCCTTGGGCAGCAGCGGGATCGTCGATGGACAGGAACGCGTTGTCGAGTCGGCGGTAGCCGATCCCATGAGCATCGAGCTGGCGCGCGAGCCACTCGTGCTCGTTGACGTAGACCTGGATCGTGAGGGGAAACCAGGTCTGGATCCGGACGTGGAGGAAGCCGAGCGCCGGATCGATGAAGTAGAAGTAGAGGAAGAGGCACTTGCGTCTGGCCGGGAGGATGCGCGGCCGTCCCTCGCCGAACGACAGGCGGAAGCTGCGACAGGGCTCGACGGTGGCGATCACGCAGACCAGCCCTTCGTGGACTCCGTCTCGTTGGGCGATTTCTCTGGCCCGCTTCTCCTTGGCGATCGGCCCGACGTGGTACTCGTAGGGACGCCCACTCTCCTCGGCCAGTCGACGCGCGTGGTCCTTGATGCGCTCGGACTGCTGGAGGACGAAGCTCTTCAGATGCTTGAACAGCTTGCCGTGGCGTAGCAGCAGCTTCTCCATGCCCTGCGGGTAGCCGAGCGGCAGGTGTCCCTTGATCAGAATCCTGTCGAACAGGGACAACACGCCCGTGATCTTGTCCGCGTGCGCCGAGAGGAAGGCATCCATGCTGTACTCCATGGCGTCGGCGAGTTTCGGGAAGGGCCCCTGAGCACGACGCGGATCACACCATGTCGAGTGCGGACGGAGCGCGCCAGCTTGGTTGCGGCCGAAGGCCGCGCTATGACATCGAAGCGCATGACCCTGCAGCGCGGCAGCCCTGGCCCTCGTTCTCCGCGGGTCGTTGTCGAGCGGGCAGGTCGGTATCGAGGCCTCGGGGGTGGTTCTCTTGGAGTTCGGGGGCCTTGTCGAGGGGTCCCGAGACGGGTTTCTCGTCAGCTGTCGGGGTAGGGCGGGTCGGAGGACTTCCAGGACCCGCGGTCTCCCTGTCGCCGACCAGCGTTCTCGTCCGCCTCCGCCGCCATCAGGACTGCCGCCGAATCCTCGGCCACCACCGCCCGAGCATTGCGTCTTGTCTGGGCCTCAATCCACCAGTGATGGACGACCACGGCGAGGCCAACAGCCCGTCGGCAGGGCAACCTGGCCCCGGCCGCTGTCTCCCCTCCGCCGCCGCTCAATAATCTCACGTCCACGCTGTCTCAAAATCGTTGACAACTACCGGTCTTCGCCTCGCCGCTGGCCGCGGCGCCCAGCGCGCCCCCAGCAGCGATGCCGCCCGCCGCCTCGAGGAACGCGCGCCGCGTCAGGGCGCGCCGGTCGTTCTTCCCGCGGCCGGTCTGGGACATGGCTCCTCCTGATGGACGGCTCCGCGGGACCGGCTCGCGCGAGGCCCGGGAGCGAGGCGAGGATTCTACGATCGCCCGCGGCTTTGGGTCTTGGAGGATCCAGGTAGCTGGACTTGGGGGTCCCATTTTCGGGACGAGCGCTGGCCGACGGTACTCCGCCGCAAGAAAGGTGAGAAACCTTGCCCTATCTGCGCTCGATGAGACGCATATAATGATCACGATGGCTCCAGCTCCGGGATTCGTCGTCGAGGCCGGCGTCTTCGAGGTCTCCCGTGCACGTTCGGTTTTCGATACAAGCGCCATGTGGACATGAGAAGAAGGGCACCACTATGTCGTTGCATTGGACGCTCGCTCCTCTTCGGAAAGTCGCCCTGATCGTGGGGGCGTTCGGCGTCTTGGGCTCCGGGTCCGTGCCTACGGCCATGGGACAGCAAGGCAACGCGTCGATCTACTACGACTCCCAGATGATTCCTCACATCATCTCGAATGATAGCGACCAGGCAGCGTTTTATGCGTTGGGCTATCATCATATGCGCGACTTCCCAATCGCGACTTTGAACGCGTTGTGGCTCTACAGCGGAGTCATGGCCGAAAAGGTTGGGGAAGACTACCTAGACGTGGATTGCCTAGTCAATCTGTGGGAAGTACGGGCGATCGCGGATAGGCACAAAGCCGAGCTGGGGACAGAGAAGCTGTGCCTCCTTCAAGCCTACGTCGACGGGATCGAGGATAGACGTCTGAACTATTGGGTTGCCGGAACAACGACGCCTCCGGGCTCGTCTATACCCTACCAGAATATAGATATCCTTCTCGGCAACTTCCCTCGGCCCAACAGTCCCTTCGACTTCGAGGTGTTCGTAGATCCCGTACCGGACTACCTGAACCCTGGCCCTTACGGCTCGTTCAAGGGCAACAAGAATAGGATCCGCCAAGCTGTCTTTCGGTTATTCGAGGCACCTGTGACGGTTGACAACGTCCTGTGGCTTGGCGTCGCCGCCAACTCCTTCTTCTTGCTGCAGAACAACGATGTTCGCAGGACGGTCTTCTTAGGGCCGAAACTGCCACTTCCCCTCCCGCCGATCGTGTCCTTGGCTCCGCCCGAGCTCCTTCTGCAAGTGCTTAAGACTCCAACGATTGTCCCTCCACCTCCCCCCGGTGTAGGCGGAGGGACCGGTGTGCCGCCTCCTGGTGGTGGTGGGGTTGTTTCTGCCAGTAATGCTGGAGGCTTGGGGAGGACGGATTCGCCGCCGGAGAGCGGGATTGCCGCGAGTAGAGGCAACGGGGATGGCGCTGAAACGGGATTATCAGGGGAAAAGCGGTCGGATGAGAGGCGTTTAGTGTCCTCCGTGTTCAGTTCCAACGGCTGGCTGATCAGTGGAACGGCGTCGGGTACGGGACCGGTGACCCTCACCGATCCGCACGCGCCGGTCGGTGCGCTGCACATTCGTCCCTACGTGGTCGACATCCAGGGGCCGACCTATCGTGCGACGGGGTTGTCCCAGCCGGGTTGTCCCGCCGTGATCCTGGGCTATAACGAGCGGATCTCATGGCTGTTTACGGCCGCTAATCAGGGCCCCGTCCTCCAGAACAAGTGGGGAGCGACTCTGGATCCGAACGGCACCTATCCGGACGATCTGTCTTTCGTGGTAGGCGGTGGGAATGTGTCTTTGGAGCGCGTGAGTCAAGTCCTCAAGTTCTTTGATCCAACGCTGCCGCTTCCGTCTCTAAGGTCCGTCGCGGTCGACTTCTTCTACGTTCCTGCTGACCCCACGGAGGACAACAGATTCTGCCGGTATCCCGTGGTCCCTCAGCTGGACTCGATCAGGCCTACGCCGGGGGGGACGATCCAATTCGAGCAAGGATCGTTTACGGTCGAGCGAAGCCCGTGGGAGTTCCTGATCGGCATGGGGCAAGCCCAGGATGCGGACGGCGCCATCGCGGCGATCCTCAACATTCCTGGCTCCCCGTCCTGTTCGCAGAGTCCGTTTCCGAACGGGGCCTGGTTCAGTCGCGCCGCGAATTTCCTCGTGGCAGATCGAAATGATCACTTTCGCTACCTCTACATGGCGAGGGTCCCCAAGCAAGGGACGGGCGTTCCATGCACGCTTTTCTCGCAAGCCGCTCTCCTCGACGGGAGCCGTCTGGACCATCGCTGGCGCGGCTATCACTTACTCACGGACCTTCCGCGTATCGATCCAAAGGATGTCTCCGGATCCTCTGAAGTCTGGATGAACAACAACGTGTCGCCCGAAAAGACGTCGACGCGGCCGTTGTCTTCAGCCCCGCCCCAGCCGCTCTCGCCTTGCTTGACACCCCCGGCCCCGCCGGCGTTCCCGCTCTACATGGTGCCAGCCTCGACTCCGACCTCCCCGAGCTCGACCTGGCGCCAAGAAAGGGCGGAAGCGCTATTCGGAGGAAGCCTCATGCCACCTGCAGGGAGCATCCCTAGGAACTCGAGCGAGGGTATCGCACTCGACGCGCGCGACCTGTGGATGGAGAAGATGTGGCCTTTCTTCGTGGACGCGAGCGACAAGCAATGCGTGACTGGAGCGGTCTCGCAGGATGCCGAGGACTTGCGCGATTGGATCGATGTCAGGCAGCCCTTCGATGCAACGCCTGAATCCGAGGTCCAGGTGTATGCGGTACTCTTGCGCTCCGAGTACCTCCTGACGCTCGAGGCGGCAAAGCTGGATCCCAATGGTTGTACAGGTTGCGCACCCGACTGGAATAGCTTCGGCTACGATCCTGAGCATGCTCTGGTGCTGTCGTACACTGGTTCTATCCCCCCTTCTATCCCCCCCGAATTCACTTGTTCGAACTACTCTGCCAATATCGAGGCGATGAAGGATGCGCTGGAGTTCGTGGCGGCGTACTGGGTTGCCGAGATGGTGGGCGGACCCAATCCCCCGTTCCAGAACCAAGCGTGGCTAACGCAGTCCACGACCTGTCAACCGATTCCGGGAGAGCCGTTTGGCCCGCAATCCCCGCAAAGACCCATACGATGGGGCGACGTGAACGTAGATGTCCTTACTCCCCATGCGTTCGCGCCGCTTGGTAGCAGCGCCCTAGCAGCTTTCACGAAGCTCAATCCGTGCGAGTTCTTCCAGAATTACTTGTACCTGGCACTTCGACCCAATCTCCTGACGTATCCGCAGGTACAAATACCCTTCTACCAATTCCCGAATTCGCCGGGGAACGAAGTTCGAGCCTGGCCCATCAAGGGAGTCGAGACATCCCTATTCAATGCGGTCAATAGATACGTCCCGGTCTCTGGGTATATCGAATCACTATATGACTTCTGTGAGCCCGATCCCTGCAACACCGAAACAGGTCCGTTCTTCTGGTCTCCAAGGACCACGGGTTCTCAGACGCTTCTGTCCGTCGAATTGAACGCGGCGAGTGCGCCGCTCGGCAACGTTCTCCAGAGGGTTGGCGGGACCGAGATCCTCGAGCCACTTCTACTCAGTGTTCCCCAAGGACGCTTCGCGCCGACGATCGATTTCATCAATGGTCAGTGGAAGGAGATCATCCGAGATGAAGGCGTGCTGAATACGATGTACGGGGCACAATACACTGTGAGCTATACGTGCCCGCCGTGACAGGACGAGCGCAAGGCCGTTTCAACAAAGACGGACGATGGCGGGAGCATCTAATGCTTGGCCGATTGCGCTGTCTCGAAAGGCTGCTTGCCCGATGCATATGGCGCGGGGGCGAGGATCCGGGAAGAGGGGAAGAGGAAGAGAACCCGAGTTGCTGATTGGGCAAGCCTCGGGATCGTTGCCACTTCCTCGAGCGTCTCAAGAGAGCATCGTCGACCGTGCAGTAGAGGTAAACCAGTGACGAGCAAAGAATCCGCACTATGGGTAGGAGGGGCGTTTCTGGCGCTGACGGTCATCTCGGCCGCTCAGGAAACGAAGCGTCCTTTGTTCCGCCGCGTGGACAAGCCGCTGAAGACCGTATCGTTGGATCTCCAAACAGGTACGATCGTGCGTGGACCGGTGGGTAGGAGCAAGAGCTTTCCGGGTAGTTCGCAAACCTGCGTTTCGCTGTTCAACAATGACTTCAGCCAGTTCGTGGGAGTCGATACGGGACTTACCGGCGGCGGTCCTTGCGAATGGATCGACACGGCCGACAAGGGCTTCGGGCGCAGCGGGGGCAAGTCCGGTTACCTGACGGGCTTCACCTGGGCGTACTGCTCGGCAGCTCTAGACCCGCAGTCCGGTGGCCCCGGCGGGAGCACGGTCATCGGCTTCCGTAGCGACTACACCGAAGGCACCGTGGCCAACGCGAACGGCCCAACGGGCGTCCTCCAAGGGAGCTTCGCGCTCTCAGGGCTGCCGGCCAACACGAATTGCTCGTCGTTCTGGGGAGGCTTTTCTTGCTACCTGGTCAAAGCCTCGTTCGGGAACCTGCCTCTTTGTCTGCCAGACGGGCCGATCGGGTGGAGTTGGCGGTTCACCGACCTCGGTACCGACGGCACGCTTGCCAAGACGTTCCCTTTCTTGAGCTGCGTGCAGTCGTGCTCGGGCGTGGGCAAAGACCAGATGGGTATGACAGAAGGCATGGACAAGTATTGTCCAGCGGGTGGGGCCATCACCCAGAGTTTTTCGTTCTCGACCACGATCCCCTACTTCACATCGATCTCGATAGAGCTCGAAGAAGCCGTGGCGGCAGCGGCCTCGAGCGTGGTCGTGACGGAAACACCCGTCGAGACGTGCGGCGCGAACCCGATCATCCTCAGCAACACCTCGACCGGCGTTGGCTCCCCTGTAAATGCGCCGATCCTTGGCAAGAACTGGCGCGTGACCCTGAACTGTACGTCTCCACCCGCGACGATCGGCAAGATCGCGATCCTTCGCATCGGGTTCGGACCTCCGCCATCGCCGATCTGCACCCAATGGGGGATCATTCGGATCGCCATTTCGGCAGGTACGGGTCAGAACTTCTACGTCCCGGTTCCGGCCAGCCGCCTGGTGAACCTCACGATCCCTCTGGCCAAGAATCTCGGTTTCTACCAGGCGTGCTACCGCATCCAGGGACTTTGCCCGCGGACGTCGGCTCCTGGCTACGTGAGCAACGCGCTCCTGGAGACGACTGGCAGCAAGTGATCAGAGTGCTTTGGGCTGCAGAGTACGCGGCTCAGCTGCAGGAGATGTATGGGAGATCTGACCGAGAGGGCTCGGCGACCATGGGAGCAGGAACGGGATTGAGACTGTTCGCACCAAGAGGTGAGAAACGACGCCTGACTTCGGGAGAGGACTTGCGCATGGGCCCGGCTGTTCGACGTGCGAACATCGTCGAAGGAATGCGCCCGCTGGCGTAAGCCCTCTGGTTTTCCGCTCCGCCCAAAGGGTCTCGATCTCCTTGCGTAGCTGCGGGTCTCCTCGAGCGCCTCGGGCAGCTGGCGGAGCGCGGCGGTTTCCCTCATGTGCCGTTTCAGGTCCCGGCCGCGATCGCCGGCGACGACCTGGATTCTGCCATGAATAGTTGCTCGTGCAGTCCTCCCTTATCAGAATCCAAGTCGCTGTCATGGGGTTCGACGAAGCGGAAGCGAACGAGGAGATGAACCGCCTCGTGGAGGAGTACCGTACGCGATGCCTGTGGTTCCTGCGGCCAGACTACCACCCTGCCAAGCTGGAGGACCGGCTCCGAGTGCTCGGATACATCGAACGCTATGGGGACCGCGAGGCCTTCCGCCGGGCGGCCACGTTGATGCGATGGCTCTCACGGCATTCCAGCGCACCGTCTGCCGGCTCCTAGCGCAGAACCGCACCGCCTCGGGCGAGGAACTCGGCAAGTGCGTGCTCGACCTCTCCGGCGAGCTCTTCCGCGGGTCTCCGGACGAACTCGTCGGCGCGATGCGCCGTGGAAGCCTCCTCTTCCACGCGGGGAAGATCCGCGGAGCGATGCCGCGGCTGAAGGGGTGATCACGCCGGGCCCCGATGCGCGCGCTCCTCGCTCCCGTTTCCGGCGCCCTCGTGCTCCTCGGAGGCTGTGTCGAGCGCCCCTTCGAGCCCGCCTGGCGCCAGGGCAAGCCGCCGCCCAACGTGCTCTTCCTCACCGTCGACACGCTGCGGGCGGATCACCTCGGGTTCTACGGCTACGGGAAGCCGACCTCTCCGCGCCTCGACGCCTTCGCCGAGCGCTCGGTCGTCTTCGAGCGCGCGCTCGCCTCGGCCTCCTGGACCCTCCCCGCGCTCGCCTCGGTCTTCACCGGGGCCTTCTCCTCGACCCACCGGTGCTGGAGCTTCGGCTCGCGGCTCTCGGAGTCCTTCACGACCCTGCCCGAGGTCCTGACGGCCTCGGGCTACGACAGCGCCTGCTTCGTGAGCCACCTCTTCTGCACCAGCCGTCACGGGCTGCAGCAGGGCTTCGTCCACTGCGACGACGCCTTCGCCCACCCCGCGGTCGAGCCCGACGTCGCCGTGACGTCCGAGCGCATTGCCGACGAGGGGATCCGCTTCCTCGAGCGGAAGGCCGCCGCGCCGGACGGCTCGCCCTGGCTCCTGTGGCTGCACTTCTTCGACCCCCACGCGAGCTACGTCGAGCACGGGGGGATCTCCGAGCGCTTCGCCACCCCGGGTCCGCGCGAGAACGTCGTCATCGAAGGCGACCTCTACGACGGAGAGATCGCCTTCACCGACGAGCACGTCGGACGCGTGCTCGACGCGCTCGAGCGCACGGGCGCGCTCGAGCGCACGATCGTCGTCCTCCTCGCCGACCACGGCGAGGAGTTCCAGGACCACGGCGGCACCGGGCACGGGCACACCCTCTTCGAGGAGCTCGTGCGCGTGCCGCTCGTGATCCGCGCCCCAGGCATCGAGCCGGGCCGGATCGGCGGGCTCGTGCGGACGGTGGACCTCCTCCCCACCGTGCTCGACCTCGCGGAGCTCGTCCCCCCCGAATGCGAGGGCGCGACGCTGCGCCCCGTGCTCGAGCGGCGACCCGCGCGCGAGGTCCCGGCTCTGTTCGAGATCCGGCAGAACCCCGCCTACACGCTGGAAGGGATCGCCGAGGGACGCTGGAAGCTCGTGCATCCGCTCGCAGCGGGGGGGAGGAGCGCGCTCTACGACCTCGGGGAGGACCCGCGCGAGAGGCGCGACCTCTCGGCCGAGCGGCCGGAGGTCCTCCTGCGACTGACCGAGCTCCTGCGCGGGATGAGGGAGAGCGCGGAGGAGCGCTCCCGCGACCACGAGGTCCCGCCCGACGGGAACCTCACGCCGGCCGTGCTGGAGCAGCTGCGCGGACTCGGATACGTCGGAGAGGACCGATGAGAGGCGCGCGAACGCTGGTCCTCGTCCTCGCCGCGAGCCCGCTCGCGGGCTGCGAGCGCGCCGCCGGCCGCACGCTCCACTACGCCGGCGGATCCCCGTGGAGCCGCGTGCGCTTCGTCGACGGAGTCCCGCACGGCTCGTGGATCACGTGGTACGTCTCCGGCCAGATGGAGTCCGCGGGCCGGTACGCGCGGGGCCGGCGCGACGGCGAATGGATGACGTGGTACGAGAACGGCACGCTCCAGTCGCGCGGCAGCTTCGAGCGCGGGGCTCCCGACGGGGAGTGGAGGTTCTGGTTCCCCGACGGCAAGCCCGCGAGCGTCGAGCACTACCGCGCGGGACGCCTGGACGGCGCCACGAGCGAGTGGTACGGCTCGGGCGTCCTGCGCGCCGAGGTCGAGTTCGTCGAGGGCGAGCAGCACGGCCTCTCGCGCCGCTATCACGCGAACGGCGAGCTGCGCGACGAGTTCACCTTCGATCACGGCCTGCGCGAGGGCCCGCAGCGGAGCTGGTTCGAGAGCGGCCAGCTCCTGTCCGAAGGGGAGTGCTCGCGCGGCTTGCACACGGGACGCTGGACCTTCTATCGCTGGAACGGCGAGGTCAACGAGCGGCTCTCCGGGCTCTACGAGAACGGCGCGCGGGTCGGCCCGTGAGGATCCTGTTCCTCTCCCAGCGCGTGCCCTTCCCGCCGAACCGGGGCGACAAGGTTGCGTCTGGTTCGCGCGCGAGATCCTGCCCCGCGTCCGCCAGCGGGTCCCCCGGGCGCGGCTCTCGATCGTCGGAGCTCGCCCGGTCCGAGCCGTGCGCGCCCTCGCGCGCGATTCCGCCGTGACGGTCACGGGTCTCGTCGAGGACCCGCGTCCTTTCCTGCGCCGTGCCGCCGTCTCGATCGCGCCCCTGCGCATCGCCCGCGGCATCCAGAACAAGGTCCTCGAAGCCATGGCCATGGGCCTGCCGGTGGTCGGGACCTCCGCCGCGACCCGCGGCACCGAGGGCGAGCCGGGCCGGCACTTCCTCGTCGCCGACGACGCCGAGGAGCAGACCCGGGCGATCGTCGCGCTGCTCACGGACCGCGGCCGCGCGCTCGAGCTGGGACGAGCAGCGCGAGAGTTCGTGGAGGAACGCTACGATTGGGAGGCCGTGCTCGCTCCGCTGGACAGGATCCTCGAGAGAATGGAACGCAAGCGATGAGCCAGAAGAAGGTCGTCGAAACCTTCGACCGCTGGGCGGAGACCGGTCGCGACGCCGGCATGGAAGAGGGGCACGGCGACGTGGTGCGCCAGGCCCTCGCGCGCATGGAGATCCGCCCCGGCGAGCGGATCCTCGACCTCGGCTGCGGGAACGGCTGGGCCACGCGGCTCCTGGCCCAGGCGAGCGCCGGGGTCCAGGCGATCGGCGTCGACGCCTCGGCCAAGATGATCGCGCGCGCCGAGGAGCTGCACAGCCTGACGATCCGGGCGCGCTACGAGATCGGCAGCTTCGAGGCGCTCGCGTTCCGCGACGCGAGCTTCGACCGGGTCTTCTCGATGGAGGCCCTCTACTACGCCCTCGACCTGGAGCGTGCGATCGCGGAGTCCTTCCGCGTGTTGAAGCCGCTCGGGAGGGCCGAGGTCCTGATCGACTACTTCGAGGAGAGCCCGGCCTCCGAGCCCTGGGCGGAGGTGATGGGCGTCTCCTTGCACCGCAGGAACCAGGACGGCTGGAAGAAGGCCTTCCAGGGAGCCGGCTTCGTCCACGTGGACGCCGAGCGCCTGCGCGACTAGCCGAACTTGAAAGCCTTTGAGGTCCAAAACGGCCCTGGCGACCCTGCCAGGGCCGTTTTGCTAGGAGGGATTTCCACTACATTCTGCGAGTCGCTCTCGTGGGTGTAGACGCTTGGGCAGG
>Ga0247727_10015579_pt1 | contig 12440 bp, 15 predicted proteins | sample WisWelCaveWW1625_FD_202498 | JGI IMG/M metagenome (GOLD analysis project Ga0247727, IMG submission 202498) | Biofilm microbial communities from Wishing Well Cave, Virginia, United States - WW16-25 | ecosystem: Environmental > Aquatic > Deep subsurface > Groundwater > Cave microbial mat | place... | reverse complement strand
CCACCAAACCGACCGGCACCGGCACCGGACTCGGCCTTTCGATCAGCCATGATATTATCACGCATATGCACAAAGGCGAATTGAACGTGCAAACCGAGGACGGACAATACACCGAGTTTATTATCCGCTTGCCGAAGAATTTGCAATAGAATAAATTCACGCTCCAAAACTTAGAAAAATTATGAAAGCTTTATGCCGCCAACGAATAAAAAGCTGCCAACGGATTTTTAAAAAATTGATTTTTTTCGCCATTTTTTTCTCTTCTTTTTTGATGGATGAGGCGAAAACTTTTGCGCAATCATCGCGAGCCCTCACCGTTACGGTTCAAGACGGCCAAAGCATTCGCGATCTCGCGCAAAAATATCTCGGCGATCCCGATCTCTGGGGAGAAATCTTGAAGAGCAACGGCCTGACGTCCGCCGCGGCGATCAAGCCGGGAATGTCGCTCACCATTTCCGCCGACCTGGTGCAGCTTTCCCACCAACAATTGCAAAGCGCCTTGCAAGCCATTCAAAGCGCGACCGCAGCCGGCGCGAAAGTTTTTGCCGCCGATAGCATCGCGCTGGCGATTTCGTTATACGACGAAGCGGTGGCGCAGCGTAAAAACGGCGGCTGGCAAAACAGCATCGCCCGCGCGCGGGTGGCCAAGCTCAAGGCAGAAAATGCCGAGCGCGAAACCATGGCGAAACGCAATATCACCGGCGTCGCCGAGTTGACCGACCGCAAAGGCGCGGTCGAAAGCCGCAAAGCAACAGAGCCGCTTTGGAAAGATCTGCCGCTTAAATCGAAGCTGATCGAAAGCGAAATGGTGCGCACGCTGTCCAGCTCGCTCGCCGAAATCACGTTTCATGATGACAGCCGGATTCGCCTCAACGAAAATTCGCAGGCGGTGATTCAACGCATGCGCGAAGATTTGCTCGCGAAGAAAAAAGAATCGGGCGTCAGTCTGGTGACCGGCAATGCCTTCGCGTTGCTGGCGGGCAACCAAAAGAAAAAAAGTTTTGACTTCATCATTCCCGGCGTCGCCACGAAAGTCAACTCCAAAAATTTCTGGGTGCAAAAAAACGAGCAGGCGACGAAAGTGGCGAATTATGAGGGCGAGATCGAGATTACCGCACAGGGCGCGACGGTCGTCGTGGGAGAAAACCAAGGCTCGCTCGTGAACGCCAATCAGAGGCCGACGGCGCCGGCGGCGTTGTTGCCGAGCCCGGCGCTCGCTTCGCCCGCAAACAATGCGACGCTTTTTGACCGGCAGATTAATTTCAAATGGGAGGCGATCGCCGGCGGGCGCAATTACTGGCTGGAGATTTCGCGCGACAAATCGTTTACCAACGTGACGGTCAATGCCAGTGCGATCAAAAGCAATGCGTTTGCCGCGGCGCTTCCCGGCGATGGCAGCTACTACTGGCGCGTGGCCGCGATTGACGCGAACGGTTTTCCGAGCCGCTTCAGCGAGCGCGGCTTCTTCAATATCGCGAAAGACACGACGGCGCCGTTTCTGCAATTGGCGGCGCCGGAAGATGGCGCGATCGTGCGCGAGAGTTTCGCGCGCGTGGCCGGCGCCACGGAAAAAGACGCCGCATTGTTTTTGAATGGCAAAGCCGTAGCAGTTCCGGCCAATGGCATTTTCCAGACCGAACGCCCGCTGCAAGATGGAATGAATGAAATCATTTTGGAGGCCAGAGATTCTGCCGGCAATGTTAGCCGCGTTCGCCGCAGCGTGACGTATGTCGCCGATTCGCGCGTCGGCATCAGCTACAGCACGGCGCTGAAAGCGATTCGCCCGAAACATTTCGTCGTGCCGGCGGCGGAATTTACCTTGAGCAGCGTCAGCAAGCCGGCCGCGGCCATTACGCTGCTGCGCTTATCGAATCGCTTCGGCATGAGAACGTTTGCTGACGACGCCGGTTATTTTCAATTTACCGTGCAAAATTTAAGCGGCAAAGAGCGTTTCAGTTTAGCCGCGACGACGCCGGCGGGTTACTCGGCCAAAGACACGTTCATGGTCGAAGTGGATAACACTCCGCCGCAAATAAAACTCGATGCCGATTTGCCGGCGGTTTGGGCAACGGACACTTTGCGTTTCGCGGGCGCGATTGCCGGCGCCACGAGCCTCAAAATCAATGAGAAAGAAATCAATTTTATTAATGAGAGATTTATTGTTGCGCTCCAGCTCAAACCCAGCGTGAATCTCATTCAAATCGTCGCCACCGATTTTGCCGGCAACGTCGCGACGCTGGAAAAGCGCGTGGTGTTGGATCGCGAGCCGCCGAAACTGCTGCAGCATCAGATCACGCCGCTCTTCACCGCCAAAACGAAGTTGCTGCAAATTTCCGTCAAAGCGCAAGACGCCTCGGCGATGAAGCGCACCGCAAAATTTATTTTGCAAGCCGGCAGCTTCAGCTATGCCGGCTATCTGAAATTCAACCCGGCTTCGCAAGCTTACGAAGAGACCGCCACGCTTCCCAATGACGCGCCGGAGAGCGTGAAGCTAAAATCAGTGGTGTTGGAGGATTATTACGGGAATCAAAAGGAGTACCAACTGTTTTGAATGCGAGAATCGTTAAATCAGAAATGCGGCCTGTCGACACGGCGATATCTCCCGGCCACGACCATATCGCCCTCATCGGTCGTGATAAATTGTTGGCGCGCGCATTACTGGCGGCAGCTTTTCGCCCGCAGGCAGCAGCACGAATTTAACCATTGATGATGGCAGCGGGCCGTGCACGATGCGCATCGATGGCGATACGGATATCGACGGCCAAGCGACGCCGGCCAGTAAGATTGATATTGTCGGTATCGTGAACCAATTTGATTCTTCTCTGCCGTATGCCGGCGGGTATCAACTCTTGCCGCGGCGTGTTTCAGATATCTCTTTATCAACGGGCGTGCAGTCGGAAACGAGCGGTGATTTGCCGCGCCAATTTCAACTGATGCAAAATCACCCCAATCCCTTTTGGCGCGATAAAGATGGTGGTGGTGCCATAATAAAACCTTTAATCATCAAAGCCAATAGTGAGTGATCAATCCTTCTTTTCAATTTCGGCAATCAACTTTTCCAAAAACGCAATGAACTGGTTGACATCCTCAATAAACTTGTCATAGGTTTCGGGATAGAGTTTATCAAGCTCGTCCAACTTCTCGAAATCCAAATCAAAACCGTAAATGTGACGAAACATATGGCGGAAATCGAGAAACATTTTTAGCAATTTGCTTGTTTCAGCAGAAACCATCGGCGGACGAACTTCCGGGATTTCCAGCAACATGTTTTGCAACAATGTCTTGTGCCAAGTGGAACTGCTTGGCAAACCGCCATTGAGGTCCGTTGCTATTCGCTGGAAAATGTTTTCGACGCCGCAATAAAAATCATGAAAGATTGAAGCCTTACCACGAAGGAAAAAAGTATCCGTCCATTCTCCGATGCGATGACCTTCCCATTCCGTGAATAAGTCATTGAGTTTTTTCAGCTCATCACGAAGTTCTGCAACAATTCTTCGCAGTTTGATGGGATCATGAAGCTTCATAATTCTACCCTTTCTTCTTCAACAAGTTGCCGGGTGAACGGCCTTGCGTTTTCGGCGGGAATCAGATCAACTTCAAAGGGTGTCAAATCACTGATTTCCGACAAAATCGCAAAGTACTTTCCTTTGGGCAAGCCAAAAACAACCAGATCGATATCCGAGTGCTCCGTAAAATCTTTCTCATTAAACGTAGACCCGATGCCGACGACGCGCGTGCAGCCGTATTTTTCGCGGAGAACGCGCGCGAGGCGCCGGGCATCGGCAAACGCTTCCCGTTTGCGGGCGGCCATTTGCGCGGCGGCGGCGGCCATGCGCTTCTTCCAGCCTTCGACGTAAGGCGTGATATCATAATCAAGTGGCATACTAAAAGCTTACGGTATCCGCACGCCAAAATCAAGAAAAAATTTTTCCGCCCCTTGACATTTCGCCTTCTTCTTTCTATCTTTAATAAACTGTTCAGGTGAAATCAATTTTCCGGAGGAAGCATCATGTCGATGGCTGTGATCAACTGGTTAAAGGTGCTGCATCTGTTTGCCGTGTTAGCGGCAGTGGGCGGCTTGCTCGCCCAGCTCTTCGTTCTCTCAAAGTATCGCCATGCCAGCCGGGCCGAAGCCGAAACGAGCGAGAAAGCAGCGTTGGCGATGTTTCGCGCCATGGCGTTTCCCGGCGTGCTGGCGGCGTTTGTACTGGGATTGATTTTGGCGATGGTGATGGGAAAATTTTCCGAGCCGTGGGTTCACGCCAAACTGACGCTCGTGCTGATCTGGGTGGTGCTGGCGCACATGCAACTGCGCGGCGGCAAGCGCATGGTGGCGTTGCGCGCTGCCGGCGATTTGCCGGCGCTCGAGAAAACCAAATCCGTGCAGGTAAATATCAGTCGCGGGATTTCCGTTTTGATTTTGGTCATTGTTTATCTGGCCGTTTTTCGTCTGGATGCATTTTAATTTAAATTCGATCTACGGAGGATTTGATGTTGTCTCAAGAAAAAGACGCCGAGCTGCGGCAAAAAATTGCCAGCGGCTATATTGTCGAAACCGAAGACGATATGACCCCCGGCTATAAAAAAGCATTGGAAGTGATTCTCACCGTGCAGGGCGACACGGAGTTGTTGAGCGCGCCGGCGTATTATTTCGCTTCCAAAGATGCGCCGACGATCAACAGCCGGCTTGCGGTTTATGCGATCATTCAAGACGAGCTGGGCCATGCGAATATCGCGTATCGCCTGCTCGAAGATCTCGGCGTGTCGAAACAGTGGTTGATGTACGGCCGCGCGCCGCATGAGTTCAAGCATCCGTATGGCTTTGATCAGGCGCTGGAGAATTGGGCGGAGATGGTGCTCGCCAACGGATTTTTTGATCGCGCCGGCATTACGCTGCTCGCGGACGTGCACAAGAATTGCTCGTATGGCCCGTGGCAACGCGCGTTGACAAAAGTTGATCGCGAGGAAGTCTTGCATCTGCGTCACGGCGAAAGCTGGATGAAGCGGCTCGCCAAAGCCGGCGGCGCGGCCAAAGAGGCTTTGCAGCGCGCGGTCGATTGGATGTTTCCGATGACCCTCGAATGGTTCGGCTTGCCGGACAAATTAAAAAAGCATCAAGACCAGCTTGAATATAAATTGAAAGGCCTCACCAACGATCAGCTTCGCCAGGTGTGGATGAGCTCCACGGTGCCGTTGTGCGAAAGCTGCGGCATAAAAGTCCCGGCGCATTTCGACGCGGAGAAAAAAGAGTATATTATTGAGTATGAATTTCCGGTGCAATATGATCCGCAGGCGAAGCTTTGGCTCTTTAATGAACCCCTCTCGTGGGATCAAGTTTTCCAACGCTGGAAAGCGCGCGGCCCGATGAATCAAACTTACGTCAATATGCTGCAGGGCGACAAGACGGGAACGTTCGGCGGCTTGCATTGGTCAGCGTAACGCCGACTGCCCGTCTGCAGATGAAAAAATTGAGGTTGATGACTTGATTGATACGCAAAAAATTTGGAACGCCCTCGCTGAAGTCACCGACCCCGAGATGCCCATCAGCATCGTCGACATGGGCATGATTTACGGCGTTCGCGTTGATCGCGGCCATATCGAAGTTGATATGACGTTCACGGCCATTGCTTGCCCGGCGATGGATATGCTGATTTCCGACGTCAGGGAAAAAGTGCATGAACTGCCCGGCGTCGCTTCGGTTAAAGTGAATGTCGTGTGGAATCCGCCGTGGACGAAGAGCCGGCTCAGTGAACAAGGGCGCGATATTTTGCAGAGCTTTGGCGTGGCGGTGTGAGCAGTTGCATCTTAACCCGGAAGCAATTATATTGTGAAAAAGAATCGCGAGTCGCACCCGGCGGTAGATCAAATTATAAAAAACGATGGCATTGCGAGACGCCGAACAATTCGTTCGTCTTGTGTTCTCGGGCGCCAAATTTAAAATTGTTTCCGTCAAGCTCGATAAGGAGCTTCGAATTCGTACGCGTGTGGTCGATCAGGTTTTCGAGTTGCGGATTAAAAAACAAAAATATTTGCTCCATCTCGAGTTTCTCACGCGCTATAAGGCAAAAATTGCGGAAGACCTTTATATTTATTCCGCCGGTTTGACGAATAATTACAAGCTGAAAACCATTTCAGCCTTATTCTTGGTCAAGCCGCGCTCCAACTCGCTTATATCATTAGGCCGATACGTTGTCGATCCCAATGGCCTTGAGACCAATGCGTTCACTTTTCCAATCATTCATCTGTCGGAACTGCGTGACGAGATTCTTGCGGGCCGCGACGCCATTGCCATACAAGCAGCCATGGCCAAAAACAACGGGCATCACAATGGCCGGCATAAAACCGTTCGTGGTCAATAAAGGGTCGCGGCTCGAGTCGCCGGATATCTTGCATGCTTTAGTCGTAGCACAAGCCTCTACGCTTGTTGAGCAAATTTCCCGATACAAGACAACTCGCGTCCGATAATCCCGGCTTGAAATTTCTTGCAGAACTCGGAACGATAACTTTAAAAAAGCTGAACTTCATGTCATCCCAACGCATTTACGAAGTCTTCGCCCGCAAAGCCCATGAAGAGCCGATCATGCACGTCGGCAGCGTCAATGCGCCGAACGATGAACTGGCGAAAGTTTATGCTTGGACAGCTTACGATGAGGAAAGCTGGATTGAAATGTGCGTCGTGCGGCGCAGCGAAATCATTCCGGTGCTGAATCCGGAGGATAAGCCGATTTGGGGGAATTGATCATGTAACGTGAAACGTATGTCGTGTAACGTGTGACGTGTAACGTTCTTACATTCAAAGACCGTTACACGTTTCACGTTACACGAAGGGCTAAAAGTGATTACATAAAAACATGACTCAACAAAGTTTCGCTTCCGCTAAAAATCTGCCGGCTGATTGCCGCGACGCCGTTCACTCGCTCCTACTGGCGACCGCGGATACGAAAATGTTTCTCGGCTTTCATTACGGCGAATGGACCTTTGGAACGCCGGCGCTCGAGGCCGGTATTGCGGCGTGCTGCATGTCGCAAGATGAATTTGGCCATTTGCGTTTGTTGCATGCGTGTCTCACCACCCAATTCGGCGACAGTCCGAGCGCGTTGATTGAAAAGCGCGCGTTGAATGAATTTGCCAACGTCGCCTGTCTTGATCGCCCGCTGGTGAAATGGGCCGATTTCGTCGCGATCAATCTTTTTTCGGATGGCGCCCTGACGGTGATTTTAACCGGCCTGCAGAAATCAACCTTTGAGCCGGTGGCGAATTTCATCGATAAAATGGTTGAAGAAGAGAAGCATCATATCCGCAATGCGCAAGGCTGGTTTCGCACGCTCGCGACCTACAATTCGCAAACCAAAGCCGCGCTCGAAGAAGCGAGCCGCTGGGCCCTCTCCCCCACGCTGGAATGGCTCGGCCCCTCCAATCATGCGATGACGCAAACGTTGGAACAATACGGCATCATCAACACCTCGTGGGAAACGTTGCGCCAGCGCTTTCTCGATTGGGTCGGCGCGTTTGCCCATGATCAAAAAATTGCCATTGGCCTGGAACAACAAAACGGCCATTGGACGCCGGCGTTTCCGCTGGATTTCTCGCAATGGCGTCCGAATGTCCGACGCTGCGCGCCAACGCAACCGGATGAAAAAATTCTCTATCACCTGCGCGGCAGCAAGAATGCGATTTTCAAATTAGGCGAGCACAATTAGAAATGCAAAAAGAAAAGAGCAAACAGCAATTCGCGGATATTGTGAACTTAAAAATGCAAAAAGAAAAAAGCAAAAGGCCATTTACGGATATTGCGGACGAGGTGTGCTGCCCTTTTTGTGATTCAGCGGACACCCGCCGTGAGGCGAATTTTGGCACGACGTTGGGTTATGCGCAGTTCTATTGCTTTAACTGCCGGACGCCGTTTGAATGGATCAAATGGGCCGAGCAAGCGTCGGAGTCGGATTTGCCATCATTTCTTTCAATGAGAAAAGGCAAAATGATTTAATTGTTTTGCCCCTAATGGTTTTGCCTTCAATACAATCGAAATTTGAGTCTCACCTATCACCGAAAATTTCCGTCGTCAGTTCTTGGCTACGATCGCGATTTGATCGTGTGGCTGCCGCCGAATTACAATCAGGAGAAAGGCCGGCGTTATCCCGTCATCTACGCGCATGACGGGCAAAATCTTTTTGATCCGGCCACGGCTTTTGCCGGCGTGGATTGGCAGTTGGGGCAAACCGCCGCCGCGTTGATTCGTGATAAAAAAATCGAGCCGATAATTGTTGTTGGGCTGGCGAACACGCAGGGCCGGCACGAGGAGTACACACCGAAGCGCGGCCGCAAATACGCGGCTTTCATCATCGCCGAAGTGAAGCCGTTCATCGACAAAACGTATCGCACGCTCCCCGGCCGAGAGCGCACCTCGGTGTTGGGTTCTTCACTCGGCGGGTTGATTTCATTTTATCTGGCGTGGTGGCATCCGGAAATTTTCAGCATGGCGGGTTGCCTCTCCGGCACGTGGATGTGGGACAATGCCGCGGCGATACGATTCGTCGAGGCGGAAACGCGGCCGACGCCGAATATTAAAATCTATCTCGATCACGGCAGCGAAGGCGGGGAAGGCAATCAGGCGTGGGTTTATCGCGGCATGCGTGATGTGTTGATTCGCCGCGGTTTCATTGTCGGAAAAAATTTGGCGTATTATTTCGGCGTTGGGGATGAGCACAGTGAAGCGGCATGGGCGCGGCGGGTGACGAGACCGCTGAAGTTTTTCTTCGGCAGAAAATCACAAAATGAAAAAAATGGAAGCAAGATTCGCAACGGTTACAATCGCCAAAATCAGTAGCCCGAAATATTGTGTTGAGCGCGCCACTGGCGCAGGGCCTGGCGCGTGCTTTCCGTGGCCAGATTCTCCGGCAAATTTTCCCACGCAAAAAATTTCGCGTCGAGCGCATCGTCGCCGGCCTGCAAATTTCCGCCGGCAATCTCGCCGATAAAAATTGCTTTGACGAGACACTGTTCCGGATTCAATAAACTCGGCAAGCCCAGCGTGCAAAGCAAACGCGCCAATCTCACTTCGAGACCGGTTTCTTCGCGCACTTCGCGGACAGCGGCAGTTTCAGCGTTTTCACCCCAATCTAAAAAGCCGCCGGGCAACGCCCAATCGCCGACGCGCGGCGGAAATTTTCTTTTAATCAGAAGAACGTGGCCTTCGTTGTTGGTGACAATAGTTTCCGCAATCGGAATCGGGCTGACCCAGTAAATCCAATCGCAGGTCGGACACACTTGCTGAGGGCGCGCAACGATTTGGCGGGTTTCAAGTTTGCTCCGGCAACGCGGGCAGAAATAAAATGCTGTCGGCGGACCCTGACGTTGCGCGCGCCACGTTTCGACGGCGCTTTGCGCAGAGGCAAACGCAATCGGCGGCAAAGCATTTTCGGAAAACCAGCCGGCGGCTTCCGCATCATCTCCGGCTTTCAGCGCGCCGCCGATGATGCGGCCGTGAAAAATCAGCACCAGATGGCTGCGTTGCGGATTGATGATGTCGCTGTAGGTTCCCAGCAGCGCCGCGGCTTCGACGCGCAAGCCGGTTTCTTCTTCCACCTCACGGCTGGCGGCCTGCTCGGCGGTTTCGCCAAATTGCAGAAAGCCAACCGGCAGACTCCATTCACCAGCGTGCGGCGGCGTTTTGCGACGAATCAACAAAAGACTGCCGCCCTGTTCGATAAGACAACCGGCAGCCGGAACGGGGCTGTTCCAGTAAATCCAATCACACGCCGGACACGCCGGAAGCTCGCGTTGCTCGATGAGCCTGATTGCCAACGGTGTGGAACAATGCGGGCAAAATTGCATGACTTGAATGTAATATTTTTTTTGCAAAGAAACAAGCCCGCGCCGGAAAAATTGAAAATACCGCTTGATAAAATTCTTCACAAAGCCTATATTCTCAACATGAAAGTTTTGTGGTTGCCGCTCACGGTGATCGGTTTTGCACTCATAGGCATCGCCTGCGAAAACCCGTTTCAAACGCGCACACCGGAACCGCCGAAACGCGCGCAGGGCACGTTTGTTCTGCCGCACTCACCGGGAATCGTGTTTGCCAATTTGCGCAACGCCATGGTGGAGTTGAATGTCGTCAATTATGAGCGGTGCTTCACCGATTCCGCGCGCTCGGGCCGGCGCTTTCGTTTCATTCCCGAGGCCGCCGTTGCGAACACCAATCCGGGAATATTTTCTCGCTGGAGCGCCAAAGAAGAACGCGATTACTTTGCCCGAATGCGTAATCCGCTTCCGGCGGATTCCATTTTCAGTCTGCGTCTCGACTCTTTGCAAACCTTCGTGGACAGCGACTCGGCGATTTTTTTGCAGCGGTATGAGCTTATCGCCCGCCATCAGCGGCAGGCGAGCGGTGTGCCGCGCCGAGTTTCCGGCGAGGGGCGATTCTGGTTGAGCCGCGATCAGTTCGGCGATTGGTCGATTTATCGCTGGGCGGATTTTTCCAGCGGCGGCGCATTTACCTGGAGCACATTAAAGGCAGCTTTCGCACAATGAGCAGGAGAGCCTCGATCCGCCCCGGCATTCCCGCGTGGCAAAAAAATCTGACGCTGGTGTTTTGCGTCGGCATTGCCGTGATCGTCGGCATTGATTTTTTCGCGCGGGAGCGCGCGCCAGCGGCGGCGAAAAATTCCAGACCTTCGCCTTCGCTGATTGAGAAGGCGGCAAAGAGCGTGGCGGATTTTGCCGCGCCCAAAAAGAAAACGCCGTCTAAAGAAGAGCGGATTCGGCTCGCAACCGATCGCGTGTTCACGAATTTCGGAATTCGCGCGGAGTGGATTAAATTTCAGGGCCCCGATCGCGACGTGCGCGTTCCGCGGGAGATTCACCCGCTCCAGATCTATCAGGCGCTATCCAATCAGGTGCGGCAGCTTGGCGGCAAAGTGGAAAGCGGCGCCGAAAATTTGCGCACCGGCGAAACCGCGTTGGCGTATTCTTTCGCCGGCAAAACGCTCGGCACAATCCGGCTCATCCCCGACGCCAGCCTGACGCGCCATGCCGGGAAGATCGCGATCATCATCGACGATTTTGGCTATACGCTCAACGAGGTGGTGAATGGGATGATGAAACTGGAAATTCCCATCACGTATTCAATTATTCCGGGGGTGAAATTTTCCGGAGAAATTGCGGCGCGTTTGCACAAAGCCGGCAAGCCGATTATGCTGCACATGCCGATGCAGGCATTGGAGCGCCAGGTGGAAAAAGACGGCTACAGTTTGATGCTCGACATGAAGCCGAAGGAGGTTCGCGAGCGCGTGCGCAAAGCGATCGCGGCGGTTCCACACGCGACGGGCATGAACAATCACATGGGTTCGGCGATAACGGTCAACGATACCTTGCTGGCGCCGGTTTTCGACGAGCTTAAAAAAGCTGAGTGGTTTTTTATTGACAGCAAAACCAATTCGGGCACGCACGCTTTCAAGCTGGCAAAAAAAATGGGATTGCCAGCCGGTATCAACGATATTTTTTTAGATAACGAAGAAAGCTCGGAGCGCGTGCAACAGAAGATGTGGCAACTCGCCGATCTCGCGGCTGCCGAGGGCGAGGCGATCGCGATCGGGCATCCCTATGAGTTCACGCTGCGCGCCCTCAAAGAAATCGGTCCACAGCTCATGCAACGCGGCTTCGAGTTTGTGCCGGTTGAACAATTGCTGCGCAAGCCGGCAGCGGAAGAAAAAATTCTCACGGAAAAAAAATAACTGGTGGCTTGTTGCTGGTGACTGGTTGCTAAAAACTTTAGCGACGAGTAACAAGTAACGAGAAGCGAGCAACAAGAAACAAGCAACGAGCAACAAGCAACCAGAAACAAGGAGAAAACATGGTTCGTCTGGGCGTCAACGTCGATCACATCGCCACGCTGCGTGAAGCGCGCAAAGGCAAGTTGCCCGATCCGATTGCGGCGGCGGTGTTGGCGGAAATGGCCGGCGCGCACGGCATCGTCTGCCATCTGCGCGAAGATCGCCGTCATATTAAAGACAAAGATCTTTATTTGCTCAAAGAAGTGGTCAAAACGCATTTGAATATGGAAATGGCGCCGACGGACGAAATGGTGAAAATCGCCACCGAAGTCGTGCCGGATATGGTGACGCTGGTTCCCGAGCGGCGCGAAGAAATCACCACCGAGGGCGGCCTCGACGTGCTGGCGAATTTCGAATATCTGCAAGAGGCGATCACGATTTTGCGCGCGAACAATATCGTCGTGAGTCTTTTTATCGATCCGGAAATCAATCAGATCAAAGCTGCCGCGCGCGTGAAAGCGGATTATGTCGAGCTGCACACCGGCAATTATGCCAACGCCGAAAGTTTGAGCCGTATCACCGATGAGATGGAGCGCATTCGTTCGATCGCGATGGCGGCGAATAAACTCGGACTGGGCGTGAGCGCGGGGCATGGCCTGAATTATC
>Ga0247727_10015578_pt1 | contig 12441 bp, 3 predicted proteins | sample WisWelCaveWW1625_FD_202498 | JGI IMG/M metagenome (GOLD analysis project Ga0247727, IMG submission 202498) | Biofilm microbial communities from Wishing Well Cave, Virginia, United States - WW16-25 | ecosystem: Environmental > Aquatic > Deep subsurface > Groundwater > Cave microbial mat | place... | reverse complement strand
CCTCTCTCACCTCGATCGTCGAGCCGCTGATGATGATCGGCGTCGGCATGATCGTCGGCATCATCGTCATCGCCATGTACCTGCCGATGTTCAAGCTGCTCGAGCTCGTGCAGTAGCGGATCTCGGCCGACATCCGGCCCTGTCGTCCGACGACGGTGCCACCATCTCGCGCGCCATCAGTCCCATAGAGCCCGTCGCTTTGTGCCGGGCTTGCGCTGCGAGGAGGTTTCGATGCCTGCTCCCGTTCGCTTCACCGCCACATTCCTTCGGGAAACGCTCGCCCGGCATCGCTCACAGCTCGCAGCGCTCGTCCTGACGGCCCTCGCCTCCACGCTTCTGCTTCCCGGCCCCTGGGACGCATCCGGCGCACAAGCGGCGCAGCAGCCGCTGCCGGCGCGCGAGCTCGTTCAGCTCCGCTCGGCGAAGACGAAGACCGTGCGCGAGCCCGACGGTCGCCTCAAGACGACCCTCTCCGAGCAGTCGCTGCACTTTTTCGACAAGGCCGACAAGACTTGGAAAGAGATCGACGCCTCCTTCAAGACCTCGACCAAGGTCGGCAAGGAGTGGGAGTCGGGCAAGAACCGCTTCTCGGTCGAGCTTGAGAAGACGTCGAAGGAGGGCTTTCTCTCGGTCTCCACTGACCAAGGCGCGCTCTCGCTCTCGCTCGAGGGCGGAGCGGCTGTCGCGGGTGTCAAGGCGAGGGAGAACGTCATCACCTTCAAGGACTCGATCAAGGACGTCGACCTCGAATACGTCCTCCTCCCCGACGGGCTCAAGGAGAGCATCGTCCTCCGCAAGCCGGGCGCTCCCTCCGAGTACCGCTTCCGCCTCACGCCCGCCGCCGGGCAGAGCTGGCGCGGCGAGAACCGCGAGGACGGCGTCTGGCTCTTCCGCGAGGCAGCAGCTGAGCCCGCCTTCATCCTCCTTCCGCCCGTCGTCGGCGACTCGAGCGATCAGGCGACACCGCAACCTCCCTCCGCGAACGAAGCCCCGCCTTCCTGGGCGGCCGCGCACGGCAAGGCCTCACTCGACGTCTCGCAGGAAGCCGACGGCTCCTTCCTCGTCACGCTCTCGATCGACCAGGACTGGCTCTCGAGCGCCGAGCGCGTGTACCCGGTCGTGCTCGACCCGACCCTGTACGTGCAGCCCGATACCGCTGATGGCGAGTACAACACAACAGCGGGCGGAAACCCGAACGTGAGCGCGACCGAGATCCGTACGGGACGCGACGGCTCGGGCGGGCAGAAGTACGCAAGTGTCCTCTCCTTCGACCTGGCGGCGCTTCCTCCGGGAGCGAAGGTGCTCGACGCGCGCCTGAACGCATACTTGAACGCCTGTTTCCCGACCGCTTGCGGCACGGGGCACACGGGCGATGTCGAACTCCGCCGCCTGAACGCGAACGGCTGGTCGGCCGCTACGCCGTGGTCGTCCGTCAGCGTCAACCCGACGCTCGAGGACAAGGTCTCCTTCACGACCACCCCCACCGTCAATGCGTGGCACCTCTGGTCGAGCGCGACCTTCACCCAGAGCGTGCAGTCGATGGTCAACGGCACGCTCGCGAACTACGGCCTCATCCTCGAGAAGAACGCCGGCAACGACACGGTCGGCTACAAATGGCGCTCCGCCCGCTGGTCAGACCCGTCGTTCGCCCCCTACCTCGAGGTGTACTGGGTCGCAGACGGCGTGCAGCTCGACCCCTCCGAGCGGGTGCATGCGAACGGCGCCGAGCTCGTCTGGCAGCACTACGCCGGCGGAACGAGCGCGTACGCGGACGCGGTGCTCGGCAACTCGCCGACGGCTTACTGGCGACTCGACGAGGGCGCAGGGAGTACGACCGCCTGGGACTGGAGCGGCGCCGACAATACGGCGGCCTACTCGGGCGGCTATACGCTCGGTGTCCCCGGCAACCTCGCCGATCTCGACACCGCCGTCACCCTCGACGGCTCCTCTGGGAAGGCAACCGGGCCGGCCATCCCGCTCGCGAACAGCTCCTTCAGCGTCGAGACCTGGGCGCGACGAAGCTCGATCGGGACGATCGACTGGATCGTCGGGCACGGGACGGCTGCGACCAACCTGGGGTTGCATGTGGGCTTCCGGAGCACGAACGAGTTCACTTGCTCGTTCTTCAACAACGACCTCAATACCCCGCAGTACACCGACACGAACTGGCACCACTGGGTCTGCACCTACGACGTAGCGACGAATGCGCGCAAGATCTACCGCGACGGCGTTGAGGTCGCTACGGGCACTGCGAGTGCCGACTACCAGGGAAGCGGAGCGCTACTGATCGGCAATGGTCCGTCCGCAGGCGCCTTCGCCGGCACGGTGGACGAGGTCGCGATCTACCCGGCTGTCTTGACACCGACCCAGGTGAGCGCGCACTTCAGCGCCGCCTCAACTCCGTTGCCAGGCTTCCAGCGCTTCGAGATCCACCGCAGCGCGACCCCGAGCTTCACCCCCTCGGCGTCGACGCTGATCGGCACGGTCGCCGACGCGGCCATTCAGACCTTCCGGGACACGACCGCCAAGCCGAGTTCGACCTTCTACTACGAGGTCGTCACCGTCACCGCCGAGGGTTCCTTCTCCTCGAACGAGCTCAAGGCCGACCTCCCCGCGCAGGGGCTCGGGAAGGTGACGATCCAGCCCGGGTACCTGACCGGGGCGGCGGGGATGACACACATCGCGGAGGCAACTCCCGACCAGACGGCGGGAACGAGCCAGGGGATCGTCGTCGGCTCGGCGGGGACATTCGAGACGAGGGCGCTCGTCGCCTTCGACATGCACGTGGTCCCGACCGGTGCGACGGTGAGCTCGGCCAAGCTCGAGATGTACGCCCTGCACACGACGCCCGCCCTCAACTTGCACCGCGTCACCTCCTCCTGGCTCGAGGGTGGGGCGACCTGGAACGCGCGTGACAACAACACCAATCCGGACACCCTCTGGGCGACGCCGGGCGGCGACTTCGATCCGGCGGTGACGGGAACTTCGGCGGGCGGCTCCTACCAGCACTGGGACAGCTGGGAGCTGGGACCGCTCCTGCAGCAGTGGATCAACGGTACCCAGGCGCACAACGGCGTCCTCTTGAAGTACGGCTCGGAGAACGGCTCCCAGCCGACGCTCATCTTCGCGGCCGACGGCTACTCGCGCTCGATCGCGCTTCGCCCTCGGCTCGTCATCACCTACGAGGACGGCTCGCAGGCGGTCTCTCCGACCGTCGCCGTCTCGCAGCCCGCGGCGAACGAGCTCGTCAAGGGCACGGTCACAGTCAAGGCGGGCGTGCTCGACGACGGCTCCGTCTCCCAGGTCGAGTTCTTCCTGGACGGAAACGCCCTCGGGGGACCCGACATGACCGCTCCCTACGAGGTCTCCTGGAATACGACGACGGCCTCGCGCGGAAGCCACACGCTCACCGCCAAGGCAACCGACGAGGCGGGAAACCAGACGACCTCGGCGGGCGTGACGGTCACGGTCGCAAACAGCACCTCGCCGACGACCTCCGTCACGAGCGCCGCTCCCCAGGGAGGCGGCGGCTCGAACTACGCCTCCACCGTGCAGGCCGACTCCCCGAACGCCTACTGGCGCCTGGGAGAGACCTCGGGCACCGCCTTCTCCTCGACCGTCAACACTGCAGCACTCGGGAACGGCACCCACTTCAACCAGGTTGCCATCAACCAGCCGGGAGCTATCACGGGCGACTCGAACACCGCCGTCTCCTACGACGGCATCAACGATTACTCGACCTCGCCCGACCACGCGCTCCTCGATCACACGAGCGCGGTCTCACTCGAGGCCTGGGTAAAACGGGTCGGGACGGGTGTGTCGCAGGCCGTCATCGGGAAGCCACTCACCGGCACGACCAAGAACGAGAACTACGCGCTCGACCTGACGACCACGAACGCGCTCCGAGCCGAGTGGGGAAACGGCACAACCTCGGCGACCCTGAACTCGGCGGGACCCATCGGCACCGGCTGGACGCACGTCGTTACGACCTTCAACGCGGGGGCGATCAAGATCTACGTCGACGGCGTCCTCTCCAACTCGGGAAGCGCCGGCTTCACCTCTCTTGCTGCGAACGCGGATCCGCTCTACATAGGCAAAACCTCGGCCTCGAGCCAGTTCTACTCGGGACTCGTAGACGAGGTTGCGGTCTATCCCGGAGAGCTCTCAGCGACGCAAGTGCTCGCCCACTACAACGCCAGTCAGCCCCAGGGTGGGTCGAGCCCGCTCTGGGACGTCATTGCCTCCGCCTCGGACGACATCGGTGTCTCCAAGGTCGAGTTCCTGCTCGACGGCGACCGCATCGCGAGCGACAGCTCCTCGCCCTACGCGGCGACGCTCGACACCCTCGCCTTCCCCGCCTACGACGGCGCCCGCTCAATAACGACGAAGGCCTACGACGCCGACGGCAACGTCACCACCTCGGCCTCCTTCCCGATCACGGTCGCGAACACCTCGGGCACCAAGTACAAGGCGACGATCTCGACCTCGAACGTCCCCCTCGAGCAGAGCTACGACCCGGCCGCAGGAACGCAGGACGGAGCGCCGCTCACGGTCTCGCTCACGAACACCTCGACCCTCACCTGGCCGACCGCGACGACGAAGCTCAGGTACCAATGGTTCAGCGCCGACGCGACGCCCGCGATGATCCCCTCCGCCGACGTGTCGATCGGAGCTGACCTCGGCGCGGGCCAACAGCGGAACGTCAACGTCACCGTCGATCCTCCGACGCTTCCGGCCGGGGTCTACCGCGCGCGCTACAAGCTCCGGATCGACCTCATCGACACGGCCGCCTCAGCCTACTTCGCGGCCAAGGGAAACGCGCCCTACGAGACCTGGGTGACGGTGACCCGCGAGGTCGCAGACGAGCTCGGGCTCGAGCGCTACCAGCACTACGACGGAGATGACCTCGGGGGAGGCTTTGACCACGCGCTCAACCTCGCGAACGGGAACAACGTGATCCAGTGGGTTCCTTTCTCCCAGCCCGGGCGCGGGCTGAACACGGTCGTCACCATGACCTACAACGCGCTCGAGGCTGGCTCGGTCTCCCCGCTCGGGAACAACTGGTCGCTTTCCATCTCCTCGCTCACCCCCTTCGGGCTCCCGCTAGACGTGCACCCGAACGCCGGCGACACCGCCGCCGGGCGCACGCTGAAGTGGGTCGGCTTCACCGACGCCGACGGCTCCTACCACGTCTTCACCGGGAACGCCGCCGGCACCTACTACACGGCCCCGCCCGGCGTCCACCTCTACCTCAAATCGTTGGGGGCATCGGGCTGGGAGCTCTGGAAGCCGGACCGCACGAAGTTCGTCTTCGACAGCGCGGGCTTCCCGACGAGCGTGCAGGATGCGAATGGGAACGCACTCACCTACACGCTCGTAACACCGGCCGCCGGCGAGGACGCGTACGGGCTCGCAAAGCGGGTGACGACCGTCACCGACGCCGGCGGACGCGACTTCACGCTCACGTACTTCACGAAGGCAGAGACGCCCACTCCGGCCATGCGCGGCAAGCTCAAGAAGCTGACCGACCACGTGGGGCACGCGCTCGAGTTCTCCTACTACGAGGACGGAAACCTGCGCTCGATCAAAGAGAAGGGCGGCCCCGGAGACGACGGCATGCCGACTCCCGACCGCGAGGTGGTCTTCACCTACACGACTCCGGACGGCACGGGTCCCGCGATCGGCACCTTCTCCGCCCGCCAGAACCCCGATCCCGCGACCGTGCAGTCGCCGAAGCTCTTCTCGCTCATCGACTTCCGCGGTGCAGAGACGCAGTTCGCCTACTCGACCGCCGCCGATCCCAAGAAGTGGCGCCTCACGCAGCGCACGAACCGAGTCGGCAATCAGACGACCTTCGCCTACGACACCGTCGCCCGAACTACCACCGGGACGATGCCCCTCTCGCGCATCTGGACGTATACCTTCGACACGGAAGGCAGGGTCACCCAGATCGACGACCCGGTGAACACCGCTCACACGACGATCGAGTGGGCTGACGCCACGGCACCGAACGAGGTCGCGAACGTCGTCCGCAAGGTGACAGCACCCACGGGGAAGTTCGTCGAGTACGCCTACAACGCGAACGGGTACAAGACCGACGAGTGGGACGAGAACACCCCTCGAGCTCATACGAGCTTCGAATACCAGAACCTCCCCGTCGACGCCGACGACATCTCCGCGAACTGGGAGCCCGGCCGCTCAATTCCGCACTTCTCGCAGCTCTCGGAGCTCGTAAAGCCGGTCGGCAACGCCACTGCGACCCCGACGACCGACTACCGCTGGACGTTTACGTACACCACGGGCAACCCCGTTGGCATGCTCGCCTCGATCACCGACTCGCTAAACAACACGACGAACAACGCGTGGAATACGAACGGCACCCTCGCCACGCAGACGCTGCCAGCTAACGGGGACGGGATCACCCGAACCACGACCTACAACACCTACGACGCGAACGGGCTTCCCACGCAGGTGACGGACGCCGCCGGCGGGGTCGCGATGGCGGGCTACGCCGCAAACGGGAACCTCCTCTTCGAGCAGGACCCAAACCACGGCACCTACTCGGGCGGGACTCCCTCGCAATACCGAAGCGAGTACCGCTACGACGCCTACGGACGCGTGGTCTCCTCCTCGCAACCCAAGTCGACTGCCCTCGCTCCCGGACTCCTCGTGTGGGTGGGGACGACATACGATGCGAACGACAACTCGGTCACGGGCACATCGCCGCACTACGGCCGTGGTGACGGCGCCAACGGCGCTCTCACGACGATGACCTACGACGCGATGGACCGTGCGACGCTCGTCACCGGACCGCGGACGACGGCACAGGGTGGACCTGTGTCGACGAAGACCGAGTACGACGCGGCGGGGCGCGTAATGAAGGTGACCGGGCCCAAGGGTGTGAACTCGGTGCCGTCGGGGTCAGCCTGGGAGAAGGACTATCTGACCGAGACGACCTACGATCTTCTCGACCGCGAGCAGATGGTCACTGCCTATGCGGTCAACGAGACGTCGGGGCTCGTCGACAACGATCGAACGCGGGTAGCGAACTACTGTTACGACGACGCGGGCGACCTCCGCTCCGTCACGCAGAAAGGGCAGAACGAGCAAGGGCAGATCGACCCGCCGTTTCCGGGCTGCCCAAATCCTGAAGTGGAACCGTACTCGTACACGGGCGCCCCTCACACGACGAAGTTCGAGTACGACTCCGCGCACCGGCAGGTCAAGGTGACCGACGCGGCGACACCTGTCCCGCATGTGACCGAAACCACCTATGACGAGAACGGCCAGGTCATCGAGGCGAAGGACGAGGCACAGAAGGTGACCCAGGCGATCTACGATGACCGCGGCCTCCAGTCGAAGACGATCGGGCCCTTCGATACCGGCCGCACCGTTACGACGATCTCCGAGTACGACCCGCTCGGAAACCTCAAGCGCTTGATCTCCCCGCGGGCCTTTGATGCTGCCGGCGGGCAGGCGCCGTACACCGACTTCGTCGAGAGCTTCTCCTATGACGCGAACTCCCGACTCGTTACGACGGCGTTGCCGACGGCTCCGAATCAGTATGCGGGCGTCGTCAAGGGTCAGAACGCCTATGCCTACTGGCGGCTCGGCGAGGCCAGCGGAACGAACATGGCGGACTCTTCCGGCAACGGCCGTAACGGCACGTACGTGAACAACCCGACGCTCGGAGCTTCCGGCGCGCTTGCGGGCGACGCGAACACGGCGATGAGCGTTCCCGCTTCCAACTACGGCGCAAGCGTAAGCGGGATCGCGCTTGCCAACCAGAGCTTTTCGATCAGCCTGTGGATGAAGCGCGGAAACACGGGCACGGCCGACTATGCGGTCAGTCAGGGCACGACATCGAGCAACAACGGGCTCTTCATTGGCTTCAACGCCGCCAACGCGTTCACGTTCGGTTTCTACAACAACGACCTTGCGACTTCAGCTACGTACACGGACACAAACTGGCATCACTGGGCGGTGACGTATGACGTTGCATCGAACGCTCGCAAGATCTACCGCGACGGTGTGGAGGTCGCATCGGGAACTGCAAGCGCCGACTACCAAGGATCGGGCGCGCTCGTTCTGGGCTCGGTCGTCTGGAGTGCCGCGGGTAACTCACTCTCGCCCGGCAGTCTCGACGAGGTGGGCGTGTGGACCCGTGTCCTGGCACCAGCTGAAATGCAGCAGCAGCACGGCGCGGGCGCGAGCGGCGCGACTCCCGCCGCCTACCGTCATCAGGCCTACGACCCGAACAGCCAGACAACCTGGACGAGCCTGCCGACGACCGCCGCGACCCCGGGAGCGGTGACCCAGGCGGAGAAGACCCAGCTCTCCTACTGGGACACGGGCGCCATCTACTCCTCCCAGGATCCTGCGAGCTCGAAGACCCGCTTCGACTACACCGCCGAGGGCTGGCAGGCCTCACGACTCGCCGAGCTCACGACCCAGCCGGGAACGCTTGACCTCGTGCACGCCATGTACTGGGAGTACCTCCCCGACGGTCTCGTGCGCGCACACGTTGACCAGGAGTCGCAGCGTGCGCTCTACTCCTACGACGCGAACGGTAACCGCACCCAGGCGCTCGAGGCGACAGGGGTCGTCAGTCCCGGCCAGAGCGTCCTTCAGATCGACCTCACCTACAATTCGCTCGGCGAGCTCTCCAAGGTCCGAACCCCGAAACCGGGGGCTTCGGGTACCTATCTTGCGACCCTCCTCGACTACGACCTGCATGGGAACACGGCGCATCTGACCGACAACCGCGAGGAGAACGGCTCAGGCTCACAGACGGCCGTGGGTCGCGTATTCACCTACACCTACAACGCCATCGACCAGGCGATAGCGCAGGTTGACGACTTCGCGACCACCGCCACGACCGATGACGAGCAGCTCACATACTCCTACACGGTACGGGGCGAGCTCGACACGCAGACGCTACTGAAGCGCCCCTCTGGTAGCTGGGACGATGAGCAGTCCTCGGCCCGCACCTACTTCGACAACAGCCTCCTGAAGACGCTCACGAACAAGAATGGCGCGGGGACGATGGTCTCCTCGCACGCGCTCTCCTACCTCTCTGGCGGCGCCTACCTGAACGGCAACCGGGTCTCAGACGTCTTCCAGCTCAAGGGACCTGACCCGGCCGCTGCCTGCTACGCGACGACCTGCACCGCCTCCTGGACGTATGACGCGAGAGAACGTGTGACCCAGGAGAACCCGGGTGCGGGCTCCGCCACGAACTTCACGCTCGACGTGCAGGGAAACGTCATCCAGGAGGTCACCGGCACCGCCACGACGACCCGCACCTTTGCGGGCCAGCAGTTGCAGAGCGAGGACTTCTCGAGCGGGCAAGATAAGCGCTACCTGTACGACTCGCTCGGAAACACGGACTGCGTGGTCAAGCTCACCTACTCGGGGACGTCCTGCCCGGTGGCGGGCGCTGCCGACCTGCTCGAGGACAACGTGTACGACTACAAGAGCCGCCTCGCCGGCTACCGCGCCTACAACGGCAGCGGTGGCGTCACGAAGACGATCGACTATACGAACGATCCTCTCGATCGCCCGGTCAAGCAGGTTGAGACGATCTCGGGTGCTACCACCACCTACGACCTCACCTATGTCGGGGCGACGAACATGGTCACTAAGGAAGTCCTGACCGGAAGCGGGGCGACTACCAAGAAGTACGCGTACGACGCATTCGGGCGGCGAGCGACGATCTCCGAAGGCGCGAACCGCTACTCCTACCTGTACGACCCACACGGCTCGGTCTCGCTCCTCATCGACCAGGCGAACGTGGTGAAGGAATCGTACGGCTATTCGGCGTACGGCGCATCAAATGGCGCTCTCACGAAGACCGCGGCCGGCTTCAACAACAAGACCAACCCGTACCGATACACGGGCAAGCGCCTTGACTCGGGCTCGGGCACCTACGACATGGGCGCGCGGCGCTACTCGGCGTCGACCGGGCGCTTCCTCCAGTCCGATCTCTTCTACGGCTCATTGGCTAATCTCGGACTCGCGACCGGCCCACTTTCCATGAACAGGTATGCCCTCGCCGGCGCGAATCCCATCAACTTTGTCGAGCTTGACGGACACCGGGTCTGCGCGGACAGCTGTGACTTGCCGCAGCCCGGACCGCCGGGGTCCGTGCCTCCGGGAGGCACCTCGGGTGGGGGTGGCGGAGGAGCGGGCAGTAGCGGGCCAGCTTCTACTGCCGGTGGTGCGGGGATACCCCTGGTTGACGAGATCGACAAGTTGAGGGAGTTCCTTGGTTCAGCGCTATTCGAGTACTGCCGTGATCAGGCCATCAAGGCGGCAGCGCCGTACGCCAGTCCAATCTTTGGCGCTGTCTGGTCGCTGTTGACAGAATATGAGAACCGTGCACGCCAGTGCATTACCGTCGGGAAAGCCGCTTTCGATGCAGATGCCGAGGCAAACGCGCGCTTCTCGGGTGAGAACATCCACGGAGATGGTCGAGCAAACGCATTTCGTCACGCATACTGGAGCGCGCTAATTGTGCTCAGGCTCGGCGGGGACGCCAAGACTGCCAGGTTCTTCACTGATCAGATCAACGAGGTCGCCGTTCCTTCGCCTGGGCACGCCACAGCGGCAAAGGCCATGGATGTACACAACAACCGCCTTGGTCGAACCGTTGCGCTACTGTTGATGAATCTCGGCGTCGATGGCGATCTTGAGGACGGCGCTGCTGATCTACTCGAAGGCGCTGCGCGAGGAATTGCACCGGCCGTCAGAGGACAGCATCTCTGGCGACTCGACAAGCCGGGCGGCCGATGTAGGGTGCGAATTACCGGGCGACCCAAGGCAGTTGGATGCGTGTGACAGCCTTGGGACGGCTGGGATCGTTGATCAGCTTGACGATCTGCGCTTGTATCTTTCTCACCGTTGGTGTGATTTCCGGTGGGGCGACGGCGCAACATCGTTTCGCTATGGAGTCGAGAGCCGAGGCGCTCCTTGTGTCAAGGGGTGGCCCTCAAGGCAGTCTTTACTGGGTCGCGCTTGCCGACACGCACGAGCGGTACGTCGGTGCCGGCAGCTCTCCCGACGTCGTGGGTGACCGGCTGGCGATTGTTCGCCGATCGACTGGGGGCTCGTCGGAAATCTGTACCGGTGGAATCAATGGCCAGATGATTCACGACATCCTATGCTCGCTAACCGGCGAGGATCCTGCGTGGTCTCCTGATGGAACCCGTCTCGCGTACGTGCGCCAGGGAGATGTCTGGATCTTTGACTTTCGGAACGGTGTGGATAGACGCGTGGTTCGGAACGCCCGCGAACCCGCTTGGTCGCCCAACGGTCGCCATCTAGCCGTTAGCTCGCGCAGTCGCGGGCTCATGTTGTTCAATCCGAATCAGCGCCGGCCTGTGCTCCGGTTCGTAACAAGGAACGCGCAGGATCGAGATCCAGACTGGAACCCAGTAACGGGCGAGCTCACATTCTCTCGTCTCGTTGTGACTCGGATTGCGCGTGCCTTGATAACTCTGGACGTGACGACGGGTCGCCTGCGCCACATTACGAGCGGCGCTTGGTACGACTTCGCACCGAAATGGTCTCCAGACGGACGACACCTCGCATTCGTACGAGCACCGGCTCCACTTTCTCTTTCAACACTTAGCCGGCAAGAGGTCTTCCTTGCGGAGCGTTACGGCAGATCTTTGCGACGGATCACGACTAACGGCGTGGCTGATGGAAGAGTGGCTTGGCTGGAAACGTCATGACATGAGGCAGCCGGCTGGCAGCCGGCTGGCAGCCGTCGTCGTAGGCCCACCGGTTGCGCTACTAGCATCGGTTCTCCTGAATGAGCGAACCAGCATTGACCCTTGGCTTGGGATCTCGATTGGCGCACTCGTCGGAGGGCTTGTGACTCTTCTAACTGCCTTGGTCTACGTGCGTCCGCGCCGGGAGGCGATCCTCTGGGGCGCGATTAGTCTCTACGTCTCGTTTGTCGTCACCGCTGTCGGCACCGTCACCTGGTTCATTCGGTACGTATGAACGGGGTCAGGTCTTCCATGTTCCACGCTCGCCGACTGCCTCGCGTGGGCAACACGGGTCAGGTCCCGTTTGTTGCCGTCCGTGATGGTGCGCTTCCGCTTCAGGCGTCGGCTGACCGTGGAGGCACTGACCCCGATCTGACTTGCGATCTGCCGTAGTGAATAGCCGTGCTCGTAGGCGCTGGCGATCGCGTCGGTGCCGGAAGAAGCGAGGAGGGTAGACAAGGGCGGGCGCGTAGGACCGGGGTCAGGTCTTCCATGTTCCACGTTCGCTGACTGCCTCGCGTGACGCTCGTCTCTGTTGCGGCAGTTCGCGACCATGATCGACGCCGGCCTCTCGGTCGTGCAGTCGCTCGTCATCCTGGAGGAGCAGTCCGACGACACGGCGCTCGCGGCCGTGATCCGCGAGGTGCGCGCCGACGTCGAGGGGGGC
>Ga0247727_10015577_pt1 | contig 12441 bp, 15 predicted proteins | sample WisWelCaveWW1625_FD_202498 | JGI IMG/M metagenome (GOLD analysis project Ga0247727, IMG submission 202498) | Biofilm microbial communities from Wishing Well Cave, Virginia, United States - WW16-25 | ecosystem: Environmental > Aquatic > Deep subsurface > Groundwater > Cave microbial mat | place... | reverse complement strand
ATTTTTTTGAGAGATCTCAAAACATTTCTCTCTCCGGGCAAGCGAAGTTGATTTTTAAATACGATAACTATGATAATGTAATATAAAACATCAAATAGCAGAGTGAGATAAGAAAAATTGCAGAATGCGTACTGCGCAATAATACCAGCATATAATGCAGAAAAAAAAATAGGGGAAGTAGTTTCAAATTTAGCAAAATATTTACCGAACTCACCTATAGTTGTTATTAATGATGGTTCAACCGATTTCACAAATAGAATTGTTCAGAGGTATAAAGTTATATATATCGAGCATACAAGAAATAAGGGAAAAGGAAGGGCTTTAAAATCTGGGTTTCAAATCGCACGGGCAATAAATTCTTTTTATATTTTTACTTTAGACGCCGACGGTCAACACGATCCACGAGATGTCGTTACATTTCAAAGAGATATGAACAAAAAGAAGCTGGATATGTTAATCGGGTCTAGAATGTCGAATCCAACCAATATGCCATTGCATAGAATGCTAAGCAACAGATTGACATCGAAATTAATATCTTGGAGGATTAACGCAAATGTTGAGGATAGTCAGTCAGGGTATCGGCTAATTTGTCACAACGTTTTAGAGAACCTGAAACTTAATTCAAATCGATTCGAGATAGAGTCTGAGACAATCATTAAAGCGGCTGACAGAGGTTTTAAGATAGGTTTCACCAAAATCAAGTCAACGTACTCAACAAAAAACAGTAACATAAAATTTATAGATATTTTCTGCTTTATACGATTATTTGTAAAAAGCTTTTTATGGAAAAAGCGGTGCGTAGCGCAGTTCGGTTAGCGCGCCACATTCGGGATGTGGAGGCCCCCGGTTCGAATTCGGGCGTACCGGCTTTTATTATTTTACATAATATGCCTTATAAGTTCTTGAGAATAGCTTCTGTTTCAGTTTTTAAGTGACTATTACTGGGTGACTGCCTAATCTCCTGCAAAAAAATCATTGCTGAGTTCAAATTTTTATTTTTCAGGTATGATAACGCTAAGTGAAATTTAGCGTGCAAATTATTCGGATTCAGCTTGATAGCTTGTTCTAAATTGGTGATTGCTTCATTTAGTTTTTGTTGTTTTGTAAGTAGCTTTCCCAAAAACATTAAAGTAATGCTATCGGTTTTACCCAAACGTTTGGCATTACTTAGAGACTCAAGCAATTCATTATCATCTCCTAAAATGTCAAAAGCAATGGCTAGTTGTTTGTAATACAGACCCTTGCTTGGATTTATGCTTGTAGCCTTCTTGAAAGCTTCAACAGCTTTAGGCAGGTCGCCTATCCTGAGATATGCTTCCCCTAAAGATGACCAGACGAAATCATCATCCTGTTTTCGAGCTAGGTAGCTTCTATACATTTGAACAGCTCTATCGTAATCCGAATACAAAAAAGCTTTGTAACCATCCTGATATAGACTCTCAATATCGCTCGAATGTATAGAAGCCTCAACTAAAGTTTGGTTTTCTGAGGGAATCGTGGAAATCGCCCGCTTAGCATGATTAGCCAAATATCCCTGTGGATCAAGTTCAATAACCTTTTTAAAATATTGATTCGCTTTTTTAGTTTCCCCCTTAATAGAGTAAATTTTTCCAAGGCCAAAATACGCTCTTAACTCATTCGGACTTAATTCAATGCTTTTTAAAAATATTTTTATTCCTTCCTCATATCTTCTAAGGATACTATACACAGCGCCAAGGTTCAAAAAAGCCAATGCATGGTTTGGACAAAAACTTATACTTTCGATCAAATGTTTTTCCGCGGCCGAAAATTCTCTTAATTTTAGATATACTGTTCCTACGATCAAATGCGCTTTATAATAGATTGGACAGATTAGTAAGGCTTTTTTTAAGTTTTCAATAGATTCTTTGAAATTCTTAAGCTCAAAAAAGGCGATCCCCAAATTAAAATAGTAGTCCGGGTCTTGTGAATTGATTGAAATCGCCTTGACCCAGTTGTTGACTGCTTCTGAGTAATTTTTGTTTTTAGCATGCGTCAAGGCGCTTTTGTGAAGCGCTTCAGCCTGCTGATCAATCTTATTGGGTGACCACTTTAATTTTACTTTCGATTTTTTCTGGATGAGCTCGAGTTTTCCACTGCCCTTTCCATAACGAACGAAGAAAAAATTCCGTACGTGTTTTTCACGTTCCGTTTCGTTTGTTATCTTTTCAAGCTCCCCATTTAGGGCGGTAAATCCGTCCAAACTAACAACTACCGAGAAGTATTTTTGTTGAACTGCTTCCACAGAGTTAATTATAATAAAGTATTTATTTAATTACAAATAATTCTAATAAAATCGGACATCAAAATCAAGACAATTGAATAGGAATTAAAAGTGACGAGCTTTGAATCAATGGAAATGCTGAGGGAACGTGTGTACAAGTTGAAAAAGATCTTGTCGAATTACTCCTTTGTTTTAGAACTAGTGTGATTAACTTCCGACAAAGTTAATTCTTTTTTTTGCTTATTTTCATTTTGAATTCTTTCATAAATTTCACCTCGAAAAATACTAATTTCACTTGGCGCTTCGATCCCGATTCGAATCTGCTTGCCATGGATATCAACAACCTTGATCACAATATGATCGCCAATAACTATAGTTTCACCTAACTTCCGTGTCAGGACTAACATAATACTATCCCTATATTGATACTGGTAAGACTTCGAAACCGATTATGATAAGCCATAGGCAAAATTTAAACTTTACTTGTCAAACAGCCAAAATGTTGAACGATGACCTTGTGTTTAGGCAATAATAGTCAAATTATAAGTAATATTCTTCAAATATACAAGTTAAAATTAATCATACTCTGCCTAAATTTCTCTTTAAATCCGTTTGCACTTGCAAATTCTTCTATCAAGAAAGCCTTATCTATCTCAACCTGTGCAGTGACAACTTTTGGCCCTTTCAGTGAAGATGTATACTTACGCAAATTTATAGAATATTCCCTACCGGATGAATGGCTTTTGCAATTAACTCTTTGCCCGTACCACTTTGAGCGGTTCATCGTCGACCACCAGTATCCTCGGCGTTTTAAAGGTCATGGGATGCTCCTCTAAGTTGCCCTCGTTTGAAAATAAAGCCAATATGCAAGCAACATGCCTTAAGGTTTGGGATATTAAATTTATTAAGCTTATGGCAGGTAATCAGCAGGAAAGGCGGGATAGAAATCCGAACAAAAACTAAACGCTTGGATGAAAAACGTTCAAGTTAACTGGGATGAACGGCTGCGGTGGGATATGGGATGATTGAAGCGAGCTTCCCCAAACGTTGGATATCGTTAAGCAAGCTTCTCTTCGTCCATTCCTGGGCAAGATCGAACTTTCCCTTCATTGTGGCAAGATAATTGAGTTCTAAGAAATGCAGGATTTCCAACAGTAAATCTTTACGATCTACCGAGTGGTCGCTCTCAATTGACAGGGAAGTGGATCGATTGCGAATTTCATCGCTAAAATCCAAGGGTTGCTGATTAACATTAATGCCGATTCCGAGAACGAGATAATTAAGTTTTTCCTGAGTAAAACTCGATTCAATAAGAATCCCGCAGACCTTCTTTGAAGTTAGCAAGATGTCGTTAGGCCATTTCAGGATGGGCTTGAGTCCGGTAACGGTTTCGATGGCCTGCGCAACGGAGACCCCGGTTAAAAGGGGGATCGTCTCTAAATTTTCAACAGAAATTTTTGGGCGAAGAATGATTGAAAACCATAACCCCGTCCCCGGCGGCGATTGCCAGTGGCGCTGAAAACGACCGCGCCCCTTGGTCTGGCAATCGGCTATAATCAAAGCGCCCTCCGGTTCGCCCTTCTCAGCAAGGCGTTTGGCCAGATCATTCGTCGACGTCACCCGCTGAAACGCATATATTTTTCGCCCAATCAGTTGATTGGCAAGACACACTCGCAAGGAGTCGGCTTGAATTGGAGCATTGTTTCTGGAAATAGACATAAATGGCGACTACGATTCCCGATAAGTTTGAAACACTTCTCGTAACGCATCAGAGATTTCGCCCAGGGTCGCATAGGCCTCAACACAGTCGAGTATCTTGGGCAATAGATTGACGCTGCCTCTGGCGGATTTCTTTAATTCATCCAACAAGTGATCTACCCTGGCGTTGTCACGTTTTTGTTTTAATCGCTCAAGTCGGGCTATTTGATTGGCGCGAACGGCCAGATCCACTTTCAACAATTTTGGTACGGCGGGCTTTTCTTCAATGAAATTATTCACGCCCACCACTATTTTCTCTTTTGATTCAACAGCACGTTGATACTCGTAAGCGCTGCTGGAAATCTCGTTTTGGAAGAACCGTTTTTCAATCGCTGGGATGGATCCGCCCAGCGCGTCGATTTTGTTGAGATATTCCCATACACCAGATTCAATTTTCTCGGTCAAATGCTCAACAAAATAGCACCCGCCTAGCGGATCGACGGTATCCCCTACCCCGGACTCATACGCAATGATTTGCTGCGTTCGCAGCGCAATCCGCGCTGCGTCTTCGGTGGGCAGCGCCAACGCCTCATCGTACGAATTGGTATGCAACGACTGGGTGCCCCCCAATACCGCTGCGAGCGCCTGAATCGTGACGCGCGCAATGTTGCTCATCGGCTGCTGAGCAGTGAGCGTTGAACCAGCGGTTTGCGTATGATAGCGCAGCATCCAGGATTTTTGGCTTACGGCATGAAATCGTTCTTTCATGATGCGCGCCCAAATTCGCCGCGCCGCCCGAAACTTGGCGATTTCCTCAAAAAAATTATTGTGACAGGCAAAGAAAAACGACAGCCGCGATGCGAAGTCATCGACGTTCAGACCACGCCGAATGGCCGCGGAAACGTAGGCGATGGCGTTGGCAAACGTAAACGCCAACTCCTGCACCGCATTAGACCCCGCTTCACGAATATGATAGCCGCTAATCGAGATGGTATTCCAGCGCGGCAGGTTTTCTTTGCAGTACTCAAAAATATCGGTTACCAACCGCATGGAGGGTTCAGGCGGATAAATATAAGTGGCGCGGGCAATGTACTCCTTCAAAATGTCGTTCTGGGTGGTGCCGCTGATTTTCTTTAAATCCGCGCCCTGTTTCTTGGCGACCGCGACATAAAGAGCGAGCAGAATCGCCGCGGTCGCGTTGATGGTCATCGAGGTGGTAATTTTTTCCAGCGGAATCTGGTCGAACAGAATGTCCAGGTCTTCCAGACTGTCGATGGCGACGCCCGCTTTTCCTACCTCGCCTTCTGCCATTGGGTGATCGGAATCGTACCCCATTTGCGTCGGCAAGTCGAACGCCACCGATAAACCCGTTTGTCCGCGTTTAAGTAAATAGCGGAAGCGCTGGTTGGTCTCTTTGGCGGTGGCAAAGCCACTGTACTGGCGCATCGTCCAGAGCTGTCCGCGGTACATGGTGGGGTAAATCCCGCGCGTAAACGGGTATTCGCCGGCATTCCCCACCTCCGATGGATTTTTGAAATCAGCGTCCGTATAAACATGCTTTATTTCAATGTTAGAATCGGTTTTAAATAACGTTTTGCGCTCGTTCAGTTTCTGCGATTTACCTTCGCGAGACATGTCGGGAACCTTTGGTTTAAATTTGGTTTTTTGGCTTCACCGCCGAGTCGCCATATTTTTCCCGCGGGTGAAATTGGCGGTGTACTTCCTTTAAAAATTCTCGATCGAGATGGGTATAAATTTGGGTAGTGGAAATATCGGTATGGCCCAACATTTCTTGTACCGCGCGCAAATCTGCGCCGCCTTCAATCAAATGCGTGGCAAAGGAGTGCCGAAACGTATGCGGCGAAACGAATTTTTTGATGCCGCTTTTGAGAACGTATGAACGCAGAATGTTCCAGAAGCCCATCCGTGAGAGCGGCCGTCCGGCTTTCCAGTTTAAAAATACGTAATCGCCGCTTCTCCCGGTCCTGGCGATTAGCGGCCGCACGGTTCTCAAATAGAGATTGGTAAAATGAATGGCCTGCTCGCCGATGGGGATGAGGCGCTCCTTGCTGCCTTTGCCGGTAACGCGGATGAATCCATCGGCAAAAAATAAATCGATGAGTCGGATAGTGATCAATTCAGAAACGCGCAGACCGGCGGCATACAGAAATTCCAGCATGGCTTTGTCGCGCAGACCAATTGGAGTGGAGGTATCGGGCTGCGCCAGAATAGCCTCCACCTCCATTTGGTTTAAGGTCTCAGGCAGCTTCTTCGGCTGCTTCGGAAGCGTGATATTTGCCGTGGGGTCGTGTTCAACATAATTTTCTCTTAGCAGGAAACGATGAAACATGCGGATGGACGAAAGATTGCGGGCGCTGCTCGAGGACTCGTAACCGAGCTTGTTTAAGGTATGCAGAAGGGCAAGGATGTCCGCCGGCCGAACGCTGCTCAAATCATTCACGCCACGTTCCTTTAAAAAATTCAGATACCGTTGGATATCATTCTGGTAAGAAACAATGGTATTTTCCGCGGCGTTTTTTTCGATGTGCAGAAAATTCAGGAACTCGGTCAGGTAGTGCTGCATCTAAAAACGCGTCACCTGGTTTGCGGCAGAATGCCTTCGGAAAGCGAAAGCGCGATTCCCGAAAGCATCACCTCCGGCCCGAGTTTGGTAAAGTCTCCCGAGAGCAGGCTGGAATCGACGTTGGCATACAGGGAGCAGCCTGCTTCTTTTTCAATAATCAAGCCCGCGAGCCGCCCCTGAAATTCCCCAATAAAGGTTACTTCCCCCAACATCTCACTGGCCACGTACCCCGTGCAAAAGTGCAGCTGCAGATGAGTATTATGGGTATAGACGCTGATTAAATTTCCTTTCAGGTTTCCGATCGGGATATTGGGGTAAATCTCCAGCGATATTTTTCGCCCATCCTCTTTGTTTTCTAAAATAAAGCGGTAATTGTTCCCCCAAAGCTTGGCCTCGACTCCGAGAACGTGGGCGATTTTATCAATATCAGCTTTTGTAAATTTCACGGCTTTTCTCCCAATTGTCGATCACCATAAACACAACCCCGATATGGCAATCGGGGTTGTGTGAATAAGTAAGCTTTTATTTTGTTCCGCTCACGCCCTGACAACCTTTATCGCGTGCAGTCCTTTTTCGCCGTTCACGCTTTCAAATTGCACGACGGCGCCTTCCTGGAGGGTTTTGAAGCCCTCCATTTCGATGACCGAAAAGTGCACGAATACATCCTCACCGATTTCGTTGATGATAAAACCATACCCCTTGTTGTCATTGAACCACTTGACGGTACCTTTGCTCATAACTTTCCTCCTCCTCGTTTTAAAACTGGTAAAAATATAACCAATTAAAAAATTTTTGTCAAGACATTTTTAGGCGCTCCTTTTGGCAACAGCGAGCTTTTTAAAGCGCATTTTGAGCCAGGGTTTTAATTTTCTTTACGGCGCCGGCGATGTCGTTCGCCCCAAAGATTGCCGCACCCGCAACCAGCACCGTGGCGCCGGCTTTGACCACCGCGGCGGTCGTTTTGTTGTCAACCCCGCCATCCACTTCGAGAAAAATCGCGCGACCGCTCAGCTTGATTAATTCAGAAATCCGTTCAATTTTTTTGAGCGAGTTTGGTATAAACCGCTGGCCGCCAAATCCCGGGTTGACGGTCATAGCCAGAACGATCTCGAGGTCGTCAAAAAGGTGTTCCAGAAAGCCGACCGGCGTCGCGGGATTGAGCGCCACACCGGCTTTTGCGCCCACACTTTTAATCAAATTCACAGTTCGATTCAGATGCGTGACGGCCTCCAGGTGCACCGAAATGCTGTCGGCGCCCGCTGCGCGAAAGTCTCTAATATACAAATCCGGATTTTCTATCATTAGATGAACATCCAGGGGAAGGCGGGTGATTTTTCGCATGGCCTCCACCATCAACGGGCCAAACGTGATGTTGGGCACGAAATGGCCGTCCATCACATCCAGGTGAAACCAGTCGGCACCAGCGGCTTCGGCCAATTGTACCTGTTCGCGCAACAGCGAAACATCGGCCGCCAGGATCGATGGAGCGAGTATAATCATCGCGAATTATCTTTCTATTTTGGGAATGCTGCTGATGACCAAATTTATGGTATCGCCGTAGGCAATGGTTACCCCGGCGTCCAGCGACTGATCAATTACGGTGTTCGGCAGCAAATCCGTATTGATGCGATAACTAATTTTTCCCAGCATGAGCCCGGCCCTTTGAATTTCCCGCCGGGCGGTCTCGAAGTTTTTGCCTAAAACCGACGGAACGATAACATTTTCTACCGGCTTGCCCAAACTTACCGTTATGTCAATTGCGGTATTAGCTTTGACAAAGTCATGTGGAGAAGGGAACTGCGCGATAACTTTATTGGGGTCTTCATCGGGAATATATTTATAGTCCCGGTCACCAATGCGCAAGCCAACACTTTTTACTATCTCCTCGGCATTTCTTTCTGAGAAGTCCGTCAATTTTGGCACTTCAATTTCGCGTTCGCCAACGCTGATGGTCAAATACACGCGCCGCCCCTTTTTAACCAGCCGGTCCGGACGCGGATTCTGATCCACCACGTATCCAAACGGCAGGCTGGAATCGTGTATTTCCCCCTGTTTGATGACTTTGAGCCCCTGCATTTCCATCAAATCTTTGGCGGTTTCGAAGGGTTGGGCAATGACGTTCGGTACGGCCAGCGCTTCATCGTGTTTAGTGTACAAGGGCATGATAAGCAAATCGAACAGCCAAACGATGACAAAGAAACCAACCAGCACTCCCCCGAAAATCAGCATGTGTTGTTTTGTAAAAATTTGCGCAGGCAGCGTTTTTAGATCAATCATATTCTCAAAATTTTTTGATTACTTTAACCGCAAAGCTGCCATCCATCCCGTGCTGAAATGGCAGCGAGCGCCAATATCCGTCCGGACTTGCAAACGTCTCTGACAGCAAATTGGATTGCGAAACGACTTCAAAGTTTTTATGACTTGAAAGAAAATCAGCGACCACTTCTTCGTTTTCTTCGGGTTCTAACGTACACGTGCTATAAACCAGCTCACCCCCGATTTTAAGCAGCTTGCTGGCGTTTTCGAGCAGCGCGGTTTGCAAGCTGTGAATACTTGAAATATCCTCCGGGGTTCGCTTCCAGCGCAAGTCCGCACGCTTGGAAAGCACGCCCAGTCCGGAACACGGGGCGTCGAGAAGGATTTTATCCACCGGCGGAATCGTTAAAGTTGTGCTATCGGCGGCCACGGGCTGGACATTGCGCAAATTTAAGCGCCTGACATTTTCTTTGATCCGCTCTACTCGTTTGGGATTTCTGTCAACGGCAATCACGTTCCCCGTTTTGCCAGTGAAAGAAGCCAGGTAGCATGATTTCCCGCCGGGCGCGGCACACATGTCCAGCACGGTATCGCCTTTTTCCGGCGACAGCAGTAAACACGCGATGGCGGTGCTTTCATCCTGAATGGCAAAATACCCCTCGGTGAAAAGCGCGCTTTGCGTCAGGTCATGGGGTTTGGTAATTTCAATGAAATCGCCAAAATATTTTGAGGGCCCAACCGGTATATCTAATTTTTCGAACTCGTTGATCAGTGCCGCACGGGAGATTTTAGCGATATTCACCCGAACCGAGATCGCCGGCCGCTGGTTGTTGTACTCACAAAATGTAATCGTGTTGCCAAGCCCGTAGCGTTCTATCCACCGCTCGATCAACCACTCCGGATGGGAGCAACGAATGGAAAGGGCAAAACTCGGGTTGTCTTCCACCGCCGGCAGCTTGATGGATTCGACTTCTCTCAAATAACTTCTGAGCACGCCGTTTACCAGATTCGCCCAGGGCTGGCCTCCCTCCTGCTTCGCCAGTTCTACGCCTTCGGAGACCGCGGCATAAGACGGGATTTTATCCAGAAACTTGAGCTGGTACAGGCTCACTTCCAAAATGCTTTTTAATTTAATCGGGCAGCGCTCGTAATCGCCGCGAAAGAATTTTGCCAGCAGCCAATCCAAAAGCCCGCGCCAGCGCAGAGAACCGTTGACCAATTCCACCAGCAGCGCTTTGTCTTTCAGTTCGAGGTGATGTCGGTTGAACGCGCTGGCAATCAGTTCATCCGCATACGCTTCCCGGGTTCGAACGCGCGTTAAAATTTCAACTGATAATTTTCGCACGGATGGATTATCCAAGTCGCTCCCCTGCTTTTAATGCGTGTCCTAGCAAATATTCCTTTGCGCTCATGGGGCGTTTCCCCTCTAACTGCAGCTCGATAATCTCGAGATCGCCGACACCCGTGGCCACGACAATCTGACCCGTTTTCAGTTCTACCCGAATGACCTCCCCCGGCTTGCCGACCGGTTCCGAAACAGCCGTGAGCCGCGCGCGCAGGATTTTCAGAATCTTCCCATGAAGAAACGTAAACGCACCGGGCGAGGGGCATAATCCTCGAATTAAATTTTTTATGCGCGCAGCCGGTCGTTGCCAGTCAATTTGCATCAGCTCCTTGGTCAGTTTAGGCGCGCGCGACGGCTCCCCGGTCTGGGTTCGGCGCGGGGCCGTTCCATGCGCTATCGAATCGATGGTTTCCAGCAGAACTTCTGCCCCAGAAGCTGCCAACCGATCGTGAAGCTCGCCCGCGGTTTCTTCATCGCCAATGGGAAGGCGTTTTTGCAAAATGAGATCGCCGGTATCGACCTTCTCTTGAATAAAAATCGTGGTAACGCCGGTCTCGTTCTCGCCATTGATAATTGCCCAGTTGATGGGCGCTGCGCCGCGATATTTTGGCAGCAGCGAGGCGTGCAAATTAATCGTTCCTTTAGGAGGAATTCCAAAAACACTGGCCGGCAAAATACGGAACGCCACGACCACAAACAGGTCAGCATGGAGGTTGCTGACCTGCGCAATGAATTCGGGGTCGTTTAATTCGGTGGGCTGAAAAATGAGAACGCCAAAATTCAAAGCGACTTGTTTGACCGGCGAGGGGTGAACCTTTAATCCGCGTCCAACCGGTTTATCCGGCGCCGTCACTACCCCTGCCAATTCATGAGAACTGTTTTTAATCGTCTGCAGGCCCGGTATGGCAAACTCGGGCGTTCCCATGAACACAATTTTCATACGCTATCCACACTTAGTGCTACATTTCAAAAATGCTTGTAAGGTAAATTCATTGATCAAATGTGTTAAAATGTGTTAGTGTTTGAGTGTGCAGAGCGTGGAGCGTAAAGCGTAATACGTTCGCCCTTCGCTCTACGCTCTTCGCGATACGCTCAACGCTTCACAAAGCTTCCTATAACCCTATAAACAATTCTGAAATGACGCCCTTAGTATGCGACCTCCGCTTTCGCCTTGTTTTCGAGGGCGATGGTTTTGAGTTTTTTCGCCAGCAGTTTCCGGCGAATGGAGCTGATGCGATCGACAAATAAGACGCCGTTGAGGTGATCCACCTCGTGCTGCAGGACGCGCGCGAGCATGTCGTGGCATTCCTCTTCGTGTTCAACTCCGTCTAAATCCTGATAGCGAATTTTAATCGACGAATGACGAATCACTTCCTCGCGAATTTCCGGGATGCTCAAACACCCTTCCTCCATCGAGCATTCACCTTCAAAACGGATGATTTGTGGGTTAATAAAGGCTTTGGGGTCGGCGCCTTCTTCGATCAGCCCCATATTTACCACGCAAAGAGAAATCGACTCGGCCACTTGCGGCGCCGCCAGTCCGATCCCTTCGGCAAATTGCATGGTCTCGATCATATCTTCCGCCAATATGCGAATCGAGTCATCGATTTTGGCAACCGGCTTCGCTTTCATCCGCAGGATGGGATTACCGTACTTAATTATTTTTCTCACCGCCATTTTCGGTTTCCAATATTCTTGCAATGGATGCCTGAGCGATTTCGACTTTTACGTTATCATCGATTTTGACGATAAACGTTTTCTCCTTTTCCTTAACACCGGCGATGGTTCCATAGATTCCGCCGGCCGTCACCACCCGGTCGCCTTTTTTGAGTTTACTAACCAGCATCTGATGTTGCTTCTGTCGCCTGGCCTGTGGACGGAAAATTAAAAAGTACATGATGGCAAAGATCAGCAGCATGGGAAAAAGTAAGCTCCAAATGCTCCCCTGGCCGCCGGCCTGCATAAAAACTAATCCAATCAGGTTCACTCCTCCCTCCGTTGTTTAGGATTCAACTGCTTGTTCACTGGTTTGATACGTGCGTTGAAATTCACGTTTCCAATTTTCAAATCTTCCTGCTTTTATCGCGTCTCGAATTTTTGCGAGCAAAGAATGATAAAAATAAATATTATGCAAGCTCCCCAACCGCAGCCCAAGAATCTCATCGGAATGAAACAGGTGACGAAGGTACGCGCGAGTAAAATTCTGGCACGCGTAACACCCGCATTGATCGTCAATGGGACGAAAATCTTGCTTGTAGCGCGCGTTTCGTAAATTCATTGGCCCGCTCCAACTAAACACTTGCCCCTTGCGGCCGT
>Ga0247727_10015576_pt1 | contig 12441 bp, 16 predicted proteins | sample WisWelCaveWW1625_FD_202498 | JGI IMG/M metagenome (GOLD analysis project Ga0247727, IMG submission 202498) | Biofilm microbial communities from Wishing Well Cave, Virginia, United States - WW16-25 | ecosystem: Environmental > Aquatic > Deep subsurface > Groundwater > Cave microbial mat | place... | reverse complement strand
TGATCGTGTGGTCCCGGCGTCGCTTGAACTGCGCCTGCAGCGTGTCCTCGCGCCGGCCGGCCGTGGACCGCTCGACGCCGGTCTCCACGTTGCCCCGGGTCTCCCAGACGTCGATGAGCTCGGCGCACGTCGCATCGTCGAGCGCGTTCGCAACGAGCATCACGGGCGCTTGGGCGGCGATCTCGATAGCCTCGACTTGCGGCAGCGTGGCGACGACATCGAGGATGCACCGCGCGGCGGCTTGGCCATCGTCCAGCCGGAACGCTTCGAGGACCCGAAGGTTGGGGTCCAGCACGAACACCGTCGGCGCCCCGCCGGCCCCGTAGACGGCGGCGATCTTGCCTTCGGCGTCGAGAAACGCCGGGTAGGGCAAGCCGTCTTCGGAGGCAAGGCTGCCGGGCCCGACGAGGTGGAAAGTCACCTGGTCGGGGACGCGATCACCGAGGTCTTCGGCGAGCTCACGAACCGCCGCGAGGGACGCGGGCCCGGCGTGGACGAGCACGGCCGGCACACCGCCGGCCTTCGCGTAGAAGCGGGCCGGCGTGCCGTCCGCGCCCGGTAGAACGAAGTCGGGGGCTCGCTCCCCCCGGCCGAGGGGTGGGGTGGCTTCCGTCATTGCTGTGTCACTCAGCCTACTCCGAAGGTAGGCAGTGGCTCCTCGGAGGTGTTCCTCTCATCGGCCCCCAACTACCGATCTTGGCGTGGAGACAGATCTGACGCTCGCAGCAGTTGGGAGCGGGATCTATGCAACTGCTCCGGGACTCCTGGGTGCGGCAACGGCACGGGCGAGCGAGACGCGGCCGAACTCCCTCGCCTGCAGAACGCGCGGCCCTCCGATGCTCGCCGGTGTTCTAGAGTCGGTCGGTGCATCCCGTGGCTATGAGGGTCGCTCGGCCGACGACGAACCTGGGCCGCATCAGAGAGTTCTACGAGGATGCGGTCGGATTGCGTGTGCTGTGGTCGTTCGTCGACCACGACGGTTTCGACGGGGTCATTTTCGGGTTCAACGACGAGAGTGCGCAACTGGAGTTCGTTCGGACACCTCACGGAACCGCACCTCGGCCGACCGCGGAGGATGTCTTGGTCATCTACTGTTCCACGGCTGGCGAAGCGGAAGAGCTGGTCGTGCGTCTCCGTTCGATGGGCGCGGCGGAGGTCGCGGTGGACGACCCCGAACTCAACCCGTACTGGCCTCGGAACGGCGCCAGCGCGTTTGTCGACCCCGACGGCTACCGGTTGGTGATTGCGATCGCGTAGGGCTTGGGCGCCCAGTACACATCGTCTCGCTCCTCCACCCGCGAGATGGAGTGGCCGCGGCCCGAGTCCCGCACGCAGGAGACTCCGCGGGAGCGATTCATGGTGGTGAGCGAGGTGAGCCGCCCGTTCACTCGCTACGGCTACGGCGACTTGCCCGGCTCGAGGTACCTAGAGCCGTGGGAGAGTGACGACCGTCGCGAGCGCGATGATCGTCGGCGCGCCGGCAACGATGAGGAGCCCGATCCGGACGTTCCGTTGCTTGAACCGGTGAGACTGCGCGATCAGGAATAGCACCGTAGCGAGGAGCACCGTGAGCTGCAGGTACCTCCTCGCGGTCTCGCCCGCCTCCGTGCCCTCATCAAGCGTGGCGCTTGCCTCGTCGTTCATCGCCGCCCCCTCCTCGAGCAGCGCGTTTTCGTACTGGGCATGAAGATGGGCCGGGAGGCGCGTTCGCGTTTTCGAAAGGGTCCGTCTCGAGCCAGGCATCGAATGCCACGCGGCACTCGGGGCTGAACCTCCGGCGTTCGTCGAGGAGTGAGCGGGCTCAGGGTTTGGACCTTCGCACACCACGTAGACGCGACGGCATTCTTCTTGATCCAGCTCCTCCTGACGCGCCCGCGCTCAGGCCGGCGGCGAGCAGGTCGACGATCCGCGCCGCTCGCGGTGCGCCGGGGTCGTCCAGCAGCGGGTTGTAGATCGTGACCTCAAGCCCTACGAGGCGGCCGGTGCGGACGGCGGCCGCAACGACGTGCTCGACTTCATTCCAGGTAAGTCCGCCTGGCTCACGGTAGTCGACGGCGGGCATGAGCTCATCGTCGAGCACGTCGACGTCGAGGTGTAGCCAGAAGCCATCGAGCGCCGGCCGAGCAGCCACCGCGATGGCGCTGGTCGTGCAGGCCTCTATGCCGCGCCGCCGGACATCGTTTGCATCGTGCACGCTGATCGCGGTGTCCCGGATGTGCACGTCGAAGTATCGGTCGTTGACAGCGGAGCGGTACCCGAGTTGGGCGACGTCCTCGTCGCGCACGAGTGGCGCAAGGCCTTCGAGATCGACGACCATCACAGGGCCGCGGCCGGTGACGAGCGCGAGGTCCAGTGACGCCGCCTCGCCGATCGGCTCCTGACTCGGATGCCAGAAGTCCGCATGCCCGTCCACATGTAGGAGGCCGTAACGCCCCCGGCGTCTAAGCGCGAGCATCGGCCCGAGCAGGATGCTGCAATCACCGCCGATGACGACCGGAAACGCATCGTCGTCGAGCACCTCTTCGATCGTGTCCGCAAGCCGCGAGCCCACGGCCACGATGCCGGCCGGGTTCAGCAGCCCGGTCTCATCGTCTCGCGCGGGATCGGGCGAGGGGCACGGCACCGCGCGAACCCGGCGCGCGCCGAGTCGTTGTGACAGCCCTGCTTCGCGCAGCGCGGCCGGAGCGCGCTCCACACCACCGGGGAGCAGTCCCAGACCCGACGGCACTTCTACCACCTCGACCACCATCACGCCCCTCCTCCTTCATCGCTCATGGCGAGCTCGACCGGGCAGAGCGTCAGTTCGCATGCGTCCTCGTCGCACGTCAGTCGTACGCCGCCCATCGGTGGATAGTCGTTCAGGCCGTGGACGCGCAGCCAGCCGCCGGACGATCGAGCCGGCGAGCGACGGCGATGAGGGCCGCCCGTCGCCCGGAGCGCCTCCGCCACAACGCGCGCGGTGACGCCGGGGTGACGCGGGTCCGGGAGGAGTCGGGCTCGCTCCGCGGCGCGGCGGAGCTCCTGCTCGCGCGTCGCGAAGTCCATGTGTGGCTCGACATGGAACAACCGCCATCATCTACTTCGACCGGGATGCGACGGCACGGCGCCGCCACGTTCGCATCCATGGCCGCCGTCTCCGCGCTGTCCGCACGTACACGGGATCGGGCTCCACGACCCGCCACCGCCACCACTGGTCGTTGCGCAGCATCGTCGCCTCCTCAGTTTCCGTGAACAGCGAATCGGTCTGGATACATGCCCATCTAGCCCTTCACCAATGCCGCGGGGAGCGTGCGTGGGTCATCGCATGATGGCGGCACCGCGCTCTGGGGTTGGTTGCAGCCACGCGCTCGTTCTCTCAAGCGCGGCTCGTGCATCTCGACTGAGACTGTGGACCACTTCGGCGGCAGGCTTCGCCTGAGCAAGTCGGTGGGCCTGGCCCGCCCAGAGGTTGAATCCGTCGGCGTCGCCTCGTCGGCGCGCTTCTGCTCGGAGCGGAGCGGTGGCACGGTGGATCTGTGGGTACGCGGCTGGGGCGCCTGTGGTGTGGTCTCGGAGGAAGCGGTTAACGAGCCCGCGCGCCCGGCGACCTGTGAAGGCGCGCGTGAGCGCGGTTGGTGTATCGGTGAGGATCGCGGCGCGATGGGCGGGATCGGTGCCGGCTTCGGACGAGAGGAGGAACGCCGTCCCGAGCTGGGCTGCAGTGGCTCCCGCGACGAGGACCGCCGCGATCGCCGCCCCGTCCGAGAGGCCGCCCGCTGCGACGAGAGGAAGATCGATCTGGCTAGCGACGAGGCGGAGCAAGGCTAGGACGCCCAGCTCCTCACCCTCATCGCGGTCTTCCCAGGAGGCGCGGTGCCCACCCGCCTCGCTGCCCTGCAACACGAGGGCGTCGACTCCGGCGTCGCGTGCCGTGAGTGCTTCGGCGACATCGGTGACGGTCACCCAGACCTCTGAGCCGCAGCCTCGTAGCGTGCTGATCGCGTCTCCTGGCGGGCAACCGAACGTGAAGGAGACCACGGGGACTCGCGCTTCCCCGAGCAGGGCGAGCTTCTCCAGCCAGCCGTCGGCGTCGAACCGCGCTTCCCCGAGCTCCACGTGGTACCGGTCGATCTCCGGCTGCAACGCCCGCACGTAGCTCTCCACCGCCCTCTCGTCCACCCCGGGATCTCCGGGGACGAACAGGTTGACCCCGAATGGCGCAGATGTCCGTTCGCGGACGTGGTGGATGTCGTCGGCGAGCCTGCCGGCGCTCAGGTAACCGCCCGCCAAGAAGCCGAGGCCGCCGGCCTCGCTCACGGCCGCCACAAGCTCCGGTGTCGACGGACCACCTGCCAGAGGCGCCAGAACGATCGGATGACGGAGGCTACCGAGGATCATCGTGGGCACCTCCGGTGGCCGAGTCGAGTACCTTCGGTTCGACGAACATCAGCTGACGCAGCGGCTCGTTACGCAACTGCACCTACCCTCCTCCCCTCAGGCTGCGTCTCGCCTCTCCCTGTGACCTCGCAAGACGTAGGCATGTGCAGGTTCGTGGAGCCAGCAGTATCTCCATCCGCTGTAGATGGAGAGCCTGGTTTCGCACCCTTCCCACGCACATACGCGTCCCGCGCGATACGTACGGTTGGGGCTCGGGAGAGGCCCTACGGATCTTGCTCTCAGGACAAGCTCTTTCGGTGACACCGCCGTCCTCCTCAGGCCGCCCGCTCCTCGCCGTAGACGTAGAAGATGCTTCCCTCCTCGAGCCGGAACGGGAGCCGCATCAGCGTCGAGTCCAGCGGCGCCGGTCCCGTGACCGCCTTGCCCGTTCGGGACTCGAAGCACGCGCCGTGCCAGGCGCAGCGGAACACCTCACCGTCGAGGGACAACGGACCGCCCATGTGCGTGCAGACATTGGCGTAGACCTTGACGCGCCCCTCTTGCCTCGTGAGGAGCACGGAGCGACCGAAGAACTCGATCTCTGTCGCCTCACCCTCGCGCACGTCCGACTCTTCTGCCAGGAGAACCTTCACGACGAACCTCCTCCCATCCGATATGGCCTACCGACCCCCGTCCTCCGAATCGACCAAGGGTCGGGTGAAGCCCTCGACGAGCTCATACGAGAAGCGCAAAGGGGCTCACCTCCCTCACGTCGCAGTCCAAACCGCGGGTGGTCCTGGCTCTGTTGACCGATCACGATCCGGCCCCGTAGCCGTACCCGCTGCGCGAGGGCAGGCTCTCGATGACCTCGCCCACGGGCGAGACGACGAACCACACGTCGCCGACGCCCTGTCCATTGGTGTCGGCGGGACGAGCGTCTCCAGCGAAGTGGTAAAGGGGCATGCCCGCGTAGTTCACCTGTTCGCTGCCGTCCGCACGGGCCGCGGTTCCGAGCAGCGATCCCTCGACACCTTCACCGGCCCTGAGCTCATCCTCGCTGATGAGCGCCGGCCAAGTGGCCGCACACTCGTCGTAACAAACGCTCACGCCGTCGGAGTCCTGGGTGAACGCGTACAGGGTGTTCCCCCCGTCGTCCACCAGGATCTCCCCGAAGGTCGAGCCCGCGACCGCGAGAGTGGAGTTGGGGTCGGCCTCCGAGGGCCCCCCGGGGTCGCCCGGAGCGGCGAGGTCGCGGTCTCCCCCACAGCTCGCGAGTAGGAGCGCAAGCACCGGCCCCGCAAGCACGAGCTTCCTTATCGACATATTGGTCATTCAGCTCCTCCTTTCGTCCTCCACCCTCGGAGTCCTCGTTCCTGTATGCTCGCTAAGGTTCGCACATATAATATTCTGATAGGAATAGTTCGTCAAGGAAAGGAATCGTCGGGATGACCGAGGAACTTGGACGAGGCTACGAGGGGACGCCCCCGCGATTCGAGGCGATGATGCGAGCCGCGAACTGGGATCCGCGCGCCAGCGCGCCCATCTTGGCCCTCTTGCGGGCGGACAACCGGGTGAGGGGTGAGCTCGAACGAGCCGTGGTCCCGTCCGGACTCACGCTTCCGAAGTTCAACGTCCTGATCGAGCTCGCGCAGACTCCGGGTGGACGCCTACCTCTTCACGAGATACGGCGACGCCTCGTCACATCTGCACCGAACATCACTTCCCTCGTCGACCGGTTGGAGGCGGAGGGGCTCCTGCGGCGCATACGCGAGACGACCGACCGCCGCGTGGTGATGGCGCAGATCACCGAGCGCGCCTGGAAGAAGCTTGCCGTGGCCACACCGTCCCTGCTCGCGACCGAGAAGCGTCTCCTCCGTGACCTGTCGGTGGCCGACTGGTCGGTTCTCGCGAACCAGCTCCGACGCGTTGCCCCTCGCGTGCAGGAGGGATGAGTTGTCCGCCATCGCCACCTTCACGGGGGGACAGCACGGTCGCTGGCGGATCGTGCGCAACGACATCGTCACTGGTGAACCGCTGGATCCAGCCGAGAGGCGCGATGTCGTCGAAGGACTCGGGGGGAGCGTTCGACGACTTGGACGAATACACCGGTGTCAGGTCCACCACGGCTGGACGTCTGCGGTTGACGCCGCTCGCGAGGACGTCCGCTACCCGGTCGCATGGCCCGTCTCTCGAAGGCGCTGGCCGACGCGGGCCTCCGGGACTCCTACCGCGAGATCCATCCCGACCCCGTCGCCCGACCCGGATTCACCTGGACGCCGCCCGGGACGCTCGAGTCGGTGCCCGATGAGGTTTACGACAGGATCGATTGGGTGCTGTTCGATGGACCGGCCACGGCCGTCTCCAGCGAGCTCGTGGGCGAGGTGGGTGGCCCCGACGTGGACATCGAGCTCGACCCCTATCCGACCGACCACCGCGGTGTGGTCTCCACGTTCCTCGTGACGCCCGCCGACCCGCGGGCGTTCGCGGCCGTGCACGAGCGGCGCGTGTTCATCGGCGACCGGGCTAGACGTCACGTTCCACGGGAACGCGAGCCGTGTCGTGCTGGTGCGATCGGGCGGATCGCCGGCCGACGCGCTCGTCTCGGTCCCGGCCGTCGGCAGCGACGGCGTGTTGGCGTTCGACACTGGCGGGCTCCGCGCCGGGCCCCACGAGGCGCTGCTGGTCCGCGACGATGGCTCGGTCCCTTCGCGGAGCCCGTTCTGGGTCTACGAGCCGGGCACCGAGCCGTCGGTGAGGACCTCGAAGCGCGTTTACGTGGTCGGCGAGCCGATCCGCGTCTCGTGGAAAGCAGCCCCCGGCTACCGGTGGGACTGGCTCGGCGTGTTCGCCCCTGGACGGGGGCCGGCCCGGAACGCCGAGGATTGCAACGCAGGCACCTGCGGCAATGGCCACTACCTCCTGTAGGCCTACACGGACTCCCGCGTGCAAGGCTCGACGACGCTCGGGCCGAGGTCGTTCGCCGGCTACCGGACGTGGCCGCTCAAGGTCGGCAATCACGAGATCCGGTTGCTCATGGACGACGGCTACCGGCTGCTGGCGATATCGAACCGGTTCAAGATCGTGCGCGGCTAGGCCCCTCTGGCCTCCCGACCGAGTGACAGGGATCAACGACCCTCAACTCGCGTTCGGACCCAGGTGAGCACCTCTTGGGCGTGGCGATCGGGCGGGAACACCGGGTAGAAGACCTTCTCCACGACGCCGTCTCGCGCGACCAGGGTGAGCCGCTTCAGCAGCACGTGCCCGCCGACGCGGAAGGTCGGTAGTCGGAGCGCTTCAGCCAGCCGCAGGTCAGCGTCGCTGAGCAGCGGGAACGGCAGCCCCAAGCGCTCGACGGCTTCCCGCTGGTAGTCGGTGTCTTGTGTCGACACGCCGGCGACTGCCGCGCCGCCGGAGGCGAGGTCCGCGGCGTGGTCCCGGAACCCGCACGACTCCGGCGTGCAACCGCGCGCGCCGGGGCTCTCGTCCCAGTCGGCGGTCAGGGGGGCTTCACGGGGTCGACCGGTTCTCGGATACGCGTACAGGACGAGCCGCTCGAACCCGGCAGGCGGGAGGTCGATGCGGAACGCTGAGCCGTCGGTCGCTGGGAGGCTCAGCCCAGGCATCCGGGTGCCCTCCAGGTGCGCGGCCGCGCCGTCGTCCTGGGGATCGGCAGATCCGAAGGGAGCTCTATCGGGTCGCCTCCACTCCTACGCATGGATGAGCTTCAGAACCGAGTTGGTGTTCATCGCCTTTTCCCGTTCACCACCGTAGGGCTCGCGGTGTCCCATCACGCCACGCCGTGTGCCTTACCAGGAGTATGGTCAGCTGTAGTCGGGAGGGGCTCGTTGGTACAACGTTCGTCCCGACACGACGACGATCGGCTGCGTCATGGACGAGATGAAGCTGCTGGACGTGGAGCGGCGGCTCGAACGGGTGGAGCGACTCCTGCGCGCCGCGAGCGATGAGGCGCGAAGCGCCCGCATCGATCTCGGACTCGAGCAGCGGTCCCACGGTCGGTGGGCGAAGATGATGTTCGCCGTCTTGGATGAGCTCGAGCAACGTGGCGGCGTCGTGTCCCGCTTGGAATTCCTCGAGATCGGGGAACGTCACGGCTACAACCGACGCGGCATGGCCGGGTTCTATCAGCAGCTCGTCGAGCCGGCCCCGAAGTTCAAGACGCGCCTGACGGCCACCGGGCGGGAGCGATTGCGTCTCCTTCGGGAGTGGTACGCCACCTAGCTTGGCGATGGACGAGGAGGAGGCTCGAGCGCGATTCGTTGCTGCCCGCGTTGCACGGCTGGCAACGGTTCGACCGGATGGTGCGCCGCATCTCGTTCCCGTGGTGTTCGCGGTCGAAGGCGCCACGATCTGGCTCGTGGTCGACGAGAAGCCGAAGCGACATCGCCGGTTGCAGCGCATCGTCAACATCAGGGCCGAGCTACGAGTGAGCCTTCTCGTCGACTCGTACGACGAGGACTGGAACCGCCTGTGGTGGGTCCGTGCCGACGGTCGTGCTCGGATCGTCGACCAGGGTCACGAGCTCGAACGCGCGGTGGTTCTCCTTCTCGACAGGTATCCGCAGGAGCGCTGGCAACCGCCGGAGGGCCCGGCCCTCGCGGTGGAAATCGAACGATGGCGCCACTGGTTGGCCGGCTGAGGAGGCGCCGTCAGAGGCGCTTCGCTCGATCGTGATGTCATGACGCGTCGCATCCTCCACGTCGACCTGGGCGAGTTCATCGCAGCCGTCGAGGTGCTGCGGCATCCGGAGCTCCAAGGCAAGCCGGTGGTGGTAGGCGGCGACGGAGACCCTACGAAGCGCGGGGTGGTTTCCACGGCGAACTACGTGGCCCGCAGGTACGGGATCCGCTCGATGGGCCTCGATCCGGAGCTTTCGGGCCACGGTATCGAGGTCCTCGCCGCGGAGCAGGCGCATCACCGCATCGGTCTTGCGCCTGACCGACCACCGGAACTCCTGACCGGAGCGCTTGTTCTCAGCCACCACAGCCATCTTGGGCCACCTCCCGCGCCATCATCCAGGCGCTTATCGGGTGTCCAAAGGAACCGGGTGCGGTGGAGAACCACCACGCCCCAGGTCAGAGAGTGCGGGTGACCGCTCGGGACTGGGGTCGGGGTCTAGCTGTACCGCCCTATGCCATGCGCAAACCGAGTATCCGGTAGGCGCTAACCGCCCGAGAGAATCCCTTGAGCTCAAGCTCGCCGGCGGGCTCCGCCTCGACGGCGGCCTCGACGGCGGCAAAGACGCGTGCACCGATCAGAATCTCGCCGGGCGATGCCTGCGTGCTGAGCCGTGACGCCAGGTTCGTCACCGGCCCCAGCGCGCCGTAGTCGTATCGCCCTTCGAACCCGATCCGCCCGAGCGTGGCGTAACCGGCACCGATGCCGATTCCGAGTCCCAAGTCGATGCCTCGCTTCCGCCAATCTGCGGCACGTTCAGCGAATTCGGTCTGAGCGGCCAGCGCAAGACGAACGGCCTGCAGTTCGTGTTGATCGACTTGAACTGGATCATTGAAGAACACCATCAACCCATCCCCGGCGAAGTGTTCGAGCGTCCCGCTGTAGTTGGGGATCAGCCTACCGATGGCGGAGTGGTACTCGCGTAGGACCTCGAGTAGTTCCTCCGGTGCTGCTGTCTCGGCAAACGCGGTGAAACCCCGGAGATCGCAGAAGAGGGCCGAAATATAGGCGCGGTGCCCCGCCAGCAGTCGCTCGCCCTCTTCGCTCGTGATCAACTCGGCGATCTGGGGCGACATGAACCGAGAGAGCTCAGCCCGCTGACGTTCGACGGCGTCGATCAGCCGCGCGTTCGCGATTGCGATCGCGGCCTGATCGGCGAAAATCTGCAGTAGCTCGATCGCTTCGTCCTCGAACGGTCCGATCGCTTCCCGGACGATTCCAATGACACCGATGAGTTCGTTATCCAGGAGGATCGGCGCGTGCAGTCCCGAGCGACCAGGAACAGGCCCCGCGTGGGCGTACTCGGGGTCTGCATAGATATCGGGTAGGTGGACGATCTGCCGTGTCAACGCAGCCCGACCAACCATCGTCGTGCGGTCCGGAGCTGTCGGATGGGCGAGCTCGTACTTGTATCCCCCGCGGGAACCACAGTTGGCGGCAACGTGGAGCTTCCCGTCCCTGTAGAGCCAGAGCCTTCCGTTCTTCGAATGAGTTAACCGCGTCGCCGCCTCGACGACCTCATCCAGCACCGGCTGAAGGCCCGCCATGCGTGCGACTGCGCGAAGGACCCGGCTGGTCGCTTGTTGCTGCTCACGAAGTTGAGCGTTTTCGCGAAGGAGCTCCTCGGTATCGGCTCGCACGCTCGGGCTCACGCAGCGACTCTACGGCCTGCTCAATCGGCCGCCAAGGGTGGACATGTCTCGTGCGACGGTCCCCCCTCGGGGTGGCCGGATGCGCGGGCTCATCACGCACCTGACGTTCAGCCTGCTCTCGGTCGCACGGGCCGGATTGCTGATCCTGATGCCGGTGGCCGGACTGGCCTCCCTCCTTTTCGCGCTGCCCGTTCCTTCTGCTCCTCGCCCTCCTGGCGAATGAAGCGAGGGGCCGGGCGAGCCCGCCGGGCGGGTGTCGCCACTATCGCGCCCGTGGTCCGAAGACGGATCTGCGGGGCGAGTGAGGATCGTGAAGTCCGATGGGGCTCCACCATCTCTCCCCGTTCTCTCCACGCGGAGGCGAAAGGAACACTGTAAGAACCACATCGGTGCGGGTCAGAGCGTCTGGGTAAGCGTTCGGGAGTGGGGTCGGGTCGGTTCGCAGCAGCCCGGCACCATCCTCAGAGCTAGCAGCCACGACGTTCGACAATCCCAGTGCGCGCGCTCAGAATGACGAACATCGCTGAGCCGCCATAGCAAGACCCTGCCCTCCGGAGGCTGACGAGGGTGCGCTTCGGGATCTATGTCGTGCCGAACCAACCATGGTCCGAACTCGAGCGACGCTGGGCCCTGGTGGAGGAACTCGGGTTCGACGCGGTCTGGGATTGCGACGACCTCTCCTGGTCCCAGAAGCGAGGTGCGATCTGCTTCGATGGGCTCGTCGTCTTGGCGGCGATGGCCGCCAGGACGAAGCGACTGCGGGTCGGAACCCTCATGCTCAGCCTGCCGATCCGCGACAACCCGGCCGTGCTCGCGAAGGAAATTATCGCCCTCGACCACCTGTCGAATGGGCGACTCGAGTTCGGGTTCGGCGCAGGGATCCTCGAGGGGGACCACACCGGTGCGGGGCACGAGTTCTGGGCGAAGGAGGAGCGGGTCGCGCGGTTCCGGGAGGCGGTCGAGATCGTCGATCGCGCGCTTCGGGAGGAGATGGTCTCCTACGCAGGCAACTACTACCGCACCAAGGATCTGTGGACCTCACCGGGACCGGTCCAGAGCCCTCGCCCGCCCCCGGCACCATCCTCAGAGCTCCGCCCTTTGTCCGTCGGCGCGTCACCACCAGTCACCGCGGGTCTTCACGCGGTCGAATCATGGACCCCAGTCTGCGAAGCCTCGGCGTGTCCCACGAGGACTTCACCGACGCCGCCGCCCGTGACCCCCGCCGCCTCGCCCTGGCCGCCCTGGTGCGCTGCGTCGAGGACGAGCGCTGCGGCGCGTCGTTCCCGCACGCCGTCCCCCGCCGTCCTGCGCGTGACCACCCGCACGGGCGAGGAACTCGAGGCCCGCGTCGAGGTCGACCGCGGCAGCCCCGGCAACCCCCTGTCCGACGAGGAGCTGGCGAGGAAGTTCCACGACAACGCCGTGAGGTCCCTCCCGGAGGAGCGCGCGGCCGAGCTCGCGGCCCGAACGCTCGCCCTCCCTGACGCTCAGAGCGTCGAGGATCTCACCGCGCTGCTGACCTCGGCGGGGGAGCGCTGAGGTCGAGACAGTTACCGCTCCCGGACTGCGTAGGTCAGGTGGGTCACCCGCTGCGTCGGCTCCGCGCGGACCGGCTCCAGGACCACGCGGCCCGCGTCCACGCCCTCGAACAGGCGGATTCCGGAGCCGAACAGCACGGGTGAGAGCGCGATCGTGAACTCGTCGATCAGGCCGGCGTTCACGTACTCCAGGATCGTTG
>Ga0247727_10015575_pt1 | contig 12442 bp, 11 predicted proteins | sample WisWelCaveWW1625_FD_202498 | JGI IMG/M metagenome (GOLD analysis project Ga0247727, IMG submission 202498) | Biofilm microbial communities from Wishing Well Cave, Virginia, United States - WW16-25 | ecosystem: Environmental > Aquatic > Deep subsurface > Groundwater > Cave microbial mat | place... | reverse complement strand
TCGCTCGGCTACCTGTCAAACGGGCAACTACAGGGTCGGGACATTTCACCCGACCAGATCAGCCAGGCTTTGCCTGGCGCACCGGAACAAACGGAAAGGTTTTCTAGGATTTTTCCGTCTGTTCCGTTATTTCCGTCTGTTCCGTATTCTCCGACGATTCCATCACCGGCCCTTTCTCTCAATCCACCGTCAATCCGAAAATAATTTTGCGCGCCTGAGCGATTTCGATCCTGGATCTCGCTTTAGATAGCTGAAGCGTGTGCAAATTAAACTCGAATGAAATCAGCGACTTGAAACGGCGGAAGCCTTTGGAGTGCTGCGGCTTTGACGCAGCTTTCCCAGCTTTCGCATTTCGTAAGTGGCGGATTGAAATCAAACGCGGCAATTGCGGAGTCCAAAGCTGGGAAAGCTGCGTCAAAGCCGCAGCACTCCAAAGGCTTCGCCAATTCCGAATGATCCTGTTGATGTCAAAGGGTTTTTATTTGCACAGCCTTCAGATAGCTGGGAATGGGGCGTCGCCCGATTCCCGAAGCAACGCTCAAGTCTTGAGGTCACTCTGGAATCGCTATGCGGCTTTCGCGTCGTCTTCGTCAAACACAAATGCGGGCGCAGATGCGGGTCGGACAATTGATTGACTCGGTTTGCGCCAAATGGCTAAGCTCTCCGGCGTCCGGATCACATTCTGACGTTCCGCCGGGAGAGACTATGACACCGCCTTCAACGCACGACGTGACGCAATTGCTGCGCGAGTGGCGCAACGGCGACCAGCAGGCGCTCGAAAAACTGACGCCGCTGGTCTACGACGAACTGCGCCGTTTGGCCAGGAACTACCTGCGCCGCGAACGCCCCGATCACACGCTGCAAGCGACGGCCTTGATCAACGAAGCCTATCTGCAATTGATCGGGCGCCAGCAGCCCGATTGGCAAAACCGCGCGCATTTCATCGGCGTCGCGGCGACGTTGATGCGAAACATCCTGGTGGATCACGCGCGCGCCCACGCGACGGCCAAACGTGGCGGCGGCGGGCAGGCGCTGCCACTCGACGAAGCGATTGAGGCGCCCGGCAAAAACGCTCCGGATGTGATTGCGCTCGACGACGCGTTGAAAGATTTGGCCAGGCGGGACGAGCGCAAAAGCCGGATCATCGAGTTGCGCTATTTCGGCGGCCTGAGCATTGAAGAGATCGTTGAAGTGACCGGCCTCTCCATCGCCACCATCCGGCGTGACCTGCGGATGGCCGAAGCCTGGTTGGGGCGGCAGATTCAAAAGCGTTGAGTACCGGTCTTTGGTTTTCAGTCGCGTAGCGACAAGGTGATCGTAGGCCGGCGTTTTAACGCCGGTAACTCGGTCAAGCATCCATCCCGCGTCGCGTAGCGACGATTGAATCCGGTAGCCGCCGTCGGTTCAATCGTCACTACGCGACGCAATGAATCATCCGCCGTATCGCAGGCCATAAATGACCTGCCTAAACTCAAAAGGTCGCTACGCGACCGAAGACGGAGATGCAAAATGACACCCGAACGCTGGCAACAGATCAAACAACTCGTCAACTCAGCTCTGGAACAAAACGCCGAACAGCGCTCAGCCGTCTTGCAGCAATCCTGCGCAGACGACTTGCCGCTGCTCAAAGGCGCCGAAGCCCTGCTCTCTTTCCACGAACAGGCGACGCGCAATCTCCCCGACGGCCACGCCCGGTTGAGCGCGCAGCAGACGCTCCCGCCCGAACAATGGGAGCGGATCGAGAAGCTTTTTCAATCCGCGATGGAGCTTGAGCCAGCGGAGCGCGAGGCGTTTCTGGCCAGAGCCTGCGGCAATGATCAACTGCTGCGGCGCGAGGTCGAGTCGCTGCTGGTTTATCAAGCGGCGGCGGGCGGCTTGATCGAAGGCGCGATTCACAACGCCGCCGGGTTGATGGCCAACACTTCGGGTGAAAAGGCTCGGTTCACGCCGGGCACAACGCTCAACAAGCGGTATCGAATCGTCGGGCTGCTCGGCAAAGGCGGGATGGGCGAAGTCTATCGCGCAGACGATCTGAAACTCGGCCATCCGGTCGCGCTGAAGTTCCTGACCGAGAAGCTGTCGCAAGATAAAGCGATGCTGGCGCGCTTTCACAGCGAGGTCAGCACGGCGCATCGAGTCACGCATCCGAACGTCTGCCGCGTGCACGACATCGGCGAAGTGACGACTTCGACTGGCAAGCTGCATTTCCTTTCGATGGAATACGTGGACGGCGAAGACCTGTCGTCGTTGCTGCGAAGAATTGGTCGCTTGCCTTCGGACAAAGCGGTGGAAATTGCGAATCAGCTTTGCGCGGGATTGGCTGCCGCGCACGAAGCGGGCGTGCTGCACCGCGATTTGAAACCGGCGAACGTGATGCTCGACGGCAAAGGCCGCGTCCGCATCACCGATTTCGGCTTGGCAGGATTCGCCGAACAGATTCGCAGCGAAGAAGTCTTCGCGGGAACGCCGGCTTACATGTCGCCCGAACAATTCACGGGCAAAGAGGTAACGACGAAGAGCGACATCTACGCGCTGGGCCTGGTGCTCTACGAAATCTTCACCGGCAAGCGAGTGTTTGAAGCCAACTCGCTGCAAGAACTGCAACGGCTGCACGAGAGCAGTTCGCCGACGAATCCGTCGAACTGGGTGAAAGACATTGATCCACTGGTCGAGCGCGTGATCCTGCGCTGTTTGGAAAAAAACCCGGCGAAGCGGCTGGCATCGGCCAAGCAAGTAGCGGACGCGTTGCCGGGCGGCGATCCGCTGGCGGCGGCGCTGGCGTTGGGCGAAACGCCCTCGCCGGAGATGGTGGCGGCGGCGGGGAAAGAAGGCACACTGCGACCGGTAGTTGCAGTAGCGTGTCTAGCCGCCGTGCTGGTCGGACTTGTGCTGATCGTCCTGCTGGCCGGAAAAGAGCGGATGACGATCTACGGGCCGCTGGATAAATCTCCCGAAGTGTTGACCGAGCGCGCGAGCAATATCATCAAGCGGCTGGGTTATACCGATCCGCCGCTGGACAGCGCCTATGGGTTTGAGCGAGACAATGATTACGTGCAATACCTGGAGGAACACGAGTCAGCATCCACGCGCCCGGACAAACTGAAGATCGGTCAACCGGCGGCGCTCTATTTCTGGTATCGCCAGAGTCCACGCTACCTTGTCCCATACACTCCGGTGGTTATGAATCCCACTGCTCCCTGGGAATTGTCTCTCGCCGACCCGCCACTGCTCATTTCTGGGATGGCGAATGTGACGCTTGATCCGCAGGGGCGACTGCTCAGCTTCCAGGCTGTTCCGCCCCTGATTGATCAAAAGCCTGATGAAAAGCCCGACGAGAAACTCGGTTCATCGCTTGCCCCCGACTGGTCGCCGCTCTTTATTGAAGCGGGCTTAGAGATGACGAATTTCAAGCCGACCGAATCCCGTTGGGTGCCGCCGATGGGCTACGATAGCCGCGCGGCCTGGGAAGGAGTCTTTCCGAATCAGCCGCAGATTCCGCTGCGCATCGAAGCAGCAGCGTATCGCGGCCGGCCTGTCTGGTTTGAGATGATTGGCCCCTGGGTTGAATCTCCTCGCAGCGCGCCTGTAGAGCGAGGAGGGAGTTCAAACCCCACCTTCTTATCACTCGTACTGGTGACAATGCTCATTGGCGCCCTGCTCACCAGGCGAAATTTGCTTCTCGGACGAGGAGACCGCAAAGGCGCATTCCGGCTGGCGCTCTTCGTTTTTTCACTTCTCCTGCTTTCCTGGGCCTTCAGGGCCAATCACGTTCCCACGATCGGGGAATATGATCTCTTCATGATCAACCTGTCCGCTGCGCTATCGATGTCAGGAGTAGCCTGGCTCTACTATATGGCGCTTGAACCTTTCGTTCGTCGCCGTTGGCCTCACCGGATCATTGGTTGGAGTCGTTTGTTGGCGGGAAATATCCGCAATCCGCTGGTCGGACATGACCTGTTGATGGGCGGGCTGTTTGCTATTGCTTCATCTCTGCTGATTTCGCTGGCGCTGAAATGGCCTGGCCTGACGAACGCTCAACCTCGCTTCGCAGAGTTTGCCACTCTGCATGGACTACGTGGCCTGGCCAGCCAATACTCATCATCGCTGCCAAACCACATACTTGCCGCTCTGAGTTGTCTGTTTTTGCTGATGCTGCTGTCCATTCTTCTGCGCAGGGAATGGCTGGCCTTCGGACTGACATTGCTCCTGTTTATCTTTTCCCTTGGGTTCGGGGGCGGGCTGAGTTGGATTTTTGGCGGAGTATGGGCCACTTTTCTGTTTGTTGTCCTGGCGCGCTTCGGCTTGCTGGCCACGGTCGCCTACGTTGCCTGCTACGGCGCGATCCGAATTTACCCGATCACTTCTGATTTTTCGGCGTGGTATGCCGAGGGCACGATTTTCGCCCTTGGTATAATTGTGGCAATTTGCGGGTATGGCTTTTACACGTCGCTGGGCAGGCAGAAGGTGTTTGCGGGGAAGCTGCTGGAAGAGTGAGGGCAGGAGGCCAAGCGCGAACACCTCCGCCAAGGTGTAGTAGAATGTCCACGCACATCAACATTCAGCGATGAGAGGATCGAGAGAATCGTTTTTGAAGAAAGAGGAATGACTATGGAAATGACAATTACTTTACCAGCCGAGCTTGGGACACAAGTACAAGCCGCCGCCGCCCGCAATGGCCGCGCGGTCGAAGACTATGTGATTGATGCGGTCAAAACGGCGATGCTCGAACCGTCGCTCGATGAACTCCTGGCTCCCGTGCGGGCGCAATTCGCCGCCAGCGGAATGACTGAAGAAGAATTCGATCAGTTCATCGAAGAAGAGCGGCAGGCAACGTGGGAAAGGAGAAGCCTCAATGTTACCAGTGCCAATTGATCGTGTCCGTATTGCCGAGTTTTGTCGCAAACATCACGTTCGCAAGTTGGCCTTCTTCGGTTCATTGTTGCGCAATGATTTTCGTCCGGACAGCGACGTGGATGTGTTGGTCGAGTTCGAGCCAGAGCACGTGCCCGGCCTGGCTTTCTTCAGTATGGAAGCTGAACTTTCAGAAATACTGGGACGCAAGGTTGATTTGAATACGCCGCAGTTTCTCAGCCCCTACTTTCGTGAAAAGGTCGAAGCGCAGGCGGAGGTGCAGTATGAGCGAACGTAGCCACACAACGGCGTTGCGCCATATGCTGGATCACACCCGTGAAGCCGTCACGCTCGCCGCTGGCAAAAGCCGCGCTGACCTGGATACTGACCGGCTGTTGAATCTCGCGTTAGTGCGACTGTTGGAAATCGTCGGTGAAGCGGCTGGTCGCGTGCCGAAAGAGTTGTGCGCGAACCATCCTGAAATTCCCTGGCCCCAAATCATCAGCCTTCGTAACCGGCTCATTCACGGCTACGACTCAGTTGACTTCAACATCCTGTGGCAAATTATCGCCAATGACCTTCCGCCTTTGATCCCCGCGCTGGAAACAATCATCGCGTCTGAAGAAATTGAATAGAGTGGCTCTCTCGAATTGCAGAATCGTTCTCGTCCGCCCGCGCGACCCGAACAACATCGGCGCGGCGGCGCGAGCGATGAAGAACTTCGGCTTCACCGATCTGGCCGTCGTCACGCCTTATCCGCCCGTCTGGAACGAAGTCGTTTCCGCCGTCAACGCCGAAGGCGTGCTGACCAACGCCCGTGTGTGCGAATCGCTCGACGAAGCCATCGCCGACTGCAACCTGGTGGTCGGCACGACCGACCGCACGCGCGTTGAAGAGAAGCGAACGGTCTACACGCCGTTCGATCTGACACTGGAGTTGCGCGAGGCGAGTTATAACCTCGCGCTGGTCTTCGGCTCGGAAAAACACGGATTAACCAACGAAGACCTCAGTCGCTGCCATCGCGTGATGAGCATTCCCACCGAGCCTGATTGCCCTTCGATGAATTTGGGCCAAGCCGTCGCCGTCTGCTGTTACGAACTGATCCGCGACCGCGCGCAAGACGCTGTAGTTCCCTGCCCCGCCGAAACAGCCACAGCAGGCGCGACGGAGGCGGCGCTGCGATTGTCGCTGGAAGTTTTGCGGCTGATTGATTTCGTCCTGCCGAGCAACGAGCCTGATTTGACGCGCAGTCTGCGCCGCGACCTCCTCCGGCTCAAGCCGACCAGGCGCGACATCGAAATGCTCTGCGGGATTCTGACCCGGATCAAACGCGAGTTGGAAAAAGTGCGCGAGTCTTAGCCGCCGCTTTCGATTCGAAAGTAATCTGGTTCGATGGCAACTATTCGGAGTATGATGCTGATCGGCGCGCGCGGCTCGGGGCAGCAGCCGATCAGCCGCATCGGATAAAATACCGGCAGTTGACCAGAGTCTGATCAGAGTCTGACGAACGACGAGGAGGTAACGAATGAAAACTGTGAGCGTCAAACAATTGCAAAATGATCTGGGCCGCTACCTGGACGAAGTGCGGGCGGGCGAAGAAGTGGTGATCAAAGATCGCAACAAACCGGTCGCCAAGATCATTCCCTTCAGCGCGAATGGCGAGATTGCCGCTCGCAACGATAAGCCGGCGGCGAAAAAGAAAGCTCGGCGGCCGCTGCCGCCGTTGGAAGAGGACTCGCTTTACATAACCGACGAAGAACTGGAAGCTCACGTCGCCAAACTAGCCGCTGAGGGTAAAATTCGTCTGGGTAAAGAGCCGCTTCCGCCTGAGTTTTGGGACGAGCCTTTAGCCGACTTTGGCGATGTAGATATGGTCCGCATGATTAGCGAAGATCGTGACGAGGATTAAGCATGAAAGACAATCTGGCATTCTGGGATGCCAGCGCCGTCGTCCCTTTGTGCATTCGCCAAAACACATCTTCGCGCGCACGCCAGATTTTACGCCGGCGCCAGAGGCAGGTAGTCTGGTGGGGCACGATGGCCGAGGTGCGTAGCACCTTCGCGCGTGTACTCCGCAGTGGGCAAATCACCATTAAAGAAAAAGAGCAGGCCGTTCGTCATCTACAACGTTTGAGCGGTTCCTGGGACGAAGTTGCGCCTGACTTGGCGTTGCGTGAGATGTCTATTCAACTTCTGGATGATTATTCGCTGCGCACAGGGGATGCTTTACAGTTGGCGGCGGCGCTGTTCTGGTGTGACCGGAAACCACAACGCCGAATCTTCGTCTGCTTCGACGACCGGCTCGCTGACGTCGCCGAAAAGGTTGGATTCAACGTCATCAGAGCTTAACTTCGGAACAGCCCATCCATCGTCACCTCCCACGATGAAATTACCTGCAAAACTCAAACCCGAACTCGCCGTCATTTCAATCATCATCCTCTTCTTCACCGTCTTCTTCTGGCCAAAGACTATGGCGGGCCGCCTTTTCGTCACCGGCGACGCCATCGTCTATTCGTACCCGCTGCGGACCATCGCCTGGGAGGCGATCCGAAATGGCTCGCTGCCGCTGTGGACGCCGGCGCTGATGGGCGGCTACCCGCTGCTTTCGATGGCGCAACTCGGCTTGGGTTATCCGCTCACCTGGGGCTATCTGTTTCTGCCCGGTTACGTGGCGGAGCAGGTTTACGTGCTCGCGCCGTTTCTGCTCGCGCCGATCTTCACCTACGCCTTTGCGCGCGAGCTTGGCCGCAGCCGCATCGCCGCGCTGCTCGCCGGTTTGAGCTTCGGCTACGGCGGGATGATGGCGGGCGGGATGGCGCACAACGGGTTGTTCACCAACGCCGTGACTTGGCTGCCGTTGATGCTGATTGCGATTGAACGATCACGGACGCGGCGGCTACTGCCTTGCCTGATCGGCGCGGCGGCGGCTTACGCGATGTCGGTGCTCACAGGGCTGGGCCAGGGATTCGTTTACGCCGGAATCATCGCGTTGCTCTACGCCGTGTTCCTGAGCATCGCGCCGATTGAAGACAACGGTAAAGCCGCGCGCGGCTGGCGGCGATTGGCCGATTGGAGAAGCTGGAAGCCGCTGGTCGTTTGCGCTGGCGGAATGGGGTTGGCCGCGGGCGTGGCGGCGTTTCAGCTCTTCGAGACGATGCAGGCGCAACGGCTCAGCATCCGCCGTGAACTCAGCTACGAAATCTTCAGCGGAGGATCGTTCACTCTGGCAGAGGTGTGGCGCTCTTTCGTCGCGCCGCTCTATCACTACAACTATGAAGTTTCGACCTACATCCCGCCGCTGGCCGTGCTGGCGGCGCTCGCAGCCGTCATCGCAGCCGTGCGCGCGCCGCGAGCAAGTCTGCGGATCATCTTCTGGCTGGGCGTCGCCGTTCTGGCCTTTCTGCTGATGATGGGCGGGCACACGCCGCTTTACCGTGTGGCTTACCACATCCCGGTCTTCAATCTCTTCCGCATTCCCTGGCGTCACGCTTTCGAGTGGACGTTCGCGGTTGCAATCCTGTCGGCTTACGGTTGGGATGCAGCGTCGAGGCTGCTCTCTGGATGCGGCAAGGCGATGCCGCGCGCGGTCAACCACGTGATCGGCGGCGCGCTGTTCACCGCCTGTGTCGTCGCGGGATTCGCGCTGTTCAAGCTCGCCGTCCAGCCGGAGGACCGGGCGGTTGTACCGCAACAGGAATGGTTGCCGGAAGCGACCTGGCTCTCCTGGAAAGCCGGTTACACGCTGCTTCTGCTGCTGACCGTTTGGTGGGGCGTGTGCAGGCTGACGCCCGCGTGGCGCGGCGCTTTTCTGGCCGCGATGGTTGCGCTGACCTGTTTCTGGGAGCCGCAGATCATGCTGTCGAACTGGTGGTTCCGGCAGGCCAAACCGGCGGCGTACTTCAACCAGGTCTCGCCGCCATCGCAATTCCTGCAAAGCTATCCGCCGGAGCAGAGCCGGATTTACACCTCCATCGCCAGCGGCTTCATTCTCGACCTGCCGCGCGCCGAGCCGCACAACCTGTCGGTCCGGCGCGGGTTTCACGACGCCGCCGGGTACGAGCCATTGATGCTGGAACGGTACAGCCGGGCATTCGGCATCGGCTGGGGTTTCGACACGCCGGCTTTCAGCTCGCCGCGCGACAAACAGATTCTCGACCCGCGTTGGCAGACGCTCGATCTGCTCAACGTCCGCTTCCTGGCCGAATTTGCCGCGCCATCTCAGGCGTGGACGGAGAAAGACGGCGCGCGTTTCGCGGCAGGCGAGACTCAAGCCGCGCTGTCGCAGGCCTCAGCGCTCACGCTCACTGGCGCATCGGCAAAAGTTGATTCACTCTCGCTGGTCACGGACCTGGCGAATTCGATTGATGTTGCGGACGACCAGGTCGTCGCGAAGGTCGCCATACATTTCGCCGATGGCCGCCAGACCGTGCGCGATTTGAAGGCGGGCCGCGACACTGCCGAATGGGCGCACGAACGAGCCGACGTTCGCCCGAGCATTCGCCACTCGCTGGCGCGCGTCTTCGACAGCCGTCAGGACGATGGCTTCCCTGCACACCGTTACTGGACGCGGATCGAGTTGGGCGAGAAGGCAGCGGTGGATCGCGTTTCGATCATCAGCACATTGAAAGAAGCCTCGCTGACTTTGTGGAAGGCCACGCTCTACGATTCATCGGGCGACGGCGCAACCCTGCTGAGGCAGCGATTGCCGGAGCACTGGCGCAAAGTTTACGACCACGACAACGTGTGGATTTACGAGAACCGGCGCGCGCTGCCCCGCGCCTGGCTCGTTCCGAAGGTTGAAATTGTGAACGGCGAAGAAGCTCTGCGCCGGATTCGCGGCGAAAGCGAACAACCATTCAACCCGCGCGAAGTTGCGCTGCTCGAACCTGTGGATGGAGTGAACATCAATTTCCCGCGGGAGAAGTTTGAAACGTCCGCTGAGGCGCGGATCGTCGGCTACGAGCCAAACCGTCTGGCCATCGAAACCGTCGCCGACAAACGATCCGCGCTGGTCGTGAGCGAAATCAATTATCCCGGCTGGGAAGCGGCGATTGATGGACAACCAGCAACGATCTTCACGGCCAATTATTTGTTGCGCGGAGTGATCGTGCCCGAAGGCGAACATCGGGTGGAGATGCGTTACACTGCTCCTGCCGCGCGGCATGGAGCAATCATTACGGCGCTGACCTTGATGGCTCTAGTCGCCGGAACGATTTTTTGCCAAATTTTCCGGAGGATCAAACGATGACTGAACCACATCGCATCAACGGCCAACTCAAACGCGCTTACGAAGGCGAGGCCTGGCACGGCCCCAGCTTGCGCGAACTGCTCGACGGAATGACGGCTGAGCAGGCCGCCGCCAAACCAATCCCAAACGCCCACAGCATCTGGGAGCTCGTCAATCACATCATCGCGTGGGAACAAATCGTTCGGCGGCGATTGGAAGGCGAAGCTCTGGCCGAGGTTCCCGACGAAATGAACTTCCCCCCTGTCAACGACGCGAGTGAAGCGGCTTGGCAGGCGACTTTGCAATCGCTCGAAGCGAGCAATCGAGCATTGCGCGAAAGCATCAAGCGAATTGACGCCGCCAAACTCGAAGAGACTGTGCCGGGGACGAGCTATTCAAACTACTTCATGCTGCACGGCGCGATTCAGCACGATCTCTATCACGCCGGGCAGATCGCTTTGTTGAAAAAGGCGTCGCGATAATCGCGACGCCCTTCGCCTTCGTTCCGCGACCACGTGACGCCGGATCAGTTGGCGCCCGATTGAGTCACGGTGAATTTCACGCCGCCAATCGTCATCGAGCCGGTACGCGAACTGCTCGACGTTCTGGGCGCGACCGAGTAACCGACCACGCCATTTCCACTCCCGCTGGCCCCTGACGTGATCGTGATCCACCCGGTATTATTGCTCTTGGCCGTCCAAGCGCAGCCAACCCCCGCCGTGACAGTAACAGTCCCCGTGCCGCCAGCCGCGGTAAAGCTTTGACTCGTGGGCGTGAGCGTGTAGGCGCATCCGGAACTCTGCGTTAAGGTGAAGGTTTTTCCGGCGATCGTAATTGTGCCGCTACGCTGCGGGCCAGTGTTGGCCGTCGCGGAGTAAGTGACCGTCCCATTGCCACTTCCGCTGCTCCCGCCCGTGACCGTGATCCACGACGCATTGGGCGTCGCCGTCCACGCGCATCCCGCTCCCGCCGTCACACTCACCGTGCCGGTTCCGCCGGCGGCTGCGATGGTCCGGCTGGTCGGGCTGATCGAATATGTACAACCAGAATCCTGAGTGAGCGTGAAGGTTAGGCCGGCAACCGTGATCGTGCCGGTGCGCTGCGGGCCGGGGTTGGCTGGGACCGAGTAGCTGACGCTGCCATTCCCGCTCCCGCTACTTCCGCCCGTGACCGTGATCCACGGCGCATTGGGCGCCGCCGTCCACGCACACCCGGCTGCGGCAGTCACACTTATGGTTCCGGTTCTGGCTGCGGATGAGATTGTCCGGCTGGTCGGGCTGATCGAGTAAGCGCAGCCAGGGCTCTGCGTGACCGTGAACGTCTGGCCAGCTATCGTGATCGTGCCGACGCGTTGCGCGCCGGTGTTGGCCGCGACTGAGTAACTGACGCTCCCATTACCACTTCCGGTACTCCCGCCCGTGACCGTGATCCACGCGGCATTGGGCGCCGCCGTCCACGCGCATTCGGCTCCCGCTGTCACTCCCACCGTTCCCGTCCCACCAGCGGCTGCGATAGTCTGGCTGGTCGGGCTGATCGAATAAGTACAGCCACCAGGCAGCGGCGCGGCGGTTGAAAACAACTGGCTCTGCGGCACCACTGCCTTTGGCGTCGAAGGACTGCTCCAGAGCAAAATCATCGCCGCCCCGCCGTAGTTGTAGTAGAACTCAATCCGGATGTCGTACTTCTGCCCCGCGACCAGCGTGATTGTCCCGCTGTTTTCGGTCAGGGCATGGTCGGTCCAGTTATTGATGATCAACTGGTTGTTGACCCACAGCCGGATGCCGTCGTTGGTCTGCGTGTAGAAGGTGTAGGTCTGAGAGTATTGCGCCTGAATCTGCCCGGTCCACCGCACGCTGTAGGTGTCAGGGCCGAAGCCCGGCTCGGGCGCAGTGGTACCCCAGGAGAAGTTGATGGTCGGATCTATGCGCGTCACAGTCGCGCCGGTGAAATCGGGATTGTCATAATAAGTTCCGGACAACCCATCGCCGCCGCCGCCGCCACCAGCGACACCAAAGGTTGCCGTATAGGTTGTGTTGCTCACCGGGGTCGTAATGTTATGCGAAGCGGCCCCGCCGTCCGACCACGAAACGAACTCGTAGGTCACATCGTCCAATGTTTGCGGCGAAACGACTCCCAAGGTGCGGTTGATACCGACCACGCTCTGCAAGGATGTCGGAGTCGCAGTCGGCGCGCCGTCCAGCGTCAATTGCAACCCGGACGGGCTGGTTTGCAGCGTGATCGTGGAGATTTGCGGGAAAATTTCCCGGTAGACCGTATGCGATAAACCAGAAGGGTCCGTGACCGTCAGATAAATGCGATACCACACATTGGCGGAAGTCTCGCCGACGCTCGGAATCACGAATG
>Ga0247727_10015574_pt1 | contig 12443 bp, 9 predicted proteins | sample WisWelCaveWW1625_FD_202498 | JGI IMG/M metagenome (GOLD analysis project Ga0247727, IMG submission 202498) | Biofilm microbial communities from Wishing Well Cave, Virginia, United States - WW16-25 | ecosystem: Environmental > Aquatic > Deep subsurface > Groundwater > Cave microbial mat | place... | reverse complement strand
GCGGAACAATAGTAGTCTCCCTGTTTTCACCGTGACCGCACAGGGTCCCACCCCGACCTCCACTACGCGGATCGACGGCGACCTCATTGTCACCGGCACCATCTCGGGCATTTTGACCGGCGTGGAGGTGTCCGCCGCGAACGTCTCGACCGGGGTGTTCGGTGCGAATACCAGTATTCCCATTGCCCCCTACGCATTCCCGGCTCAACTCGGCGTGGGAACCTCATCGCAGGCGAGTCTTCCCCACATGCTTTCTGTCTACGGCAGTACCTATGTGAGTAGTTCGCTTCTCGTGGGGACTTCTTCGCTTCCCACAAGCGGCAATGGAGGTCCACCTCTTGCATACGTCTATGGTCCGATCGCGACCCGCGCTCTGTTTGGATCTCCGGGTACTCCCATGTACACCTTCGATGCCGATCGTGACACAGGTATGTATCATCCCGGCAGCAACGAAGTTGGCTTTGCGGCAAGCAGCACGAAACTCGCTTCCTTCAAATACCGCGGCAGTAGCGATGCCGGTGTTTTGGATTTTCCTCGTGGCGGTATCGAAAGCGAACCAGCAATTATGGTTTGTTCAAATCCTGCTAGTTGTGGCACGGGAGGCGGCGGTCTCTACTCTCCCGGTGCGGGCATCCTTGCCTTTGTGACCGGAGGCCTCGACAGTTCTATTGAGCGCATGCGCCTCGTGAGTTCCACGGGAGTGGGCATCCACACCCAAACTCCTCAATACACTCTGGACGTGAATGGTCCTATGCGTCTCATGCCGACCTCTACTATCCCCACGGCGTCAAATGGCGTGATGTATTTTGATGCGGTGAGCAGTACCTTCAAATGCTACGAAGGAGCGTGGAAGAACTGTGTGTCTACGGGTATATCCGGAGGAGTCCCGAACTATATTGCCAAATTCGGCACGGGAGGTACGAGCGTGGTGAATTCAAGGATTTTTGATAACGGGACGAACGTGGGTATTGCGACCGCTGCGCCAGCCGCGTCGTTGCATGTGTTCAATGCGAGTGGCAACAGTGAGGTGCGTGTGCAAACCGGCGTGAGTACCGATACGGTCCTCGGGTTGCGTTCTCCCACGACGCATTGGAGCGTTATCAACACCCCCAGCACGGGATTATTCCGTATCCGTTCAGAAACCGCAGGCGCAGACCGCCTCATCATTGATGCAAGTGGCAATGTGGGCATTGGCGTCGTGCCCTCAACCCGTTTTGGATTTGAAGGAGTGCTCACGATTCGCGGCACGAGCACCGCGGCTCTCTCGAGCGCAGGCCAAGGAACCATCTACTTTGACGCACCCTCGAACAAATTCAAAGTATCCGAGAACGCCGGTGCGTATGTGAATCTTTTGGGGAGCGGCGGAGTGGGGGGATCGGGAGCATCGCCGCGCATTCCCTATTTTACTGCGGCATCGACGATCAGCTCTACGGGCATGTATTGGGATAGCACCAATTCACATCTGGGCATTAATAACGCCACTCCGGGATTCCAGCTTGACGTAGCGGGTGGTGCGGGCACGGCGGGTATTGCAATAAGGAATCCCGGGAATGGAGCGAGTGATTTCTCTCGTTTGAATTTTTATCACAACGCGAGCACGCTCAAGGGTTCAGTCTATACAAACCAGGACGATATGTACGTGAATGCGGGAGGCAGTGCGGGGCAAGACGTGCTTTTGCAAATGGGCGCGGGCAATGTAGGGATTGGGATATCAAATCCTGCAGCGAAATTTGAAGTTGCGGGAAATGCAGCCATAAATGGAAACGCAATTATAAATGGAAGCGTAAGAATTGCCGATGGCACGCAATCAGCAGGCAGGGTTTTCACTGCTACTGACGCATTGGGGAATGGGAGTTGGCAACCGTTGCCGGCAGGAACGACTGCATTCTGTAATTCTGTGGATACGGGTGGCGCGAGTGGCGATATCAGTTTGCAAGGGAATTATATACTCAGTATGTCAATCGGCGGGAGAAATATTTGTGAAGATAGCGGAGGATGCACGTATCGAGTTTGGAAATATTCATCTAAGAAGCCTGACGGCTCAGATACGTATGACAATTCCCCTATTCTCTTCAAGCAGGGAGATCCGCCCTCGGGTCCACATGGGTGGATTGACGCAAGGGGGCCCGACACGGGAGACAATGGAGATGGTGTAGCAACCGGTTTCGGACTGGCTTCTGTGTTCAGTTCTTTTAACGCGTTTGATGACACGATAGGAATTGAAACAAGTACAGATTTGATCTCCGTAAGAGATACAACGGGAGCCGCTGGTTTCGTTATGGATATCTGCGACTTCTAGAGATAAAGAACAAGAGCGAAAAATATTTCACTCAAAATGGACGGATGCACGGAATTCGTTCATTTTTTTATTGAGTGTGGGGTACGTGCGAAGCGATGCGTCACGCGCAAAGATCGCCTGCGCCGCATCGCGGCTTGACTTAATGAGCTGCGTATCCTGCAAGCCCCGCATCGCAAGATCGGGAAGTCCAGTTTGTTCGGTGCCCAAAAACTGTCCAGGACCGCGAAGTTTTAAATCCATCTCGGCAAGTTCAAAGCCGTTTTTTGCTTCTACGATTGCCTTGAGGCGCGTCTGCGCAGTTTTTGAATCCGAATCGGTAAAGAGTAGGCAATACGATTGGTGTGCGCTCCTCCCCACGCGTCCGCGGAATTGATAAAGTTGCGCCAATCCAAATCGATCGCTTCCTTCTATCATCATCACGGTTGCGTTCGGGATATCTACGCCGACCTCTATGACCGAGGTGCACACAAGAATGTCGATTTCGTGTTTCTGTCCTCCAAGGGAGGATCCTCCTCCGGAGGAAAATGCGCGCATCACCGTTTCTTTTTCTTTCGGTCTCATTTGACCGTGAAGCATCGCGACTCGCAGGTCTGGAAATATCTTTGTGGAAAGTTTTTCGTATTCTTCCTTCACGGATTTTAGCTCTAATATTTTGAATTCTTTATCGTAAATCGTAAATCGTGAATCATAAATCTCTTTAGTATTTTCGGGTGGCTCTATGCGTGGGCATATCACAAATGCTTGCCTTCCCATTTTGATCTGTCCGCGAATGAATGCGTACGCCTGCGCGCGCTTTTCTGCGCTCACGATTTTTGTGATAATGGGTTTTCTTCCCGTCGGGAGTTCCGTGATAGTTGAAATATCCAAGTCGCCGAATATTGTGAGCATCACCGTGCGCGGGATGGGAGTGGCGCTCATCGAGAGTAAATGAGGAGTGACGTTTTTATTTGTAAGGAGTGCAGCGCGTTGGCGCACGCCGAAGCGATGCTGTTCATCCACCACGACGAGCGCAAGTTTCGGGAAGATAAGGGGAGGTTTTTTCCCACTCCCCGAAATAAGCGCATGCGTGCCGACCACTATCGGAATTTTTCCTCCTCTCGTTTCTTCGTGGAATGCGTTGCGTTTTGCTTCTGCTTCGAGCGAAGCGTCGTAAAGTATCTTTGCACCGCTCCCCGTGAGGAGTCCCACATGCGGAGGTTCAGCGACCGCGGAAATTTTGGAAAAGAGTTTTTGGAGCGTTTCAAAATGCTGTCGCGCAAGGACTTCCGTGGGCGCCATAAATGCGGTCTGGAATCCCGACTTTGCGGCGATCAAAGCCGCGAGCGCGGCGATCACGGTCTTCCCCGAGCCCACGTCTCCTTGAAGCAGGCGATTCATCGGCGCGGGTTTCGCTATATCTTTCGCAATTTCCCAGAGCGATCGTTTCTGTGATTCGGTGAGCGCGAAAGGGAGTGCATGTAGCACACGCTTAAGCCACTCAAGATCGGTCTGGAGCGGTGTGGCGCGTTCGTGAGCAAGAGAAGTTTTTTGCTCAAGATTTACGAGTTGCAGGAGAAAGAGGTCTTCAAATGCGAAACGCTTTCGTGCGGCATCCGCATCCTCAAGCGCGTCGGGGAAGTGGATGTTTCGTAGTGCGTCCGTAAGCGCGGGGAAATTTTGTGCTTCGAGAATTTCCTTGGGAATCCATTCCGCGAGCGGTTCTAAGTGCGCCAAAATAGGTTGGATTAAAAAGCGCAACCCGCGCGAGGTGAGCCCGCGCGTTTCGGGGTAGATGGGGACTAATCGCGCGGTGTGGCGCGTTTCATGAGATTGCAAAAGTTCGTGCGTAGGTTGAGAGAGGTAGAGCTCTCCTTCGGAAAATGAAACTTTGCCGGAAAAATTTGCCGCGCGTCCCGGGCGAATGGTATTTTTGAGATACGGTTGGTTGAACCACACCGCGCGTATCGTGCCGGTCTCATCGGCGATTTGCGCCTCGGTAATAGTCATTCTCCGGCGAAAGCTCCGCCGGTCTTTTACGTCTTCTATGGTGCCTTGTATTGTCGCGTGCTGGCCGGGTTCAAGTTCGGCGATAGTATACACGCGCGAAAAATCTTCATAGCGGAAAGGAAAATGAAAGAGCAAATCCCGCACGGTGCGGATTCCTAACCGCTCAAGGCGCTTGAGGAATGCGGGGCCGATGCCGGAAATCTCAGAAAGTGGAGTATCCACTTTGAGCATCGGCATAGTATAGCAGGTTTTTTATGGGAAAGAAAGTAGACTGTGCTTAAGGTTGAATTAATTGACCCTGGGATCCGTTAACGATGGAGAACAGGTTGCTCCCTCGCTTGGCGATAATTGTGTCTCTGTTCTTGATATTGCTGTTCTAGTCAATTTAGAAAGTTCCCAAATTTCCTCTAACCTCCACCGCCTATCATCTAATGTTGCAGCGGAGCCATATATGACACAATCTGCAAGAAACAGATGTATTTTGCCTTCTTCAAATTGAGTAGCAAGATTTTGAGGGAGTGAGGCCTTCGTGCTTACATATAGAGAGTTATCTTTTTCATAAACAAGCAATCCCGATGGCCCGATGTTATTCGATGTTACAGTAAGCTTCCCCGACCCATCTTGGGGGGCAACCTGGACATTGTAATAAATAACTTTTGCCGGAATTGAACTAATATTATTCATCTCGAGAAGCTTCTGTGCGTTCTCCGGTGTTTTTTCTACGGCAATTCTTGTTTGTAAAAATGGCCGAGTTTCTGCCTCATTGTAATATACTTGTTTCTCTAATAAAGAAATTTGTTTATTCAGTGAATTTATCTGCAAATAATTCATAACAAAGCCTATAAGCAAAGAAATTAATGTTCCCCAAACAAGTAGTCTATTCTGATCAAGCGATTTGGTTGTTTGGCTAAGAGTTTCCCGGTTAAAGCTATTTTGATCATCCAGTAATTTTTTTTGCTGTTTGAGAGATAATAATTGCAAATTGTATTGCATCCCTAATTGTTTTGTTTCCGAGGTTGATCCAAAAACTCTGAAAATCTCTTTTGAAGATTCGAGAATCTCCTCCTCAGACGAATTCACATTTAGATCCCATGGTTTTTCCCCCATATTTCCTATTTATTCAATTCCTACAAGGAGAATAAGTCAAATTCTGGTGCCCCGTGGAGGGAATCGAACAAAATTTCGTATCCACAAAATTTTCTAAAACCCATCGGTTTTAGTATTTCCGCCCCGGTGAAACTACCGTTTCCCCATCGCCCCTTCCCGTTCGAATCCTACACGATAATTGGATAGCGCGTCCACCACCCGGATGGGTGGCACACGTGCTACAAGTGCCCCGTGGAGGATTCGAACCTCCGACCGTCTCCTTAAGAGGGAGCTGCTCTACCAACTGAGCTAACGGGGCAATTGCTGCGCGAGGTCATCTCTCGGATTCATTCGCGCGAATGAAGCTTGCACATGCCTGTGCAAAACCTCGAACTGTATTTTACCCCATTCTGATATAATGTAAACGAACATGATGGATCAATCCATGCAGAAAAAAGTGCTCGTCGGTGCGGGTGTCGTGGTTGTGCTTGCAGGAATCTTCTATTGGTGGTGGGCGCAGAAAGGGAATGTGGCAGTGGCGCCACAGGAAAACTCGGCGTCCGCTGGAGGGAATTCTTTAGGGGAAGATTTGCTCGAAAAAGCGCAAAATCCTCTGGCAGATAAACTGCCAACGGTAAATCCTGGTCTAGGCGTAAATCCACTCGCAGGGTCGTATAAGAATCCATTTGAATAAATATGATGCCAATATACGAATGGATGCGAATGATACGAATAATGCGAATATGATTAGGAAAAATAAAAAAACGCCGTCGTGGATCTCATTGGGGATTTTGCTTTTCGGCATAGTGTTTTCTTCGGGCATCCTGGTTCAAGCGCAGATGCCGGAAGCGCCAAGCGAGGCGGAAATTGAGGCTTCGGGTCTTGCCTTTCCGGTTGCGGAATTGGGAAATTGCGGAAACAAAACCGCATGCAAAGCATACTGCAACGAGCCAGCCAATATGCCGGCATGCATTGCATTTGCCAAAGCGCACGGACTTATGAATGAAGAAAAAGTTTCACGTGCAGAGAAATTTTCAGAACGACTCCAAGCCGGTAAAACGCCCGGTGGGTGCAATTCGCCACAAAGTTGTGAAGCATACTGCAGCGACATCGCCCATATGGATACCTGCCTTGCGTTTGCAGAAGAACAGGGCATTCGCGACAGTCACATTGAAGAAGCTAAAAAAATTCGTGCGCACCTGAAGGCCGGCGGCACCATGCCTGGTAGTTGCACCTCAAAAGCGTCATGCGAGGTATACTGCGGGAATTTTGATCACGCGGATGAATGTCTTGCATTCGCCGAAACGGTGGGAATCGAAATTCAAAACCCTGACGATGAATTTGGCCCCAAGGACATCAAAGAGGTGCGGAGGGTTGTGAATCTTATGAAGCAGGGAGAGACACCCGGTGGTTGTAAGTCGCGTGAAGCGTGCGAAACATACTGCAGAGATCAAAGCCATTTTGAGGCGTGCATCGCATTTGCAGAAAAAGCGGGGTTTGTAGATGCCAAACAAGCTGCACTCGCGCGTAAAACCGGCGGTGCTGGCCCTGGCGGTTGCCGCTCGGAAGGGAGTTGTAAAACGTACTGCAACGATTCCGCACATCAGGAGGAATGTTTCAAATTTGCAGAAGAGCACGGTCTTGTCTCTCAAGAAGACCTGAAGCACGCGAAGGAAGGATTTGTGCGCTTGCGGCAGGGTTTAGAGCAAGCCCCGCCAGAAGTTGCGGAGTGTTTGAAATCAAAGCTTGGCCCCAACATCATTCAGGACATCCAGTCAGGCACTCTTACGCCTGGCCCGGAAATCGGGGATCGCATACGAGGATGTTTTGAGAGTTTTGGTCACCAGAGCGCTCCCATTCAAATGTTCCGAGATGCACCTCCGAAAGTATTGGATTGTGTGCGCGAAAAGATTGGAGCCGATACATTTGGAAAACTCAAGTCAGGGCAAGAAGAATTTACCCCGGAATTAGGAGATACGTTCCGCGTGTGTTTCCAAAGTATGGAATTAGAGCGCGGATTTGGAGGCGTGGGAGGTGCGGGTAGTGCGCCCGGCGTTCCCGGCGGTATATCCGGAGGACTCAAGGGATTTCTTGAATCTGCGCCGCCAGAGGTAACGGCGTGTCTTCAAAACAACCTTGGGGACGAGCTTCAAAGAATCAAAGCAGGAGAACCGCCCACTGATCCCGCATTGAGGCAGAAAATCGAGACGTGCTTCAGAGAATTTTCGCCACAGCGTCCACACACTAGTTCACCAGATGTTCCCACAGGTGAAAGACCCACGATTGACGTGAGAACTCTGCCTCCGCGCATCTTAGAATGCGTGAATAATACACTTGGGCAAGGAACAATTGAAAAAATATACACGGGAGAGGCAAGTGTTGATATGGTGAAAATGGAGCAAGTAGTCGAAACGTGTGTGAGAGAATTTGGCACGATGAGCACACCGACGTCACAGCCCGCGCCGATCGACGCACAGCCAGTGTCACCGCCAACCACCATTGAACCCGTTCGTTCCGGGGGAACATTGACGCCCACCGCACCTGCTCCGTTTTGTACCGACGTTGCATCTTGCACGCGCGTGTGCAGTGATTTCGCAAACCCCTATTTCAATACTCCCGAGTGCGAGAAGATGCGGTCTGGGGTTCAGGCGCCTACATCACAAGAGCGAAACTTCTTACGTCTTTTAGGGATAATCCTTATACCTTTTCTGAATCTGGGGAGATAGAGTAGTGAGAAAAAGAAAAAACAACAGCAAACCACTGTTGTTTTTTCTTTTAGATTGTGCCTCCGGAGACCCCGTGAAACAATAAGAGTTGTAACGGGGTAAAGATTCTTCATCAATTTGTGCGCACACCAGCCTGCCTGCCGACAGGCAGGGACTCGCCCCTCACTTCGTTCGGAACGCACTAAAAACATAGTCATTACATTCCTTGTTTTTAGGCGCCTTCGGTTCGAATCCTCACAAACATACAAAAGCAAACAACATCGCCACAAGGACGATGCCATTTGCTTTGTGCGCCCACCAGGACTCGAACCTGGAACCCTCTGCTTCGAAGGCAGATACTCTATCCAATTGAGCTATGGGCGCGAGTGAACGCCCTCATTGTACGTAATTTCCGAGTTTCGTTCAAATAGGGTAGAATGGAGAAACTTATGAACTTCTTTTTTATTTTCCAACTCGTCGTGTTGATCTATTCCGTGATCATTCACGAGATCTCGCACGGGTACGTGGCGGAACGTTTGGGTGACCCCACCGCGCGCATCGCAGGTCGGCTCACATTAAATCCGATTCCGCACATCGACCTCTTCGGTTCCATCATCCTTCCGCTTCTTCTTTTTATGACCGGCTCGCCGATGCTTTTGGGATGGGCGAAGCCGGTGCCGTACGATCCCACCGCACTCTACAAAGACTACAAACGTGGGCCATTAAAAGTTGCGCTTGCGGGACCGCTCTCGAACATTCTTCTCTTTGTAGTGTTCGGGCTCCTCGCGCGGTTTCTATTTGTAAGCGTACCTTCAATGCTCGTGTTTCTTTTTGCGTTCATCTCATTCTTAAATCTGTGGCTTGCTCTTTTCAACCTCATTCCCATTCCGCCGCTCGATGGATCGAAACTTCTCACGCTCATACTTCCTTCGCACTATGCGCTCACGCTTGAGCGCGTAGGGGGAATAGGGATCATCCTCGTCTTCGCCCTCCTTTTTCTTATTACCCCGGTACTTTCCGCGATCGCGAGCTATGTTTTTCCTCTTGTTGCCGGCGGAATGGTCTCCTCGATCATGATGGGGGGATAGGTTGACAAGTAACACTGATTTTTCTTACAATTTCTCTTGTGCGCGTTCCACGGGGAGCGGTCGTTTTTATAACGGGCAATGCCAACAGTACACCAACTCGTGAAATACGGAAGGCAATCCGCGAAGGTGAAATCAAAATCGCCGGCTTTGTCATTCTATTTTAATACCCTAAAAAATAAACCCGTAGATTCCGCATCCCCCTTCAAGAGAGGCGTGTGTCTGAAGGTCTTTACGCAAACCCCCAAGAAGCCGAACTCGGCGCTCCGGAAAGTGGCGCGCGTGCGACTCACGAACGGAATGGAAGTGACCGCCTACATTCCGGGTGAGGGGCACAATCTCCAAGAGCACTCCATCGTGGTGATTCGCGGCGGACGCGTGAAGGACCTTCCGGGCGTGCGTTACCACATCGTGCGCGGGGTATTGGACACGACCGGCGTGGATAATAGGAAGCAACAGCGGTCGAAGTATGGAGCAAAACGAGCCAAGAAATAAAGTTGAGCCATTAGGGTATAGCCAATAGGAAATCGCAAGTTCGACCCCCCTACACCCTAATCACTAATGGCTCTTGGCTAATATAATGAGAAAGAAACGAATTTACAAAAAATATCATCAGCCCGATGTGCAATACGACCGTGTAGATCTCGGTCGGTTCGTGAACTACGTGATGCACGACGGCAAGAAATCGGTTGCGGAGAAGGTGGTCTATGGCGCGTTTGATATCGTTAAAAAGGAAACAAAAGAAGATCCTATCCATGTGTTCGAAAAGGCTATGGAAAATGTAGGGCCGCTTGTGGAGGTGGTGTCCCGCCGCGTGGGAGGAGCGAACTACCAGGTGCCGAACGAAGTGACTCCGGCACGGCGATTCATTCTTGCAGCACGGTGGCTTATTGGTGCAGCGCGCGCGAAGAAGGGACGTCCGATGGCAAAAAAGCTTGCGGAAGAATTGATACTCGCGGCAAAGAACGAAGGCGCTGCGATCAAAAAGAAACAGGACACGCATAGAATGGCAGAGGCCAATAGGGCATTCGCGCATTTTGCTCGGCGCTAATTTTTGTACATGCCCCGCTCTTACCCTATCGAAAAAATCAGGGATATCGGCATTATCGCGCATATCGATGCCGGAAAAACAACCGTGTCCGAACGGGTGCTTTTTTATACTGGCATTTCTCACAAGATCGGTGAGGTGCATGAAGGAACCACGGTGATGGACTGGATGGAACAGGAACGGGAGCGCGGCATTACGATTACCTCCGCGGCCACGACCGCATTTTGGATGCCAACCTATACAAAGGGAGATAAGGCATTTGAACATCGTATAAATCTTATTGATACGCCGGGACACATTGACTTCACGGTGGAAGTGAAGCGATCGCTGCGCGTACTGGACGGCGCGGTCGTGGTGTTTGACGGTGTCGCGGGTGTGGAGCCGCAATCCGAAACGAATTGGCGATATGCGGACGAATACCATGTGCCGCGCGTATGTTTCATTAATAAACTTGACCGCATGGGGGCAAGTTTTGAAAAAAGCTTGGCTTCCATCCATGAACGCCTCACGCCATTTGCGATTCCGATACAACTTCCCATCGGAGCGGAATCGGGATTTTCGGGCGTCATAGACCTCTTGCGTATGCAGGCCTTCGAGTTCCAGGGCGATCATGGTGAGCGCATTATGGAAATTTCGATCCCTGAAAATCTCCAAAGCGAGGCGGCAAAAGCAAGACATGATCTCGTGGAGAAGATCGTAGAAAACGAAGATGCGCTGATGGCACACTATTTGGAAGGAAAAGAGATTGGACTTGCGGATTTGAAGCGCGTGCTGCGGAAGGCAACTATTGAAAATAAACTTGTGCCGGTTCTCTGTGGTTCGGCCTTGAAGAACAAAGGCGTGCAATTCATGCTTGATGCGGTGGTGGATTACCTTCCTGCTCCGTCAGATCTTCCTCCCGTCAAGGGAGTTGATGTGAAAACCGGAGCGGAGATCATGCGGAGTCCGTCAGATGACGAACCCTTTACTGCTCTTGCCTTCAAGGTGGCGACCGACCCCTATGTCGGTACGCTGACATATTTCAGGAATTATGCAGGCGTGCTGAAGCGTGGTTCTTACATTTTGAATGCGACCAAGAACCAACAGGAGCGCATCGGACGGGTGGTGCGCATGCACGCGAATCAGCGCGAAGAAATGGAAGAAGTATACGCGGGTGAGATCGCGGCAATCGTGGGACTCAAAAATACGACGACTGGGGATACGCTTTGCCTTCCCGACTTTCCTCTGATTCTCGAGAAGATCATCTTCCCCGAGCCCGTGATTGGGATTCGCATTGAGCCAAAAACAAAGGCAGACCAGGAGAAAATGGGGACTGCCTTGCATCGACTTGCCGAAGAGGATCCAACGTTCCGCGTGGCGGGGGATCCGGATACGGGAGAAACCATCATTTCCGGTATGGGCGAGTTGCATCTCGAGATTATCGTGGACCGCATGAAGAGGGAATTCAACGTGGAAGCGAACGTGGGTCGTCCCCAGGTTGCGTACAAAGAAACGATAACCGGAGAGGCCAAAGCGGAAGGAAAATATATTCGCCAGTCCGGTGGCCGTGGGCAGTATGGACATGTGAAGCTCACCGTGCGGAGTTTGGAGCGCGGCAAAGGATTTGTCTTTGAGAACGGGATCAAAGGGGGCATTATTCCGCAAGAATTTATTCCTGCGGTAGAAAAAGGCGTGAAGGAGGCGCTCGAGAAAGGCATCGTCGCGCATTACCCAATGACAGACATCGAAGTCGAACTCTATGATGGCTCGTTTCATGAAGTAGACTCCTCGGAGGCGGCGTTCAAGATCGCGGGCTCTATGGCGTTTCAAGAAGCGGCGAAGCACGCAAAGCCGGTGATCTTGGAGCCCATCATGAAAATTCAGGTCATCGTACCCCCCGACTTTTTGGGAGAGGTGACGGGAGACCTCAATTCGCGCCGTGGGAAGATAGAAGAATTAGGCGACCGCATGAATACCAAGGTGATCGATGCAATGGTACCGCTTTCCGAAATGTTCGGTTATGCGACCGAACTCAGGTCCATGACTCAAGGTCGAGGTTCCTTTACGATGGAGTTCAATAAGTACGAGCCGGTACCCAAGAATATTGAAACGCTCATCGTGGAGGGGAGAAAGAAATAGAGAATAGTGTATAATAAGAAAGCTTGCGGAAGGGGTTGACACGAAAGCCAGTTCGCGTACAATAGCAAGGTCATAAACATAAAAAATAAGTCGAACAGAAAAAGGCGTTAGGTTTT
>Ga0247727_10015573_pt1 | contig 12444 bp, 11 predicted proteins | sample WisWelCaveWW1625_FD_202498 | JGI IMG/M metagenome (GOLD analysis project Ga0247727, IMG submission 202498) | Biofilm microbial communities from Wishing Well Cave, Virginia, United States - WW16-25 | ecosystem: Environmental > Aquatic > Deep subsurface > Groundwater > Cave microbial mat | place... | reverse complement strand
GGTACTTGTACCAGGCCCATTCCACCAGATGGGACGCCAGAATGACAAAGAAGGCCGCCGAGGGGCCAAGCAATAAAAAGGCAAAACCATAGATGACCCAACTGGTGTTGTAGCTGGAAATGTGGGTAGGGCCTTCCACTTTGAGCACCTGGGCCAGGGCGGCCAGCGCGCTCACCGCCAGCAACAGGCCGACGTTGGTGCTCCCCAAATGACCGAAGTGCCAGAATGCCAAAACACCCGCGGCCACGATGGTGGTCAGGATATAGAGTTGGGCGGGGCGAGGTAATTTTTTCATAGGCACTCTTTTTTACCCCTCCCTCTCCCCATACTCGATGGGGAGAGGGAGGCACAGGGTTCCTGCTACGTCTCGGAGGGCTTTATGGCCCCCAGTAGTCGCTATTCCAGTTCACCGAGTTCCAATTGACGCTGTTCCAATTCACGGAATTCCAGTTGACTGAATTCCAGTTCACCGAGTTCCAGTTCACACTGCCCCAGGTCACCGGGTCAGAGCCAGTCCATAGCAGTTGGCTGGCGATGAGATCACTGTTGGCGTTCTCGGTCGTCGCCCCGTACACGGCGGCGTAAATGTCGAGGGTGCCCGCGCCGGCTTTCGTCGCCTCGTAACCCGGCCAATTCGTGTTGGCTGTTGCCAGCAAGCGATACTTGACTTGATCAGGCGTCAAGTTCGGCTCGTCTTGCAGCAACAACGCCACTGCACCGCTGACCATTGGCGCTGACATGGAAGTGCCCGACATGCGGAAGTAGTTGTCGTCCACCCGGTTCTCGGGGCGGTTCTTGCTCATGGTCAGCCGGTTGTTCTCGGGCAGGAGGGCAACAATGTTCGTGCCTGGCGCGACCAGGTCAGGCTTGGCGAATCCGCTTTCGGTGAGGCCGTAGGCCGAAAACGGGGCGACGATGTCGTCGCTCAGTCCGACCGTGCCCATGTCGTTCGTAGCCCCGACGGTGATGACGAAGGGGTCGTTGGCCGGCGGGTAAAGAGTGGCCGTGCCGTTGTTGCCGGCCGAAACGACGACGACGATGCCGTTGAACCACAGGATTTCGACGGCGGCATCCAGCGGGCTGGTGTGGTACGACTCGGCCACACTGCTGTTGAGCGAGAGATTCACCACCCGGATGTTGTAGCGACTCTTATTTTCGTGGAGCCATTGCAGGGCGCTGACCACGTCCGACTCGGTGGCCATGCCCTGATCGTCGCTGACGCGGGCGTTGATCAGGTCGGTTTTGGGGGCAATGCCAATATATTGGCCGTGCGAGTGTTTGCCATCACCGGCGATGATGGCGGCGACAAAGGTGCCGTGCCCATAGCGATCGGCTGAACCGTGATAGCTCGAATTGAAGTTGATGTTCTTCAGAACACGACCGCCGATGTCCCTGTTCTTGACCGTGCCGCTATCCACCAACGCCACCGTCACCCCTTGCCCTTGCAAGTAGGCCGGGGCTTCGTTCCATACCTCTGTCGCCCGCACGGCGCCGTTGTAGGCGTTGAGCAGCTTGCTCGTGTCAATAGCGGCCTTAGGCAGTGAGGTGGGAGCCACGTTGTCGGTTGTGTCCACGCCGGGCGCGCTGGTTACCCGCAGGCCGATGGCGTCGTAGTAGACGTGGCCCCTAATCGGGCCATGTTCGATGACCAACTCCAGCCCATTGTCAAAGTCGGCCCACTGCCAGGCGCGGGCACCCGTGATATCCACGTAAATCGTGCCAGCGTTGGCCGCGCCTACGTGCGGGCTGAAGGCGCTGGCGCTAACAGTCCTTTTATTGCCGGCTACCCCGGCGACGAACACCTTCAACCTGACGAGGCTATTGTTCCTGAGAGGGGCCGGCACGTAGGCATGGAGCACCGCCTCGACCTTTTGAATAGCGTTACCGGGGGTGACCTCGGCCGCGAAACCGGCGAAGGCGCTCTTCCTGCCGCCGCCGCCGTAGCCGAAGGCGCCGTTGGGCCCCAGCGCCGAGTCGACTATGGCCGTGGCATCAGTGAAACCGGCGCCGTTCACCGTGCCGAGCACGGTGGCCCAGGTAGTGAATTGTGCGGTTGTGTCCGTCTGCTTAACCGGCGAGTCCAACGATACCCAGCGCACGGAAGGATCCGCGGCGAGGGTGCGGGCCGCGCTTGCCGTCATCTCTGCCGCAAAGGCGTTGATGATGTGCAAGTCCGTTGTCACTGTGCCGCCAAGTTGGGCGGCCAGCTTTTCCGCCCGATCCGAGGCCTCGGCTTTCTGCACGATGACGGCCACCGTCTGCTCTGGCGACTCGGCGGCCAGTTGGGCCAACAGCGGGTGCAGATGCGCGAGCGGGGCGCTGACCGGCCCAGAGGCCGGAACCAGCAAGCCCAGCACCAGGGCCAGGGTGAGTAGTAAATTAAATGCCTGCCGGCCCCAATTGACGGCTTGCGATTTCGATTGCTTGCTTTGTGAGATGGATTGATTCATGATAGATATTCTCCACAATACTTCGCTAAATAAAAAGCCCTTTAGGACTGGACTGCCTAAAGAGCTTGAACGATCATTTGACTCTCAGGCAGTCCGGCGGTCATGCGGTTGCGCGAATGGTCGCGTTCCCGGTTAGACCCGTAACTTTGCGCCCCTGTCTTTCGACAAGTTTGCCTTTTTCTGATTTTGGAAAGATCGCCTCAACTGCGCCGGGCAATTGAGATTAGGTTCATTTGACCCACAGCTTACAGGCGAAAAGTAAAAAAATTGGAAAAGATTTAGCTGAGAGATAGTTTGTTTTGGTTGGGAAGAGTTGGCGGAACCGCTTCCGGCCAGAGGGCGGCGACGGGGTCGTCGTGAAACACGTTCGCGCCTCAGCCCTTCCATCACGGCGAGTTAGAAACTACACATCTCCTCGATCTGGGGCGGCTCAGCCGGGTCGGGAGCATGCGCGCTGGGCTCGGCCGGGATGTTTTCCTGAGGGTTGCTGTTGGGAGAACCCCAGGCTTGCAGGATTTCAAGGAGCGGCCAGGTGTGCGGCTTGCCGGGCTTGCGCACGGGGAGTGGGGTCATGCGAACGGTGTCGTCGGGTTGCCATTCCATAGGTAGTGTCCTCTAGTAGTCAGTCATAGACTTCCGAAGTTTCAGAAACTTCGGAAGTCTCATGGCCTATGTCCCTCAGTCATCCCACACGGCGCTGTTCCAGTTCACACTGTTCCAATTGACTGAATTCCAGTTGACCGAATTCCAGTTCACGCTGTTCCAGTTGACCGAGTTCCAGTTGACGCTGTTCCAGTTGACCGAGCTGTTGGCCGGATCGGAGCCGGTCGCCAGCATCTGGCTGGCGGCCAGGCCGGTGTTGGCGCTGTCGGTCGTCGTGCCGTACACGGCGGCATAGGCATCCAGATAGCCCGCGCCGGCCTTCACTGCGTCATAACCTGGCCAGGCCGTGTTGGTCGTCGCCTTCAGGCGATATTTCACCTGATCGGGCGTCAGATTCGGCTCGTCCTGCAACAGCAGGGCGACTGCGCCGCTGACCACCGGCGCCGCCATGGACGTGCCTGACATGCGGAAGTAGCTGCTGTTCACACGATTCGCCGGGTGATTGACGTAGGCGTAGGCGCTGGTACTCGCCAACAGGCTGACGATGTTCCGCCCCGGCGCCACCAGGTCCGGCTTGGCGAAGCTGCTTTCGGTCGTGCCGTAGGCCGAGAAGGCGGCCATCGTGTCGTCACTCAGCCCGGGTGTGCCCTTGTCTTCCGCCGCGCCGACGGTGATGACAAACGGGTCGTTGGCCGGCGGGTAGAGCGTCACCGGCTCGCTACCCGTGCCGTTGTTGCCCGCCGCCACCACGACGACGATGCCATTGAACCACAGGATCTCCACCGCCGCGTCTAGAGCGCTGGTGTGATATGGCTCCGCCACCGCGCTGTTGAGAGAGAGGTTGACGACCTTGATGTTGTAGGCGGCTTTGTTGTTGAGGATCCACTGCAAGCCGTCAATCAGGTCGGAGGTGATGGCCATCCCCTGGTCGTTGCTGACTTTGACGTTGATCAGGTTGACCCCGGGCGCCACACCGCTGTAGGCACCGCCGGATAGACTGCCGTTGCCGCCGACGATGCCGGCCACGTGCGTGCCGTGCCCATGTCCGTCGCTCGCGCTTGCCGCGTCGGCCTGATTGGTCGCGGCGATGATGAGCGAGCTGCTGATCTGATTGGTCGCGGCGATGATGCGCGAGCTGCTGCCATCCGCCGTCTGGAGGTCAGCGTGACTGGCGATGCCGCCGTCTACGACTGCCACGGTGACGCCCTGCCCTTTCAGATTGGCCCACAACTGGTCGGCGCGGACGGCGGCGGTGAACTTACTAGCGATGGCGTATTCGATCTGGAGGTTGTCAACATACAGATAGCCGTCGGTGGTGCCCGAGCCCAAAAAGCGGACTCGCGTGTTGCTGTTGGCATAGGCCGTGATGTTGAAGGATTGTTGGACCTGGCCACTATCGCCGGAGGTTAGGCTGTATGTCGCCAGCGTCGTCCAGGTGATCCCCCCATCCCCGGAAATCGCGACACTCACGTTGCCACCGGTATTGTCTGAGATGTAGCGCCGGTAGCTAAAGGTGAGAGTCGCCGCAGTGGCGCCGGAGAGGTCGGCCATGCGATACACACCACGGTCGGTCAGGCTCGCGCCAATCGCGCCGATGCGCAGGCAACTGCCGGCCGCGCAGTACGAGCTGGAGACGACCCTGGCCCTGCCACTGCCGGTCCCATCGCTCTCGCCGATTTCCGTCCACGCGTTCCAGTTCTGGGTGCCATTGTTGCTACTGTAGGACATGGCCGTGAACTCGTCACGGTAGGTGTAAGACCCAAAGCCGCCGGTCGAGACCAGCGGCGCGTCAAAGGATATCCAGCGCACCTTCGGGTTCTTGGCCAGCTTCTCGATTTCCTTCCCCGTCAGTTCGGCGGAGAAGCTTGCAATGATGTCCAACTGCTTCCTGACCTTGCCGCCTGCCTCCTCCACCGCCGTCTCCGGGTCATCATCCTTGAGGTCTTTGTTCTTCACCTCCCTCTGAATGATGACCATAAACGTATCGTCGGGGTGTTCCGCGGCCAATTGCAGCAGCGCCGGGTGAGCGCGCGGCGGATCAGAGTCGGCGCGAGCGGCTGGCACGGTTGCCGGGCTGAGCAAGCCCAGCGCCAGGGCCAGAGTGAGCAGTAAATTCAGTAACTGCCGGCCCCAATTGACGGCTTGCGATTTCGATTGCTTGCTTTGTGAGATGGATTGATTCATGATAAATATTCTCCACAATACTTCGCTAAATAAAAAGCCCTTTAGGACTGGACTGCCTAAAGGGCTTGAACGATCGTTTGACTCTCAGGCAGTCCGGCGGTCATGCGGTTGCGCGAATGGTCGCGTTCCCGGTTAGACCCGTAACTTTGCGCCCCCGTCTTTCGACAAGTTTGCCTTTTTCTGATTTTGGAAAGAGCACCTCAACTGCGCCGGGCAATTGAGATTAGATTCATTTGACTCACACCATACAGGCGAAAAGTAAAAAAATTGGAAAATATTTGGCTAAGAGATGGTTGGTCTTGGATGGTAAAGGTTGGGAAAAGTTGGCGGGGCTTGGTCAACACCACCTTCACCCTGCCTCCGGCCCTGGGCATTTGCCCAGGGCGGCTTTTTGTTACTTTCCGACTCGGAGAAAAAAATTAGGAACTAGGAAAAAAGTAAGAAAAAACACACTTGACTTACATTATTGCAAATGGTATACTTTCGTCAGTCTGGAGGATAAAAATGGAAACCTACGCTACTACTAAAGGGCAAATCGTTATCCCTTCCCGAGTGAGGCGGAAGTTGGGCATCAAGGAAGGCACACGCATTCAAATAGAAGTGGATGAGCAGGCTAATCGCATCATCCTGACGCCCATCACCCGCGAGTACATTCATAGCTTGCGGGGCAAGTACAAGGGCAAGGGACTGCTCAAGGCGCTGATGGCCGAAAAGAAACGGGAAAGGGAATTGTAATGGCACGCAAAACCAAGGCTAAAGCCATTGTGCTCGATAGTTGGTCAGTCATGGCCTACCTGGAAGATGACCCTGCTGGTGAAAAAGTTGAGGCGGTGATTGCCGAAGCGCACGAAGATGGGATCCCGCTTCAAATGACGGTCGTAAATATCGCTGAGGTCTGGTACATCATGGCGAGGCAGTCATCGGTGGCGGAAGCTGATCAAAGTATTGCCGAGCTTAGACAGTTAGGGATTGAATTTGTGGATGCAGATTGGAAACTTTCGCTTGAAGCCGCAAAATTCAAGGCAAAAGGCAAGGTTTCGTTGGCTGATTGCTATGCGGCGGCGTTGGCCAAGGAGAACAAAGCGGATTTGGTGACGGGAGATGCGGAATTTAAGCAAGTAGAAAATGAAATAAGAATCAACTGGGTCTGAGGGAAGAGAACTATGTTGACAGAGACGAGCGCACCAAAATTTGATCCCAATATATATTCTCGAACCAAATTGGAGCCGGTCGAGGCTTAGTGAATTCATATGGGCCTCTTCGACCACGCCCTCACCCAGCGCCGCCTTCAGCCTTGTCTCCTGCCCTGACTGGCGTTATACTCTTGCCGAGAATTGTATAACGCTGGAAGGAGCGCCAAAATGACTATTATTGTCTCGGAAAAAGGTTGGGTCGTCATTCCCGCCGATTTGCGCAAGAAATACAACCTGCGGCCCGGCACGGAAGTGCAGGTGGTGGACTACGGCGGCGTGCTGGCCCTGGTGCCCAAACTGGCCGACCCGGTGCGGCAGGCCGCCGGCCTGCTGAAGGGGCGTAAGTCGCTCACGCGCGCCCTGCTCGCCGAGCATCGCCGGGAGAAGGCGCGTGGCCGCTAAGCCCAAACCCTCCGCCTATGTGCTGGACAGTTTCGCCCTGCTGGCTTATCTGGAAGGCGAGGCCGGGATGCCGCGAGTGAGAGAAATACTGGAAGGCGCGGAAGCCGGGGCGCATACCATCTACCTGTCGCTTATCAATTTAGGCGAAGCCCTCTACATCACCGAACGCGAGAACGATCTGGTTCAGGCTCAGCGGGCGCTGGCCGCCATCGATCAGTTGCCGTTGCAAGTTGTGCCGGTCTCGCGGACTGCAGTGCTGGCGGCGGCGCACCTCAAAGCCCATTACCCGGTTTCATATGCGGATGCATTCGCCATCGTTGCCGCTCAGGATTACAACGGCGTGCTTGTCACCGGGGATCCGGAATTTGAGCGGGCGGCGGATGAGGGTGCCGTGGCCGTCGAATGGTTGCCCCGCCGTTGACGGTTCGGGACTCCTCCTTATGGACCTCTTCGACCACGCCCTCACTCAGCGTCTCAAAGACGAAGCCCCGCTGGCCGCCCGCATGAGGCCGCGCGCGCTGGACGAATTCGTGGGGCAGGAACACATTGTGGGGCCGGGGCGGCTCCTGCGCCGGGCCATCGAAGCTGACCGCCTCTTCTCGTCCATCCTCCTCTGGGGGCCGCCCGGAACCGGCAAGACCACCCTGGCGATGGTCATCGCCAACAGCACCCATTCCCATTTTGAAACCATCAGCGCCGTGCTCTCCGGCGTGGCCGAGCTTCGCAAGGTGATTGCCGAAGCCAAAGAGCGGCGCAAGCTCAACGGCATCCGCACGACGCTCTTCGTTGACGAAGTACACCGCTGGAACAAGGCTCAGCAGGACGCGCTTCTGCCACACGTCGAAGACGGCACGATCACGTTGATTGGGGCGACGACCGAGAATCCGTACTTTGAAGTGATCGGCGCGCTGGTCTCGCGCTCGCGCATTTTTCAATTGCGCCCGCTGGCCGACGAAGACGTGCAGAAAGTGATCGAGCGGGCGGCCGCCGACCCGGAGCGCGGCTACGGGCGAAAGAAGATCGAGATCGCCCCCGACGCGCTCGCCCACCTCATCAACGTGGCCGGGGGCGACGCCCGCAACGCCCTCAACGCGCTGGAGTTGGCCGTAGAAACCACTCTCCCCGGCAGTGACGGCCTCATCCGAGTCAGCCTTGAAGTGGCGGTCGAATCGATCCAGCGGCGGGCGGTCTTGTACGATAAAGACGGCGATGCTCACTACGACACGATCAGCGCCTTCATCAAAAGCGTGCGCGGGTCCGACCCCGACGCGGCGCTCTACTGGCTGGCCAAGATGCTGTACGCGGGCGAGAGTCCGCGCTTCATTTTGCGGCGGCTGATTATTCTGGCCGGTGAGGACATCGGCCTGGCCGACCCGTTGGGGCTGGTGGTGGCGAATTCGGCGGCCCAGGCGTTTGAGTTTGTGGGGTTGCCGGAAGGTATTTACCCGATTGTGGAAGCCACACTCTACCTGGCCACGGCGGACAAGAGCAACAGCGCCGGCGCATACTTCAAGGCCTATGCCAGGATTGAAGAAGAAGGCAAAGTGGACGTGCCCCGGCACTTGCAAGACTCGAACCGTGACGCGAAAGGACTCGGACACGGCGAAGGCTACGTTTATCCGCACGAACACGACGGCCACCACGTCGGCCAGCAATACCTGCCGACGGCTCTGCTCGGCACTTATTTTTATCGCCCTTCGGTCGAGGGCTACGAAGCCTCGGTGAAAGACCGGCTGGCCCGCTGGCGCGAAGCACAACGCAAAGCGCTGAATATTGAAGCAACGGCAGACCTGCCCGATCTGTCGGTAGACGAAGTGATTGCCATCAAACGCAAGATGGCGAAATGAAAGGAGAAGCTCATGGGCGAGCCGTATCGGGTTGTCAGCGTTGAAGACGACGAAGACATCTTTGCCGTCATCAAATTGACTCTTAAAGACTTGCCGGTCGAACTGCTCCACACCCGTACGGGCGAGGAAGCGATTGCTTTGTTGTCCACCACCAAGCCGGACTTGTTACTCCTTGACGTGACTCTGCCCGACATGCGCGGCTGGGATGTGCTCGACAAGCTGGCTGAAGACGGCCACAAGCTGGAGGGTGTGCCGATCGTCGTGTTGACTTCGCACACCGAGCTTACCCACCGGGTCATCGCCCGCTTTCAGGGCGCCACTGCTTACCTGCTCAAACCGTTTATGCCCTCGGCCTTGCGCGATCAAGTTCGGGAGATACTTGGTTTGACGACATGACTCAATCGCGGACTGTGGCCCTCATCCACTACAGCGCCCCGCCGGTGGTGGGCGGCGTCGAAAGTGTGCTGGCTCACCACGCGCGGCTCATGGCAAACGCCGGGCACAGGGTTCGGGTGCTGGCGGCGCGCGGCGAACCGTGGGACAAACGCGTTCCGCTGATTCGACTCCCGTTGATTGACTCCCGCCATCCCGAAGTGCTGACTGTTAAAGCTGAACTGGACGTGGGGCGCGCCCCGCCCAGGTTCAGCCGCCTCGTCGGAGAAATTGCCCTCGCTCTAAGCCCCACCCTCGCCGACGTTGAGGTGCTGATCGCTCACAACGTCTGCTCGCTCAACAAAAACCTGGCCCTCACCGCCGCCCTGCACTCTCTCCACCAGGCCGCCGGTTTCCCCAAACTCATCCTCTGGCATCACGACCTGGCGTGGACCACGCCGCGCTACCGCCCCGAACTGCACGATGGATACCCCTGGGATTTGCTGAGGACTGACTGGGGCGCTGCTCACGTCGTCGTCTCCGAATTCCGCCGCCGCGAACTGGCCGATCTGCTTCACATCCCCGCCCAGACTATCGTCGTCGTCCCGAACGGAGTCGAGACGAAGCACTTGCTCAAATTGGAATCGCAAACGCAGGCCCTGATTGAAAAGATGAAGTTGGCTGAGGCCGAGCCGCTTCTGCTCTTGCCTGTCCGCCTCACGCCGCGTAAAAATATAGAACTGGCCTTGCGTATTCTTGCCGGGTTACGCCGCCACTGCCCAAATGCTATGCTCCTCGTCACCGGCCCCGAAGGCCCACATAACCCGGCTAACGCCGAGTACAAACGCAAACTCTTTGCCTTGCGCGACGAACTGGGTTTGAACGGTGCGGCGCACTTCGTAGCCGAGCGCACCGATACCCTGAGCGGAGCCGAAGGGTTGCCCGACTCAGTGGTAGCCGACTTTTTTAGACTAGCCGATGCCTTGATTTTGCCCAGCCGCGAGGAAGGATTCGGCATTCCCCTGCTTGAGGCGGCCATCACCCGTCTGCCCGCCTTCTGCGCCGACATTCCGCCGCTTCGCGATCTGGGTGAAGCCGACCTGACTTACTTTTCGCCTGATTCTGATCCGGTTGAAGTTGCCAATCTGATTGCCGGCCGTTTGAGCGCTGACCCGGTTTATCGCTTTGCGGTTCGCGCCCGCCGGGGGTTTACGTGGGAACGGGTGTATCACGATCACATTGCGCCCCTGCTGACAGAAGACAATACCTTTTAGTTGGCGGCTCAGACCTGCCGGGTCTGGTTGAAAGCTCGGCGAAACTTCAAGCTGGCAAGACCCGGCAGGTCTATAAAAGTATTGGACAGGAGATGAAAGATGAGGAAACATCGTTTTGCCTCGATCCACACCGCACTGGTGCCGATAGTCCACGACTGCGACTACGAAACAGCCCTGGCCGCCGCCCGCGCTCTTGCTTCGGATGTGGTGCTGGTGGGCCTGGTGCAAATCCCGGCTGACGAACCGTTGAGCGCCGGTTCGACGAAGGCGCGGCAGGTGCGCAAACTGCTTCGCGAACTGGCCGACGGCGCGCAGGTGCGAAGCAAGTCGGTGGTGCCGGTCTCGCACACGCCCTGGGCCGATTTGCTGAAAGTGATTAATTCCGAGGCGCCGGATTTGTTATTGCTGGAATGGCCTTGCCATTTGGACTCGCTCGGCGTTACCGTCGCCGAAGCATTGGCCCGCCCGCCGTGTGACGTGGCGCTGGTGCGCGGGCCGTTTCCAAAAGAACCGGGCCGGGTGTTGGCGCCGGTGCGCGGCGGGCCACACGCCGAATTGGCGTTGCGCGTCGGGTTGAGTCTGCATCCTCGGCAACTCACAGCGCTTCATTTGACTCTGCAGGATCAGACAACAACCGACGCGCCGTTTCGCGGCCTGGAACAAGTGTTGAAGCGCCTGCCCGAGGTGCGAACAGAGTCGGCAGTCACCGCCGACCCGGCCGGGACGATTTTGGAACGGGTTGGAGAGTTTGATCTGGTAGTGATGGGGGCGACAGCTCAACCGTTGTCGAGCCGGGCCTCGCTTGGCCCGGTGGCCGACCGGGTTCTGCAAGAGTCCCCGGCGGCGGTGATGGCCGTGAAATCTCGCCGCCCGATGCCGGTCAACGTGGTAGATGAAACCGCCGGGGCGCAGGCCATTTCGATTCTGGTGGACAAGTGGTTTGCCGAGAACACCTTTCACGCCGACGAGTTTGCCGATCTCAAACACCTGGCCGCGCTCAAACGACAACGTGGGGTGACGGTAAGCCTGGCCTTGCCCGCTTTGAATGAGGAGGAAACGGTGGGCCGGGTGCTCCGAACCGTGAAGCGGGCCTTGATGGACAAAGTGCCTTTGCTGGACGAGATAGTGTTGATTGACTCGGACTCGACCGACTGCACCCGCGAGATTGCCGAGTCGCTCGGCGTGCCGGTTTACATTCACCAACAGCTTTTGCCCGAACTCGGCGCGCGGCGCGGCAAGGGCGAAGCGTTGTGGAAGAGCTTGCTGGTGACCAAAGGCGACATCGTTGCCTGGATTGACACCGACATCGTCAACATTCATCCACGTTTTGTGTACGGTGTTATTGGGCCGCTTCTGCTCAACCGGCGCATCCAATTTGTCAAAGGCTTTTATCGCCGTCCGCTCAAGGTGGGGGACAAGACTCAGGCTGGGGGCGGGGGGCGGGTGACCGAGTTGACGGCCCGGCCTTTGCTCAATTTGTTTTATCCGGAGTTGTCGGGCGTGATCCAGCCTTTGTCTGGCGAATACGCTGGCCGCCGCTCGGCGCTGGAGCAGTTCTCTTTTTTCTCCGGTTACGGCGTGGAGACGGGACTGCTGATTGATGTGTTTGAAAAGTATGGCCTGGAAGGGATTGCTCAGGTAGATTTGCTGGAGCGGATACATCACAACCAGCCGCTTGAAGCGTTGAGCAAAATGTCGTTTGCCATTTTACAGACCGTCATCCGCAAACTGGAGCGGCGCTACAACCGCGCGATCCTGGAAGACGTGAATAAGTCTATGAAGTTGATTCGCTATCAGTCCGGCGGCTACTTTTTGGATGTGGAGGAAATTGTGGAGCGCGAGCGCCCGCCGATGAGTGAGTTGCCGGAGTATTTGGCAAGGCGATGATTTAGAGGCGTGAACGTATGGAACAGTTCCTTCAAGTTGAAACACTCGTCATCGAACTGTTGCTGGTGGTCTCGCTGGTGGCCATCGCAGTGCGGCGGTTGCGCGTCCCTTACCCGGTGGCGCTGGTGATCGTTGGACTATTGATGACGTTTCAGTCGCCGCTGGAGATTGAGCTGACGCCTGAATTGATTCTGGCGCTGTTCGTGCCGCCGCTCGTCTTTGAGGCCGCCTT
>Ga0247727_10015572_pt1 | contig 12444 bp, 8 predicted proteins | sample WisWelCaveWW1625_FD_202498 | JGI IMG/M metagenome (GOLD analysis project Ga0247727, IMG submission 202498) | Biofilm microbial communities from Wishing Well Cave, Virginia, United States - WW16-25 | ecosystem: Environmental > Aquatic > Deep subsurface > Groundwater > Cave microbial mat | place... | reverse complement strand
TCATGCGCCCCGCAATGCGGGGCAACATGCGCGCGCCCAAATCTTCGTGGCCATGAAAGCTCCAGCCCTTGTCTTCGGTAAATTCCTTGGTTCTCGGCTTGGCAATGTCGTGCACCAACGCTGCAAAACGAAGAGGAAGTTTTTTGCTCATCGCTGCGGCGTTGTCAACAACCATCAGCGTATGATTAAAAACGTCTTTGTGCATATAACCTTTGCGTTCTTCGGCGCCGCGCAATTCTAAAAACTCCGGGAAGATGATCGCAAGCACGCCGGTTTCATACATTAAATGAAACCCGATCGATGGCTTGTCGGCAGCAAGAATTTTGATGAACTCGTCGGTAATACGCTCTTGAGAGATGATGCGCAGCCGCTCCGCCGAAGCGTGCATGCCGGCCAGAGTTTTTTCTTCGATCTTGAAATTAAAAACTGTGGCGAAGCGAATGCCGCGCATGATGCGCAGCGGATCGTCTGAAAAAGTGATCTCCGGTTCGAGCGGCGTGCGAATAATGCCGTTGCGCAAATCCTCGACGCCGTTGAACGGGTCGATTAATTTTCCGTATTCAGCGTTGTTCAGCGCCATAGCCAGTGCGTTGATGGTAAAGTCGCGCCGCGAGAGATCGGCTTGCAAGTCCGCAGGTTTCACATCAGGCTTGCGGCTGTCGGATTTGTAGCTTTCTCTTCGCGCGCCGACGAACTCCAGCTTGCGCCCGTTATGATGCAACATCGCCGTGCCGAAGTTTCGATAAACCGTCGGCGGCTCCGCGTTCAACGCTTTGGCGACGGCTTGCGAAAAAGCAATGCCATCGCCCACCACGGCGAAATCAAGCTCACCGAGTGGCCGTCCGAGCAACGCATCGCGCACAACGCCACCAACGACGTAAACCTCGGCGCGTTCGCGGTCGGCGATTTGGCCGATTTGCTTGAGCAGAGGATGTTCTGCTAGCTCCAAAAGCTTTTCATTTTGGAAAAGTTGATGCATACTCAGTACTGGCTATTTCCGCGCCTTGTTCAACCAACAGCCGCACGATTTCGTGCTGTCCATTTACCACCGCATAGTGTAACGGCATTGTGCTTGATTCATCCCGTTCGTTGACGAGTTCACCGTGCGCATAGAGGATGGCTCTGACTCTCTTTAAATCGCCACGTGTTATTGCTTCAAATAGGTTTGTTATTCGGGCCATCAAACTTTGCTTTAACAGAGTATTGTAGATTCGCGCTCGGCGTTTTTTCATGTCAAGCTATAAGATTAGTTCTCAGATTGGCCAATCAATACTCCTATTATTGCTCCGATCAGCGCACCTCCGAACGCTCCATAAAATGCACCACTAAAAAGATTGAAATCAGCAATCAGATTTTTAGGCGTAATATTACTGAAACAACTAACACATCCAGCAAGCCCTATCACGATTGCGCCCAATAATCCACCAATGCCCGCACCTGAGCCTGCATATTCTATTGACTTAGCATTTCTCTTCTTTTGCAGAGCCTCGGCTTCATCTTCTTGATCTGCCCGCTCTTTGGCAATACGGGCGCTTTCAGCCTCTGCCCATGCCTGTCGAAGGAATGTTTGCACTTCATGCATGTCGCAGATCCTCATCGGCCATCGCCTCAAGCAGAAACGCGCGGCGCGCGTTCAAGGTGGGTTGGGCGTCGATACAGTGCTTGAGCCACGGCAACGCCAGCGCAGATTGACCGGCCCTAATTGCGTATCGAGCTGCATCGTAATACACCCGCATGTCAGGGCGAAGTGCGTGGAGTTCTTTCCTAATTAAGGAATAAGATTCCAAAAAGCGTTCGGTAGCGCTGAAACGACGCTGATCGTCAAACTGCCTACGAACGTCGGAGAGTCGGGGGCATTGTTCCAACAACGGCTTGTGGCGAGTGAGTGCGTCTTCAAGCGCGAGAATGCAGGCGTCATTATTCCAAGGTTGCTTTTTCGCTATCTGGAGATCGCGCGCAAAGGCAGTGATGGCATCATCGTGATCAATCAAAGACTGCATTCGGGCTAACGCATCAGCGTAGCCTCCAGTCAAATAGTCCAAGTGAGCGAGGTGACGAGTAGTGCGAACGAAGTGAGGTGAATAAACGGGACCGAGTGCCCTTCCGTAGTGTTCGTAAGCCGCATTGATATTGCGCCGGTGTTGCTGTTCCAGATAACCAAGTTGGAAATGGGCAACGAGCGCAAAATCGGCATGAAGGCTGGCGCGACCAAATAGAACGATTGCCTCATTCAGCATTGCACCAGCTTTGGCAACGTCGCTTTCGTTAAGTGCACGTCTTGCAAGGGTCATTGCATCGGCGAAAACACTCGACGCTTGGTACCGAGCACGCCGAGCTTCAGCGGCGGCCCCTCGCGCTGCCAACTCTCTTTGAAAACTATCCTTGTCAAGTAGGCACGATAGGATGTCATCTAATCTAGCGTGTGTGCCAAGCTCGTCGAGGTGGAGCTGATAGAAGCCCTCATGCAGCGTGTGCTCAACTCTTGCCACTCTTTCAGCTACGATGGAAAACCCAGCAGCGATCTCGTCACGAAGTTCGTCGAGCGCGAGCGAAATATTCTCCATGGATACCGTTTGACGGCGGAGCACCTCGGTAAGAGCATTCTTAATCTGCTCCTGATTTGCCGCTGCCAAGTAGAGAGCATGCTCCACCTCGATGCGATGGATGTGCGTACGCTCGGGTGTTGGCCGTAGCCAATAGCTGAGGACCGCACCAATCGGTGCTTGACTCATGGTCATCTCCTCGATATGAAGAAGTTTGATTTAATCAGAGTTGCTCATTCCATAGACAACGCACTCTGCGGTCGTGTGTCTAACAAGTTCGTATGCAACGGCCAAGCCGTTGCAGGATCGTCTTGAGAAAACTTGCTCACAAAACAAATCGCCCGTTGCCTCGCCTGTTTGATTGTCCGGCGGAGGGCGGGCGATTTGCATAACATGAACGCTTTCAGATCGACGGTGCAGTCATCATTTTATTCTTTTTCAAGCGCCGCCTGCGCCGCCGCCAGACGCGCAATCGGCACGCGGAACGGCGAGCAGCTCACGTAATTCATGCCGATGCGATGGCAGAATTTCACGCTGTCCGGATCGCCGCCGTGCTCGCCGCAAATACCGACTTTGAGCTTCGGGCGAGTCTCTCGGCCGCGCTCAACGCCCCATTCCATGAGCTTGCCCACACCGGCCTGATCGATGATCTCGAACGGATCAGCCGGAATGATTTTTTTATCAACATAGAATGGGAGGAAGCGGCCCGCATCATCGCGCGAGAGGCCGAAAGTTGTTTGCGTGAGATCGTTGGTGCCGAAGCTGAAGAACTCGGCCTCTTGTGCAATTTGATCGGCAACCACCGCGGCGCGCGGCAGCTCAATCATCGTGCCGACAAGATATTCGAGCTTCATCTTTTTCTCGGCGAAGACTTGATCCGCAACATCGCGGACTATTTTCGCCTGCTCTTTTAGCTCATTAAGTGTGCTGACCAGAGGAATCATGATTTCAGGAATGACTTTCTTACCACGTGCTGCCACTTCACATACTGCTTCGAAAATGGCGCGCGCTTGCATCTCGGTAATCTCGGGATAAACAATACCGAGTCGACAGCCGCGATGCCCAAGCATCGGGTTGAACTCGTGCAACGACTCAACTTTGGTTTTCACTTTTTCAGCAGTGATGCCCATTTTCTTGGCGAGGTCAGTTTGCTCGCGATCGGTGTGCGGCAAAAACTCATGCAGGGGCGGATCGAGCGTGCGTATGGTCACCGGCAGGCCGTCCATCACTTCGAAGATGCCGGCGAAATCGGCGCGCTGCATGGGAAGCAGCTTGGCGAGCGCGCGGCGGCGGCCGGCTTCATCATCGACGAGAATCATTTCGCGGACGGCGTCGATGCGGTCGCCGCCGAAGAACATGTGCTCGGTGCGGCAGAGGCCGATGCCTTCGGCGCCGAAGGCAAGCGCATTCGACGATTGATCGGGCTGATCGGCGTTGGTGCGAATGCGCAGCTTGCGAACGCTGTCCGCCCAGCTCATGATCGTTTCATAAATCTGATAGACTTCCGAATCTTCCGGCGGCAAGGTTTTATCAAGCAACACTTGCAAAATTTCCGAAGGCTTGGTGTTGAACTGTCCGGCAATCACTTCTCCGGTGGTGCCGTCGATGGAGAGCCAGTCGCCTTCGCGCAACGTTTGCGTTTTGCCCTCGGAAGATTTGACTGTCATCGTGCGGGCGCGATAATCGATTTCCAATGCGCTGCATCCGGCGACACAGACTTTGCCCATTTGCCGGGCAACGAGAGCAGCATGCGAGGTCATACCGCCGCGCGCCGTGAGAATTCCCTCGGCGGCGTTCATGCCCTTGATGTCTTCGGGAGAAGTTTCAATGCGAACGAGCATGACTTTTTCGCCGCGCTTCACCCAGTCAACGGCATCGGGGGCGTTGAACACGATCTTGCCGCAGGCCGCGCCGGGGCCGGCGTTCAAACCCTTCGCCAGCAAACGACCGCTGTCAATTGCGGCTTTCTTTTCTTTTGCATCAAAAACCGGGCGCAGCAATTGATTGAGCGAAGCCGGATCGAGACGTTTGATCGCCATTTCTTTGGTGATGAGTTTTTCTTTCACCATGTCATAAGCAATCTTGAACGCGGCGAACGCCGTGCGTTTGCCGTTGCGGGTTTGCAGCATCCACAGCTTGCCTTTTTGCACAGTGAATTCGACGTCCTGCATATTCTTGTAATGCTTTTCGAGCTTGGCGCGAATTTGCAGAAGTTGTTTGTATGCTTTCGGGAACGCTTCTTCAAGACGCGAAATGGGTTCGGGCGTGCGCGCGCCGGATACGACATCTTCGCCTTGCGCGTTGATCAAATACTCGCCGTAGAAAACATCTTCGCCGGTGGACGGATCGCGCGTGAACGCCACGCCGGTGCCGCTGTCGCTGCCCATGTTGCCGAACACCATGGCCTGCACGTTCACGGCTGTTCCCCACTCTTCGGGAATTTTATAGAGACGGCGATACTCGATGGCGCGCTCGTTCATCCACGAACCGAACACCGCGCCGATCGCGCCCATCAGTTGCGTCATCGGGTCTTCCGGGAAATCATGGCCGGTGCGCTGTTTGATCGCGCTTTTGAATTCTTCGACAAGCTCTTTCAAATCTGCGGCGGTAAGATCAGTGTCGAATTTTGCGCCGCGCGATTCTTTTTTGTGATGAAGAATTTCCTCAAAGGGATCGATCTCGTCTTTGTGTTCCGGCTTGAGGCCAAGCACAACATCGCCGTACATTTGCACGAAGCGGCGATAGCAGTCATAAGCAAAGCGTTCGTTGCCAGTGGATGCGATCACGCCTTGCACCGTCGTGTCGTTCAAACCGAGATTGAGCACCGTGTCCATCATGCCGGGCATCGACTCGCGCGCGCCGGAGCGGACGGAGACGAGCAGGGGATTTTTCTTGTCGCCAAATTTCGCGCCCATCCCTTTTTCAATGTTGCCCATCGCTTTTTCAACTTCGGCGCGAAGACTCTTGGGATAGTTTCGCTTGTTCGCGTAAAAATAGGTGCACACTTCTGTGCTGATCGTGAATCCTGCGGGAACGGGCAGGCCGAGGCTGGCCATCTCGTGCAGATTGGCGCCCTTGCCGCCGAGCAGGTTTTTCATGTCGGCGCGACCTTCGGCTTTGCCATCACCGAAGCTGTAAACATACTTGACTTTCTTCCTAGTCGTCTCGCGGCCATTGCGGCCGGCCAACCTTCCATTCGTTTTCTGATTCTTGGCAACCGACATCCGGCCAGACTTTCCAGCCTTCGCCATCTTGACACTTGACATTATACTTCCTCCAAAGAAATGATCCTCTTCGAATCCTTTTGATGCAAACGAAGAGAATTCAGTATAGAATATCGCTGATCGACTTATAATCTATGCGTTTCTTGTTTGAATCAAAAAACGACTTGTGAATATTGCGTCGACGCCGCAAGGCTGGCGGCTTGTGCAGCACTACCAAGAGTGAACGTGAACTACTTCACTCTGAATGTGTATCAGCGGTTTGTGATTTTAATGCGACCAATTTTAGGGCGCGACGATTGCAATTGTTAACCCTTGACCTTGCCATTTCCAGCCAGCAGGCCGGTGTATTCGTCCGGCGAAAGCAGCAAATTCACGGCGCGTTGAATTGCCGGGTCATCGTCAAAGCCGGCTTCGACTTCGGCGCGCGTGCCCCAGAGTTTCGAGGAAATCTCTCTTTCCAAACTTCTGCGAATGAAATCGCGGCTCTTGGTGAAGTCGTCTTTCTTTTCGGCCTGCAACGCGGCTTGAAGCGCTTCGAACTGCGTTTTGATGTCGGCGAGATAGCCGTCTTCTTCGGCGGCTTTGCGAAGATTTTCGAGCTGCGCCTCGGTGTCTGACTCATAAGTAAAATGTCGATCAGCAAGAAACTGCTGCAATTCACCGAGCAGCTTTTCATCAACCTGGAAGCCGGGCTTCAGCTCCGGGTGGCGCGCGGCATATTGAATCGCAAAATTGAACAGCATCATCTTGCGCAACAAAGCGATTTCAAACTGCGTGAGCTTCGGCGTTTTCATTTCCAGATCCGGCTTGATGCCGCCGCCGCCAAACACGTCTCTTCCATGCGCTGTTTGAAACTGCTCTGCTGGAACTTCCTGCTTCTTTTCATCAATGGCGCCAGTGGTTGCCGCGTCTTCGTCTTCAGCAAAAATATCCCCCTGCTCCTTGCGCAAGTTCGATTCCTTCTGGATCAGGCGTCCACTTGGTATGTAGTATTTTGCCGTGGTCACTTTCAAAGCGGCATCGCCGGTCAGGCGTACGACGGTTTGCACCAGCCCCTTGCCATACGTCGGCGCGCCGACGATAACGCCACGATCGAGATCTTGAATCGCTCCGGCGACGATTTCCGACGCCGAGGCAGAAAATTCATTGACGAGAACAACCAACGGCAGGGTTCCAGCAGCGGGGTCTTTTTCGGAAACATACTTTTGCACGCTGCCTTCGATGCGTCCGCGGGTGGAAACGATTTGATCGCCCTTCTTTACGAAATTTTCAGACACTTCGACCGCTTGCTCCAACAGACCGCCGGGGTTGTTGCGTAAATCGAGAATGATGCCTTTCGCATTTTGCGTTCTGAGCTGGCGGATCGCCTCGCGAATTTCATGTCCAGCATTCCTCGAGAAACGAGTCAGTTTGATGTAGCCGATGCCGTCGCGCACGATGCCGGAATAAGAGACGTCATGCACGACGATCTCAGCGCGGATGAGGCGAAACTCGATAGGCTCCGCCTCGCCTTCGCGGCGAATCTTGACCACGACCGGCGTGCCGACTTCGCCGCGGAGTTTGCTGGCGGCATCGTTGGTTGACATTCCCTTGGTTACCACGCCATCGACTTCGATGATTTGATCGCCTTCGCGGATGCCGGCGCGCTGGGCCGGGGTGCCCTCATAAGGCGGCTCAACCACCGTCGGCCAGCCGTCGCGCGGACCGATCAACATTCCCAAGCCGCCGTATTTTCCCGTGGTCATGATTTGAAGCTGATCGTTATCTTCCTGTTCGATCAAGACCGTGTAGGGATCAAGCGTCCCGAGCATGCCGTTGATGCCGGCTTTCAAGACTTTGGCGGGATCGACTTGGTCGACATATTTTTGTGAAATCTCCGAGTACACCAAGCCGAAGATTTCGATGTTCTTGCGAATCTCGTGAACGTAATCAGCTCCGACGCTGATGCCCCAATCCAGGCTCCAACCGGCCAGCGTGGCGAGCGCGGCAATCAGAATGATGATCGTCGAAGTTCTTTTCTTGATCGACATGGTACAACCTCCATGAGTGAGATGATTCCTGCTACGGCAAAGACATATTACTTTGAATCGGCAATATTAAGACTAAACTTTGTGCTTAAATGTTTGCGAATCTGTGAAGCAATCTCTTCAATTGTTTGTCGCCCATCGATGGTGATGAAACGATCACTGGACTCACGAGCAATGGCCAGATAACCGTTGCGCACGCGCTCATGAAAAAGCGCGGCCTCGCCTTCGAGGCGATCCACAGACCTGCCGGAGTTTTTTTGGCGCTCGGCAGCAGCGCGAACCGGCACATCGATGAAAAAAGTAACATTCGGCAAAATTCCGGCAGTCGCAAACTCATTGACGCGGCGCACAAAACCCAAATCAAGTTTCCTGCCGTAGCCTTGATAAGCGGTCGTCGAATCGGCAAATCGGTCGGCAATGACGATTTTATTTTCCGCCAAAGCCGGTTGAATGAGTTCATACACGATTTGCGCCCGCGCTGCGGAGTAAAGCAGAATTTCCGTGCGCGCGCTCATCGCCGAATGATCTACGTCGAGCACAACATGGCGAACCGCTTCGGAAATTTTTGTGCCGCCAGGCTCACGCAGTGCAACGACCGGATAGCCCGCCGCATCAAGACTTTTTTGCAGCAGTCCGCATTGCACGGTTTTGCCGCAGAAATCGATGCCTTCAAAGCTGATGAAGAGTCCCAGCATCGTCGAATTTCACTATATCAATTCTCTACTATAGCAGTTGCGTTTGAGCAGGAATGAGCTTATGAATGCCCAGTCTCCGGTTAAGATAGACGCTGAAAGAGTACTCGATAACTCCAGAGACCTCAAACGATTTGTCAACTTCACAACATTACATGTTAAGTTTTGAAAAAACGTATTCACAAATTTATAAATAATATCTTAAAAGTAATATTACAGATCCGATGAAACTCATTAGAGCTGTTGACAAATAGAGAACTCTAAGAATATTGGTATATGTATTTCTAGTAGTTAGCATTTCCGAAAAGCCTGTGTAATAACCACCGACTTTATGTAAAGTCTCTTCCATTTTCTTTCCAACTCTTTCGCACATCTTCATAACCATTGCATTTCTTCGATCGAACAAATAGAATACTACAGAGTTAAACGATGCCAGCAGAAATGGTACCCATAACCATCTTTTCAATCGATCATCATTGGTTTGCCAAATCCATCCAACTGCCAATGAGAAAGCGCCCGTTGTGATAAAAAATCTTAACATAACCTTGTGTCGCCATTCGATGATATCGCGATGAAAATTGGCGTTTTCTTGATATAATAGTCTCAAGTTTTGATCCTTATGAGTCTTTTCAGGCATACGATTCAGTGTATGAATGAAAACTATTTCATACTTCGTGAATTACGTCATTTAGTATTGACTGGTTAGTCGTATCTTGAATCCACAGAACCGATTTACAAACATGGTCCAAGTATTCTACGTGATAAGTTGGATCAAAATTCAAGTCGCTTTTACATTTTTGAAAATAATCTGTATGTACCCAATCGAGCAAGTACAAATTGATTTTTCGAATTTCTATCTCTAAAGAATCTAATTCTGCATCCGTTAAAAAGCTAATTCGTGAGGTCTTATTGTCTTTCAAGCCGCTTAGATAGAATTCTAAAACTGTTTTGAATTTTTGAAAGTCGAAACTTCCACATTTACTATTCTTTTCCAAAATAGAACTTAAAGCGCTTAAAGTGAATGCCAAGTCAAATAACCTAGAATCTTTTGTTGACCAATCAAAATCAAAAACATGTTGAACAGTTTCCTGGGTAGGAGCCCATTTCACATTACCTCCATGTCCATCTTTCCAAATAAGCATTTCAGGAATGCCTTTTTGCCTTTCTGAGGCTTGTGCTACGAACCCAAACTCTTCGGCAAAAATAGTTTCATTTGACAACCAGATGTCACGAAAGGAATTATGTTTTGGAGCTTCGGGGCCAATTGCTAAAAGTGAAAATGCTTGATGCGGGATAGAGAGCTTATCTATCATCATAGGTATTTGATCATTCACCCGCGGTTTTCTAAGAACGAATGCGTCTGGAAAAAGAGATAACACAACATGAAGCTGTGTAAAGACAGTTGCAAATGATTGACATTCAATAAGAGTTAAATTATTTTCAGTTAATGTATAACGATCATCACCTGGTAAATATTCAAAAACAGCATAAAAACCGTGGATAGCATCTTTGGCTTTTTCTGTCACAAATGTCATCCCATCATCAGTAGGAATGACACTGCCACTGTATTTAAAAGAATCACTTTCTTGTAGGTAATGCATTATCCGATGCTCAAATTCAATATCAGATACCGTTTTTGCTGAATTATATTTTCTGAAGATGATTGGGAAGTCATCAGTAACTCCTTCGATCTTATAAGTTCGATTTATTTTGCCCCTTGTGAGCAGCACAATATCGGTAACTTGTGATATTCTCACAATTCGTTTATAGAATTTGCTCAAAACTTGTATAACTTCTTCCATAATGAATATACAAGAGTTTTGCTCATTCAGATTGAATTAACTTATGCTATTCGCTGCACTTTGACACAAGCAAAAACCCGCAGTGATAGGTTGTTCAAATCGCTATTCCACTAGATAAACGTGTACGTGTCAAAGAGCAGTTTCATGGCGCTCCCAACCAGAAATCATCTGGTAGTGGCGCATCAAAGTCATCACTCGTCGTAATCGCACCGTTATGGAGTCCTGCGATGCGCGGCTTGGCTACGGGCACGAGTCGAACGCGCGGCGTAGCGCCTTCCGTCAAGATAACTTCTGTACCGGCCAGAACCAGCGAGACTAATTCCGGTAAGCGCGTTTGTGCCTCTTGGATATCGACAGTTTCGGTGTGCATTGCTTTTCTCCAAATTGAACCGATAGCGCAGCATGACTTCAAATTGCTGCCAGATTAAATGTGCAAAAACTTCCACTTCCCCCCACGGAACCTCCAATAATTCAATCCCAGACGCAGGCTCTCGTCGCAGAGCTGAACAGTCCACAAACCCACAAGTGAAAAATTGAAAACAAACACAACAATCCAGTTCAGGCCGATCTCGAGCACGATGACGCTCAAAACGCTCAACCACATCAGCCAGGTCATATCACCCGCGCCGCGCAAATTGCCCATCAGCACACCGTTGACTGCCTTGGGAATTTGTACCAGCGCGAAGATGCGCAACACGAATGAGCCAAGCTCGATGACTTTTGCATCGTTGGTAAAAATCGACATGATGCTGCCGGAAAAAATGAAGAGAATCGTCACGACACTCATCACAAAAACGAAAGCCACCCGCCCGGTTATTTTCGCCGTCATCTCCGCCAGCTTGCGCCGGTCGGCGCCGAGATTTTTTCCCATCAACGTCATTGCGCCCATGCCGAAGCCCATGTAGAACATCGATAGCACGGCTTGGATGCGCATGAACGCTTGATGCGCCGCCAGCACCGTCACACCGATTAGTGCGGCGTAACTGCTGATGATCACCTGCCCGAAAGCCCAGACCAGTTGCTCGATGGTGGTCGGCAAGCCGGCGCGAAACAGGCGCTTGAAAGTCGCCGCGTTGGGCGTCGTCAACTCTCGAAGAGAAAGAAAGAGAACGGACTTGCGGCTGCGCAACAACCACGCCGTGGCCAGGAAGCCGAGGGAGTGCGAGATGCCGACCGCCAGCGCCGCGCCGCGCACTTCCAGGCGCGGTAGACCGAGCAAGCCAAAAATCAATACCGGCGACAGCAGCAGGTTCAGCATATTGATGCCGACGTTGATCATCATTGAATATTTTGTATCGCCGGCGCCGCGCACGATGCCGATCGCGATAAAATTCGTAATGATGAATGGGGCAAACATCGCAACGGTTTTCAGATAGGTGACACCGGCCTGCTCGGCGCCGGTGTTCTGTTCTTCCTGTATTAACTTAAAAATCTGCGTCGCGCCGAAATACCAAAATAGCGCCAGGCCGAAGGCCATGGCGATGCCGATCATCAACGCCTGCGCCAGAATGTGATTGGCCTCCCAGCGATTATCGGCGCCGAGGTAACGCGTAATAATCAAAGAACTGCCAACGACGAACGTCAGTAACACGGTCATGAACAGAATGATGATCTGGATCGCCATGCCGACGCCGGCGAAGGCTGCCGCGCCCAATTGCCCGATGAAGATCGCCTCGATCGTCCACATGATCGTTTGCGAGGACAGGTCGACGACTGCCGGCAGCGAGGTTTTCAAAATACTTTTGAGAGGAGAATCTGCCAATGTTCATACCCAGGTTGGAGAGCGCGGCGCGAGGGCGCCGTCAGGATTAGTCGTAGTATTCCAAGCCCAGGTGCGTGATCAGATCTTCTCCTTGCAGGTAGCGGAGCGTATTCTTCAGTTTCATGAGCTGGATGAACAGATCATGCTCCGGATACAATCCCGGCGCCACCATCGGGCTCTTAAAATAGAAGGACAACCATTCCTGAATGCCGTGCATGCCGCTGCGCTGCGCGAGATCCATGAACAGGACGAGATCGAGAACGATCGGCGCGGCGAGAATGCTGTCGCGGCAGAGAAAATCGATCTTGATTTGCATCGGATAGCCGAGCCAGCCGAAAATGTCGATGTTGTCCCAGCCCTCTTTGTTGTCGCCGCGCGGCGGATAATAATTGAT
>Ga0247727_10015571_pt1 | contig 12445 bp, 9 predicted proteins | sample WisWelCaveWW1625_FD_202498 | JGI IMG/M metagenome (GOLD analysis project Ga0247727, IMG submission 202498) | Biofilm microbial communities from Wishing Well Cave, Virginia, United States - WW16-25 | ecosystem: Environmental > Aquatic > Deep subsurface > Groundwater > Cave microbial mat | place... | reverse complement strand
CGACGGTGCGTCGCCCTCCATGAACTAAGAACCGACATGGCGTGCAGACCGGGCGGCCCGCGCGGCCAGTGGCAGAGCCTGCCGGAAAGAGCATCTTCGCCTCAATGCAGAAGTCCCCGATGGGCAGCCACTGTGCGGTGGTTCACTTCAGCCACCGCCGACTCCTCTTCGGTTGCCGGCATGGGTGCGCTTGCGAAATGGATGAAGTATCTGGTGAAAATAGCCAGGCGGTGTGTATTCCCGGATCCCGAACTCTTCCGGATATCTGTCCTTGGGGCCGTAGAAAGTTCCGAAGATCACGTCGAGGATCGGCATGAGATTGGCGAAGTTACAGGCGCTGTTCCGGGAGAGCTCGTGATGCCAGTGATGAAATTCCGGGGCACCAAGGAAATAACGCAGGGGGCCGAGTTTTACCCGAACGTTGGAATGGATAAAAATCGCCCAAAGTCCGCGGAAGGCGATGAAGCCGGCGATGGTTTCCAGGGGAAACCCGAGAATGAAGGCAGGTAGATTGACAGCCATCTGCGTATAGATGCCATCAACGGGGTGCTCGCGATGGGCTGCAAGCCAGTCGAGGTGACGGGCAGTATGGTGGATCGAGTGAAACCTCCAGAGAAACTCAACCCTGTGTGAGAGGCGATGCGCCCAGTAGACCGAGAGATCGCATAGGATTATCACTTCAACAGCCTGCAACCACCAGGTTTGAGAGGCCACGATCGCCCGGAATTCTGCAGGCACCGTCCAACGGCACAGCAGGGCGATGGCGCTCAGCGCCAGGACCGCAAGGCTGCTCCAGACCAGGTACTGGCCGAGGAAATAGGCGCAGTCGCTCCGCCAATCTGGACGGAAGACCCGCTGCCCGGGGCGTGCTGGAAAGAGCCGCTCCAGCGGCACGAAGGCGGAGAAGAGCAGCAGGAATGCGCCTGCTGTCGCAAAGATCAAATCAGCGGACAGGGTTTGCATCGGATCGCCGTGGCGTCTGGATGGGGTTGACTCCTTGGGATGAGTTTGTTCCTGACCGCCCCCGCACTGCCTGCATCTTTTCGTGGTGTTTCAGCACTCCCTGTCTTGTTTTCTCCGGCAGAACTGTATCCTTCTGGAGCCAGTAGATGATCTCGTCGCTGAACATCCCGGATTTGCTGCTGGAGATGTAGTCGTCCAGCACTGCCGCACGATTGGTCTCCGAAAGTCTTCCAAGCCAGGAATCTCCGCTGGTGTAGGTGGGCAGGGCTTCCTCAGAATCGGTCGCATTCCCTTGCGTATCGCGAGGCAGTTGCAAGATGGAAAACTTCGTGGAAGGGAAAAACTGTTCGGTCTCATGGTTGCGAGCGGCCGTCGATCCCGTCTCCAATTTGGGTGGGTGGTACGGCATGGCGTCAGGTGACTTTTGCCGGCTCATCGTCGCACTCGCCACGATCCATGTGGCGACGGTGACAGCGAAGAGGAGGGCCAGGATCCTGGCTGCGACCCTGAGTGAAGAGATCGTGTTCATGGCTGGAGTGGGGTTGTCGCGCAAAGACGATCGCACGGCTCCACAGCCGAGTTGTCAGCTCAGGGTAAAAGTTTTGTAAAAATTGTGTGATGAACAAGACCCGATTCCACTCGGGAGAGCACCACGCAAGGGCGTGAAGATTCCAGAGCGATACTCATGCCAGGCCTTCGCCACGCCGAAGTGACTACGGCCACGCAGGCAGGACGCCGATGAAGTTGACCCTCGGTGACATCCGCTTCCGAGAGAAGGGTCCATGCAGCTTTCAGACCGGTGTTACCGACTGCCAACCTGGTGAGCTGCGAGCCGAGGTGAGCGGGCATTTCTCCTTCAGAACATCCAGCTTTTCCATGGCTTTGAGGAGCACTGGAGCGCCGTTGCCTTCGACAGGAGGCTTCTGCGGGTTCAATTCTGGAAGCGTCAGTTTCTCGCCCCTGGCCCGCAGCTCCTTTTTGCAGGCTTCCAGTCGAAACTCTCCACGCGACCATCGGAACACCTGCCAGACTGCGAAGCAGACGACGAGGGCAATCCCCAAGATGATGAGGACCCGGCAGGTCGTGCGCTTTTTCAACATAACTTCTACGATCCTTGGAATATGCAAGCGGGGATCAGCACACTGACCTATTCCGAGCGCAGGCCTGGAGCCGGAAGACAGTAATCAACCACGCGGAGATGGCCGCGTGTACCACATGGCGCACGAACTTCGCCTGGTCGCGGCACGAGGCAGACAGAGAAGCATGAATTGCTTGAAAATCTGCCAGCCGCTGTACCAGCGAAGTTTTCTTGCGGAGGTGACGACGGGCGCCGTGGTGACGACATGAAATTCCAGGTTGCTGCCGCGGCACCACTCCTGGAGCTTGATGGCGAAACCAATCTCCTCGCCGACGTAGATGCTTTCGTCGAAACCTCCCGTCTCCGCCCAGGCGCGCCGATGACAATAGAGATAAGCGCCTGCCGCGAGTTGGAAACGAACCGAGATGCGGTTCCAGGTTTTCAACCACTGTCGCATGATCCAGGCGATCTCGCTGGTGTCGAGGGCCATCACCGCGCCGCCTGCGCCGGCCTTTCCCGATTCGAGGGCCGAGAGCGTTTCGGAGAGGACACCGGGGTTCAGAACGGTATCAGCATCGAGAAAGATCAACCATTTCCCCTTCGCCTCGCGCGCCGCGGCATTCCGCGCCCGCGAGATCTGGTTGTGCGGCTCGAAGACGACCTGTGCTCCGTGGCTGCGGGCAATGTCGGAGGTGGCATCCGCGCAGTGATTGTCGCACACGATGATTTCGTAGGACGGCTCGCCGACGGCGGAAAAACTGCGATGGATGCAGTCAATCGTCGCGCCAATGAGCTCCGCCTCGTTGTAGGCGGGGATCAGGACGCTGAACTTGGGTTCGGGCATCGCGGGGATCGGTGACGGGAATCCCGTTTAATCCTCCTCAAAGGATGATCCGCAGGAACATGGGATTCTCCACCTTGCTGACAGCGGGGACATAAAAGACTTCCTCGATCTTCCCGCTCTGGACATTTTTCGCCCCGTAGAACGGTCCATCTGATAGCGTACCATCCTTCTTGTAGTCGTCCTTTTCATAGAAGGCGCGCGGGGCGTGGATGACCGTGCTTTTGCCGGCGTTATTGGGTCCGACGAGAAGGTTATAGTCGAACAAGGAGACCTCACCGTCATGGATGCCGCGAAAATTATGAATTGATACGCGCGCGAGCTTCATTGCTTCTTCTTTCCCTTGGTAGACACCTTGTCCGCGAATACCGCATAATCGTTCGCCACCGTGAACTCAACGCCGGATTCAAGGGCCTTGAAGTGCTCCCGACCGCAGTCGATCTTGGCCTGCTCGGTCGGCCGCAGAGCGTCGGCGAACAGCATGACGCCCTTGGTCTCCACGACAAAGTAGAGGCGTTCCTCGCCTTCCTGCTCGATGAGCACCGCCCAGTCCGGGTTGTACCCGCCGAGGGGAGTCGGCACGGTGAACCAGCCGGGGAGCTTGGTGTAGACCCTGATTGCCGTGTTCTTCTCCAGTTTGTCGGCGAAGGCGGCCTCCGTGTCCGAATCGTAGACCACCTGCTCGTATACCGACTTCTTGGCGTCGAGCAGGTTTTTCAGGTAGCCCGTCAGTTCTTCTTTCTCGAACAGCTCCTGCGCGTAGTAGTGCTCGTCGCCCAGGCGCTGGTACTTGATGCCGTCCACGATGGCCAGTCGCTTGCAGCGGTTGATCGCCTCGGCCGCCAGCTCTATGAACTGCTGGGGGTTGAGCTTGAAGTCGTCCAGACGCCCGCTACCCGTCAACACGCGATGGATTGTCCGGCGGGTAAGCTGGGTACGATCCTGAAGGTCGGTCAGCAAATCCGGCAGCTCGATGTCGGCTTCTTCGAGCGCCACCGTTGCCGCTCCCTCCCGCTCGGTGGCTTCCACGCCCGCCTGGCCGATGGCGATATCCGCCCTGCGCCACTGGAGGCGTGTCTTCGGAATCTGCGGCGCGTCGCGGAGCGCCTTGGCGCAGCTTTCCACGAGTTTCTCGTTGTCGAAATGCACGCGGTAGGTGGTCTTGTGCTTGATGCGGTCCCACAGAGCCTTGAACTCCGCACTTTGGAGCACAGCCTGGTGGGGGCGCACTTGGCGGCGCTCGTCGGCGTTCTTGATCTCCAGCCGACCAGCCGTCTTCATCAGAACATGGGTGATCGGATCGAGATGCGCCGCGAACGGCTCCGGCAGGATCAGAGTCCCCTCCTTCAACGCCTTCTTGAGCGAATCCTGCACTCGGCCCCTGGCGTCGATGTAGCCCTGGGTCTTGAGGTGCTCCCATAGCGCCTTGGATTGCTCGAAGCCGAGCGGAGCCGTCTTGCCTTTGGCATCGGTCGTCACGATTCCCGCGAACTGGTGCTCCTCAACGATCCCGAACCGGATGCCGGTGTCCTTCTCGATTTCCCTTTGCAGGTTCTGGGCGAAGTCTTCGTAACTCTCCGTGGCGACCACCGTCAGGGTGTTGGCCTCGAAGCCGCGCAGGCGCTGGCCCTCCTGGTTTACGCAAAGGCGAAGGCCACGCCCGATGGTCTGGCGTCGTTCGCGCTCGGTCCGCATGTCGCGGAGGGCGCAAATCTGGAAAACGTTTGGGTTGTCCCAGCCCTCGCGCAGGGCCGAGTGCGAGAAGATGAACTTGAGTGGCGTCTCGAAGGAAAGCAGCTTTTCCTTCTCCTTCATAATCAGGTTGTAGGCGCGCTCTGCGTTGTCGCGGCTAGCCTGGTTGGTTTCGGTTGTGTCGGTCCAGCCGCCTTTCTTGTCGATGGAGAAGTATCCGTTGTGGACCTCCTCGGCGGCGCGCGTCAGGTCCACTTCCTTGAAGAGCGTGTTGTACTCGGGAAGCCTCGCGGCGCACCGGTACGCCGCCTCGAAAATCTTGGCGTACTCGCCCTTGACCGTGTTGCCGTCGGCGTCGTACTGCCGGTACTTCGCGACCTCGTCGATGAAGAAGAGTGACAGAATCTTGATTCCCTGTGGGCGCAGGCGCTTCTCCTTGTCGAGGTGCTCACGGATGGTCCGCCGGATCATCTCGCGCTGGATCGCCATCGCGTCCACGTCGCCCCACGCTTCGCCCGGTTTGAGGAACCGCTCACCGCCGGGCACGCGCAGCTCCATGTATTCGTTGTCCTTTGCCACTCGAACCTCGCCGACACGGCAGTCGGCGTAGATCGCGCGCCGGGTCGTCTGCTCCAGGTTGTCTCCGTCCTGGACCGTGACCTCTTGCCGCGCAACCCCGCTGGCCGTCTGCACGTCCAGCTCGACCCGTGCCGAAATGGTTCCGCGCCTGTTCTGGACCGATACCAGTTTCACGTAGGGCTTGTTGTGGGCGTTCTCGACCGTCGCCGAGGCCACCTCGATCTGCTTGACCAGCCGCTTGTCGTAGGCGTCCACGGCGTCGAGCCGGTAGACCATGTGGTACTTGTCCACGTGCGTCGCCGAGTAGCGCAGGGTGCAAAGCGGGTTCATGGCGTCGAGGGCCGTCTTGCCTGCGCCGGAAAGGCCCCCGTCTACACTCTGGGGCTCGTCCACGATAACGATGGGCCGCGTCGCCTTGATGAGGTCGATGGGCTTCTCGCCGCCGGTCTTCTCGCTGTCCTTGTAGAGGTTGTTCACGTCCTTCTTGTTGATAGCCCCGACCGTCACGACCATGATCTGGATGTGCGGGCTCGTCGCGAAGTTGCGCACCTGGCCGAGCTTCGAGGAGTCGTAGAGAAAGTAGTCGAAGGGCACACCCGCGTAGATCCCCTTGAAGTGGTCCTCGGTGATCTGGAGCGACTTATAGACCCCCTCCTTGATGGCGATGGAAGGGACCACGATGACGAACTTGGTGAAGCCGTAACGCTTGTTCAGCTCGAAAATCGTGCGCAGATAGACATAGGTCTTTCCCGTGCCCGTCTCCATCTCAACCGTGAAATCGCCGGACGCGAGCGAGGCCGAAGGCGGCAGGCCGTTCCGTAGCTGGATGTCATCCAGGTTCTTGAGGAGCTCATCATCAAGAAGCATCCGGCGGTTGCCAACGCCGAGGTCGTTTTCCGCAAAGCGCAACCGGGTCTGCGGGTCGTCTCGATCGCGCGTGACCGTGAACTCCGTTCGGCATATCTCCTGGCCCCGAAAGAGGTCGCACACGGCCTCGATGGCCTGAAGCTGGTAGTCGAGGTTGGGCTCGAAATGGAGTTTCATCTCCTTTTCTTTTTCGACCGGACGCCGATGCTGTCATTCTTCAGCAGCAGCCGCTGCTCGCGGTCCAATTCGTCGCGCAATTCCTTCTCGGAGGGCAGCACCAATTTGTATTTGCCGGCAAAAAGCCGCTCATTCCCGTGGAGAACCGAGAAACGGACCACGGAAGCGTCTTTCCGGGCGCAGAGGATGATCCCCACCGTGGGATTATCGCCCTCCCCCCGCCGTTGCTCGTCATACATCCGGACATACATGTCCATCTGGCCGATGTCCTGATGGGTCAGGTCCCCGCTTTTGAGGTCGAAGAGCACAAAACATTTGAGCAGGTGGTTGTAGAAGACCAGGTCCAGGTAGAAATCCTTCGACTCCGTGCTGATCCGCTGCTGCCGGGCCACAAAAGCGAACCCCCGCCCCAGCTCCAGGAGGAACGATTGCAGGTTTTCGACCAGCGCCTGTTCCAGCTTGGATTCAAGCAGTTTCCCCGCGCTCGGCAGCCCGAGGAATTCGAGCAGCACCGGGTCGCGAACAAACTCCCGCGGCGTGTCTTTCAGTCGGGCAAGTTTTGTTTGCGCCTCCTTCCTCACGGGGACGCGGTTCTTGCTCCCGAGCAAGCGCTCGCAGTAAAGGGTGTTGATCTGCCGCTCCAAGGCGCGGGAACTCCAGTTCTGCGCGGCGGCCTCGGTCAGATACCACTCGCGCGCTTTTGGCTCCTCCACCCGCAACAACGAGCGATAATGCGTCCAGCTCAATTCGTGACGCAGTGCGTCACAATTTGGAAAGGCCTGATAGAAAAGGCGCATGTAACGCAGGTTGGACGCATCGAATCCCTTTCCAAATTCCCCCGTCAGCCGTTCGGCCAGCCGCGCGAGCAATTGGGACCCATAGCAGGCGCGCGCCGCGCCGCCCTGCTCGAACTCGACGATATGCCGCCCCACTTCCCAGCAGGTGCGCACCTGCACGACGTCCACCGCGCGCAAGGCCTGGCGGCGCGCATCCTGAATCAACGAACGCAACCGGCCCAAAAGCTTTTCCAGCGATGGCGGAACGACTTCGGATGTCGAACGATTGCCGAAAGATTTCTTCTTCATAGACTGCGCACATTCGCCATCCCGTTTTGCTGAAGAATGGCCGCGAGATTGGTCTTGGCCACGTCGTCGGCAAAGGCGCTGTCGCGGAAGACGCAGGTCGTGTCGCCCGCCGGAGCGAGCGCCTTGTGCCATTCCACGATGCCGAGGCCGAGTTTCTCCGCCTCAGCGGCGGTGATCTTCTCTACAAGGCACGCGATCAGGACCCCGCCGCCGATGGCATGCACGTCCTTGCCCGCGATGGCGCGCTTCTCGATGGGCACGCAGAGGTCGAGGCCGAGCTTGAGGAGCAGCTCGCAGAGGATGTCCGCCTCGCTGCGGTTGGACTTCAGGTGCTCGACGGACTCCGCCAGGGTTTCGGGGAGGTTTTCCCGCTTCGGTTCCCATTCCCGGATGTTGGTAGAGTCGAGCTTAAAGACGCGGAAGCCCAGGTCCCCCGCGAACATGGGATTCTCTTCCTTAATCTTCTTGGCGGCACGGCGCAGGCGTTCCTTGGTCAGCTCGGCGATGTTGCGGGGCTTCTTCAACTTGTCGCAGTACTCGGCGGAAACCTTCTGATCCTCGTTCTCGGGGTCGAGTGGCTCTGGTAGCTGCGCCATGACAAATCGGCGATTGCCGCCATCCTCGGCATTGAGCTGCATGACAGCGTGCGCTGTTGTGGCGCTACCAGAGAAGAAGTCAAGGATGATTGAGTCCCGAGTGGCATTCGACCATTTAATCAATTGCTTGGTTAGACGAACCGGCTTCTTGCCATTGGCGAATGCAATATCACCCTCTTTAGCAACATTGCCCATGTCTTGAAAGAAGCCTTTCCATAAATCTCCTCTAATGACGGTCCTCCCAAATCTTGGCTTGTAGTCATCTGACATGCGGTAATTAAGAGACAGCGGCATCAAAGCCTGTAGAGTTCCGTTAGACAATGTTGTGATGAAGTATGTTCTGTGGTCGGCCTCGAAGGACTCCCATCGGCCTACTTGAGTGGACTTTCCCGCAGCAGAAACCGGGGGCCTATCTACACGCACGATTTTCTTGAGGTTGGCTTCCACAAAGGATTTTGCAGGCTCAGAAACGAGAAGGAGGCTATTTATATTGTTGATGCTGAATCTATCGCGCTCCATGAATCCAAACTGATGTATCTCGGATCGCACCCTGGTATCAGCCAGCAACTTCTCAGTTAGCGTTCCCAAGGTCCCGTCATCGTTTAGCCAAATCGAGTAGTGTGTGTCATAAGTTTCAATCCCGTCGAGCAGAGGTGTGTGAGGTGCCTTATCAAACTCCGCTGACCTACCAAAAATATGAACAAATTCAACATTCTTCACGATCGTGCCCTGCTGTGCATTAACGGTCTTTGGTCCAGAAGTGGTAGACATTTCAACAGCAATGGTATCGATGAAGTTTTCTGCTCCGAAAATCTCGTCAAGCATGCCTTTCAGGTTGGCTGATTCGCTGTCGTCAATTGACACAAATAACACTCCATCCTCCCGAAGGAGATTCCGAGCCAGTTTGAGGCGGGGATACATCATGTTGAGCCAGTCGGTATGGAATCGTCCACTGGCCTCGGTGTTGCTGCTCATCTTCTGGCCGCCCTCGACCTGCCCGGTCAGCTCCAGATAGTTCTTGATGTTGTCCTGGAAGTTGTCCGGATAGACGAAGTCTTTGCCGGTGTTGTAGGGCGGGTCGATGTAGATGAGCTTCACCTTGCCCGCGTAGCTCTTCTGGAGGAGCTTCAGCACTTCGAGGTTGTCTCCCTCGATCATCAGGTTCTGCGTGGCTTCCCAGTTCACGCTCTCCTGTGGGCAGGGGCGCAGGGTTCCCGTGGATGGAGTGAGGGCCAGTTGCCGCGCGCGCCGCTTGCCGTGCCAGTTGAGGCCGTACTTCTCCTCGGCGTCGGTGACCGTGCCGTCGCCAACCAATGCCTTGAGCGCGTCTATATTGATCGCCGTTCCCTTCGGTCCCTCGGTGACGATCTCGGGAAAAAGCGCCTTGAGCTTGGCGATATTCTCCGCCACCACGTCGGCGGTGCGGGTTTCGGAGGCGCCCGGTTCAATCTTTTTCATCATGTTCTCCATCTTTTTCGTGTCCTTCGTGCCTTCGTGAGACAGCAACCCCGGTCCCAGTTCCTTGTGGACATGAAAGGCCGCGTCCACGACAACGGCGGAGAGGCTCTCCGCATCCATTTCTTGTTTCGTGGCCTTCGTGTCTTCGTGTGACTTCATAGTCTTTCCCTCGCGGCGTTGCGAGCGGCTTCGGCGAGTTTGAGTTCAAGGTTCAGCTCCACCCGCCGGGCCATCTGTTTCTCTTTGGCGGCGGCCGCCCGCAGGCGCGCGATCTCGGCATCCAGCCGGGCGCATTCACGAAGCGCCTCCTGCCGCGCGGCTGCATGATCGCCATCGGCTGCAAGGCCGAAGACGCCCGTCACGCGGGCCGCCTTGAGCGCGAGCAGGGTATCAACCCAGCCCTGATAGAGGGCGAAAAGCGCGCCGCGCGGTTGCCGTCCCAATGCCATCGCCGCTGAAAAGGCGGGCCAGAACTCGGCATCGCGCTCGGGATTCAGCTCCGCGACCACAAGTTCGCCTTCGATCACGGTCTTGCCCGCCTCATTCTGCGCCCAGCGCTTGTGCGCGGCCGAGATGGAAAACCCATCACACGCAATAGCACGAAGTTTTGGAGAATCCATTTTGCCTGCTTTCGTGTTCTTCGTGGCTTCGTGTGAGATTTCTGTTATCAACAATACAGGATAAGGAATGGCACGGTAAACCAATTCGATAAGCCGCGCCGCCTTGGCTCGGGCTCGCAGGGTCAATCGAAGCACAGCGATTTCCAGGTACTCGCGTATGGCGTCCCGATATTCGGCCACACCGATGGTCGTGGGTTTGAGCGCCGCGACCCAGAACAACTCCTCGATGCCGTCATTGATCTGCCGCTTGTCGGCGGCCGTGGGCGCGCCGTTTTCAAGGAGCAGTTTCTTGGGCACGCGCTGGTCCACGCGGCAGCTTGCGGGCAAGTCAAGGGCGGCCAACATCGCGTCGGCGTTCATTCGCCACCCTCCGGCAAGATCGCAAGCCAGGCTACGACCTCGAAATCGTTGATACCCGCGAATTCCCCTTTGAGGGCATGCGTCCCGCCCGGTGAAAAGAGGCTGGCGACGGCCCGCTCCTCGTTCTTGCCGACCACCGAGGCCACAGCGGCCGCCAGCAGGCGTTGCGCCGCTTGCATGTCCTCGCCCTGTTTGGTGGCCTTGTCAAAACGGGCGCAGGCTCCGGCGTCGGGCATGTCGCGGCCGACGCAAAGACGCTTCAAACGGTCGAAAATCTGCTTCGCCTGGGTGTATGGCAAAAGCACCGTGCCGTCCCCGCCCACGTGCGCGAGGTAATGCGGCGCAAGCGGGTAGCCGTCCTCGGATGTGCGCTTGGCGGCTTCTCCCTCCGCCCGCAAGCAGAAGACGATGCCGGGCGGTATTTCGGCCTCGGTCGTCGTCGTGACCGCGCAGGTTCCGAGCGGGAGGTTTTCCAGTACCCCTGGATGGGCCTTGAGGTAATGCGCGAGGTCGATGCGGAAGTCGGTGAGCGTCAGGTCGGCGATGGAAACGCCTGTCGAGAGGTCCTCGAGGTCGATCACCGCGTCCTGTAGTTTCAATAGCTGCTTGCGGCGGTACTCCAGGTCGTTCATCTGGTTGCCCGATTGCTGCTCGATCAGGTTTTCCTCGCCCGTTGCGGAGATGTCCAAGAGCACCATGCGGCCGCTCACGCGCTGCTCCAGGTTGATGTACTCCTCCAGCTCCATATTGGGCCAGAAGTTGACGAGCTGGATGCGGTCGTTGGGCGAGCCGATGCGGTCGATGCGCCCGAAGCGCTGGATGATGCGCACCGGGTTCCAGTGGATGTCGTAGTTGACGAGCCAGTCGCAGTCCTGGAGGTTCTGCCCCTCGGAAATGCAGTCAGTCGCAATGAGCATGTCCAGCTCGCCTTCGTTTGCGAATTCCTCAGGCCGTTCCTTGGATCGCGGGGCGAACGCGGAAAGGATCGAGGCGAGGTCCTTGCGAAGCCCGGATCGCGTGGTCTGGTTGCTCCCTGTGCCGGTGACGAGCGCCGAGTCAATGTCGAGTGTCTTCTTGGCCCACGGGGAAAGCTGTTCGTAGAGGTAGCGCGCCGTATCGGCGAAGGCGGTGAAGACGATCATCTTGCGGTTGCCGGGATTGATGGGGTTCCGGGCCTTCTGCTCGATCATGTCGCGCAGCGCCGCAAGCTTGGCGTCACGGGCGGCGTTGATCTCGACGGCTGCGGCGTGGAGGTTGGCCAGCCGGTTGCGGTCTTCGATCAAGTCCTGCTTCCACCGGATCAGGTCCACGTCCTTGAGCAGGACCTTCACCTTGCGGCCGACGAGCATGCTCTCGAAGGCGGGGTCGTCGATGTCCACGTCCGCAATGTCGATCTCCTCCAGCTCATCGGCTTGGCCTTCGATTTTCGCCAGCGTTGCTTCCACGTCGCGGAGCTGGCGTCCCACCGTGAGGGCGAAGGAGGGCGCCGCGCTTTCCATGCGCTTGAGCACGTTGACGCGCAAGAGGTGGATCAGGCTCTCTTCGCGGTCCGCCTGCCGGAAGAAGCCTTCGCCGCCTCGAATCTCGGTGCTGTACTTCTTGTCGTAGGCTTCCTGCTTGTGCGGCAGCACGTAGCGCAGGGGCGCATAAGCCGCAAGATTCAGGCGGCGGATTTCCTGGTTAATATCCCGGATCGAGGGGAACTGGCCCGCCCGGTCCACGTCGGATTTGATGTTGATCGGCTTCAAGCGGTCGGGGAAGCGGCCGGTTTCGGCGGTGCCGTAGTATTTCTCGATGTGCTTGCGCGACCGCGCGAGGGTGAGCAAGTCCAAGAGCGTGAAGTAGTCGAAGCCGAGCATCTCGATGAGGCGCGAGGGCGTGCGCTCGCCTTCGTTGAGGTCAAGCCAGCGGTTGAACTGCTTTTGCGCCAGGCGCGTGGTGTTGTCGATGCTGCCGATTCCGTGGTCGAGCAGGGCCGCGTCGTCTCCCTCGGTCGCAAAGGCGATCTGGTTGCGCAGGTCGGCCATGCGGTTGTTGACCGGCGTGGCCGAGAGCATGAGCACGCGGGTCTTGACGCCCTCCTTGATGATCTTGCGCATCAGGCGGTCGTACCGGCTCTCGCCCACCTT
>Ga0247727_10015570_pt1 | contig 12445 bp, 10 predicted proteins | sample WisWelCaveWW1625_FD_202498 | JGI IMG/M metagenome (GOLD analysis project Ga0247727, IMG submission 202498) | Biofilm microbial communities from Wishing Well Cave, Virginia, United States - WW16-25 | ecosystem: Environmental > Aquatic > Deep subsurface > Groundwater > Cave microbial mat | place... | reverse complement strand
ACAATAAAACTGCACATATGTCCTCATCGCAGCAGGAAATCACTCCTGTCCCATCAGGATTGATGTCTACCCGGCCACGGAATGGCGTCGCTCTCTCGTACATCTGAATCTTCTACAATGCGCTCAGATGCTAAAGGAGGAGTGAAAGATGTTTAAACAATTTTTTTCTACTCGAATTACGCTTGTAATACTGTTGAGCGCATTGTGTGCTCTGTTTGTTTTCTTGCCAAGCCAAGCGCAGTCTGAAGACAGCTCGACTGTAAACGATAAGATTGAGAAACTTTCCAAGAATATCGACGATCTTGAATCTGTCGTAAAAGCACTCTCTTCAGAAATCCAAAAAATGGGATTTTCTGCACGCGGCGATGACACGTGGTATCCACGCATACTCGCAACAGAAGCCCTTTCCAAAGACCTTTTTACGGATCTAAAACATACCAACATACGCCTGTCGCAACTAGAGTCTGCTCAAAAGAAACTCTCAAAATTGCCCGTTGACTTGAAAAGCTCCGTAGCTTCTCTGGCCAATAGAACCAAAACCAATGAGCAAACTCTCTCGCAATTGCAAGACTCGCTTTCCAAAATCACACAATCGCAAAACCAATCTATGTTCTTACAAAACAGTGTCAGCTTATTAGAGCAACGCCTTGCTTTGCTGGAGAGCACGAATGCCAACGCACAATTCAAAGCCCAAGCCGATCAATTTTACAAAGCGCTACAAGAGCAGACAGACAAGCGCTATAACAGCTTTCAGTCTGGTATAAAAGCATCTTTCAAAACATTGCAAGACCAAAACGAGAAGAGTTACAAAAACCTACAAACTCAATTCAAGAGCTACCAAGAAGATTTTGCTTTACGACTCAACACAGTCGATACGCAAATCAAGCAACTACAAGATTCTGTCGCTGCTCTGGCTTTGCGCCAAGAGAAGGGCGAAAGCACTGTACTTGAAACCAGAACTTTTATTTCTGAATTCAACACTCGCACCGAACAGGTCGAGAGCCGTGTGAGCAAGCTCCAAGATGTTGTCACTCAGATTTATGGCTTGCAGCCCATTGTTGCTAGCCTTCAAGATCAGATCTATCGACTCGATGCAAAAGTAGAACAACAACTCAGCGGCGGACAATCTCTCAATGTGCTCCAATCCCAATATAACACCGTGCAAACGCAAGTCGCTGATTTGCGTGAGCGGATTGCAGCTCTGCAAAACAAAATTGAGACGCTGAGTTCTGCTACCAGCCAAGGAACAGTGCCCGAGAAGCGCCTCGAACGGTTGCAAGAAGCCATTGGGCAAGTGCTCATCGAAACCCAAGCCAACAAAATTCAGATCAATCAACTTGAAGCCAAAGTCAATACAATGACTGCAACTGGGCTTACTTCGTCTCAGCCAAGCGCTACTCTCACCACACTCTCTGATGACCTAGAGCAACGCTTGAAGCAAGCCGAACAGATCGCCAAAGACGCAAAAGCCTCTGTAGAACTGGCAAACACAATTTCGCTTATCGCTTTGCTCGCAGGCATAGCTGGAATCGTCGTAGGCCTCATTCTCTAAGAACAAAACTCCTTTAGCACTAAAAGAACCTAGAGGAGAGAAGAAGCTTATTCTTCTCTCCTCGCACAGTTTTGAGAATTAGCCTCGAATGAAATTCTTGATGAGAAAAAAAAGGTTGGCAGGGCGTTCAGCGAGCCTTCTCATAAAATATGGATACCAATGGGTTCCATACGAAACATACACACGCACCCGATACCCTTCTTGCACAAGCTTCTGCTGTAAATCTCTGCGAATTCCGTAAAGCATCTGGAATTCAAACTTGTTGGAGTCAATCCTTCGTTCGCGCGCAAACTGCTTCATCCATTGGATAATCGCTTCGTCGTGAGTCGCTAAAGCCGGGTAGGCGCCCTTCTGTTGCGCTTTCTCGCTTAGCATCTTCTCTACGAGCTTACAATAGTTGGCATCAACGTCATTCTTCTGTGGGAAGGCTACACTCGCGGGCTCTTGATACGCTCCCTTGCACAAGCGCACATTCGCTCCCCTCTCTATCAATCGGTCGATATCGTTCGCACTTCGATAGAGATAGGATTGGATCACAATACCAACGTTCGCGAATCCTTCATCTCTTAAGCGTTGATAAATCTGCAAAGTGCGATCGGTATAGGCGCTGCTCTCCATATCCACTCGCACGAAATTATTGTATCGTTTTGCTCGTTCGACGATTGCTTGTATGATCGCATAACACGTCTCTACACCTACATCCATGCCCATCTGTGTCAGTTTGAGAGAAGCGTTCGATTGCACTTTTGATTTTTCGATCTGGTCTAATATGGCAAAATACTCGATCTGCGCTGCTCTTGCTTCGCTCTCGGATGCCACGTTCTCTCCAAGATGATCGAGCGTCGCGATGATCCCATTTCGATTCAGCTCTTGCGTGGCGTGCAAAGCATCTTCTAACGTTTCTCCGGCGACAAAACGCCGTGAAGCCCGCTGCATAAACTTATAATGGGTGAAGGCTTCACGGGCTATGGAGCTCTGAGAAAGGCGCAGCAAAGTCGCTCTCATCATGTTAAAATCATACCCTCCAGAATATCACTGCTATTAAACCAAAATTTCTCGAAGACGTCTAATGAATGACAATAAAATCCGAGAATCCAATAGACTTAGAAGGGCTGAATCTAAAAAACGGAACAGTGTAACGCAAGAGCACATTTCGCTCTGTACTGATAAATGCCTGTGCAACCAAAGTGGGGTCAACTCCGAAGAAGGCTTTGAAAAAGGGATCATTGAAAGTACGATGTTTGTAGACGGCTCGAATGACGTAGATTCCAATTTCTTGCCTACCCAGTTTTGTATCCAAGGAAATTTTCTGAACTCCTGTGACTTCGGCGCTTACTTTGAAAAACGGATCTTCGTCATAAGCCAAAAACTCGTGATAGAAAATACTGTACTCAAACTTGTCTCCGACTTTGAGAGGTTTTCGATACAGATAGTAAACCCAGTCCGAGATGCTCATCGCATTGCCCGGCCACGCAGTGGTTCCCTTAAAAACTTCACCCGACGAGAGAGGCAAGCTGATTTCGGCCGATTTCTTAGACTCGTCTATTTTGTAAAAACCCTCTGCGCAGAAGTCTTTGCGTGTCGGGTCCGCGAAATCATAGCAAATCTTGAAAAGGGCTTCGCGCATCGTGAAATCGCTGTGCATGCGATTGGTCCAATCGATGGTTATTACGTTGCCTACTTTTATTTCGGTTTTTTGTCTGACTTCGTTGCCCGCTTTCAAGTTCCAAATGCTGTCCACGCTCGTCGTCACTCCACTCAAGTCTTGATATGAAAGCGACGTCGGATGCGCATCTTCTTTGTCTCTCACTCCATCTCCATCGCTATCCGATTTCAATGGGTCTGTGAATGCAACCAAATACTCCATCCCATCTGACAAGCCGTCGCTGTCTGAATCGGCATTGCGCGGGTTGGTTCCAATGAGTGTTTCTTGGGCATCGCTCAACCCATCTCCATCGGAGTCTTGCGTGCTCTGAGAGTGCACACTCGATGCCAATATCAAAAGACATAACCCGACAAGCGAGAGAAAACGCATTATTTCTAGCCTTTCTTGGAGTCTTTAAGTCGCTCTCCGAAAAGAGAGACAAGAGCCGGAAATACAAAAATAGTCAGACCAAACGCATAGGTCATGGCAATCGCAGCGAGCAAACCAAAATCGCGATTCCAGGCAATGTTTCCCACAATCAACGAGACGAAAGCAACCCAGGTCGTCACAAAATCTCCCAACAACGCTTCGCCCGTGCGGGCCGTTGTGATAACCGGGTCTTGCGCTTCTCGATAACGCTGTATCCAGTGAATCGCATAGCCTACGCCAAGCCCAATGCTGATGGCTGTGACCATCGCCGTGGCCACGCTCAGCTCTAAACCCAACCAGCGAATCGTTCCGATCACCAGCCAGGCTGTCAACGCCACGGGCGCCATGCAAACCAATCCCCAGACCCATGAGCGCAGAGCAAGCATGAGTAACAACGCACAGAGAAAGAGAGAGACTCCCAGCGATCGAAAGAGGCTCTCGTGCAAGATCGAGAGGCTCAATTCTTGCAAGAAGGGCGACCCCGTTGTCGTCATCTTGAGATCTGTTTGTTTCAATTGATTCTCAACTCTACTCAGTCGATTTGTTATATCTTGTGTTACTTGGTGAACATGTGCTTGATCGGGAAGACGCAGTGTGTTCACGCGCATGAGCAGAGCGCTATACCGGCCCGCGTTGTCTGTTTGAACCAAAGATTCTACTTCGTGCCGCAACTCGGGTCGCGCGAAGATATAATCCAAAGCCCACTGATAAGCCTCCGTCAAGGGGTCTGCCTGAGCGAAATCAATCTTGCTACTAAATTCTTGATCAAAACGTGTATTGCTCGCGCGCAAGTCATCGATAAACTGGGCGACGCTAGTCAACTTCTGCGTATAAAAAGAACCCGACAACTCTTCGGGAATCTCTTTTCTCATGCTGCGCATGGCGTCGCGTTTCGTCACATCTCCTTCGATGAGAATCTGCACTTCATCATATGTATGAAACTCTTCATTGATGCGATCATATAACTGAACCAATGGCTCTTGAGCGGGCAAGAGGCGTCGAGGATCATACGCCGCTGTCTTGAGAGAGTTTCCTGCCCAATAGAGATAAGCCCCAATCACTATCAGCAATACAAGCATCAGGCTCGCTACCGCTTTGCGATTCATCCATTTTGCAGATCGAGCCAAAAAATTCCCAAATTGATTCTGACGAAAACTTTCTTTCGCTCTTTGCGGTTCACGAAGCACCTGCTTGACGGATGGAACAAACAAGAACGTCACAAGAAAACTGGAGATCACAGCGAAGTTCGAGAGCAAACCGAAGGCCCAGACGGGGGGACTGTCAATGCCAAGGAGCGAAGAGAACCCTACGATCGACGCGAGCGAAGTGAGAACCAGAGCGCTTCCTACATGCATAAAAGCTTTCTTTATAGCTTCGGTTCCGGCTAGTCCCCCTTGACGTTCTTCTTCGTAGCGATAGAGCAAATACACGGGATAGTCGATGCCCACTCCAAGCAACAAGGGAATCACTGCCAACATCAAAAAATTGAAGGGAAGCCCTGAAAATCCGAGCAAGCCAAAGGTCCAAATGCCGGCCAACAAGACCGTCCCTAAAGTCAAATATAAATCCGATAAACGGCGAAAGCTGGCAAGAATCAGAGCGACGAGACCCAGCAACAAAATAATTACAATGGCGATGCTATCGAAGAATGAGATGCCTATGATGGCAAGCCACAACCCACCAATTGTTCCCAGTGAGATCAGATCGGTGTAACGAAAAATCCAGGCCAAGACCAGCAAAGCCAGCGCTGTAATAAGAGGCAAGAAGCGACGGATATCTTTTTGCGTCGTCGCATTGAACAAATTCAAGATAGAGCCATAGCTGAAAAGAGCAAATTCAGTTGAAAGTGTCTTTCCCGTTAGACCTGAAAGCTTCACCTGAGCTTCTCGGGCAACAGCAATAATATTCGCATCACGGCGGATCGTAGCGGTAACCAGAGCTGTGCCACGGCTGGAGACAAATCGCTTCGCCAAGGCCATGCGCTGCAAGGTCAGTCGCACTAAATCATCAAGACTATAACCAAACTCATCGAGGCTTTTTTCTGGGAGGAGCTGCGCGTAAGCGGCATTCCCGCCATGAAGCTCCCGCCGATACGCTTTCACATAATCAGGAACCCCTGACGCTTCTTGAATTTCCGGCATCGAACGTAGAATCGTCAAGACGGCTTCCATTTCGCGCACGGCTTGAGCCGATTCTATCTGTTGGCTTACTTTAGGAACGAAATAGACATAGAGAGTTTGGGCAAAACTCGTCGCACCGAACTCCGCTTCAATGCGCTTTGAAGCCTGCGCCAAGGGATGATCGGGCAGAAACTCTTGCGGGTCGTTCGCAATACGAAGTTGCGTCGCTCCATAACCCAAGAAAAGTGTGCTTAGCCCGAGCAGCAGCAATGTCATTTTGGGAAAGCGCGCCACAACCCCATGAAACCATTCGAGCACGTATTTCATCTACTTAGGCTCTTCCATCTGAATACTCAAAATCACAAAGAGAAAGAAAGCAAATAAATCAAAAGATGAGACTCAGGAAGGCATCGCTAAAACGAGCAAGCCTACAAGACCGCGCAAAGTCGTCGTGACTTCTAACGTGACAAAGCGATCGCTTTGCTGTGCATTGACGAATTGCCCTTGAAATAGGTCTTGAGCTATATAACTGCTTTGGCCCGATCGCATGCGAGTCAGTGCCTGTGAAGCAGCTTCGGCAGTTTGAAAACGCACAGAGAATCGAACGAGAGCTTTGTCGGCATCCAAGCGAATTGCAAAGCTCATCGCTTCTTCGCTGGGCTCGATGGGCTTATCTTTAGTAGAGTCGGTCTTTCGCACGAACCCGATCTGACCGTCCCGCGCGGCTACAGCCAGTGCAAATTCATCAAAATACGAAATCTTGCCCAATTGCCGCGCGATAATCTTTTCTGCCGACTCTCTGAGTCGTCGCATATTGACCTCACCGCTGAAGGCCGTCTCCGTCCCAACCCAGAGCCGATTCACCAAGGGAATATAAGCCCATTCGATCTTGACAGGCCCGAAGTTGCCGCCAGTAAAAATCACCGGGACGCCTTGAACGCTTTCCAGATTCCAGTTGGTGTAGGGAGAGTTCGGAGCGCCCGCAGCAAATTTGAGCCCTTGCAATGCTCCAAACGTTTGAGCAAACGGCACGCCCTCAATCAGCGAAAACCCCGTGAGATCCGCTCCAGCGCCGTGAGCGGCATAAGCAATAGTCTTGACATCTGCTTTGACCAACTCAATGGTTTGCACGATGCCATTCAGCGGATGCCGTGCGGCGCGCAAGGGTTCCAATAGCGCTGTTTTATACAGATTTTGTGTGAGCAAAAATTTGAGATCAGCCACCAAGACTTTCGAATATCCCTCCGGATAACTCACCAAAACCAAATCACTGGGCAGGCTGCTGTTTTGGCTTACCCCGCTAAAAACACCGAACGACATGAGCAAGGCAACTAAGATCATCAGTTTTTTTGACATTCTTCCCTCCGTAATTTTTTTAATTTAAGAAAACTTTTAAGGCGCGTGACGACTCTTCCTGAATCTTGTCTAAATTCCGCCCTGCGACAGCCGACAAGACAATGCCATGTGTGTGCGTGCCAATGAAATCCACAAAGGGTTTCGTTGGAATCCCTCGCGGTTTGAGCACGGGCTTAATCAAGCGCTCCAAATCTTCTAACCAGACAAGATGTTTCGCCAAGAAAGCTTGTTTCGCTCGCTCAAGCTTCATCTCTGGCTCAGCCAGGACGAGATAGAGTACTTTGAACAGGTCAGGATTGGCTCGATAATTTGTCAACAAATTATCCACAATCTGACTGCAGATCGTAGATAAACTTGATCCAGACTGCACTTCATCAAGGAGCCCTTTGAAGTAATGATCGGCTGTGACCGTCATTAAGGCTTCCAAGAGCTCTTCTTTGGATGAAAAATAATAGTAGAGCGTCCCCTTGCCCAGCTCTGAGGCCTCTGCAATCTCGTCTACGGTAGCGTCCTTCAATCCACGACTTGCAAATATTTTCAGAGCTCCACTCAAAATACGATCCACGCGTTCTTGTTTCTCCCTCAGGCGCCGTTCTGCAACACTCATACGACCTCCTAGACGATCTTCGACCGTTCAGTCGGATTTTAACTTAATATTCTCTATGATTCAAAGCCATGACATCGATCAGGGCTCGAATTGACTTAGATCATTCAGCGATTACGTGATAAGTATGGAACGTGGATGACATGGGGGGCTCTTGTCCTGCTTGTTTAGCGTGTTTTACGTCTTCGAACCCCCGCTTATGGCCTTCTAAAAACTCGGCGGAGTTTGTCCACGTACGAAACGATCCCTCATCTTTCCAGCGGCTGACGATCAAATAACTCTCTCCTTCTTGCTGAGGCCTTAGGACTTGCATATCCCCAAAACCCGGCATTCGATCGATTGCCCGTGCTCGGGTCGCAAAGAGCTGTTCAAATCGCTCTCGATACTCCGGACGACAGCTGATGAAATTGATCGCCACAAAAGCTTTAGACGACTCCATAGAATTCCCTCCCATTTGCTAATAATAACAGTTCCTATCAGCGTTTTTCGATTTTATCCGAGTGTGGCGAAAAGCATACTAAAATAGTCTGCTTTTGTCAAGAGTGTGACACTTCGTCCTCCTAAGCGCTATGACAACATGATAAAATAGAGTTTATGAGAAAAGAGCCCCAAGCCTGCAATGGCTCAATTGACACATGGTTGGTGACGCCGGAGCAAATCAAGACACTTAGGCAGCCTCGGTCATTGAGTTGGTTGACTCCAGGCGAGTGCCAACAGTTTTGCTTGTTCGGCTCACAGAAGAGAAAGGCCGACTGGCTCGCGGGGCGACTCGCGGCGAAGCAACTGCTGCAAGAATATCTCAGTAAGACACAGAAGATCTCACCGGAGCTAAACCAAATTGAAATCTACAACGAAAACTCTGGAGCTGTTTCGCTTCGAGTTGCTTCGACGATAGTCGATCTTTCTGACCTGAATATCTCGATTGCACACAGTCAAGGCCATGGAGTGTGCGCCTTGGCTCACACCCGCCAACAGGGCTGGGTCGGCGTGGATCTTCAAGAGATTCGGCCCATCGCCCCTAACATGCAAAAAAGATTTCTCAACGAGAAAGAGCTGGTTCACTTTCGCGATCTGTCTGTGAATGACTCCATTGAAAATCTGATTCTGTACTGGGCTCTTAAAGAAGCTGCTTTCAAATCACTGCGCAACACACATTTTCTGAAAGATTTTAACGTTGCTCTTAAAGAACCCAATAAGGCTCACATTGACCTCGTCGGTCGCAAACTCCAGATCGAGGCACACTACTGGAAATGGGAGAGCTTTTGGCTGGCCGTTGCGCTACGCCCTTCTATTAAGGATTAGTATTGACTCTAAACAAAGAGGGAGCCGATCGCTCAGCTCCCTCTTCTCGTTTGCATTCAGTGGGCTAAAAACGAGTAAACTTAATCGCACTCGCTGAAGCCGCAATCGCTGCAAAGATAGCATCCGTTGGTGAACATCAAGATGCCGCCACAACTCGGACACAATTCGACATCGCGTTTGGTGTCCGCATGCGCCTGGCCATTCCCATTGCCATTTTCATGTCCGTTGGCGACACCAGTGCCATTGGTTGGCCCGTGGTGTTTTGTCTCCGGTTTCATTTCTTCGAGCAAGCTCAATTGCTCGCCGCCACGAAGATACTCACCCATGGCTTTGGCAATCGCATCGGGAACGGACAAAACGACGGTTCCGTCTTCTTGCACGACGGGGCGAGACCCACGGATGAGTGCCATCTGGTCTACGATGACACTCGGCTTCACGCCGCTGCGTAGCGCCAACGAGACGAGTCGGCCAATCGCTTCGGTGAAGGCAGCCGAGGCCGATCCTGATTTTCCTAAACCTTGAACGAACACTTCAAAGAGCCCTTGCTCGTCTTCATTGACCGTAATAAAAACACTGCCCATCTCGGTCTTCATTCGGTACGTCTTGCCGCGGACAACCTTGGGGCGCGGGCGCGGCGCGAGCGTCGCGCGAGCGACGACGGGCTGCGTTGTTTGTTGTTGAGCTTGGCTCTGTTTTTGGGCTTTTGCTTCTTGCTCGGTCAACAAGATGCCCTCGCGTGAGCCTTCACGATAAACCGTGATGCCCTTGCAACCGCTCTTCCAGGCCAGCATATAGACTTTGCCTACGTCTTCGGGCGAGACTTCTTTGTGCAAATTCACCGTGCTGGAGATCGCGTGATCGACGTGCTTCTGAATCGCCGCTTGCATCCTCACGCGCATCTCCGGCTTAATTTGATGCGCTGTGACGAACATATCGGGCAAATCTTTGAGATTCTTGAGCTTCTTTGCATCCATATATTCTTTGACCAAAGGATGACTCACAGCGAACTCGTCTTTGCTGAGTGATTTGGACTTGCGTACATAACTCAGAGAAAAGATGGGCTCGACGCCCGAGGTGCAACCTGCCAAAACTGAACCAGAACCCACAGGCGGCACCGTGATGAGCGCGGCGTTGCGCAGGCCCTTCTGTCCAATTTTTTCAACTGTTTCTGAGTTCAATCGCTTAATAAAGCCGCTCTGAAAATGCTTGTTGGCGTCATAAGCCGGGAATTTGCCCTTTTCTTCGGCCAACTCGGTGCTCTCGTCATAAATAATATGCTTGATGCAATCGAAGAGCTTTTCAGTGTAGTGAACGGCTTCTTCTGTGTCGTATTTGTAGCCAAGCTTAATCAGCATATCGCCAAAGCCCGTAAAACCAACGCCGATGCGACGCGAGTGCAGGCTCGCTGCTTTTTGCTCGGCCAAGGGATGCTTTTCGGCGTTGTAGTCGAGCACGTTGTCCAAGAAGCGTACTGAGTAGCGTAAAGCTTTCTCCAAATTCGGCCGATCGACTTCGGCCTTGGGCGTAAATGCTCCGGTGACAAATTGCGAAAGATTGACATTGCCCAAACAACAGCAGCCATACGATTCGAGCGGAATTTCAGAACAGGGATTGGTCGTCGTCACTTCCATTCCGTTGTATTCGGTCGTCGAATCGTTCTTGACATTGTCCCAGAAAATCACCCCCGGCTCGGCGCTCGACCAGGCATTTTTCACCAATTTTTCCCAAATGTCGCGCGCTTTGACTTTCTTTTCGATGCGACCCGAGACGCCGCTCTCATAACGGAGCGTAAACTCACCGTCGCGCTCGACGGCCTTCATAAACTCATCGGTAATGCGCACGCTGACGTTAGCATACTGCACTTTGCGACGATCGGCGTCATTCTTGATCTCGATGAAGTCTTGGACATCGGGGTGATCGACGCTGATCGTTATCATCAAGGCACCGCGGCGGCCGGATTGGCCGATCGTCCCCGTCGTCGTCGAGAATAAATCCATAAACGAAACAGAGCCACTGGAATAAATGGCCGAGTTGTTGACTGGCGCGCCCTTAGGTCTCAGTACAGAAATATCGGTGCCGACGCCGCCACCGAGAGAATAGGTTCGCGCGGCTTGCTTGCACCAATCAAAAATTCCTTCGAGCGAATCGGCCTTGACGGGAATCACATAACAGTTTAAGAGCGTAGCGCGACGCGGCTGGCCCGCGCCGAACATAATGCGCCCGCCGGGAATAAACCGAAAATCTTCCAAGAGCCAATAAAATTTGCGCTCCCACTCGCGGCGCTTTTTCGTATCGGTTTCAACCGACGCGATCTCGCTGGCGATGCGCTGCCACATCTCCAACGGTGTTTTCTCTATCACTTGCCCCGATAAATCGCGGAGCGCGTATTTATCCAAAAAACAACGAATGCGTAATTCGTCGCCTGCAAAAAATTCTACGGTTTCATTCGAAGTAGGACGATGATCCAGCTTTTGAGCCATGTAGCTCCTCCCCTCAGCGTATCAACTAAAAGAATAACGGGTTGGGCGAAAGTCTTGGGAGAGTAGCAAATACCCTTCCTGTCTCAACATCATAGCATCTATGGAGTAAAGGAAACGTCATGTACTTCACCCTCCGGAGATGGTCCCCCTCTCACTTGGACTTCTCACCACGGGGGTGATTATCCACATACTTGCCCCCGCTGTCAAGGGAGACAGCCGTCCCGGTTTTTCGATAACTGTAGGCCTTTTCCGGCTAAATCTCCGTCGCTTCTCCGGGATTCAAGATCAGGACTTTGGAAGTCGTATGCGATTCAATTTTTTTCTTAAACTCTTGGGCGTTCTGCGCAATTAGAGCAAACGTATTATAGTGTATCGGCAGAACGTATTTGGGTTTGAGCAACTGCACTGCTTCAAAAGCCGCGTCTGGGTCCATCGTATAGTTGCTGCCGATGGGCAAACAAGCGACCTCTAGGCCTTGCCGACCGATCAGAGCCATATCGCTGAAGAGAGCCGTATCGCCCGCATGATAGAGTTTTCGTCCGTCTTTGAGCGTCAAGACAATGCCGCATGGCATGCCCAGATATTGACCGTCGATGCTCGAACTATGGAAGGCTGGAGTGAGCATCACTTTGCCAAAATCGTATTCATGAGACCCGCCCATATTCATTCCGTGGACTTTCGCTCCTTTTGCATGTGCATAGAGGGCAAGCTCGTGTATTGCAATGATAGGACAATTGGCGCTCTTGGCAATTTCGACAGAATCTCCCAGATGATCGGAGTGTCCATGAGAAACGAGGACCGCGTTAGGCTTAAAATCAGTCGGTTTATGCTTTGCAACCGGGTTTCCTGTGATCCACGGGTCAATCAAGATAGAGTGAGTTCCAGATTTGATTTCCATGCCAGAGTGCCCAATATAGGTGATTTTCACTGACAACCTCCTGCTCGTATTATCTATTC
>Ga0247727_10015569_pt1 | contig 12445 bp, 12 predicted proteins | sample WisWelCaveWW1625_FD_202498 | JGI IMG/M metagenome (GOLD analysis project Ga0247727, IMG submission 202498) | Biofilm microbial communities from Wishing Well Cave, Virginia, United States - WW16-25 | ecosystem: Environmental > Aquatic > Deep subsurface > Groundwater > Cave microbial mat | place... | reverse complement strand
TGGAAGTGATGGGTCGAACAGCCGGCTGGATCGCGTTGCATGCCGGTATGGCGGGAGGGGGCGATGTGATTCTCATTCCGGAGATTCCCTATGATATGGATGTGGTTGCCGATAAAGTCAGGGAGCGCAGTAAAAAAGGGAAAAGGTGCAGCATCATTGTCATTGCCGAAGGGGCTAAGCCTGCTGGAGGAGATGTTATTGTCAAGCAGATTGTCAGAGACAGCGGTGAACCTGTCAGGCTGGGAGGGATCAGTTTCGTTCTGGCGCAGGAGCTGGAGGACAGGACTGGACTGGAGGCGCGCGCGGTTGTGATGGGGCATCTGCAGAGGGGAGGGAGTCCTTCTTCTTTTGACCGTGTGCTGGCGACACGATTGGGAACTAAGGTGGTGGATATGATTGAAGCCCGGCAGTTTGGTTATATGGTGGGGGTCCGTTGTGACGCGTTGAGTCAAGTTTCTTTAGAAGAGGTGGCCCAAGGCCCGCGGCTTATCCCTGTGGAGAACGAATTGATCCGCTGCGCCCGCTCGATTGGAGTCAGTTTCGGCGTTAAATATAGTGGGCTATGATGTGCCCTACTGTATACGAGTGCCTCGTTACCAAAATTATGTATACCATTCTTCAAGATTAACGAGGCACAGTACAACTATTAACAATTTAGGAAACAAAGTACTAGGGAAAATATTGGGGGAAACGTGAACCATTTCCATTTAAGTCCTGTCTTTAATGATTTTCTTCTGGCGTTTATTCCTATCTTCGTGGCCGTTGATGTGGTGGGCATCCTGCCCATTTTTGTTTCCTTGACGCATGGTTTGGAGGTTAAGGAAAGAAGAAAGATCATCGGGCAGTCTCTCATTACCGCCTTGTGCCTGGCCTTCGCGTTTATCTTTTTAGGGAAAGGGATTTTTAAACTGCTGGGGATCAGTATAGGGGATTTTATGGTGGCCGGCGGTATTGTCCTGTTTTGTTTTGCCATGATTGATTTGATTAACCCCGGCAAGGACCGGCGTATCCCTCCGGATGATTTGGGCATTGTTCCCATCGGCACGCCTCTGATCGTTGGCCCCGCTGTTTTGACGACTTCGTTAATGCTGGTGGACCAGTTAGGGATCATCCCGACCGCTTCCGCGATCTTTATGAATATCATGATCACCGGTTTCGTCCTTTGGCAGTCGGAGAGTATGATGAAAATTCTGGGGCAGGCGGGATCCAGAGTTTTATCCAGGACCATGGCCCTGTTATTATCGGCGATTGCCGTCATGATGATACGAAGGGGCATCTCTTTTATCATTTTGTCTTCTTAAGGGGGGATGAGTTTTGACGGGTGGAAAAACAGATTTTAAAATGGTTGTGGGTCTATTCACGGGTATCTTATTATTGATCGTATTTTTTCAAAATACCCAGGTCGTTAGTTTGAAATTATTATTTTGGGATATCAGCATGTCGCGCGTTATATGGCTGATATTGTTCACGCTGATCGGATTTGTGATCGGTGTGACGGCAGGGCGAAAGCGGTGGTTTTAGAATTTTATTTTAATTTTGTAAACCAATCGCGTTTGGGTATAAAGGAATGGCATGCCAAGGTTATATAAAAAGGTAAGGACGGTCGCGCTTCCTCCGGGAACCCTTCTGCCTCTTGAAGGCAAGCAGGACACCAGGATTCATTTGATCGATTACGACGCGAAAAGATTTCAAGAGCGGGAATTGGAATCCATCGAAGAAAGTTTTGCTTATAAGGAGTCCGACACGGTCAGCTGGATCAATATTGACGGACGGGATGTCGAAGTGATCCGAAAAGTTGATGAACATTACGGCATCCATCCGCTTGTTTTGGAAGATATCATGAATTTAGGGCAGAGACCCAAGATCGAGGATTATGGCGATTATCTGTTTCTTGTGCTCAAGATGATCTATCTTGATGAGAGCAAAAATGACATCTATTCTGAACAGGTCGGCCTTGTTTTAGGAAAGAATTTTGTCATCTCATTTCAGGAAAAGCCGGGGGGAGACGTTTTTGAACCGATCCGTTCGCGGATCAGAGAAGCTAAAGGCAGGGTCCGGCAGATGGAGGCGGATTATCTGGTTTATTGTTTACTGGATGCCATTGTTGATAACTATTTTGTCATCCTGGAGAGGATAGGGGAAAAGATTGATAGCTTGGAGAAAGGCATACTGGATAGACTCAGCGATGACATCCCTCATAGGATCCACCGGCTTAAAACCAAAATTATTTATCTGCGCAAGCAGATCTGGCCGTTGCGGGAGGTATTGGCCCGGTTTCAACGGAATGAATTTCCGTTAATCAGGAAAACCACGGAGATTTATCTGCGGGATGTTTATGACCATACGATTCAGGTGAATGACACGCTGGAAGCCTTTCGTGACACGCTGTCCGGGCTCCATGACATTTACCTTTCCAGTATCAGCAACCGGATGAATGAAATCATGAAGGTGTTGACTATGTTTGCGGCCATTTTTATTCCGTTGACGTTTATTGTCGGCATTTACGGGATGAATTTCGAAAATATGCCCGAACTTAAGTGGCGTTATGGATATTTCACGCTATTGGGGGCGATGGCGTTACTGGCCATAGGCATGGTCGGTTATTTTAAAGGACGTAAATGGTTATAGGCGGCAACCCCCCGTTTTTATTGAATCTTGAAAGGAGGGCGCGCTACAAATGGCTAAAGGAAAAGTAAAGTGGTTCAACAACAAAAAAGGGTTCGGTTTTATTTCATCAGATTCAGGGCAGGATGTGTTTGTCCATCAAAGTGAAATAAAAGCGGAAGGTTATAGAGCGCTGGAAGAGGGACAGATGGTTGAGTTTGAGATTGTGAAGGGTCCCAAGGGCGATCAAGCTAAGAATGTAGTGAAATTATAAAAGGGCGCCTCTGATGGGGATGTCAGTTGATGCTCTTAAAGGGGATCAAAGAAATAGGTCCGATTTTATCGAACTTATTTTATTAATGAGGTTGGAAATAATATGAGTCAATTCAAAGATTTGGGTTTATCACAAGGCATGTTGAAGGTTCTTCAAAAAAAAGGATTTGAAGTCCCGACACCTATTCAGCAGCTGGCGATACCGGCGATACTGGCGGGAAAAAAAGATATGGTGGCCCAGGCGCAGACAGGGACAGGGAAGACGGCGGCCTTTGGACTTCCGATGATCGAAACCTTGTCAGAACGGTCGAGCCATGTTCAGGCCATTGTTCTGACACCCACCCGGGAGTTGGCGATCCAGGTGGCCGAAGAGATCAGTTCGTTTAAAGGGGAGAAGAAACTGACGGTTATCCCTATTTACGGCGGGCAATCCATGGGCCTGCAGCTGCGGGGTTTGAAGAAAGGGGTTGATATCGTCGTTGGCACGCCGGGGAGGATACTGGATCATCTTAAACGCGAGACGTTAAAGCTTGACCAGATCAGCTATCTTGTTTTGGACGAAGCCGATGAAATGCTGAATATGGGGTTCCTTGAGGACGTCACGGAAATCATCGAGAGCGCCGGGACCGGCAAAAGGACGTTGATGTTTTCGGCCACCATCCCTGATGAGATCAAACGGATCGCGGAAAAATACATGGGGTCCTATGATCTGTTGAAAGTCTCACCGGGGCAGCTGACCGTCAGCTTGACAGAACAGATTTATTTCGAGGTGTCCAAGGAAAATAAATTTGAGGCGCTTTGCCGGATCATTGATGTGGAGGAGGCGTTTTATGGATTGATTTTTTGCAGGACCAAGGTGGATGTGGATGATGTCGCCACTCATATGGTTGAGCGCGGTTATGATGCCGAAGGTTTGCACGGAGACATATCGCAGAACGTGAGAGAGAAAATATTGGGCAAGTTTAAAAAGGGGGTGGTGAACATCCTGGTGGCGACGGACGTGGCCGCCAGGGGGATCGATGTTCAGAATTTGACGCACGTCATCAATTATTCCCTTCCCCAGGACCCCGAATCCTACGTGCACCGCATCGGCCGCACGGGCCGCGCCGGTAAAGAGGGCAACGCGATCACATTCGTCACCCCGGAGGAATACAGAAGGCTCCAGTTTATTAAAAGGAAGGTCAAAACAGATATCCGTAAAGCGAAATTACCTTCCGTCAAAGCGGTCATCGACACAAAGAAACAAAGAATTAAATCCAAATTCGAAGATATGATCAAATCCCAACCGCAACCGGAGTACATCAGCATGGCCAGGGAACTTCTCCAAGAGAATAGCCCTGAAGATGTCCTGGCCGCGTTCTTACAATATTCCTTCCAGGGCCAGCTGAGCGAAGATCACTACGCTGAAATAGAAGAGACAACGGTGGATGATAAAGGCAAAACCAGGCTCTTTGTCAACCAGGGCAAAAAAGACCGTTTGACCCGCGAGAAGCTGGTCCAATTTATTACTGATCGATGCCGTATCTCAAGCAGCAAAATCAGAGACATCCAAATCCTTGATAAATTTTCATTTATATCGCTCCCTTTTCATGAGGCAGAGGTTGTCTTGTCTTTCTTTAAAAAGAGCAAGAGGGGTTCGGAATTAGTTGTCCAAAAGGCGAAGAAAAGTAAGCCCTGATCGACAATGCGACCTTAGTGGATGCGATCATTGATCGACTGGTTCATCACGCGTATCAAATCAACCTGAAAGGCGAATCGATGAAAAAATTTAATATCGTCCAATCCAAATCAATTTAAGATTTTTTGTATCTTTTGAATGTTACACTTACTTTTTTAAGAGAGAGGTTTTATATGCGAAAAATCTATCGGAAGGTTGTCTTGATGCTTTTGTTGAACGCCTTAGCTTTTGGCTCCACGCTCTGTGCCCAAGAGCAAGCTATAGAGAGGCAGGAACCTCAAACCCAAATTGAGAAGGCCATGAAAGAATTGAAAAATGAGAATGCTAGAGTCCGCGAGTCCGCGGCTTGGGCTTTATCAGGCCTTGCCGATCGGCTGGAAGGCAGAGAAGCTAAGAATACCGCTGAGATTCTGATCAAGAAACTTGAAGACGAAGATTATGCGGTTCGCCGGAACGTCGTTTATGCCCTTACTGGTTTGGGCCCCCGTTTAGAGGGAGAAACTGCGAAGCGCATGGCTTATGGATTATTAACCAAGCTGGAAGATGAATCTTGGGACGTGCGTCAGGTGGTTCCCGCGGCTCTTGAATCTGTTGCTTTGCGCTTGGAAGAAACAACCTTGGATACGTGTTTGGAAGCATTGCTAAATAAATTCATGACCATTGATGACGAATATGACCAAGCCCGTTACGCCGCAGCGAATGCCTATGGAAGTATCCTTGCTCATCTGAAGCATGAAAAAATCGATCCGCTTGCGCAAAGCCTTTTAACCAAGTTAGAGGATAAGGAGATTAAGGTGCGCCAGGCGTGCCTCATGGCGTTGACACCCATAATCGTCAGATTAGAAGGGAAAAAGGCTGGTACAGTGGCAACGGCTCTATTAGAACGGCTTAAGGACCCAGAGCTTGAAGAGTACGTTACTGATCAATATGTGATTCAACCGCTGGGAGAACTTTCGACTCGAGTCAGTGACTCGCAATCGACTTTCATCCTTGATGTTCTCTTTGGGCGTTTGGTCGATGGTAGAGAATCCGATCGAATTCGTCGATCCGCAGGGAATGCTTTGCGACCTGGTGTTCCTCGCATGACTCACGAACAACGGGAGAGACTCATTCAATTGATCATAACTGATCCGAATGGCGCTAGTACACCCGCGCCTATTGGCCAGCTTCTTGAACTAGTTGTTCTTTATTTAGATGGCCAGAGGGCACGGGAAGTGGCAGCGACCCTTTTGGCTCAGTTTGGTGATCTAAATCGAGATGCGCGCTATTCAACCATAATTTCATTAGCAACAATGGCTGAACATTTGGGGCTAGAGCAACTGGAAAAGGCGATTACAAATGGCGAGAAAGTCATCGAAGAAGAACGCTTCCATTCTTACAGTATGTCCGATGTTGAACAAGCTGTGGATTTGTTAAAAGAGCGCAAACAGGTTTATAAAAGCATTGCGCGTGATTTTCCTCCAGATGAGTAAACAAGTCTTATTCAATCACAAGATAGTTTTTTTAATAATGTTAAGAATAGAAAGGGCAAAAGTGGACTTATGTTTTTTTTGGAAAGGAAAATGATGATGATGATTCATGTTATGCAAGTTTGGCTGTGGAGAAGGATGATATTTCAATTTGTGATACCTTTGAAAAAGGATATGAGTGCCACGGCGTTTTCGCTGTTGGGAAAAAAGATCCTTCTATCCACTAGCGCCTCGGTACCAATGTTGATAATTCAGGAAACAAAGCGCCAGTAAACATTCGTAAATGCGGGAGTTTGTAACAATCGGATTAATCATATCCGTTGAAAGGAGCGTTATGGGGGCCAAAGCCGTTGTTGATGAGTCTTATTCGCAATTTGTGTCGCTTCTTAAGAAAGAAATTGAAAAGGGACATCAGGCCGTTGAACGTCAGAAGGCGTTGACCTACTGGCGTGTCGGTGAGCATATCGACCGGCATATTCTTCAACATAAAGACCGCGCCGGATACGGAGAACAATTGTTCGTCCGTCTTTCCCAAGATCTTCAGATAGGGCAACGCACGCTGCAAAGAGCAGTACAATTTTATCATCAATTCCCAATTCCGTCCGGCCGGACGCAATTGACCTGGACCCATTATCGGGCCTTAATCAGCATCAAAGATCAAAATAATCGTGAACGTCTATTGAAAAAAACCGTTGAGCGTCATCTTAACACCAGTCAGCTGGATAAGGAAATCCGACAACTCAAGTCCAAACAATTTTCCAAGCCGCCCTCTTCACGATCCGTGATTTTGGATTCAAAAGCCGTTGCTCAGTCACAGTCCGATCGCGGCCACCTTTACACATACCGTTTGAATGAAGAGGGTGTGATCCTTCCCATAAAGGACCACGTGGTGGTGGACTGCGGTTTTGGTGTCCGGTGTCAGGTCCAGGCCGAAGGGTTAAGCCGCGCGGGTAAAAATCAGATGGTTGAGTTGAAGACCAGCGAAGCGGGCTTTAAAGTGGCGGCGAGTGACAGAGCAGAGAAAAGTTTATATACTTATCAGGCTTCTGTTGAACGAGTGATTGATGGGGACACGTTGTGGGTCAATCTCGATTTGGGGTTTCGGACGTGGATCAAACAAAAGATCAGGTTAAAAGGGATCGACGCGCCGGAGCTGACGACGGCGAAGGGCCGGCAGGCCAAACGTTTGGTGGAACGCGCCATTAAGGGGTTGGACTTTATCATCATCAAAACATATAAAGACAGAAGCGACAAGTACGACCGCTATCTGGCGGACATATTTTACCGGGCCGCAGAAAAGGACGGAAATGTCGTGGCCCAGGAGGGAGAGCATTTGAACCAACAACTTTTGCAAGAAGGCCTTGCCGTGATATGGTAAATTTTTATGACTGATTGAAGAGGGAAGTTATACTGCCTTACTTCAGGATTGCGAAAAGGAGAAGGCAGTATAATACCCAAACGCTTCGGGTTATATTGTTTTGATTTCGCAAACCTGTTGCGTTTGGGTATACTTTCGAGTTGTGAAAACCAGGAGGTTGACATGGAGTATTTGGATTATCAGGAAGAGATGGGTATTTTTTACAGAGAAATAGCCTCTTTTATTGAGAAACATCGGTCGCTTTTGGATGAAATTGAACAGAAAGGACATATTTTTGATTCATTGAGGCTTCGGGAACAATCTAAGCGGACGATATTTTTCGATTGGTTTGTTTTTGATTGTCAAAGCGATGTATGCGCGAAGACGCCGCTGCGTTATTTTTTAGAGAAGGGAGAGGTAGATGAGGAAATGAAAGAGCTTTTTAGAGGGTTTCTTAATAACGTGTACAGTGTTTTTGAGATCAAAGCGTTAAAAATGGGAAAAGAAATGATGGCCGTTGATGTTTTGACGGATCGGGAATATACCGTGAAAGATAAAAGCCTTTCAAGTCAGGCCATTAAAGGGCAATTAGTCATTATGCGTATTTTGCCTTTTGGTGGTTATTATATCGCGACTGGAGAAGGGCATATATTCCCATTGGATATTTCTCCTTTGATCAAGTTAAAACTCAAGAGCGAGGGCAAGCTCAAGAAAAAAGAGCGTCTTAATCTGCTTGATGTCTGCCAAGTTCTTTTTATGGAAGAAGAAAAGGAGAAACGTTCCGCGCAAGAAGATTTTGTTTCTTTATGTCAGAAAGGTGGTTTAGGGGACAGTGAATACGCTCAGACAGTCATGGCGCAAATGAAAGAAGAGGCGCGTCAGAAAGGCGATCCTAACCGTTTCACGCGAGAGATTTTGGACAAAATACGTCCGTATCCTGGGATACGTGTTGTGGACGTTGCGCGTGTCATTAATGATTTATGGAATTCGTTTATTGCGGAAAATGATCCAGTGGCTGTCAAAGGTCCCTTGGAAGAGGCGCTTATTGACGCGGGCATGGCTTATGTTCATTCAAAGGTGGATCCAAGTCGGTTTAAAGATAGCGATAAGGCGAACGTGAAAGCCAATAAACTTTATCATGAGTGGCTTAATTCCGCGAAAGAAGAGCTTGGCGGGCAGTCACCGCGCGAGGTGATTTTAGAAGAAAGAAAAGAGCTGGGGAATCCACAGATGGAAGTTGATTTGAAATTTTTCATGACCGCTCTTAATCCTTTTGGAGAGTTTGAGGCAAAGTTAGAAGATCTGTTTGAAATGGGATTAAAATGCCTTAAGAAGGAAGATTATGACGGTGCCATCTACGCTTATGAGCAATATTGTTCCCTTGAAAACGAAAATCACACTGTGTGGAATAATCTTGGGAACGCGTATTTACTTTCCGCTGAACATCAGGATGTCAAAAAGGCTAGGGAGTGTTTTGAGCGAGCGCTTGAGATCGATCCGGATTATAAACTGGCAATGGACAATTTGTTTATGATGATGATTTCTTCCAAGAAGTCGATGAGAAATATCGCCAAGACAAAGCGAATCAAGTGGTTGAATAAGGATAAAGTATTGGAGCCGATTGATTGGGAAAAAAGAATGTCTGAAAGCAAAACGTCATCGGTAAGGAATAGTGATATGGTCAAAGATATGGAAAGCATAAAGGATCTTATTAGAAGTGGCCAAAAAATCCTCGCCATTAAAAAGTATATGGAGTTATTTGGAGGAGGCCTAAAAAAGGCGAAAGACGCGGTCGATCAAATAGAAGGAGATTTGTAGTGCCGTATGTTCAAGAATTTAAGAAACGCGGCGCTAAATTTTACATTGTTATATTGTTGATTTTGAAACGGGTTTTTATCCTGGGGATTATCTGTGTCGGGTTGGTTTATGCGGGACTTTCAAACCGGCCCGCAGAACACGCGTCGTTTTATTCTTTTATTGAAAATCCAAGTACCGATGGCATAGGCAAAATTTACATGGGCCGTGAGATCGCAAGCCCCATTGACGGGCATGAGGCGATTGAATGGCTGGAAAGAAACGATCGAGAAGAGACGGAACGAATTGATCTGGTGCTTCAGGCGCTTGATCTTAAAAAAACGGATCATCTGGCCGATGTGGGAGCCGGCTCCGGGTACATCACGTTTCGTCTGGCGCCGTTGGTGGCCGAAGGTAAGGTTTACGCGGTGGAGATCAGTCAGGTCATGCTCAAGGCCATGGTGGATCAGAAGCGGCGGACAAAGACGAAGAATGTTTTCCCTGTTTTGGGGACGGTGGAGAGCGTCCAGTTGCCATCAAAAAGCGTTAATGTGGCGCTGATGGTGGACGCGTATCATGAATTTTCCCATCCAAGAGAGATGATGGAATCCATTGTCAAGGCTCTGAAGCCGGGGGGGAAAGTCGTTTTGGTGGAGTACCGCGGTGAAGATCCGGCGATCCCGATTAAACCTTTACATAAGATGACGCAAACACAGATCAAAAAAGAAATGGCCGCGGTGGGACTGGCGTGGGAGGAGACGCGGGGGTTTCTGCCCTCCCAGCATTTTATTGTCTTCAAGAAAATTCCTACGCTGTAAAAAATAATTTGGTAGTATATACCCAAACGCAATAAGTTTGTGAAATGGAGAAAAGAATGAAAAGAAAAATTTATGTGTATTCCTTTCTGCTCCTTTTTGTATCGATGACCTTTCTGACAGGTTGTGCCGCGCGTAAAGCGGCTTCTGTGCGGCGTTGGCATAATTTGCGGGGGATCGAGAACGGAAAAGACCGGCCGCTGGTCCTTAAAAAATTGGGAGACCCTGTACAGGCGGCGACCCCTGATCAGAGAGAAGACGTTTTTGAGTTAAACCGCGGCAATCTGGCGTTCGCCTACGCGCGGGTGGTGGCGCATTCGTTGCTGGACATGGGGACGTTGGGGTTGTGGGAATTATTGGCCACCCCGTTTGAAGAATGGATGGAGCAGCCGCGAGAAGTAACGGTTGAATATGATAGCAATGACAAGGTCGTTGATTTTAGCCGTGATAGACTTTATACCCCTTAACAAATGATGAGCATTTTTTCCCATCCTGGTTAGGTCAACGTTGTTCATGAACCGGATCATCTTTCTTTTTTTACTCACTCTCCTTTCAGCCGCGCCTCTTCAAGCTGAGGTCATCGAGTTATATTCCAAAGAAACCATCGAGGCTGAGATTGTCAGCCGGGATGACCATTCACTGACCGTTGTCTCTGAAAAAAATAAGCCGCCGGTGAAATATTGGAGTGATCAGATTGCCGCCATTAATGGAAAACCGTTCTATCCCCTTGATTCAAAGCTCGCGCGTTGGATTAAATCCAATACCAGTCCCCAGACAGATCTTTTCAAGAGTTTCTTTATCCCCGAAGAAGAAAAAAAGGACGCTTATAAAAGGATGGGGAAGAGTGATTCTCTCACCGGGATTATCGAGAGGATGATCGTTGAGGAAGGGATGTCCGTGTATGACGCGGCGTTGGGGCAGATCATTATGACCTTGCTGGGGGATGAACAAAGTTTGGAACAGGCCTTTGTCCCGATCAAATATTACTGGAAGGGACGCTTCGGGGTGGTCAATTCCCTCCGCGCGGGTTATATGTCGCAGCCGTATGTCTATGACCCTTCTCAGCCGGATGTGATTGGTTCCGATATCGCGCACAAAGGGTTAAGGGGTTTCGTGTTCCGTATTATTAATGTTCATGGACATTATCAAGTCAGCGATCCATTAGACGGGAAAATGGTCTTCGAAGGGTTTCCGAATTCTTCATTAATCCACTGGGAAGACTGGAAGCCGATTGCCGGGGAGAACGCGTGGGTGGTGATGGGGGCGTTGCATCTATATCATAAGAAACATTTCAACCCGATGAAACGCGGATATAAACATAACTTTGAGGAGGAAGAAGTTTTGTTGGCGCAGGAAATGGCCCGCGCCGCGCTTTATCTGCAGGCGGATAACGGAGGCATCCGCATGGCGCCTATGGGGACGCATTATACAAATTTGGGTGTCCAGAAAGGAGCTGATTTGGAGGCCGTGGCCCGATTTTTTGATGAACAGGCCAGGGAGGCCAAGACACTAACGCCCAGACAGATTGAGGAAGGGCCCTTGGCTTATCCGGATGAATTTAAATGGTATTATTATGAAATCTCAACGGAGAATAACCTTTCCTGGTACGCGGCTTTCCGGATGCTCTATGCCGTGACCAGAGGCGACCGGTATCATCAGGCCATGAAAGACATTGAACGATATTTAAAGTCCATCTGGAATACCAAGAAGAATTATTTTGAACAGGGGATGCATTATCATCCGGATGAACAAAAATGGCATCCCAATACTGAGCATTTCGCCAGCGATGTTCAGAATTGGGCGCTGGTGGTCTTGGGGCCAAAGACTATCGATGATTGGTTCGGGCAAGGCGCGGCCTTTAAGCTTTGGCGGACGACAAAATCGTATTCCGGATTTAAGGACGGATCGGGGCGACTTTTGGGGGTTGGGTACACCCGGGAAAACGACCGTATGTCGATTGAATGGACCGCCGGCGCTATTTTTGCCGCGAGGTTTCTAGCGGCATATTATAGAGAAAGCCATCCTGATTGGGCTGATGAAGCCCTGCGGGATTCGGTCGATATGCGTCGAGGCATGGAACGGTTCCGTGGGGATTTTTCCGGGAGCGGAGCGGCGTATGCCTATTCTTCCAAACGCGGATGGATCCCATTCGGCTGGTTTTCCCATGATGAGAACATTTACAGCCTCGCTTCGACATGCTGGGTGATGTTGGTTGACGCCCATTTTAATCCTTTTATCCTGCTTCAGAACTGACCCTCCCTTCAATTTAGGTTTAATGGTTTTGCCCTTGAGGTCGAAAGTTTTTTGGAATATACTGCCTCTGCCTAGGCCTTTCTTCTACACTTTGGAGGCATTTTTTGAATTAAAAAATTTTTTATCGACGGGAATTTTGTGGTGGCGATAAAAATTCGTTAAGAATCTGGTGCCAGGAAACTGGTTGATATTGCTTGACTGG
>Ga0247727_10015568_pt1 | contig 12445 bp, 8 predicted proteins | sample WisWelCaveWW1625_FD_202498 | JGI IMG/M metagenome (GOLD analysis project Ga0247727, IMG submission 202498) | Biofilm microbial communities from Wishing Well Cave, Virginia, United States - WW16-25 | ecosystem: Environmental > Aquatic > Deep subsurface > Groundwater > Cave microbial mat | place... | reverse complement strand
GATTCACCCAAGCCGCGGAAATCTTTTGTCATGGGTCATGGCCGCCGCTGCCGTTCTCGGCCTGCTGGTTCTTGCGGTGATTCACTTTCAAGAGGTTTCTCCCGAAGTGCATCCGATGCGGTTTACAATCCCTGCTCCGCCACAGGTAACCGAAATGTCTCTTCCGTCTGTATCTCCCGATGGCCGAAAGATAGCTTTTTTCGCAAGGGATACCTTGGGCAAAGTGCTGATCTGGATTCGACATCTTGATGCCTATGAGGCCTACAGCCTTCCGGGAACCGAACAGGGTGGCGTCTCCATTTCGTGGTCACCTGACAGCCGCTTCATTGCTTTTTTTGATAAGGCCATGCAGCTCAAAAAAATTGCGGCCTCAGGTGGTTCGGCGCAAACCCTCTGCGAGACCTCGGCAGATTGGTTTCACGCAACCTGTGCGTGGGGCTCGTCGGGGCTGATACTCTTTTCACCCACCGGTACCGAGGCGCTGTATCAGGTTTCCGCCTCCGGTGGCATTCCGATTCGCGCGACGATCCTGGATACCTTGCGCCGGGAAACCGGACATCAGTTCCCTTATTTTCTGCCGGATGGCCGGCATTTTCTGTTTACCGTCAGGAGCTCGCAGAGCGAAAATCGCGGACTTTATATCGGATCGCTCGACGCCGAGGAAACGCGGCGGATACTCGATCTCGAAGACAAAGTGTTTTATACGCCGCCGGGTTATTTAATCTTCACCCGTGACGCCATTTTGATGGCCCAGCCCTTCGATGCGAACAATTTTAAGCTTGAAGGTGAGGCCTTTTCCATTGGAGAACGGCCCGTCGCCTCTGATTTCGGAGGCATCTACTCCGTATCTCATAACGGTGTGCTGGCATATAGCAGCGCCGTCGATGCAGACAAACAACTTGTCTGGTTTGATCGGCAAGGTCATCGAGGCAATGTGATCGGAGAGCCGGGCATATACTTTGAGATTTCGCTTTCGCCCGATGAAAAGTTTCTGGTGATAGCGCGGGGCGAGCTCCAGAAGCACGATCTTTGGCTTCTCGAGCTCTCACGCCAGATTTTCTCACGATTCACGTTTGATCCTGCCGACGATCTCGACCCGCGTTGGTCTCCTGACGGCCGCCATGTGGTGTTCGGCTCGAATCGAAAAGGCAAATTCGATTTGTTTCAAAAAAGCCTGATCGGTAGTGAAGAAGTCCTGCTATTGGAGTCATCAGAAAACAAGTTTCCCGACGATTACACCAAAGATGGGCGATATATCCTTTATCGTTCACGAACTGGCGGCAACCAGAGTTTCTGGGCGTTGCCGCAGGTGGGAGATCGTCAACCCATACCGGTCATGGCAACACCCTTCACGATAGATGAACTCCAGGTTTCTCCTGACGGAAAGTGGATCGCATACAATCTCGACGAAACCGGGAGAGCTGAAGTGTATATACAACCCTTCCTGACTTCCGGCGAGCGGATACGGATTTCTCGGCATGGCGGCGGCCAACCCAAATGGCGCAAAGATGGCAAGGAGCTTTTTTATCTTGCTCTTGATGGAACGATGATGGCGGTGGAAATAAAGACAGGAGCTGCGCTCGAGCCGGGTGTGCCGCAGCCTTTGTTCCAAACTCGGATCCATGTGGATCCGGGGCTTGATCAATATGCTGTCACGGGCGATGGCCATCGATTTATTGTGATCACGCCAGCCGAAGGGCAGAAACCCACACCGTTCAACGTCGTGCTAAACTGGACGGTAGAGTTGAAGAAGAAGTGAATTTAAAAACTTTTCAAGTTTCATGATGCTCAATCAAATCATTTCTCACTACAAAATCCTCGCAGGAAAGGAGATAAAAATGAAGAGCTATAACCGTGTAGCGTCAATCGTTCTCTTCGCTCTACTTGCGATGCAATCGGCCAAGGGACAGAGCGTTCAAAAATTTGCCGAGTTGGGGGATTTCCGTTTGGAAAGCGGTGAGATCATACGCGAGTGTAGAATCGGTTATCGAACCTTTGGGGAGTTGAATCACGAGAAGTCCAATGCCGTGCTTTTCACGACTTGGTTTATTGGCACCACCGCAGACCTCGTCGATCTGATCGGCCCCGGAAAACTTGTAGACAGCTCAAAGTACTTTGTGATCGCTGTTGACGCCTTCGGCAACGGTGTCTCCTCCTCGCCATCAAACAGCAAGTTGCAACCAGGCCCGAAATTCCCACAGTTCTCAATTAGAGATATGGTAAACGTCCAGCATGAGCTGCTTATGCGGGAACTCAAAATTAAGCATCTTTATGCCGTCACGGGGATTTCAATGGGAGGGATGCAAATATTTCAATGGATGGTTTCCTACCCCGAGTTCATGGATAAGGCCATTCCAATCATCGGAACACCCCGCCAGACTTCCTACGATTTGCTTTTTTGGCAAGCACAGCTCAATGCCATCGAAGCCAATCGTAACTGCGAAACGGGCGAGAATCGTGCCATGCAGGTTGTCGCTGCCATCCTGTCCTTGGCCTTTCAAACCCCCAGCTACTTCGCAAGCCACATAACCCCGGAAGGATTTGGGCAGTTTCTTGCGGAGGTTGAAAAAAATCTAATGCGCCTCAACGTCAATGATGTTGCCTGGCAAATAAAGGCTATGATGAACCTTGATGTCTACAAGTCTTTCGGCGGTTCAAAGGAGCAGACTGCCGGCGCAGTGCGTGCTCGCGTTCTTGTAATCGTTTCTCAACAAGATCACATCGTTAATCCGGCGCCCTCGCAAGAGCTCGCAAAGCTTTTGAAAGTGGAGACGGTCATATTATCCGGCGATTGTGGGCATGATGTCTTCGCATGCGATGGAGACAAGCTGAGGGCAGCGGTCACCCAGTTTTTGAACAAATATTGAATGCCACGGTGACAAGATGATCGGCCAAACTATCTCCCACTACAATATCCTCGCCAAGCTCGGCGAAGGCGGCATGGGCGTCGTCTACAAAGCCGAGGACACCAAGCTCAAGCGCATCGTCGCCTTGAAGTTTCTCTCGGCCATCGCGCTCGGCGGCGAAGACAAGAGCCGCTTTCTGCGCGAAGCTCAGGCTGCGGCGGCGCTCAATCATCCGAACATTTGCACCATTCACGCGATTGATGAAGTCGATGGTCAAATGTTTATCGCGATGGAATACATCGAAGGCCAAAGTTTGCGGGAGAAGATAGCAAGTGGCATGTTGCAAGTTGCAAGTGTAATCGACCTTGCCATGTAATGCCTCAGTTACGGGTGGACGGACCTCCGCGCCGGGACAAAAGATGGTCTTGAATGCTGTCCCTCCCTGGTTGTGAACGGTGAATGTTATGAAGTGTTTGACGAAAAGAGTAGTTGAGAGGGATCTTGGTTGGGATCGTGCGCCAACGCATCCAGACAGGCTTTCAAGTTTAACCAGACCTCACCAGGCTTCCGTTTTTTCAGGGTGAGTAACGTGGTCATCAAGGTCTCGCGAGTTTTCGCACCCGCGTCCGCTTGCGACAGTTAGTCATCGCCCGCAAAGTTAGTTTTGGCTCGCAGGCGGACGCAGGTGCGAAAACCCGCGAGACCTTGATGACCACGCTGCTCACTCTGAAAAAACGCCAGTCCGGTGAGGTTTGGTTGAACTTGAAAGCCTGTCTGGATGCGTTGGCGTGCGATCCCAACCAAGATCCCTATCAACTACTCTTTTCGCCGAACACATCATAACATTCACCGTTCACAACCAAGGGGAGCCAGCCTCCGAGACCATCTTTGGTTCCGGCAACGCCGAGGTCCGTCCACCCGTAACTGAGGTATTACATCAATCTTGGGAAATCTCGAAACCGAATAATTGCGGGCTTCTCTAATGGTCGATCACTGCCTTGGCTAGGGCTACTTTTTTCATTGCGACCAACTCTCATTGAGAAATTGATTTTATAGGTTACCTTTGCGCTCTCATTATAATTGGTGACTTGAGTAAGCAAATCCGGACTCGATTTGAAAAAAATTTCGTCCGTCCACGTCGACTCCTCCGACAAGTTCGAATGGTTTTAAAAGCAGGTGGGAAAACGCTGATTGTAAAACAGCAAGGATTCTGATCGTGCAGGAAGATGGGCTTAACAGCGATAGGTCAGGGTAAGCTAGAATTCAACGAGGCATCAATCAATCAACACCCTTACGGCAGCAACGGGCTCGGCAAATAAATCCCCTTCTTCTCCAAAGTCGGTTGGCATTCTTTTAAGAATCTTCCTATCTTTTCCGTGCCGACGGCGTAGACCGTGCCGTATTCGATGAGATCGTATTCCTCAACCATGCTGAGTTTTAAATCTTCAACTTCGAGATTTTGTCCGGGCACCAGTTCGGGCGGCGGCGCGACGTAACGCAATTTGCTGACCGGCACGCCGCGAATGATCCCCGCCAGCTCCAAGTCGCCGCTGGGCCGCACCACCAACACCGGGCCTCCCGAAAAACCGTAACGCGCCACCACATCCATGGAAAACGTGCCGGGATAGGGCGAGGGACTCACGAGGCCCATGCTTAATTGTTTGATCTCGCGCGGATAGCCGAACACAAAAGCGAGATCGCCCCATTTGACCTCGGTTTGATAGGCCACCGCAAAGGGAAACGGCGCGCCCAAATTCGTCGAGGTTTTGACGAGCAGCAGGCCCAAATCAGCGCGCGGATCAACATAAAGCGCCTCGGCCGGCTCCATTTGATTGATTTGATTGATGACGTGACAGGTCTCGCGCCGCTTCACCGCGCGCGAGGAAAGAACTTGCGTGTCGCGGCCTTCGGCATTGCGGAAAAATGTGCGCACCGTATCCGGAGAGTTGATCACGTGCTCGCAGGTGAGAATGAGTGTCTGCCGGGAATCTTGCGAGATGATCAAGCCGCCGCCGGTGGTTTTTTGAATTTTTTTCGCCGTTTTGATCGCATTCGGGCCGGCCGCCAAACGATAGCCGGTGGGACTGCCGGGCTCCGGCACAAATTGGCCGTTGCGCATCTCGTAGTGAAAAAATTCGAGGCGGTAATCGACGACCGCCGAGATGCCGACAACGGAGGGGACAACGGCGCGAACGTTTTCCTGGCTCACCGGTGAGATCAAACTATGGCCGGAAAAATCGACGCGGGCTTCGTGACTGGTACGACCGCAGGCAAGCGCGAGAAAACTTATGGCGATCAGCTTGACGGACAAACGTCGTCGCCGCGGCGAAGTCAGATTGAAAATTGCAAGACGCCACCCGTCCATTCCTGTGTCACTCCCTTGGTTAAAATGCCATGCCTCGCCACGCCCGTCTTCCTGCCCGGCCTCACGAAACATGCTTTTATTAAAAAGACAAAAATCGGAGTGAAAACGTTTAGCCAACATTAAAGTCGATAAGCGGCGGCGCGAAAAATCAACCCGCCGCCGCTCGTCGGTTCCAATCATCTTATAACAACTAATACGGACGGCGCCGCCCTCTGCTGTCATCTCTCCGGCGATCATTGCCGCCTCGGCGAGGGCCGCCACCACCGCCGCCGTGCCGTTCTTCGCGCGGCCGCGCTTCGTTGACAACGAGAGAGCGGCCCATCAACTCGTAGCCGTTGAGCGCCTGCATCGCCGCAAGCGCCTGGGCTTTCGCCGGCATTTCGACAAAGGCAAACCCGCGCGGCTCACCGCTGAATTTGTCTTTGATCAACGCCACGGAACTCACTTCGCCGTGGGCCACAAACGCTTGGCGGAGATCGTCTTCCGTCACCTGGCGCGACAGATTACCAACATAGAGATTCACGATACGACTCCTTTGAATAGAAAGTTAACTGCTGTGTGATTGGTGAAGTGAAGGATTCTCGCTGGAAATTGAGCGTCAAACGATTGCTCCGCCATTTCGCAGTTTTTGCTGCCTGCACGAGTCATCAATCACGGTTTATGAGATTTCCTCGTCGCGATGGTCTTCATAACGCATCGCCGTGAGAAAGTGATGCCATGGCTTAACTGAACAGCACCTCGATATCTTCCTTGGTTAAATGCTTGAACATGCCGCTGTCCGTCGTAATCAAATCCGCGACCAGCTCTTTCTTGCGCTCCTGCAATTGCAAGATTTTTTCCTCGACGGAGTCGCGCGTAATCAGTTTGTAGGCGAAAACCTGTTTGTCCTGGCCGATGCGATGCGTGCGGTCGATGGCTTGCATTTCCACCGCGGGATTCCACCACGGATCGTAAAGAATCACATAATCGGCGGCGGTGAGATTAAGCCCGAAGCCGCCGGCGCGCAGGCTGATCAGGAATATTTTTATCGCGGCCTCGTTTTGAAATTGCTCCACCGGCTCCTGGCGATTTTGCGTGTGGCCGTCCAAATAAGCGTAGGGAATTTTTTGCTCGTCCAGATGGCCGCATATAATTTTCAACATGCGCACGAACTGCGAGAAGATCAAGACCTTGTGATTCTCCGCCAGAATATTTTCGAGAATTTCTTTCAGCGCCTCGAATTTGCCGGAGTCGTGATGGTATTTTTCCTCGGTCAAGCGCGGGTGGCAGCAAATCTGGCGGAGCCTGGTCAGGCCTTCGAGCACGTACATGCGGGATTTTTGCAAACCCTTCAAATCGATTTGCTGCATCACATGCGCCCGATAATAATCGCGCCAACGATTGTAAGCCTTTTGCTGCTCGTCGCTCATGGCGCAATAGTACAAACTTTCAACTTTGGGCGGGAGTTCCTTCGCCACGTCATCTTTCGTCCGTCGTAACACGAACGGAAAAATGATTTTGCGCAGTTGCTGCGCCGCGCCATTGTCCTGCTCTTTTTCGATCGGCTTGGTGAACGCGCCTTTGAAATAATTCAAGCTTCCGAGCAGGCCCGGATTCAGAAAAGCAAACTGGCTCCACAAATCCTGCGTGTTATTTTCCACCGGCGTGCCGGTCAGCACCAGCCGGTAATTCGCCTGCAGCAGCCGCGCCGATTTGGCGGTTTGCGACAGCGGATTTTTTATTTTTTGCGACTCGTCCAAAATCACATAATGAAATTTCATGTCTTTGAGAAACGCGATGTCGCGCCGCAAGACGCCGTAGCTGGTCAGCACGATATCGCACTCCTCGAATTGTTTCAGCCGGCGGCGCTCGAGCCCGGCGTGCGTTAAAAATCGCAAATCCGGCGTGAAGCGTTGAATTTCTTTTTCCCAGTTGAACAAAACCGAGGTCGGACAGACGATCAGGCTCGGCGTGGTGACGCCGCGGCTTTTTTCATTCTGCAAAAGCGACAGCGCCTGAATGGTTTTGCCCAATCCCATATCGTCTGCCAGACAGCCGCCGAAGCGGAACTCCTGCAAAAAATAGAGCCAGTGCAATCCCTGCTTTTGATAAGGCCGCAGCTCGCCGCAAAAATTTTCCGGCGCCGGAATTTCCTGAATGCCGCGAAAATCGCGCAAGCGCCGCAAATTTTCCTGAAAGGCTGCGTCCATTTCCTTTTCTGCGGCGCTATCAAAAAGCGCGTCGATCAGCGTGATGTGATGGCGAGAGACTTTGAGGCGCTCCTCGCCCGGCTCGCCGAGATTGAACAGATAAGAAAACTGCGCCACCCAATCCTCCGGCAGCAGTGCCATGCTGCCGTCACGCAATTTGACATAACGCGTGCGATGCGTCAATGATTTGCGCAGTTCCTTCAGCGACAGCATGATGCCGCCGAAATCGACCACCAGTTGCAGATCGAACCAATCAATCTCACTGCTGACGCTCACCTTGAGCGTGGGTGTAGCCCGCCGGACTTTGTGGCGTTTGAGCTGGTCTTCGCCGAAAATTTGAAAGCCTTGCGTTTGCAGTTTCGGCAATTCGAGCAGCAGCCAATCAATCGCGGCGCTTTCGCGGACGATAAATTCCCCGGTGGAAATTTGGCGCGCGCCGCTGGCGATGAGCTGCTCCTGCGCCTGACTCTCATGGTCCACATCGCGAACCACACGCCAAAAGTTCAGCCCTTCGCCGCTGTGCACGAGAAGCTCGCGCCGCTCCGCTTGTCCGGTGAGCGCCTCAGCCGGCGGCTCACCATCAACCTCCTGGGTGCCGTACAAAAATTTCAAACGGATTTTCAGAATTTCGATATGCTCTTCAAGATAGAGCCGCTTCGCTTCGAAATCATTGAGCGCCGGCAGGGAATCGCGGTTCGGCAACGCAAAATAAGACAGCAGCGGCGAAGCCGGCGTCAGTGCAGCAAAAAAATCGCTCAACTCGGCTTTTGGAATGATAATCGGGTGTTGTTGGCGCAGCGTTTGGAGAAAATAAATGAACGGCGGCGGCGCCTTTTCGTTCGCGTTCTGTTTTTCCGCGCCCGCGCTGCCAGGGGCCGCATTTTCAAGCTTAAAAATTTCGTGCCCGCGCAAAATCCAAATCGGTTCGCTGGTTAAAATGTGCGTGTCCTGATCGAAAGGAAATTGCTCGCCGGCAACCAGCAGCGTCGGCAACAAGTGCAAATCCTCGGCGTTTTCCTGCAGGCGTATTTCAAAGCGCGCCACCTCAGCGCGAAGGCGCAAAGGATGTTGTCGCCGCTCGTCCTCAGCCAGATAAATCTCGCTGTCGCGCAAAAGATCGAAGAGCATGCCGTGGCGCTGGCCGTAGCCCGCTTGATAACCGTTGCGAGGAAAATAGGTGTAGGGATAAGCGTTCGGCTGTTCGATGGAGTCCAGCAGCATGAGCGCGAGCTTTTCCTGCTGCGACAGGTTGAGACGATAATAAGGCTGCTCGCGCAGGAACGTCGGATAGGCCGCGCCGTAGCTGCCGTCTTTACGGCGGCGGGCGCGATAAGACGTCATCGTCCAAACGTTGCGCCCAAGCTGCATGGTGAAATAAATTCCCCACGTCGAGCGATCGCTCAAATATGAACCAAATGATTGCCGTTGTGTTTCGGGCGCGGCCGATTTGGGAAGGGCATTCATAAGCCGCCGCCAATCCGGCTGGTGATTCTCTTTTGGGGACTCGACGGGAGAGGGGGCAATTATGTTTTTGAATTTTTCCGAGGTGCGTTGGGAAGAAACGCCGCCGTCGTGATGATAAAAAGCGCGCGTTTGCAACAGCGTGGCAATGATGTGCTTACAAGTAAATTCATACGGACAGTTGCAAATCGTGATGAAGCCGCTGCCGTTGCGATGCACGACGACGTTGTATTCCTGCTGTCCGCGCACCCGCGCGGTGACGCGTTTATCGTCCACGCGGAGGAGTTGAACCCGGCCATGACGGTAATACTCCGCTCCCCGCTCGTAAATTTCCGGCGTTGCGAGCTGCTGAATTTCGCCGTTTTCGATTAGCATTTCAGATGGATATTTTAACCAAACAACTCAGCAAGTATTTTTTCGACTGCAGTTTTGAGCGTGGGTAAATCTTCCTTTGCAGTGAGCCAAACTTTTTCGATGTCTACACCAAAGTAATCGTGAATAAGTTTGTTGCGCATGCCGACGATATCTTCCCAGGGTATCTGATTATATTGAAGACGTAAATCATCCGACAGGCGTTTCGCGGCTTCGCCAATGATTTCGATTTGTCGAATGACGCCGTCTTGAATCAATGTGTCTTGCTTGAATATCGCTTCATCGACATCTTGCAAATAGCCTTCGGTTCTGGTAATAGCGTCCAAGATATAATGCAGGAAAATTGATTCGTCACGCTTCATAGATTATTCGAAGATCGCTTTTGATTTTATCTCGGAGGTATGGGCTAATAGCAGCCTCGGTTAACAAGTCAACTTTTTTGCCGAAAACAGCGGAAATCTGCCGTTCCAGTGCCACGAGTGCAAGCAAGCTTTTTCGCTTTGAAAATTCGACCAACAAATCAACATCACTTTGATCGTTAAATTCTCCGCGTGCCATTGAGCCAAAAACGCCTATTTTCGCGACGTCGTTTTGGCGGCAAATCTCAATCAACTTATTGGTGTCAAAAGGAAAAGTAGCCATAGATGCTTTCCGAATTAATCCGCCTGATCGGTGATGGTCACTTTTTCTTCCCCATCCGCCGCAATCAAAATCGTCATTTCATACGCCGCCTCTCGCACCATGCACACGCCGCGGGTTTTGTGGCAATAGTAGTAGAGCAATTCCAGCCGCAAAGCCGTGCCGCCGAAATTCGGCAGGACGTGAAATGGAATCGCCATTTCATTTTTCGGCTCGCTGATCGCCATTAACGCCGAGCCGAAAACCAACGCGCCGTTGATCGTCCGCGCCAGAAGTTGGAACGGCGAACCGGCGTTGAATTCCGTGTTCTCCGGCAGCTCGATTTTCAGAACAAGCTGCGCGGCATTGGGCGACAACGTTTGTCCGGCCAATCGCGTCACCGGCGTATTCACATGAACCAAATGCTCGACGTGCGGCGCATGATGAGCCGTCGCGGCCTGCGGTTTCAGCTTCAACGTCGTTACTTTCATGGCATGCAAATCGGCCACGCGGACGGCGTGATTGTTGGTGTCGGCGATGTACATTTTGCCGTCGAGAAAAGCCAAACCCGACGGCTCGTAAAAACGCGCTTCCGGCTCGACGCCGTTGACATGCCCCGGCTCGCGCTGGCCGAACAGCGTTTTGCAGGTGCGCAAATTGGGATCGATAACTTTGATTTTGTGATTGTACGTGTCGGCCAAATAAATTTTGCCGTCGTGATACGCCACACCGAGCGGATGCTGCAAGCGCACATTATCGCCCGTGCCGTCGGCATCGCCATATTGAAACAGATCGCCGCTCACGAGCGTGCCGACCTTTTCGCTGCGCAGATCGATTTGCCGGACACTCGAAATCTCGCTGTCGGCCACAAACAGTCTGGTCAATTTCCCGCCGACCAGCTCGCCGGTAATGCCGCTCGGCTGCGCAAAAGCAGCCTGTTGGCGATCCCCATCGCGCCGCGCTTCGTGGCCGCTGCCGGCAAACGGCTCGACGCGATTGTTTTTCAAATCAATCGTCCAAATTTGGTGCGGCCCGGCCATCGCGATGTAACCGGTGTTGCCGAAAATAAAAATATCCCACGGCGAATTGAGCGGCATTTTGAGGCCGCCGCCGCCGCGCGCCCCGGATCGCGCTTGTTCGCCGGTGCCGGCAATCGTCGTCACGTTGCGGCCGGCTAAATCAATCCGGCGCAAACAATGGCTGTCGGTGTCGCACACGATCAAATCTTCGCCGTAAAACGCCAGGCCTTGCGGATGCGTGAAATGCGCCGCATCGAAATCGCCGTCATCGTTCCCCGGCAAGCCGCAGCCGATGATGTCGAGCACTTTTCCGTCCGGCGCCGCAATCACGATGCGGTTGTGATTCGAGTCGGCAATGGCCAGAATATTTTTGTCGGGATTGGCGGCGATCTTGCCCGGATAACTCAAAAAAGCGTTGGTCATCTCCGAAGTTTCCGCTTTGAACGCGATCGGCGCAGGATTCAGCTTGCCGTCCTTTTCATAAATGTCAAGCGCGACTTCGATGTAGTTGTCGATAATTTCGCGGTTGCCCTCGCCCGAAAAAACGGCGAGGATGCAGCCCTCCGGATCGATCATCACCAGCGTCGGCCACGCGCGCACGGCGTATTGCTGCCAAACCGTGAAATCGGAATCCGCCACCACCGGATGCTCGACCTCGTAGCGCAACACCGCCTCGCGAATATTGGCGAGCTCTTTCTCGTTGGTGAATTTGGCCGAATGCACACCGATGACGACGAGCGGCCGGCCGGCGTATTTCTCTTCCAAATATTTCAAATCAGGAATGACATGCAGGCAGTTGATGCAACAGTACGTCCAAAAGTCGAGCAGGACGATTTTGCCGCGCAAGTCCGCCAACGCGAGTTTGCCGCCGGCGGCAGGATCGACATTCAACCACGCCAGCTCGGCAGGGAAATCCGGCGCATGAACTTTATGCTTGCTGCGAATGTCGAGAATCTTTTCACGAATTTGCGCTTGCCAGGCGTTGCGATCGGCTTCGGTTTTTATCGGTGCCATGGCTAATAAGTTTTCTCAATATCGTTTGGTTTTGCGGCGACGTTTCTTTATATTTGAAAAGTAGGAAAAATGAATTTCAGAAACAAGAGGGAAGTTAAAAAATGGCGGAATCGTGACAAAGCTTTAAAAACCGGCTGACGGCGGTTTACGTATATATGTTAGCCATCAGGCGGTTGAGATGTACGGATTTTGTTTTAACACTCAATATGAGGCCGTAAAGAAATTTCCCGTAAGCCCTGGGCGCGTTGTAAGGACGCGGAAGAGCCGCGCGACCAAAATAAAACGCGGAAAAAACCCGCTTTTCGGGAAGAATATTGCGGCACGCGCTGTTATAAATCTCTGCGCTGCAATGCGCAAAAAAGTGAGTCTTGTATACAATGTTCTCAACTGCAAATATATTTAACCACAGGGAGAGTTTGGGATGTTAAAACGGATGTTTCTCGTGACGGTTGCACTGATTGCCGCCTTGCTTTTGGTCAATCAAGTCGTCATTCCCCATGTCCGGCGCTCGCGCGGGCATGATGAGTTGCGGCAGTTTTGCCTGCAAAAAGGCCGTGAAAC
>Ga0247727_10015567_pt1 | contig 12445 bp, 10 predicted proteins | sample WisWelCaveWW1625_FD_202498 | JGI IMG/M metagenome (GOLD analysis project Ga0247727, IMG submission 202498) | Biofilm microbial communities from Wishing Well Cave, Virginia, United States - WW16-25 | ecosystem: Environmental > Aquatic > Deep subsurface > Groundwater > Cave microbial mat | place... | reverse complement strand
CTGCCAATCGATCGTCCCGCACGCGGCGACAGACGCATTGCCCGCATGGAAATTCCTGAGGACGAATTCCCGGAATAGCAGAAATGTAAGTAAAAGTTTCTAAACAGCTACAGTCCATCCAGGGTGGACTCGACCCACCCTGCGATGGACTTTTTATCTTTAGGCTTGCGTTAGTCTTTCTTTTTGTTATCTTTTTGATGAGGATTGGGGAGGAGGCAGGCAATGCGGCAAGATGAGCGAAGGAAAGAGCTTGGCAAGATGTTGATGGATGTGGCCAAGTATCTCGCTACCGTAGGTTTTATAGGAAGTATTCTGGCTGAAAACTTAACGGCATACAGAGGTTGCTTTTTGGAATAGTAGTTCTTTTTTTGATTTTGATTGCGGTCTTCGTAATTCCGCCAAAGAGAGGACAATAAGAATATGGACGGTGTTTACTTTATACTGATCGCGTTAGTGATAGCAGCCATATTTGGACTTGTAATTTCGTACCGAGAGGATCATCCTAAAAAATCCTCTTCCGATAAATAGCTATTATCATGCTGTCAAAATTTCGCTTAAATTTTCTCCTTCTTATTGCGCTCCCACCATTTGAAATTTTCTCTGCCAGCGCTACCGATTTGTATGAACAGGGCCTCGCCCAACTCGACAGCGGCAACTGGCAAGCCGCCCTCGACACTTGGTGGACCGCCACCGACTCCAGCCAGACCACACCGCCGGACCCTCACATTGGTTTTGCTTTCATCGAGCTGACCACTCAAAAACAAGCTACCGATTACTACGAAAAAGCCAGTCAGATTTATTTCTGGGCGCTGGCGGGTGACGCAACTCAATTTAAAGCAGAGTTGCGAACTGAAGTGGAGCGACTCGCGCCAATCGCCAGCGAAGAAGACTACGAAGCGTTGTTAAAATCATTGAACCACAGCGATTCGTCATTTTCGCAGAAATTGCGCGGATTTTGTGTGAGCAAAGATCCCATTCCCACCACACACGTCAACGAGCGCCTCATCGAACACTGGGAACGCATCGCCCACGTGCGAGAAAAATTCAAAATCGAAAATACGACTGTTTATGGCAGCGATGACCGCGGCCTGGTATTTGTGAAATTTGGCGCACCAGAACAAACATACCACGGCAACCTCGGCTCCGACCAGCTTGAAATCATGCGCTGGATCGATGATTTTCTTTTGCGTCAAGAAATTCAGCGTTACAACAACAATCCTGATTTTGAAATCTGGATTTACAAAAATCTTCGCAAGGGCGAATCCACCATTTTTTTGTTTGGTAAAAAAGATGGCTTCTCAAAATATGGTCTGCGTTCCGGACTGGAGGAATTGATTCCCGAACGCGCCTTCCGCCGCAGCAGCCTGCAAACCACCCAGGGAATTTTGCCGGGCGCGATGCTACAGCTCATGTATTACAGCCAATTGGTTCTCGTCGATCCATTTTACCTGGATCGCTATCGTGAGCTCGAGGCGCTCTGGAGCAATGCCCGCGCCGGCGGCCGTTTGAGTCCGGACTACGACGTAATCAGAAGTCTGATCGATCATTATCAAAATGTCGACGAAGCCGTTGTCTCTTTTGAATATTTGCCGCCTGACCGCACGGACGCTCTGGAAGGGCTGGAACCGTTGGCGATGAAATATTACACTTTCAGATACCTTGATAGGTCGCGCATCTCGCGGCTGTGTGTGATGGCGGTTTCCACCACCCAGTCTTACGAAGACCTCGATTTCACAACTTTCTTTGCCGGAGAAAAAACCTCCAAATTCAAATACCGCCACATCTTGCTCGCCCATGACAGCGGTTGGGTCACAACGAAGAAACTGGTGGACTACCCGGCATTGAAAAATGTCAACACTTCACTATTTAGTGTGACGCAGGACAGCCGGACCCGCAGCTATACGCTTGTTTCCGAGAAAGTGTTGTTCGATGCTCGCAAAGCAGATTTGGAGACGGCAGATATTCCGGACACCGCCAAAGTCATCGGCATCGCGACCGCCTATTTGGGCGAGGCTCCACGACTATCAGCCGACACTTCTGATTTCGAAATCAGCGATTTGATGGTGGGCATCGAAACGCCCGAATCGGTTGAGCGCGAGCTCAGTTATCCATTTCCGGTTATCCCGCGATACATTTTTAAGAGAATTCCATCGCTGCAGCTTTATCTTGAGGTCTATTATTTGCGGAACCAGCCAACCTTGAACCTGCTTTGTGAAATCAAACGCTTCAAAGAAAAAGGCAAGAGTAAGAAAGTCGAAGAAACCACTGAAAAGATGTTCACCTTCGATACCACCGATCGTAGTATGAAGAGAACTCTGGAGATCGATATTCGAAAATTGGCTCCCGGCGATTACGAACTTGTTCTCACAGTCACCAACAAAGCCACCAAAAACAAGAAGACTCGCAAAGCCTCCTTCCGAATCTCCGGCTAAAATCCGCAACCATTTTTTCACAAAATCTTTTGCAGTTGGGTTAATTCCGTCTCAATTGCTTCCGAAATTATTATTGACTCGATGTTCTAAGAAAGGAAGCTGAGATGGAAAAGACACGACGTCTTGCTTTGTCATTACGATTTTTAGCGCCTTCGTTTTTACGATGCCGGCCTGGCACACCAACCAGATTCCCGAAAGAAATTGCAAGGTAAAGTTGATTCACAGCAGCAGAAAGAGCTGAAGCGCGGTAGCCGCGATTGGCTTTATACCAGTTTGGAAATCAACTACATCGTACTCAATGCCGCGGATATTTAATAACGACATTCTATAATGCCTGCTTCAGCCGGGAATGACCTTGACTTTTCGCAGCGGGATGAATATATTATCTCGCTTCTTCTAACCGAATAGATATCACGATCAAAACCAAGCTATGCTTAGCAGCATCAAACGTCTCACCAAACACTCTGCGGTTTACGGCGTTGGGCACATCATTTCGCGCGCGGTGAATTTTTTGTTGCTGCCGCTGCACACCAATCTGCTTAGCCCCGCGGATTTTGGAGTTTCCAATCTCGTGTTTTCGGTGCTGGCGATCATGACCATCATTTATACTTTCGGCCTCGATGCCGCGTTTCTGCGCTATTTTATTTTAAGCGACGATCCCAAAAAACGCAAGGACGTTTTCAGCACCGCCTTTTGGTCGGTGCTGGTCTTCGCAATCTTTTTCACAGGACTGATGTTTGCAAACGCCGGCCTCATTTCACGGCTGGTGATCTCCGAAGGCGACTACACAACATTGTTTCAAATCACCAGTCTGATTTTATTTTTTGATGCCCTGGCGTTTTTGCCGCTGCTGTTCCTGCGCGCCGAAGAACGCTCGCGCCAGTACGTGCTGCTGAAGTTTATCAACGTGTTGGTTAACGTTGGCATGAACGTGTTCCTGCTGGTTTATTTGCACCAGGGCGTTCGCGGAATTTTTCGGGCCAATCTGATCGCGTCAGCGGTTTCGTTCTTATTGGTGCTGCCGATTCTCTTTCGGCAAATCGCTCTCAGTTTTGAATGGATTGATTTCAAGGAACTGTTCAAGTTCGGGCTGCCGTACGTGCCGGCAACCCTGGCGGTAGTCGTGTTGGATCTTTCCAATCGTTTTATTTTGGAGAAAATGGCCGGTCTCGAAGTCACCGGCATTTTTTCCGCCGGCTACAAGTTGGGCATCTTCATGAGCCTGATTGTGGCGGCTTTTCGCTTTGCGTGGCCGCCATTTTTTCTCTCCACTTCTAAGCAAGAGAACGCCAAAGAAATTTTTGCGAAGGTGCTGACCTATTTTGTTTTTGCTACCGCGATCGTCTTTCTGCTAATTTCCTTTTTCGTAAATGATTTGGTGCGTTTGAAAATTCTCGGCGAAGAATACTGGCAAGCCACCGGCATCGTGCCAATTGTACTGCTGGCATATTTGCTCTACGGCGTGTACGTCAATTTTATGGTGGGAATTTATGTTGAAAAGAAGACTCGGTACCTGCCCATTATCACCGGCGTTGGCGCAGCGGTGAACGTCATCGCCAATATTGTTTTGATCCGTATGTTCGGAATGATGGGCGCGGCTTATGCCACTCTCTTGGGCTACGCGGTCATGGCCGGGCTGCTCTACATTTTTGCGCAGAGGTTTTACGCCATTCACTACGAATTCGGGCGCATTCTCAAGTTGGCGCTGGTGGTCGCAGTCATCTTTTCCGCTGGCTATTACTTGCGGGGCAGTTGGATGATCTTGATCAAATCTCTGCTGCTGTTGGGATTTCCGGTCATGTTGTACTTCACCGGCTTTTTTGAGCGCCGTGAGTTGGAGGCGCTGAAACGCATGGTGGCCAGCCGGTTCGGACGTGTGCGCAGCGAGTCGGCCGGATGAGTAGCGCGCGCAGATCGATTCCCTGGTGGCTGATAATTTTGGGCGCGGGGTTTTTATTGCGCTTCGTAGGAATTTGGTACGGCCTGCCCGCCGAGTACAATTCTGACGAGCCGTTCAACCTCATCAACGCGCTGAGTTATGGCGCGAAAAGAAGTTTGCAGCCCACCTATTTTGTCTATCCGAGTCTCTATTCTTATTTCTTGTTTTTTCTTTACGGCATTTATTTTGTCGTTGGAAAACTTGTCGGCCTGTGGCAAAGCGCCATCGATTTCGGCGCTGTGTATTTTTTGAATCCCACTGGACTGTTCTTGGTGGGCAGGTTTGCCAGCGTGCTTTTGGGAACGGCAGCCGTCGCCGTGGCTTACAAAATCGGCGCGCGATTTTTCTCAAAACAGACCGGCTGGATCGCTGCCGCGCTGCTGGCGTTGAGTTACACCCAGGTCGATCTTTCCCACTGGATTTTGCTTGAATCCGCAGCCGTGCTTCTCTGCTCGCTGGCGCTTTTTTTTGCTTTGAAGTTCAACGCGCAGCCATCTCTCAAATTCAACTGCATCGCTGCTATTTTTGCTGGACTCGCACTTTCAACCAAGTATAATGCCGGATTTGTCATCCTGCCGTTGGTCGTCACTATTCTGTTAAACTACAAATCCGATCTCAAACGTCTTGTTGCAAATTTTGGAGTTTCCGCACTTTCATTCGTCGGAGGATTTATGATCGGCACGCCCTATTTCGTGCCTTTATTTTCCGAGTTTTGGGGAACGTTCCAATATACGCTCAATCACGTCGACGCGGGCATGAGTGGACACGTCAGCTCGATGCCATGGGTGTGGCCATTGTGGGAAATGATCTTCAACGATTGGAGCGTCGGTTTGGTTTTGGTAGCCGGGTTCGTTTACGGCCTCTTTCAACGCGATAGAAAATCCTGGTTGCTGATGGCATTCGCGCTGCCGACTCTTTTGGTTATCGGCGGCTGGAATCGCACGGGCATTCACTACATTGCGCCGGTTTATCCGGCGCTGGTGATTTTGGCGGCGCTATTTCTCAACGATATTTTGGCCCTGTTTAAGAATAGAAAGCTTCGCGTTGCGACGCTGATGATTTTGTTGGCGCCTTCGGCAATTAAGATCATGTATCAGGATTTTCGACTGACGCAAAAAGATTCGCGGACGGTGGCGCAGGAATGGATCGAATCCAATATTCCGGTTGGCAGCTCCGTCGCATACGAGAATTATGTCTATGGTCCGAACCTATTTGACCCGGCGCGGTTCTTGAAAAATTCGTCGGAGAGCGCAATGCTGCCAACGGAGCTGCGCGAGCGTCTGCTGCACGAACGCAACCTGCGACCACATTTTAACCTGATCAATTTGCGCAAAGAATTCAGCGGAACCAACGCTGACCGCGCGAACGATTCCGGCGAGAACACTTACTTACGGCAATTGTGGGAAACGCGTCTGCCCAATTTGGAAGCGGTGAAGTCCGCCGGGGTTGAACATATTTTGACGTCCAGCGACAACTACGCGCGCTACTTTGTGGGAACGCCGCCCAAGCCGGGCACCGGACTGTGGTTCAGTTATCAAAATAGCCGACATTTTTATGAGAGCATCTTTAGTTCTCCGAACTTGACTTTATTGAAAGAATTTCGGCCCTCGTTCTGGAATCTCGGGCCGGTCGTTCGGGTTTATGAATTTAAAAAGTAGTCCGCATTCTATGCGGCATACCACGTTCCGAACATCATAATATATGTTCAACCTCAAAAAGAAAAAAAGCCGGGACGAAAAAAAAGGCGAGCCGCTGTCGCTTTCCTATCCATTCGATTGGAGAGGGTTGGAAGCCTTCGACTATCCCCGCGACGCCAGCGGCATCCCGCAGGTTTTGATCAGCCCAAAGGTTGGACTGCGGCACAACCCCGTGACCATCTCGCAATACGGACTTTTCCATCTACAGAAATACGCGGCCAGTCAAAATGAGTCAGCGCTTAATGAAAGTCTGAGAGCGGCTAATTGGCTGGTGGAAAATTTCTGCGACTGGCGCGGAGACATCGGCGCGTGGGTTTATGATTTTGATCTGCATTTTTATGGCCCACAGGCGCCGTGGATTTCCGGCATGGCGCAAGCGCAGGGAATTTCGCTGCTGCTGAGAATTCATCAACTGCGCCCTGACGAAAAAATTCCCGCGATTTGTCAACGGGCGTTTCGTGCGTTCGAGCACCCTGTCGCTGAGGGTGGCGTGACCGCCGTGTTTCCGGATGGCGCAAAGGCGTTTGAAGAATTTACAACCAATCCAGTGTCGTTGGTTTTGAACGGCCATATTTTTGCTCTGCTCGGCATGTATGATTACGCGCAATTCTTTGGCGATAAGACCGCGCAGACGATCTTTGAAGAGGCGGTCTGCGGATTGAAACCAAATCTCCGGCGTTACGATACCGGCTTTTGGTGCCGCTACGATCTGCATCCGACCGATCGCTTAGCCTCGCCAATGTACATGCGGGTACACGTGCAGCTTCTCAACATTCTCGCCGAGCTTACGGGCGATCCTTTTTTTGAAAATTACGCCAGCAAGTGGCGGGGATATTTGAACGACCCCGTGTGCCGCGCGCGCTGGCTGGTTGGCAAGACCATCGAAAAAGTCCGGCTGCGACGTTGAAAAAGGTTCTGATCTTAGCCTACTATTTTCCGCCGCTGGGCATGGGCGGTACTCAGCGCACAGCCAAGTTTGTAAAATACCTGCCGCAATTCGGATGGCAGCCGGTGGTTGTCACAGTCAAAGATGTAGTTTACCACGCCATCGATCCCTCCCTTTTGGATGACGTAAAATCCGCCATCGTCGTTCGCACTGGTTCCCTCGACCCGCAGCGGTTGCTGGCGATCTTCTTCCCAAAGCCAGAGGCGGCGCGATCTAAAAAATCGACGAGTCCACTTTGGCGAGTGCTCAACAAATTGATCTCTTGGTGTTTCATTCCCGATTCAAAATTGTTGTGGCTGCCGTTCGTGGTTTTGAAAGCGTGCCAATTAATTCGGAGGCATCAAATCGATTGTATTCTCACCACCTCGCCGCCGCATTCTGTGCATCTCGCCGGCATCCTTCTCAAAAAAATTACTGGGGTGCCGCTGGTGGTGGATTTCCGTGATGGTTGGTCCGGTGGAAATTTTCAAACTGAGCCGGCTCGACTTCATCGCTGGTTGAACCGAGTGCTTGAGAAGTGTGTCCTGAATTCCGCCGACGCTGTTATCGCTGTATCTCAAAAACTCAACGAGCAACTTCAGCAAAAACCTCGCCGACCTGCGCGTAAGTTTTTTACCGTCACCAACGGATTCGATGCCGACGATTTTCCGGAAACGACTTATGCCGAACCATTGACAAAATTCACCATTACCTACTGTGGCGCATTGACTGACATCGCACCGCTGGATGGTTTTTTTGCTGGCTTGTCGCGATTTCTCAAAACTCGACCCGAAGCGCGAACTGAGGTTGCAGTAAAACTAGTTGGTCAAAATTTGCTCGAAAATTTTGAGACTCGTTTGCGTGAACTGCAAGTGTTCAATCTTATCGAGTGGACTGGCTACTTGCCGCATCGCAACGCTTTGATGCATCTGCGTCAGTCGCATCTTTTGTTGTACCCGGTGGCAGATTGGGCCAGTGAAGATTTTATCCCCGGCAAAACGTTTGAATACTTAGCCGCCGGTGTGCCAGTACTGGCCCTCGGGCCGCGAGTGGAGGGCGTGGAATTATTGGAGAAACACGGCCTCGTTCAGTTGTGTGCGCACAATGATCCAGAGGCGATTGCACGAATGCTCGAAAAACATTTTGATTTGCTTAAGTCCGCGACTTTCCAGAAAAAGCGGGGCGACATCAAGCAGTTTGATAGAGGATTCCTCACCAGGCGGCTGGCCGAAATTTTGGAATCGAAAACCTCTTCATTTTAGAAAGAATTTTGGGATGTTCATACTTCAAAAGAACAAAATTTTTAAGTTGAATGTTAAGCGAAAGTTTTTAGCTTTAAAAGCCATTAGCGTAATTCGATTTCATGTGTGATTTAAAAATGACCCTGTTTGAGAAAAAACGAACGTTGAATTTTGCGCACCGCGGCTTCACGCTCGCGGCGCCGGAAAACAGCATGGCCGCGTTCAAAGCCGCTGTAGAGTTGGGAGTGGACGGCATAGAGTTCGACGTTCGCACTTGCAAAAGTGGCGAAGTGGTGGTGTTTCACGATCCGACTCTGGCGCGCCTCACGGATGGCCGCGGATTCGTAAAGAGCAAAACTCTTTCGGAATTGCAGACTCTGCGAATAAAAAGCGCGAACCCCAAGCTCGATGAGCGCATCCCCACATTGGAAGAATTCACTGCTGCGATGAAAGGACAAGTCTTTCTAAATGTGGAGATCAAAACCAAGGGGCTGCCGAAGGATCACATCGAAAATAAAGTCGTCGAAATTCTTCGGCACTATGGACTCGAATATCAGTCGATCATCTCATCGTTCAATCCGATTGTTCTGCGGCGCATCCGCAAGATCGACGATCAAATCATCACCGGTTATTTGCTCGACAAAAATTTTACGTTTCGCAACTCTGAAATTCCGCTGAGCCGGCTGGCTGGCGCCAAAGCCATTCATTTCGAAAAAACACTGGTGACTCAAAGATTGTTCGATAAAGTCCGTGAACTTGGCATCCACTCAGCGGTGTGGACGGTGAACGAGCCGGCCATGATGCGGCAATTTGTGAACATGGGGATTCAGGTTATTATTAGCGATCGACCAGATATTTTGAAAAATATAATCGTAGGTAAGGCACATGCGAATCATCTCAACTTTGGCTAAACATCTCGTGCTTTTTTCGGCCACGATGGTGCTGGCTCAAGAAACGACGCCTTCTATCAGCAGCTATGTCTGGCCAACCGACGCCAGCCAATTTTTGACTTCCGTGTTTGGCGAATCGCGGGCGCGGCGTTTTCACACCGGCATCGACGTCAAGACTTGGGGCCGAGTCGGCTACAACGCTTATGCGGTCCGCGATGGCTACGTTTGGAGAATCAATGTCTCGCCCTTCGGATACGGCAAGGCGCTGTATCTGAAATTAGATACCGGCGAAGTGGCGGTCTATGCCCATCTCTCCGGTTATTCAGATAGAATTCAGCAGCGGGTGGAGGCGGAACAAGAGCGCACGGGCCGCTATCGCCAGGATTTTTATCTGCAGCCCGGCGAAATTCCGGTTCGCACAGGTGAAATTGTCGCATTCACCGGACAAACGGGCATTGGCGCACCTCATCTCCATTTCGAAATTCGCGATGCCAGCAACCGAGCTCTCAACCCATTGTCAAAGGGCTACGCTCTGGTTGATCGCGTCAGTCCGGCCATCACCAAAGTCAGCTTTAGCCCGCTGGACGCCAACTCGGAAGTAGACGGCGACTTTCGTCCGCTCATTCTCAACCCGCAATGGGTTCGCCCCGGCGAGTATGAATTGATCGAGACCGTTTCCATTTGGGGCAACGTCGGAGTTGCGGTTTCAGCTTTCGACAAAGATTCCAACTCGTCAAATCTTTTTGGGGTCTATAGTTTAAAGCTTTTTGTGGACGGTGTGGCGCAGTTTCAATACCAGTTTGACGATATTTCGTTCAACGACAATACTATGATCGATCTCGAACGCGATTACCGCTTGTCGCGCCGCAAGTTGGGAAGTTTTTATAAATTGTACAAAGATAAGCGGAACTCTCGCTTCGGCTATCAACCGAATCTCGCGGGCGCGGGTGTGCTCAAAAGCGAATCACTGACAGCCAATCCGAGTCTGCAATCAAATGCCGGCGGGAATGATTTTGATGAAATCCGTATCGAAGCCGGCGGCCTTTTTCCGGGCGTTCACGATTTGCGTATCGAGGTAGCTGACTTTGCTGGAAACACCAGCGTCGTAACCGGACGATTTGAAGTTGGCGGGGCGTTCAAAATTCGGCCGGTGATCACAGAGGACGAAAGCGGCCGCCGACTGCAGGACTGGCTCACGTTCGATGTTCGACGCATCGAGCGGGTGGAGCAGTATCAGCTCGTCAACAATAGTTGGCAGCTCGTGTCAGCAGAACTTGCGCCGGCAACTTACGTTGAGGAAAAAGGAGGTGAGGGCGAAGCGCCGCCTCCGGCAGCAAGCGCCGCGACGGAGTTTTTGCCGAGCCCACTCTCGTCGTCTGCCATCACCAAATTTTTCGCTTACGATCAATTCAACATTCGTTCGCATCCGTATTTTTACATTCCGCCGCGCCATACTGAAAATAAATCTGTTCCCCCAGTAAGCATCGCGTACGATTACTATGATGATTACATCCGTCTGGAGTTGACCTCAAAAAATCTTTTGCGCGATATACCCAACGTCGTACTGTATCCGGGCCGGCGCGATTCGATGAGTATCGATCTTCACCAGAACGATTTGCTCACCTATGTAGGCCGTTTAAAATTGGAAAAGCTTTCCGGAACCTACCATCTCTTGAAAGTTGTGGCGCAAACTCTGGATGACACCCGCAAGATCAGTTGGCTGCAATTTTTGGCAAAGGAAATCGACCCACCAAAAAGCACCCGGCTGATTTCTGACGACCAAAACTGCTGGGTCAATTTTTGGGAGGGTTCATTGTACGAACCCCTTTATGGGCGCATCCTAACTGACAGCCTCAACTTCACCCGTGATGCCGGTTTGATTGGCAGGATTTACCAGCTTGAGCCGCCAGATGCCCTGTTGAAAGAAGGGGCGTTCGTGCATTTGCGTTATCAGCCGGGTGAGTATCCACCGGAGAAATTAGGAGTATATTACAAAAATAATGGCGGCGGTTGGGTCTTTATCGACAACAATCACGCCGCCGCCCACAACAGCATTTGGGCAAAGGTGTTGAGTTTCGAAAACTTTGCACTGCTGGCTGACGTGGAGCCGCCGGAAATCACCTCCATTCGCCCCGGATTTCAGACTCATCTCAGCGATCCCACGCCGCTTATTTCCGCCAATGTTCTGGATCGCAAGTCGGGCTTTCGCAACGAGAATGACCTCGAGCTGCGCCTCGATGAGAGCAAGCTGATCGCCGAGTACGATCCGGAGCGGGATCGGATTGTCTATCAAGTGAGAGAGCCATTGGCAAAAGGACGCCACGAAATCAATGTCTGGGCTCGGGATCGAGCTAAAAATATCGCCACGCAAACGGCGGTCTTCTGGATTGATTAACGCGATCCCAATAACATGATACCATTAAAAGATGATAACCCGCGATTCCGTCCGCCAATTGTCACTATTGCGCTTATTCTCGCCAACATCGTGGCTTTTTATTATGAGATCGTCCTTGGTTACAACCCGGTATTCGAGCGCTACGCTTTGTTTTCCGATCGCATTGTTCAGGGGCACGGCCTCGAAACACTTGTGACCTCCATGTTCCTGCACGGCGGATTCATGCACTTGCTCGGCAACATGCTGTATCTGTGGATTTTTGGCGACAACGTTGAAAGTTATCTCGGCCACGTTCGATATATTTTCTTTTATTTGGTTTGCGGCCTGGCCGCGGCGTTTGCGCACATTTTTTTGTCAGGCGTTTCCGAAGTGCCGATGGTGGGAGCGAGCGGCGCCATTTCCGGAGTGCTCGGGGCGTACCTGATCAAATACCCACGGGCGCGGATTCTGGTTTTAATTCCCTATTTTATTCTTACCGTTCAAAAAATTCCCGCCCTGTTTGTGTTGGGATTCTGGTTCATCATTCAGCTTTTATGGGGACTATCTTCGACCTCGTCGGATGGTGGGGGTGTAGCTTTCTGGGCTCACGTGGGCGGATTTGTCGCCGGGATGCTTTTGATCAGCCTGTTTCGTGTAAAAAAACGCCGCGCGTTTGACAGCTATTAGTTCATCAAGTAAGCGATGAGAATTCCCAGTGCCAGCCAGATTTCGGACATCAGTTGGACAATATCTTCTTCGTCGTCCACAACCAATATATTCGCCATAAACATGACCCCTATTTTTTGAAAACATCTGTGATTATGCGAGTTAATCTGATCATTGGTAATTGGACGATAATACTTAACCTGAATAATTCACAAATCATTTGTCATTCAGGAGGAATCCTGTTAACAAACAGCAGGTTATTCAATAAAAAGTCTCCTCCT
>Ga0247727_10015566_pt1 | contig 12447 bp, 11 predicted proteins | sample WisWelCaveWW1625_FD_202498 | JGI IMG/M metagenome (GOLD analysis project Ga0247727, IMG submission 202498) | Biofilm microbial communities from Wishing Well Cave, Virginia, United States - WW16-25 | ecosystem: Environmental > Aquatic > Deep subsurface > Groundwater > Cave microbial mat | place... | reverse complement strand
AACATTATCCAAATCTTTTAACGGACCTTTGTAGGGTTCCTGTTCAAAAACATCCAAAGCGGCGCCGGCCAATTTCTTATCTTGAAGAGCCGCAAAAAGCGCCTCTTCATCGACAACACCGCCGCGCGAACAGTTAATCAACAGTGAATCTTTTTTCATCAACCCCAACTGCTCCTTTCCCAAAAAATGCTTTGTCGTTTGGCTGAAAGGAACATGGACCGTCACAATGTCGGCTTCCCTTAATAAGGGGTGCAATTCAACACGGCGGGCCTTAGGAATTTTTGTTTTTACACCCGGATCATAATAAAGAACATACGCATTAAGACTCAAACTTAAACTAGCGACCGCTTGGCCGATACGACCGAGACCGATGATACCAATTTTCTTTCCAGAAAACAAGCTTCCCATTTTTTTTTGCCATTGGCCGGCCCGGATGGCGCGGTCCATGGCCGAGATCTGTCGCAATAAATTAAACGCCAACCCAATGACCAGCTCCGCCACGGCGATTGTCGGGCCGTCGGGGGTGGAGAAAACCTTTATCCCCAATCGCTCGGCGGCTTTAAAATCCACGTTATCCATTCCCACCCCACAGCGGGAAATGACCTTCAAGTCCTTGAGCTGTTCTAAAACCAGCGCGGACAAATTTTCCGTTCCCGCTATAAGACCGACTGCGCCCGCGGCCAAAGTGATGATTTCCTTCTCCGTCACCGTCCAGCCGTGGGGATTAAGAACAACCTCCATCCCAGCCTTTTCTAAAATTTCTTTGGGCGATGAATCATATTGAGCGAACGAAGTTAATGAAACGGCGACTTTGGAATGCATATCATTCAAGGATAATCGACTACTTTCAAGTGAATACAGGGAATCCCCTCTCCCTCGGAAGCTTGATGAGCTTCTCCTGGGATAGGATCAGCTGTATCCATGGCGTTAGCACATAAAACCATTTCTCCTGTAACGTCTGTAGACACTTTCCAGGTGTAATAACATTCTCGGCCTTTACAGGCGTACGTATGGGCTTTATCTAGTTCATGGTCTCCAGTATTTTCTCCCCACCACCAAATCATATCCAGCCCTCTGTCATCCATCGCGGATAATGAAATATTGACTTCTTCTCCCCGTTTTACGACTAAAGGACTTACCGATATCTTAACGGTGGGTGGAGCGTCTGATTGCCGGGAGATCCTTTCCTCCTTTGTTGGAACTTTAATAACATTAAAGGCAAATACACCACTATCATCCTGAACAACCACATAATAACGCCCCCCATTAAGAACAGGTAACCGGAACCTTCCCTGAAAAGCTCCATCCTTATCAGTTTTATCTTCGAGTGCGACGTCCTCGACGATAAATTCATCCCCAATTGTAATTCTAAAATTTCTGTTGGGCGTCAATTTCTCGGCATTAAAATTAACAAACTGCAACGATTCATCCATCGCTGACGTCAAAACAGCATTGGCTTTATGCTGAAAAACGAACGAGACTTTATCCACTGTTTTCCCGCTATCCTCAGAAATGAGCGTCACAGGTATTTGGGGGCCTTTCAACGATAACCAATCACGAGGAACATCCAGATCAAAATTTTCTCCAGCAACTCCTTCAACCGATTCACTAATACCGCAGGCGACCCACATCAGGTGAGAGAACTGAGGTGGCGGCTCAAGGACTTTTTGCCCCAAGAGATTAGTAATGACCCAACCCTCAACATTCAACGGGCCTTGAGACTGATCTCCCTTCACCAAGATACAAATTTCTGCGTTGATGCCCTGAATTCCTTCCCAAGTTTTACCAGTTTCTAAATTATTGTCCGTATCAAGTAATATCCGAAATTCGGCATGGATAAGACCTGCTTCCGGAAACGGGTGATTGACTGAAAATAAAATATGTAATTTTTCCAAACTATCCCCCGAACCCATTCTAATCATTCCAATATTCAAATACTCCGACATTTCTTTGGCGATGTCTTCATAATCATCATAAGCCGCGCTAGACTCCTGAAATTCAAGTGCAGCCTCAAGAGTAGTTACGGTACCGACGTTGAATATTGGAATACTCGAAGCGACAAAAATGATCTTGTAAAATATAATTTTTTTTATCATATCGATTGTGGCTAATTGCTCGATCTATTCAAATTTTTTATCTCGGTCCCGGTAATAATCCCGACTGCGCCCGCGGCCAAAGTGATGATTTCCTTCTCCGTCACCGTCCGGCCGTGGGGGGTTGAGAATAATCTCCATCCCGGCTTTTTCTAAAAATTCTTTTGACTGAGGATCATACTAGGCGAATGACGTTAAGGTAACAGCGATTTTCATACCCATAATTCTCTGCTATCTTTTCTGTGACGCAATCAATTTCTTATTTTGTGGTGTGACCAAATAATTTTCTTTACTGACAACCTTCTTCCCGCTCTTTATCTCCAAAGCTTTCCTTGCATCTCCGGCAATAGTTCCACCTTCCACGGCAACTTGTTTATTTGCAGGAAACCCTTGAGAATTCTTATTAACGGCAATTTCCTTAGTCGATGCCTCACCAAGCATAGAAAATATGAGTTCCAAGTCGGTCATGTGATCCCGTAAATTTTCCCGACTTAACCCTTTGCATTTCTTATAATCCGAAGGTGTCAGCCCAAAAGCCGCTTTAGATATTTCCGCGGTCAAAATTTCATACTCTTTGGGTTTATTTATTCCCCGATTGCGCCACTGATCGGTCAACTCCTCCCGGATGGCAATACCGCGTAGTCGCTTTTCAATCCAATCATCGCTGTAGCCTTTGGCTTTATAAAGCGCGCGCGTCCGTTTTGTTGCCAGTTCTGGGTCTTCGATCTCCTGAATCCGCTCATATCCAACCCGGGCCAGCCAGCGCTTGAATGGTTCGGCTTTAGGAGAAGGAATTGATTGAATAATACGAAAAATTCCTTCGGTATTAGCACAATTCATGCCCTGCCGTCCGCCATCTGTAATAATTTTAAGGGTATGTACAAATTGTACCCACCCTTTGGCCAACTCCGGGTCGCGCTGTTTAATTTTCTGGATATATTGTTTAGGGTCCCCCGAGTCCGTCAGGGCCGCCACCACGTCTTCAATGACAAACCACCATTCATTATTGTGAATGGTTTTACGGATCTCTTTCTTTCTAAAAATAGCAATTCTAGTTGACGCGATTTCCTTTTCCATCGATGTCTCCATTTCCTTATCAATCATCACACGCTGGCTCAATAATCTTCGTCGTTAAACACCTTTTTCCAAAACAGCCTTCAAAACCTTCAAAACCATCTTCATCTGCGCCACGCTGCCGATGTTGATGCGCAGGTAGTGTTCGAGGGAAAAACCAAAGCCGCCTTTCTTTGCCTGAAGACAAATCACTTCCCAACGCTCTCCCGCGCCCACTGAAACACGCGAGCCGTAATCTTGACTATCTCCTCGGCATCCGGCTTAAAAACACTGCGGCATTCGTACTGCACAATGTTCTTTCGAGCAATAATCTTACGGAGTTGTTTGGCTTTTTCCCCTGCGCCATCCACAGAAAGCTTCGCCACCAGATCGCAAACATCCAGATGATCCTGAGACACGCAACGAACACCTTTCTCAAAGACACAAATCGCATCCGCCGAGGAAATGGCGCATTGCACGGCCAGTGTCGCGGCAGCGTTCCAGTTAGAAGCATGAAAAGCGGCCAGCATCTGCTCATAGTTATCCGCTGCCTTCTTTAAATAATCAACGGCCGCGGATTTACCTTCCGCTTTGGTTTTCAATTCACGCGCGCCCATTTCAAATCTCCAACGGTTCTTTGCCGTACAAAACCGAATAAGAGCGCATCAAAGTAGAAACGGGAGGCTTATTTTTCTTAAGCCGCTCGCGAAACTCCGCCGCCGACTTTATATACACATCAAGCTGGGCGCCGAAATACGCCTTAAATCGTGGCGCACAATCAGAAAGAAAAACATCCGTGACTTTTTCGACATTCGCAGCTCTTAAAACAACAACGGCGATATCGACATCGCTCCCGCGCCGCGCTGCGCCGCTTTGCACGCTCCCATAAAGAATGAGTGACGCGAGGAGTTTCTTAATACCGGCTTTTCTTATTTCCTCGATAAGAAAATCACGTATCTCTTCCTTCAATCCGCCTTCAACCCGAAAGATAGGGCGGATAATCTTCTGAACAACACGGTTTTCCTCGTTCAAAGAATAAACGTGCTGTTTACCAATAATTTCCAATGTCAACACGTCCCGGACGTGAAGCTCTTTGAGGGAATCGTGGGTGGAAGGCGCGGAGAAGCCCGATAGTTTGGCGATTTCGCGGCCCGTTGCCTTGAATCCCTTGCGGGAAGTCAGAATGCGCAGAATGGCCAATTTGGAAGGTGAGTTTATAATCTCATCAATCGGGAATGCGACACTCATAAAAGCGCACCTAACATATGTAAGGTTTTCCTAACAGGCAAAGTATACCACACTCAGGAGAATTCACTCATTGCTTTTCGTCAGTCTTCTTCCCCCCTACAAAGAAACCCTTTTTTTCTCCCTGAAGGCGCTCACCTCTATCAAAACCTTCAAAAACCTCCTCATCTGCCCAATGCTGCCGATGTTGATGCGCAGGCAGCGTTCCAGAGGAAAATCAAAGCCGCCTTTGGAAAGGATTTTCTTTTTCTTCAAGGCCTTCTCAATGGCGATGGCTTTGTCCTTAGAGCCCACATCAATCAACACAAAATTGGCATAACTTTTAAAATAGGACAAACCCATGTTCTTAAATTCGCGCTCTAAAAACCGTTTACCCTTAAGGGCCTCGCGGATATTCTTTTTGACGACATCCGTGTACTCCAGCATGATCCCGGCAAACTTAACCGCGTAAGCGTTGGTTTCGTACATGGGGCGCGTCTTCTGCAGGCACTCAATCATCTCGCGGCTGCCCACCGCGAAACCAAAACGCGCCGAGGCGAGCCCAAAGGCCTTGGAAAAAGTGCGGGTCACCACGAGATTGGGATATTGGTCAATAAATCCCGCGCAGGTTTTTGGATAAAAAAGATAATACGCTTCATCGATGAGAATAACGGCATTTTTCTGCCGGGCTAATTCCATCACCTGGCGCAAGTCCTCCGGCTTCATAACGGTTCCCGTTGGGCTGTTGGGATTGGCGATGCAAATCAATTTAGGCTGCGCTGACTCAATCTGCGATAAAATTTTCTCCACCGGCAACGAAAGGTCCGCCGCGTATTTCACTTCCACTAACTCGGCCTGAAACATTTTTACGTACACATAAAACATCGCGTACGTCGGCCCGAGCAATAAAACCTTATCACCGATTTCCACAAAAGCCTCAAAGACGGATTTGATCGCGCCATCGGAACCCGAGCTTAAATAAAGGTTCCCCGGTTTGCAGCCGACGTGTTTGGCTAATTTTTTATAAAGGGTCCCCGGCTCAGGGTAAGCTGAGACAAAATCCGTGTTCAAGGCTTTTTTAAATTGCGCCAGAATCTTCGGCGGCAACGGAATGATATTTTCATTCTTATCCAGCCGCAAATACCCCAGCCTTGATTCGTCGGCATTGGGAACTCTCTCCAAGTTAGCTAAATGCTTTTTGATCGGCAGCATAAAAAAATTATCCTCTAATCCTTTAACCCTTTAATCCTATTCTTCAAACCACCACGCACCGCTGGCACGGGCTTAAGCTTGATCGCTGTTTCTCTAAATGATTTTTTCGTAAGCTCTCGTACGCTGCAGACCGCCACAACTCAGAGATGGACTTCTCTTTAATATTGCCGACAGCCAGAGTCGATTTGTAATCGGTATCGCACGGATTGACTTTGCCATCGTACCAGACAAACATCCGCCGCCAGAGATCCGAACACGGGGTTGTCACTTCATTGACAGGCGATTCATAAACATTTTCCCACGGGTTATAAGCCACAAACGCCACCTGGTCGACCAATGCTCCCCAGAGCCCGACCATGGTATCCAGACCCTGCGCGTCTTTGAATTTCACCCCCGAGACCCGCGAAATGATCTTCGATTGGGAATAATGTTTCTTTTTGATTTCGTTAAACAGGCGGATGTTGTTTAAAACTTTTTCTAGGTTTCCCCCGACCCTCAGCTGACTATACAACGGCTCCTCGGCCGCGTCCGCCGAGAAAACTACCGTATTGACCCCGCCGGCCAAAATCGCGTGACAGTGCTTCTCATTTAACAACGACGCGTTGGTGTTGATCTTTAAACCTAAAAATTTTCCGACACAATATTCCAACATCCGGTCGATATCCTTGGCCGCCAGCGGTTCGCCGCGTGAAGCCAAAGAAATAAAATCCACCTTACCCTCGATCTGATCGATGGTTTCCTGAAACAATTCAAAGGACATCGAACCCATCATTCCCGCAGTCTTGGCCGTAAACGACGCGTCGGTTTGATAACAAAACACGCAACGAAAATTACACACCGAACTTGGTTCAATCTGCAAGTATGGCGGGAAATCATCTAAAATCTTCCCTTTTGGATAAACATCGTATCGGTAGCGGTGGAAAATATACCGTGGAATCTGAACATCGTTTATCTTTGAAACCTCGTCGGCGATGTTTGGGGTCATTTTAAAGACAGCCGTCTCTAGATGAGGAGATTTTAAGTCGTTTAAGGCCATCTGCAAGACATTGCGCCTTGATAAATCTGATGTCTCTTCAATTTCTTTTTGTAAAACAAGAATCAACCATTTACGTTGGACGTTGATATCGGCACCAACGGAAGAATAAAAATTCTGAAAGCTGTTCGCCTTGCGGTAGATTCTCGTTGTTGATTCCAATTTAGCGTATAGCAAATAGCGGATAGAGTTTAGTTCTTAACTAAACGCTAAACGCTAACCGCTATCCCCTCTTGTAATTTTTCTTTAACCAATATTCCGTCTGCGCGATCTGGAATTCATAATCGACATCGCAGCCGGCCTCTTGAATCAAGGGATAAATCTTTTGGCCCATCCACTTCTGCGGCAACAGCCCATTCTCTATATGTTCAAGGCAACGCGGCCGGACAATCGAAAGCCCCATGTCGGCAAAATAGACATCGCCTTGCGAGTCGCGGTCGCAGTTTAAAATTTTTGGATCACCAAAAGTTTCAAACGGCACAAACGGATGCAATAACCCGTCGGACCCGATTTTACGCGCGCGCAGCGGGCTCCACATGTTATACCGGGAAACCGAAACTGCGGAATCGTATTTGGGATTCGCCCGTAAAAATTTTATTCCCTCACCAATCATCTTTGCGCTGACCGTCGCCGAATTGCAATGCAATAAAATTATCAACTCCTGCGGCCCTTCGCGTTTAACAATCTCTTGATGGCCATGGATAAAGGCATGCTCACCTAAAGCTTTTTTCGTGCACAGATATTTCGGCCGCTTGATAATCTCAACTCCATTTTTCTTGGCAATGGCCATGAGCTTCTCACAATCCGTCGATAAAAAAACTTTATCCACCTGCTGGGCATCTTTCGCCGCGCGCATCGGATAATACGCCAAAGGTTTTCCCAGGATCGGATAAACATTCTTTCCCGGAAATCCCACGCTACCCTTTCGTCCAACTAGTAATGCTGAAATCATATTTTCGAACTTCTTTTAAGTTAAGCAAATATCCGCTGGATCATAAACGCTTCCGCAAATAAAAACCCAGCCGCTGAACCCCTGACTTTGGCCAGTGATTTTAAAACCTCCGGCGATCTCGGATGGGGATCAGGGCGCGCCTCTCCTTTATAGGTTTCCATGGCCTGGATCTTTTGTTCAACATCTTTTTTGGTCACCTCGACGTAAAAATTGGGCTCCCACTGGACAGGTCGTAAGTACCCCGTACTGCTGGGGACTTCCCCCGTAAGCACGGGAATATGACTCTCCACCGCCGGGCGCGTGGCCACCATCACGGCGTCATAACAATACTGATGATCAATGTTCGTACAAAAACGGTGGTGTGTCAAAATAAGCTGGGGCTGCGCTTTCTTGATAACATCTTCCAACCAGTAAATGAGTTCAAGGCGGCTACTCTTATCCATCTCGTTGTCCGGAAATTCCCCCAGATAAATATGTTCCGGGGAAACCCCAAGAACTTTTAAAGCCCTTTGACAATCGCGTCTTAATTCTTTTAAATCACTGTCCCGCCTGGCTTGGCCGTGGACATTTCTGCGACTGTGGATCCCCGTAGCCGGGATAGCGATGTGGATTTGCGCCCCCAACCTGGACAGTTTTGACAACGTCGCGCCGGCCGCGAGCGTCTCATCGTCCGGGTGGGCAAAAAAAGCTAAAACTCTCTCGACACGTTCAAGTTTGATCATGGTCATCTCCATCTGATAACGCAATATTGACATCAGCTTGAATTCCCCGCGCGCGCAGCGCCGGGCGCGAGAACTCGATTTTATAATTATTATACTTTATATAAGCCCGTGGATACCCGGACGCATCCAGCATCCGGATAAAATCAAACAGTTCTTTTAAACTTTTCACTTCTTGAGTGACTTCGCTTTCTGCCGGGGACCTTCTCTTAAACACCGTGCCCGGCCCCACCTGTTTTCTAGGGACAGGTTTTGTTTTCACTATTTTTAAAATTATGGCGGCGATAACGTCCGCGCTTCGGACAAATATTTCCTCGGCAAGCCCTTCTAAGGAGAGGGCCTGTTTCAAATAGACCGGCCCGGCATCAAACTTTTCGGTCAGACGTATCGCACTCACCATTGTTTCGCGACATCCTCTTTGAATCAAATTCTGCAAAGGGCTCCCTCCGCGGCCGAAGGGCAGGTCCGTCATGTGAAAACCGATACATTCCGCCCGCGTCAGAATTTCTTTGGGGACCGTAACGCTCCAGTGCGGAAAGAATATATACGCGGGCTGAAGTTTATCGACCAGAGACACGGTGAGCTGATCGGGAGCTGTGACCAGGTGCCAGCGGCCGGGATATTTTTTAATAACCTCATGATAGACGCGAACATTCCATGGCTTTATGGTGGCAACAATATAATCTTTGAGTTTCATTTTCTTCAAGATCCTTTCCTGTCTGGCATTGGTCAACAAGCGATCTTCCCAACGCAACCGTTAAATTCTTGCCTGGGCTGGTTGAGACTGGACATGGTGATAGTGCCGGTATTTCCCGTTTAAAGCCAACAGCTGTTCATGCGTCCCCGACTCGACGATCTTACCGTTGTCGAGCACCAAAATATGGTCCGCATGGCGCACGGTGGAGAGCCGATGGGCGATGATAATGACCGTCCGGTTCTTGGAAATATTGTTGATCGCCTCCTGGACGTACGCTTCTGAAACCGAATCCAGAGAACTCGTGGCTTCATCGAGAATCAAAATCTCTGGCCGGCGCACCAGCGCCCGGGCGATGGCGATGCGCTGCCGTTGTCCGCCGGAAAGTTTCATCCCGCGGTCGCCGACGATGGTTTCATACCCGTGAGGAAACCGGGAGATAAATTCCTGGGCATTGGCCTCCCGCACGGCCCGGACGATCTCTTCATGAGGCAGGTCCAGGCCAAAGGCAATGTTTTCGGCGATCGTCGCATGAAAAATAAACGTATCCTGACTCACGTAGCCAATTTTCTTGCGCCATGAATCCATCTTCAATGTCTTTAAATCGACCCCGTCGACTAAAATCCGCCCTTCGCTAGGGTCGAACAACCTGATCATCAAGTCGACAATCGTCGTCTTGCCTGCCCCCGATGGTCCGATAATGGCGGTTTGCCGCCCTTTTTTAAATTCCATAGAAATATGGGCCAAGACCTTCGGCCGCTGGGGATAGGCAAAGGACACCCGCTCGAAACGTATCCCTTCTCTAAATCTTTCCAAAACCACGGGCCCGTCAACGACCGAGCGTATATTTTTTTCCAGCAGATCGTGCAGTGTTTCCAAATTAGGCAAAACCCCCATCACCTGGATCCAATGCGTGCTCATGACGTTGAGCGACGGCATAATCCGCAAAAACGCGTACGCGAAGATCCCCATGATCGGGAGCATCGCCGCGAGGTTTCCGGGGCTGGTGAGCTTAATCGCGATCAGGATGCCCGCCAATCCCGCCATAAACATAAAGTCCAAAAGATGTTTCGGCACGGCCAGCCACCGGCTGTCCCGCAGGGCCAGATTAAAATATTTTTTCATGGCGATGGCAAATTCTTTGATCCAGCGCGATTCGGAGATGAAGAGCTTAATCTGCCGGATGCCTAACGACATCTCGGAGATCAAAACATTTTCCCGCTCGCTGGCCTCCACGCGCCCCCGCCCGAGGTGATAGGAAATATTAAGCGCGATATGCCGCGTAAACAAATAATATAACGGACAAAAAAGCAGGACGGCCAACGATATCTTAAACGACAAAGAGAATAAAATCATGCCGATGACCACCATTTTAATGAGCTCCGTGATGATCTGCGGCACGGCGTTGAGAATAAACCCCAGATAACTCGGAGCGGTATAGATCCGGTAAACAATCTCCCCTTGTTTACTGTCGAGAAAATACTGATAGTCGGACTGGAGATATTTTTCCAGGATCCGGCGCTGGTTGTCTCCCCATATCCGATAACCGGTGCGCGCGCACAGAACAACATTGATATAGCTGACAATATTTTTAACGGCCACACTGATAATCAACAGCACGCAAGCGGACACCAGCTTATCGCCAATTGGAAAATGCCTGATCAGGCCGTCTAAAGAATTAACCAAAAACCCGCGGCCCTGCCCCGCCGGGGACGTCGCGAGGGTTGACTCCAGGACACGAAAAAGGACCCCTAAACTAAATCCTTCTAAAACAGCAAATAAAGTAATCAAGGTCGTTATGACCGCGATCTGGAGAGGATACGGCCGAATGAAATAATAGATGACGCGAAGTTGGGGGATTTTCACAAAATTTATTTTTTTAAACGAAACTTTTGAACTCTGTTTCCGTCCTGTTCCACGACGTAAAAAAAGCCCTCTGCATCGGCGATCAGGTTCATGGGATACAGAAACTCACCCTCTTTCCTCCCCGCAGTGCCGATCGTGGATACCGCTTGCCCGTCCAAATTAAAGACGTGGATGGAACCGCTTTTATAATCCGGGACGCCGAGTTGGGTTTTATTGATGAAGCGCACCGCCAAAGGTTCCCACACCTGGTCCCCGATATTCCACTGGGTCACGTAATCGCCAGCGAGCGAAAACACGCGCACGCATTTGGCCGGGCTGCGGTCGGCGACGTAGACGTATTTCGTTTGGTCGGTCAGCACACCGTGGGGGGACAATTCTCCGCCAGGGATTTTGGAAGTGTCAAAGGCGCTTAAAAATTGTCCGTCGGAAGAAGCCAAGATGATGGTCTTGGTTCCCCAGTCGGCGATGTAGACGTTGCCGTCCTTATCGACGTCCATGGCCACGGGTATTTTGGTATGGCCCTGTTCTTTTAAAGACTTGTCCCAATCGGGGACTTCTTTACCTTCGCCGTCGAATTTATACACTCGGCCATGGTCATAGGTAGCGACATACACAAAACCTTTTTTGTCAACGACGACCCCATGGGGCATCGTGACGTCGATGGAGCGCAGGACGTTCAAACCCCGGTCCATGACCGTGACCTTGTTACGGCGATATTCCGCCACGTAAACGTTTCCATCGGGACCTAAGTTGAGGTCGTAAACCGAATCGGTTCTCCCCGCCACGAGACCATCGGCGTTGAGGTATTTGACTTTGACGACTTCCATGGGACCTCCCTCTTGCGCTAAGACCGTCTTCGAAAAAAGAATGCATAAAGAAAAAAAGAAGACGAAAACGATCGTTAAAATGTTCCTTATCATGACACATCTCCCCTTTCTCCCATGAGCACCGCAGGCTTTTGAACTAACGATTCTTGTTTATCGTCGATGTTGTCTTTGACCCAACTGCCGTCGTTATCTTTCCACCACACGCGCGGATCGCGGAAGGTGTCGGCGATGCGGTCGAACTCCGCTTCGCTCATGTCGACGTATTTTAACCAGCGCTCTAAATCCGACGGTTTTTTGGGGTCCATCTCTCGGACGATTTTGACGGCCTCTTCCCGGGTCATAAGCCCGGCCCGGATATCTTTACAGCAATGGTCCGTGGCCCGGCCGTAGCCAAACTTGATAAATTTCAGATAATCATGGATGCCGTTTTCATGCATATCATCGAGATTTGACATGCGCCGGTAAGTCCGGTCAAAAGGGACCGGGGACGGTTTAAAACCGTATTGATCGACCATCATCTGGCCGTGCTCATTGGCTTCCCATTTAAAAAAGTTAGAAACATATATCCCCCGCACACCGACGCGCTTGATTTCCTCATCCGCTGGATACATCCACGGAAGCAAATTCCGGGCGGTCAGACCTTCGGCCATCTCTGGCCGGCCTAATTTCGCCAGTCCCTCGTCGGTCACATCGTACCACTCAAACCCGCGCAGGCAATGTTCGTGGCGATAGCGATACGTAAACTCTACCATATCTTTATAGGAATGCATCCCG
>Ga0247727_10015565_pt1 | contig 12449 bp, 10 predicted proteins | sample WisWelCaveWW1625_FD_202498 | JGI IMG/M metagenome (GOLD analysis project Ga0247727, IMG submission 202498) | Biofilm microbial communities from Wishing Well Cave, Virginia, United States - WW16-25 | ecosystem: Environmental > Aquatic > Deep subsurface > Groundwater > Cave microbial mat | place... | reverse complement strand
GGCGGGACGGGCGTGGTGGCCCGGCGGCCGCGCGACCGAGAACGCCGAGCGCGCGTGGCCATCGAGCACCGCCTCCGTCGCAACGAGCGCTGCGCCCGCCGATCGCCGCGCCGCCGCGCACGAGCGCGGCACGAGGTAGGTGTCGGGGTCGGCCCAGCCGCCGCCCTCGGCGCAGGCGAGTAGCAGCGCCTCGACATAACGAACGTCATGCACCCGCGATAGCTCCTCGTCCGTCGCGTCGCGCGCCTCGAGGACGGCCACGCGTTCGAGCAGCCCGCACTCGGCGAGCAGCCCCATCGCCGCCTCTACCCGCTCTGGCCGCTCCGGGTGCCCCTCGACAGCGTGTTCGGCGTGGAGGGGGTTCGTGGTGATAGCGACGGTCATGGCGGAACAGACCCGTAGCTGCAGGCCTTCGGGCCTGCCCGATGCTGGTGGTGCGATTCGAGCAGGGCTGAAGCCCTGCAGCTACGCCGCGCCCCTATAATGTTCGTGGCGTTTCCCATGTCACGCGTCCTCTACTTCGCCTACGGCTCGCTGCTCGACCCGCGCCGCCTGCGCCGGCACTGTCCCGGCGCCGCCGTCGCCGGCCGGGCGCGCCTGCCCGACCACCAGCTCGCCTTCACCCGCTACGCCCGCAGCGAGCGCGGCGGCGTGGCCGACATTGTACCCCAGCCCGGCGCCACCGTCTGGGGCGTCCTCTACGACCTGGACGCATCGTGCCTCGCCGCGCTCGACGACTACGAGGGCGCGCCGCGGGCCTATCGACGCGAGTCCGTGCGCGTCGTCGACGACGAAGGCCTCGAGCGCGAGGCGATCGCCTACGTCGCGAACCGCACCGGCGAGTTCGCGCCCAGCCGACAGTACCTCGCCCTCATCGCCAGGGGCGGCCGCGAGCACGGCCTGCCCGAAGACTACGTCCAGGCCATCGAACGCGTCCGCCCGCACTGGTAAGGATCTGTCACCCTGAGCCGCAGGCGAAGGGTATTGCGTCTCGTACTGAACAGGAGGCTTCGAGCCGCCCGATGACGTTCGTTCGTACCATCGTCTCAGCGCGAAGCCCCTTCCGGCCTACCTCGATGAAATCACGTTCCGATACGACAACTGCCACAATCCATCTCTGTTCCGCGATACGATCATGAAACTAGTCGGGGCAGAGAGATTGTCGTATCGGCAGTTGACTGAGAGCTGAGCTGGGCGGTGAGGCGAGCAATGGCTATGCGGCGAGCTACATCCATTGTCTTAGATTCAGAGAGCATAACAGTGTGCGATGCTCCCTCATTTGGACCTGGGCAATGGAGGCCCCGAAAGTTACCCATCTGGCCATATGCTCTTGAAATATGCTGCGGTTCCTTATTGGATGCGTTCCAGTGAAGCAGGGGGATCGTGTGTTCGGCGCACACCGCGTTTGCCTCCGGCTCCCTTTCTCCATTTGGCCAATTTCGCCAACCCTGAAAAACCCAATGGATATACCATCAGAAACAACATGGATGCGATCTTGGGCGTTGTGCCCGTCTTATCGGGGTCTCGCGTCACGCCTGCGTAAGCGAGCAGCGCCATGAGTCCTGCAAGACCAAACATAACAGTGGGTGCCCACCGCCAACCAATGAACCATCCGAACACGCTCAGGTGGTCACGAGCGAACCCACCACCAACCTGATAGACTATCTCCTGAATCGCGCCAGAAAAGGCAGCGATAATAATGAACATCAACATCGCTGCCAAGCTCCAATTTCGGGGATTTCGTTCGGGCATAGCTTATCTAACTCCTCTGGCGAATGTACGGCGGCGAGCACACTTGTCGGCCACCATGACCTCAGGTTAGCTCTTCTGCAACAGATATACACGCCCCGATTCTCCGCTACCCTGAGAATTAGGTCATGTTCGTCATCGGCACCGCCGGCCACGTCGATCACGGTAAGTCCCTCCTCGTCGAGGCGCTCACCGGCATCGACCCCGACCGCCTGCGCGAGGAGAAGGCGCGCGGTCTCACCATCGACCTTGGTTTCGCCTGGCTCACCCTCCCCTCCGGTCGGGAGGTGAGCATCGTCGACGTCCCCGGCCACGAGCGCTTCATCAAGAACATGCTCGCCGGCGCCGGCGGCATCGACCTCGCCCTCCTCGTCATCGCCGCGGACGAGGGCGTCATGCCCCAGACTCGCGAGCACCTGGCGATCCTCGACCTCCTGGGCGTCGGCAGCGGCGTCATCGTCATCACCAAGCGCGACCTCGTCGACGACGACCTGCTCGAGCTCGTCTCGGCGGAGGCGCTGGAGGTCGTCGACGGCACGGCCCTCGCCGGCTCGCCCCTCGTCGCCTGCTCCGCCCTCACCGGCGACGGGCTGGACGAGCTGCGCCGCGTCCTGGACGAACGCCTGGAGGCCACCGCGCCCAAGCGCGACGTCGGCCGGCCGCGCTTGCCGATCGACCGCTCGTTCACCATCGCCGGCTTCGGCACCGTCGTCACTGGCACGCTGATCGACGGCGCGTTGGCAGTCGGCCAGGAGGTCGAGATCGTCCCCGGCGGCCGGCGAGCGCGCATCCGCGGCCTCCAGAGCCACCGCCGGCAGGTCGAACGAGCGTTGCCCGGCCGGCGCACCGCCGTCAACCTGGCCGGCGTGGCGAAGGACGACGTTCGCCGCGGCCAGGCGCTCGTCCTGCCCGGCTCCCTCGCGCCCACCGCCGTCGTCGACGCGCGGCTGCGGGCGCTCGCCTCGCTCCGCCGGCCGCTGCGCCACGACACGCAGCTCACCCTCCACGTCCTCTCCGCCGAGGCGCCGGCGCGCCTCCTCCTGCTCGACCGCCAGGAGCTGGAGCCAGGGGAGGAGGCCTGGGCGCAGCTCCGTCTGGGCGAACCCGTCGCCGTGGCGAAGGGCGACCGCTTCGTCCTGCGCACCCCGAACGACAGCGTCGGCGGCGGCGAGATCGTCGACGCCCACCCCAAACGCCACCGCCGCGGCCACGCCCCGACGCTCGCCGCGCTCGAGGCGCTGACGCTCGGCTCGCCCGGCGAGGCGCTGCTCGCCGCCCTTCGCCGCGTCGAGCCGGCTGCGCTGCGCGCCGTCGCCGGCGAGACCGGCGTCTCGCTCGAGGAGCTGCGGGCGATGGGTGACGAGCTGATCGCCGCGGGGCGGCTGGTCGCGCTCGGCGACGGTGTCGACGCGCCGCTGATGACCTCCGAAGGCTTCGCCGCGCTCGCCGCGCGCTCGCTCGCCGCCGTCCAGTCGTACCACGACGACCACCCGCTCCGCCGCGGCGTCCCGCGCGAGGAGCTGCGCAGCCGCCTACGCCTGGAGGAGCGCATCTTCGAGGCCGCGCTCTCGCGCTGGGCTGGCGAGGGGCGCCTCGTCGTGGCGGGCGCCGCCGTCGCGCTGCCCGGCCGCGCCCCGGCGCTCACGCCCGCCCAGCAGGCCGGCGTCGACGCCTACCTCGCGACGCTCGCCGCCGCCCCGTACGCCCCGCCCACCGACCGCCCGCTCCCGCCCGACCTCCTCGCCTACCTCGAGGACGCCGGCCGCGTCGTCTCCGCCGGCGACGGCGTCGTCTTCAGCGCAGAGGCCTATGGCGAGATGGTCGAGCGCGTCACCGGCCACCTGCGCCGCGAGGGGACGATCACGCTCGCCCAGGTGCGCGACCTGTTCGCAACGAGCCGCAAGTACGCCCAGGCCCTCCTCGAACACCTCGACGCCCGCCGCGTCACCCGCCGCGTCGGCGACGAACGCGTCCTGCGCGAACGTTCGTAGGGGCGGGTTCAAGGGGTGTTGTTTAGGGGGAGTGCAGAGGGGCGGAGCCCCTCTGCCGGGGCCTGCCCTGAGCGAAGCCGAAGGGGTCTGGGGGCCTGCCCTTGAGCCAAGCGAAGGGTGTCTCCCAGATTCAAAATTACCTAGCTGGGCGGGTGGGCGGGAAAAGACAGACCTGGCTTATTCAACAGCCCCCTCAGACCCGCCCCTACGCCTCCCCTCCATCGTCGCAAACCAGCGACCAGCAACCAGCGACCAGCCCCTATCCCGCCGGCGACGCCTCCGCCTCGTACTCCTCGTGGTCGGCGCGACGCAAGAGGCGGCGCCAGAAGCGCGGCAGGTCGTCCTCGTCCCACGAGACCAGGATCTGGCTCGCCACGAAGACCGAGCTGTAGGCGCCGGTCACCACGCCGATCAGCATCGCCCACAGGAACTCGCGGATGCTGTCGCCGCCGATCAGCAGCAGCGCCAGGATCGCGAAGACCAGCGTCAGCGACGTGTTCATCGAACGCCCCATCGTCTGCAGCAGGCTCGTGTTCACCGCCTCGCCAAAGGTGCGCCCTTCGCCGCGCGACACCGTCTCCCGGATGCGGTCGAACACCACGATCGAGTCGTGCACCGAGAAGCCGATCACCGTCAGCAGCGCGACGACGAAGTCCTTCGTGATCTCCGTATCGATCATCTTCCCCAGGATCGAAAAGACCCCGACCACCAGGAACGCATCGTGCAGCAGGGCGATCACCGCCGCCGCGCCGAAGCGGAACGGCTGCGCCACCGTCCGGAACGAGTACCACAGGTAGACAAAGATCGCCAGCGACGCGAACACCACCGCCGAGACGGCGTTCCCCGTGATGCCGCAGCAGATGAACGGAAAGCTCTTCTGGAGACCCAGCTTGCCCGAAACCGTCGCCGAGATCGATGAGAACTCGATGAAGCCGACGGGCTGGCCCCGCTCATCCACCGTCCGGCCCTGCGCGTCGACCATGTTGCCGAACTCGGCGCGCAGCGCGTCCTCGATCTCCTCGCGTTCCGACGGCGGAGCCGGCCCTACCGGCGGCTGCGACGCTGCGCCGCGCAGCTCCTGGGTACGCACCAGGAACTCGTTCTGGCCGGTCCCCTGAACGCGGGCGTCGGCGTGGCCGACCGTCGCCAGGCCGTCCTTCAGCTCCTCTCGCGTCGTCGGCTCCTCGAAGCGAACGGTGAACGTCGAGCCGGCGCTAAAGTCGATGCCCAGCTTCACCCTCGGCGGGATCAGCAGCGAGATCAGGCCCGGCACCAGCACCAGAATCGAGACCAGGTAGAACCAGTTTCGCTTGCCGACCAGGTCCAGCACCGGCGGTCGCACGTTAGCGTTCCTCTCGCTTCGCCGGCCCGCCGCCGGCCCCGCCAGCGACGGCCGGCGCCGGCCGCCCGGCCCGCCGCACGTCGTCCGGCAGGTCGGCCGCGAAGAGCCCCAGCCTTCGCGCCAGCGGCCGCACGCCGATGATGAACCGCATGAACGTCCGCGTGACGATGATCGCCGTGAACATGCTGATCAGCACGCCGATGATCCAGACCAGCGCGAAGCCCTTGATTGAGCTCTCGTCGAACTGGTTGCCGAACCAGTACAGGATCAGCGCCGTCATGATCGACGAGATGTTGCTGTCGCGGATCGATGACCAGGCGCGGTTGAAGCCATCCTCCAGCGCCACCACCAGGTTCCGGCCCACGCGCAGCTCCTCCTTCATCCGCTCGAAGATGAGGATGTTGGCGTCTACCGCCATCCCGAGCGAGAGGACGAACGCGCCGACGCCGGCCAGGGTCAGCGTCACCGGCACGAGCTTGAAGATCGCCAGCGCAAAGCTGGTGTAGCAGACCAGGGCCAGGCTGGCCATCACCCCCGGCAGGCGATAGTAGAGCACCATGAAGAGCATGATCACCAGGAGCGCCACCTCGCCCGCGATCACCGTATTGCGCACCGCGTTGTCGCCCAGCGTCGCGTCCACGTCCTGCTGCTGCACCACCACCAGCGCCACCGGAAACGCCCCGGTGTTGAGCAGCGTGCTCAGGTCCTGCGCCTCGTCATTTTCCAGGCCAGTGATGATGCCCTGCGCCGAGAGTGTCTGGTTCACGCGAGGGGCGATCACCGCATCGTCCTCACCACGGATCGGCTCGCCGTCCAGGAAGAACGCCAGCGGGAGCTGTCTGGGCGCCAGCCGGGCGGTCACCGATTCGAGGATGTCGGCGCCGTCCGGGTTGAACTCGAAGTTGAGAATCGGATCTCCCAGGATGTTGTCGGGCGTCACGGTCCGGTCGACGCGTGTGTTCGGCCGGAGGAAACGGCCCGTCAGCTCCGTCTCCACGCCGTCCAGGTCGGCCTTCGCCGGCTGCCAGACGATGAAGTTCGACGACGGGTCGTTCTCGTCGTTCGCCCATGGCAGGAACTCCACCGCTCCGGCCGTCGCCACCACGTTGCCCTGCGCGTCGCGCTGCGGCTCGCAGGTCTGGCCCTCGTACGTCACCGTGCCGTTGCGCACGACGGCGACGTTGCCGCCGGCGTCGGTCACCGGCTCGCAGAACTGCAGCAGCGCCGTCCGCCCGATCTTGTCGATCGCCTCCTCCGGGTCGATGCCGGGGAGCTGCACCGAGAGGCGGTCGTTGCCCAGCCGGTTCACCTCCGACTCGGCCACGCCGAACTCGTTGACGCGGCGCTCCACCACCCGGCGGGCGCCCTCGAGCGCGGCGTCCAGGTCGTCGATCCGGGCGTCGGCCGGCGCCAGCACCAGGCGCGTCCCGCCGCGCAGGTCCAGGCCCAGGCTCATCGCCCGACGTTCGATCGTGGTTAGCCCGAAGGTGCCCCCTTCGATCGTTGGGAGCTTCATCTTGATCCCCCGGCCCTCGGGCCAGGGGATCTGGTCCGGCAGGTAGCGGTCCGGCTCAGAGGGCCAGACCACGATCCCGCTGAACGCCGTCAGCCCGATGATGGCGAGCAAGAGCAGCCGGCTCCACCAGCGACGCATCGCCTACGCCTCCTTCGGCTCCTCGCCGGCCCGCTCGGCCGGCGTTGCTTCGTTGACACGGCGCAACACGGCCGTCGTCAGCGCCCGGATCTCCATGCCGTGGCCCAGGTCGAGCACCAGCTCGACCGGCCCCTGCTCCGGCGTTTCAATCGCCTTCACCCGAGCGAAGAACCCCGACGTGGTAATCACCTCGTCACCGACTTGCAGATCGCGGATCGTCGCCTGAACACGCTGCTGCTCCTGCTGCCCCGGCCGCACGATCAGCAGATAGAACGCCGCGATCACCGCCACCGTGACGATGAACGTGATCGTCGCCGGGTTCACGGCCGGCCTCCCGCGCTCGCGAGCGCCGGTGGCGCGTTCGCGGGCTGGCGCCGGGCGAACGCCAGCGCTTCCTCGCGCGTCGACACCTCGCCCGCCGCCTGCGCCTCCTCGATGGCGGCGAGCAGGCGCCCGACCTCCGGCCCCGGCCCGATCGCCAGCGCGGCCATCAGTTCGTTGCCCGAGAGCAGGCGCGGCGGCCGCGCGATCGTGTCGTCTTCGTTGCGGCGCGCCAGCACGCGCGCGATGTAGGCGGCGTAGCCGCGCCAGCTATCGAGGTCCATGCCCGGCCCGCGCGCGGCGAGTGCGTCGGCCAGGCTGAGCAGCAGGACGCTTTCGGCGGCCTCGCCCGTGTCGCGGAAGAAGCGGAAGAGCGCGCGGCGCGTCGGCGGCCCGTCGCCGCCGAGCTGCGTCGGGCGCAGGTGCTCCTCGACCAGCGTCGCGACCAGGTCGACTTCGCGGCGGCTGAAGCGCAGCCGCCGCGACACGCGCCGCGCCGTCTCCGCGCCCAGCTCCGCGTGGCCGAAGAAGCGGATGCGACCGGTGGCGTCCGGCGCGCGCGTCTCCGGCTTCGCCACGTCGTGCAGCAGGCCGGCCAGCTTCAACAGCGCCGCCCGCGACCGGCCCTCGCTCACCTCTATGGCCAGGTACGGGCGCAGCGCCGGCTCCACCGCCAGCGCCTCCCAGAGGGCGCGCCACAGCGGCTCGACGCGGGCGTCCGCCGGCTCTTCGTTCGCCAGCATCCAATCGAGCGCGGCGACCGTCTCCAGCAGGTGGTCGAAGACGTCGTAGTAGTGTTCCTTGGGCTGGGTCACGCCGCGAGCGGCGGTCACCTCCGGGAAGAGGCGTTCCAGCAGCCCCACCTCGTCCAGCAGGCGCAGCGCCGGCCCCGCTCGCTCCGTCGCGAACATGCGCGACAGCTCATCGCGCTGCCGCTCCGCCGCCGCCTCGCCCAGGCGCCCGGCGTGACGCCGCAGCGCCTCCGCCGTCTCCGGCGCCAGACGGAAGTCGAGTTGCGCCGCGAGTCGGACGGCCCGCAGCAGCCGCAGCGGGTCGTCCACCAGCGCCTGCTCCGACACGAGCCGCACGACGCCCGCGCGCAAGTCCCGCTCGCCGCCGTGCGGGTCGATCAGCTCGACCGCCGCGCCCGCGGCCAGCGCTTCGATCGGAGCGGCGAGCGTATCGATGGTGAAGTCGCGCTTACCGAGGTCCGAGACGATGTCGCCGCGTAGCAGCGCGACGTCGATGATGCGCGTGGCGCCCTGGTCGAGCGCGACGCGGCACGTGCCGCGCTCCTCGTCCAGCAGCACGAAGTGGCCGCCCAGCCGGTCGGCCAGCGCCCGGGCGAAGCCCGGCGCGTCGCCGGCGACCGCGAGGTCGAGGTCGGCGATGGGCCGGTCGAGCAGCGCGTCGCGCAGCGTGCCGCCGACGACGTAGCCCTCCTCGCCGGCCAGCAGCGCGGCGGCCACCGCCAGCAGCGCCCGCGCGTCGTCGCTCAGGCGTGGCGCGCTCACGAGGCGCTCTCCACCGAGGCGCGGCGCCGGCGCGGGCTGTCGCCGTCTTCGTCAAGCTTCACGAGTTTGTCCATGCTCTCCAGATGGTCGATGTATAGCATACCGTTGATGTGGTCGATCTCGTGCTCCAGCGCTTCGGCCAGCAGATTGTCCCGCGCCTTGATGCGCACCTCGCGTCCGTTGCGGTTCAGGCCCTTCACCGTGACGCTCACCGAGCGCGGGACCTGCGCCTTGTACCCCGGGATCGAGAGGCACCCCTCGTCCAGCCAGCGCTCACCGGAGCGCTTCACGATCTGCGGGTTGACCAGGGCATGTACCTCCATACTGATCGGCCCTTCGGAGGTCAGCGCCGCCTCTTCGTCCTCCGGCACCTCGATCACGATCACCCGGAGCGCCACGCCCACCTGGTTCGCCGCCAGGCCCACGCCGGGCGCGTCCCGCATCGTCTCGATCATGTCATCGATCAGCTTCTGGATCGACTGATCGATGGCCGGCACCTTCTTCGCCCGCTGGCGCAGCACCGGGTCGCCAGCTTGGCGGATGGGTAGGATCGCCACGATGCCTCCGTAGACGTGAACGTTCGCGCCCGCCTAGGGTAACAAGCAAAGGCGGGCTGGTCTAGGAGAGCGCTGTTAGCAAAGTGCTGAATAGGGGAGTGCAGAGGGGCGCAGCCCTTCTGCCGGGGGTCTGGGGGTGTCCCCCAGATTCAAACAAACTCCTCAGGGGCGGGTGGGTGGGAAGAGAGACATTGGTTTCTGAGAGTATTTCAGCAGCCGCTTAGGTGACCGCGAAACGTTTTTGGCTGGATGGGGCAGTCATCGAACACGCCTGGCGGCGCGACTCCGGAAGGTGCTACCGCTGTCTGGCCGCTTCCTTGATGCGAGCGGCCCGGCCGGTGAGACCCCTGAGGTAGTAGAGCTTGGCGCGGCGCACCTTGCCCTTGCGCACCAGCTCCACCTTCTCCAGTCGAGGCGAATAGATAGGGAAGGTGCGCTCCACCCCCACGTCGTGGGCGATGCGCCGCACCGTGAAGTTGGTGCTGGAGCCAGCGTTGCGTCGGCGGATCACCACGCCCTCGAACACCTGGATGCGCTCCCGCTCGCCCTCGACGACCTTGGCGTGGACCCGCACCGTATCGCCGGGGCCGAACTCCACCACGTTCGGGTTGGGCTTCAGCTCCAGGATGGACGCGCTCAACTCCATAGCGAACGTCATGGTATCGAGCCCTCCTCGAACGGGCAAGGCCGGGGCGGGCGCTGGCCGAGCCGGGCAGGCTCGCGTACACTCCACCGGGAACCGCATGCCGGAGCGGGTTGCCGGCGCAGGCCGGGGAGGTCGAGAGGCATGAGAGCGATCTGGGTCATCGTGACGCTGGCAGCGGCCCTGCTCGTCCCGCTAGGGGCAGCCTGCGGCGGCGAGAGCGACGACGAGCGCGCGGTGGCGCAGGCTCTCGCGGACACGTACACCGCCGAGGAAGCAAACGACGTCGAGGCGTTCCTTGCCCTCGTCACCGACAACTACCTGGCCGACTTCTTCGTCCCGCCGCCAACCAGAGACCAGCTCCGGGACTCCGGCGTGCGTGTCCGCGGCTCGCCGCCAAACGTGCTTTCCGATGTCGGCGACGTCCGCGTCTCAGGCGACTCGGCGACCGCGGTCGCCTGGCTGAGGACGGCCCGGGGCGCCGTTCGTCTCACCTATGACCTCGTCAAGCAAGGCGGCGCCTGGCTCGTCGACGGCGCCACCCTGCTCCGTGTCGATACCCCGGACGGCGCGACCGAGGCGGCCGTCGAGCTGGTCGACAGCCGGTATCTGTTCGCGAACGACCGCGACACCTTCCCCGCCGGCGACCTCGCGATCCAGGCCGCCAACGACGGCACCCAGCCCCACGATCTGTTCGTGTTCAAGCTCCCAGAAGGTGTCTCGGTCCAGGACAGCTACGAGGTGAATGACCCGGCCGAGGTGGGCGCGGAGTATATCGGCCTGTTCGGCGCGGTCGAGCCTGGCGCCGGTGGCACGTGGCTCCTCGATGACCTCGAGCCGGGACGCTACGGCTACTTCTGCTGGGTGCCAGACCAGTTGTCCGGCGCGCCTCACGCCTTCGACGGCATGTCGGGCGAGTTCACGGTGGAGTAGAGTCGAGCGCGTCTCACCCGCGCCGGAAGCGCCGTCGCCCGACGAAGACCGCCGTCGCGCCCACGGCGAGCCCACCACATAGCGCGGCCACGACAAGCGGCCACCTCCCCGCGTCCGGCCCGCTTCGCCCGGTGTCCGAATCCACGGCCGCGGCGGGCAGCACTGCCACGCCGCCGACCAGCACCGAGAACTCGAACGCGCCTATGTCGCATGGTCCAAACCGGGGGATCCCGCGCTGGTCGGTGGCCGGCGGCGGGCAGTCCGGGCTCCCGGCGTCGATCGCCGGGCTGCCCGTCAGGAGTGCGCGAGTTTGGGTCGGCCCGCCGTTGTACGCCAGCGGGTCGAGGGTCGGGTCGACGTTTGTGATGTTGCCCGTCAGCACCCCGGCCACCGTGCAGCCCGTGGTGTCCTGGATCAGGTTGTAGCCTTGCGAGGTGAGCGTGCCGGAGCAGCCAGAGACGATCGAGTTCTTGCTGAACGCCGTCACCGTTCCCCCCAACTCTTCGGTGAAGACGGCGTCGGTCACCGTCGAGCTCGTCATCGTTAGGGTGGCGCTTGAGGTGGTCGCGAGATTGACGATGCCGCCGTCATTGCCGCTGACCGTGCTGTTGGTCAGCGACAACGAGCTCGCCGCGAACAGGGGCGCGTTGAAGATCGCCCCGGCATCTCCGGTGGCGTTATTGCCGTTCACCGTGCTCCCGGTCAACACGAACGTCCCGTAGTTGCTGATGCCGGAGCCACCGCTGAAGCCCTGCAGGACGTTGTTGCTGACAGAGCTGTTGATCAAAGTCGCCAACCCGGCGTTGCTGATGCCGGCCCCATCTCCCCCATCGGGGCCTCCGCCCGAATTATTGCGGATGGTGCTGTTCGTGAGGGTGAGGGCGCCTCCGCTGCTAATGCCCGCGCCAACCGCCCCGGTATTGTTCCTGACGACGCTGTCGATCAGCTCCAACGTCCCGCCGTTCGCGATGCCGCCACCGGAGAAGTAATTGGCGAATGGGAACGGGTCGACAGCACCGCCCGCGATGGTCACATCGACGACCTCCACATCGGCGCCGGGTAGTACGTTCAGGGCTCGGTCATTGTTCGGGACGAACCCCTGGTTGATCCCCTGGATCACGGTAGAGTCGCTTCCCGCACCCTTGACCGTCACCTTAGAGGTGATATCCAGGTCGCCCGCGGCGTTCGCGTCCTCCCTGCCGATGATGCTCAGCGCGTAGGTGCCGGCCGAGAGGCTGATCATGTCGGGGCCGCTGCCGGCGGTGCACGCGTCGACCGCCGCGTCCGTGTTCGCCGCCTGCACCGCCTCCCGCAGCGAGCAGTCGCCGTCGCTGTTCAGCTCATCGGCGGTGGTGGTGACGGTGAGGGTGGAGGCAAGGGCCGGCGGGCTGCCTGACGCGGCGACGGCGAAACCGACGGCGGCCAGCATGGCGAGCAGCGGCCTGAGGCAGACGAATCGGACGAAGGGCGTCGGAGAAGCAGGCATCGCTGCTCCCTCCTGGGCCGGGCCGGCTCCGGACTAACGAACCACCAGACGCCGCCACTATACGGCGGCGCCCGCGAGTTGTCAATGTCAACCAGCGGCGGGTTCGCCTTCCGCTGCCGGCCCCGCCAGCGCCTCCTCCAGCCAGCGGCGTTCCTCTTCGGTCAGGCACGCCTGCGCCAGCAGGTCCGGCCGGCGCATGGCCGTGCGCAGCAGGCTCTGGCGACGGCGCCAGAGCCGGATCTGCTCGTGGTGGCCGGAG
>Ga0247727_10015564_pt1 | contig 12451 bp, 10 predicted proteins | sample WisWelCaveWW1625_FD_202498 | JGI IMG/M metagenome (GOLD analysis project Ga0247727, IMG submission 202498) | Biofilm microbial communities from Wishing Well Cave, Virginia, United States - WW16-25 | ecosystem: Environmental > Aquatic > Deep subsurface > Groundwater > Cave microbial mat | place... | reverse complement strand
ATCGTTCTGCGATTTCACATAATTCTTTTTCAAATGATGGCGAGATGGAAATTAAGAGTCCGCCACTCGTCTGAGGATCGCAGAGCAGAAGAAAATCTAAATCTGTTTTCCATTTTATTTTTTCTTTGCAATTGTTGTAAATTCTAGTTGTGTTATCTGGAAAAATAAATTGTTTGATATAGTTTTCAACTCCTTCTATTTTTGGAATTTTTTCATAAATAACTTCAGCACATAAATTATTTTTACCAATCATTTCTATAAGATGTCCTGCTAAACCAAATCCTGTAACATCTGTCATGGCATTGACTTCTTTATGCTTACCGAGTTCTTCTCCGATTTTATTTAAGGAAACCATTACTGAAATCATTCTTTCATAGCCAGAATCGGACAATTGCCCACGTTTGTGAGCTGTGGAAAAAATGCCTGTTCCCAATGGCTTTGTTAGAAAAAGCAGATCGTTTTCCTGAATTGTATTGTTTGCTTTTATATTTTCTTTCGAAACAATACCTGTAACTGCCAAACCGAAAATTGGTTCTTTGCTATTGATGCTGTGCCCTCCAGCAAGAGGAATATTTGCTTCAGCACAAATTTTTCGTGCACCATCTAAAACTTGTTGTGCAAGTTCAGGTGGAATTGTATCAACTGGCCAGCCAAGTATTGCTATTGCCATTAAGGGTTTTCCACCCATTGCGTATACATCGCTGATTGCGTTTGCCGATGCTATTCTCCCGAAATCAAAAGCATCATTTACAATCGGAAGAAAAAAATCGGTTGTGCTGATGATGCATTGACTGTTACCGATATCGTAAACAGCAGCATCATCATTGGAAGAATATCCTATTAAAAGATTCTTATCATGAAAAGCAAATTCACTTTTTAGAATTTTTTCTAACACATCGGGTGCGATTTTGCAACCACATCCCGCACCATGATTAAACTCTGTGAGATTTATTTTTTCCATTTTTATATTTCCTGAATTAACTCGCGTTTTTGTTTTACAAATGAAAGAATGAGCTCAGCGTTTTTTTCCGCTGATGTGCTTTGCGCTTCTACAAAATGCACGTTCACAAAACTTCTTTTTTCGTGATCGTGATTGTAAGCTTTATCATAATAATATAGAGTAATGTCAGCAACTTCAGCAAGATTATTACTCTCAAGTGCATCAAGAGCTTTTTTCAATGCTTCGCCTCCTAATCTTTTTTCAATTCTTACAATAGCAGATTGTAGATCTTTTTTGTCAAACTTTCCGTAACCTTCCACTAATTTATTTATTCTCTCTTTTTTGGGAACGCGAATTCGTATGATCGGAGCGGCTTTCATTTTTTGCCATAAAGCGTTCGGCAAAAATACCTTTCCTATATTTTTTGCCTCATCCTCTATCCAAACTGGCTTTGAAAAATCAAGATTTTCCCATTCGGCAAATAAATTATTTTCAAATTGTTCACCAGTAGGTTGTTTCTCTTCGCCAAGCGCTCCGAAAGAAGAACCTTTGTGATGAGCTAGTTTTTCCAGATCAACAACTTGTTCACCTGCTTGTGCGAGTTGTTTAAGGATTTCTGTTTTGCCGCTGCCAGTTTCGCCTCCAAGAACCAAAAGTTGAATAGGCTTAGAGAAAAATTCGAGGACATAATTGCGATAAGCTTTGTATCCTTTTTCTAATGTCCGAGCTTTTATTCCGTAAGTATTCAGTAGCCATGCAAAGTTTGTACTTCGCATCCCTCCGCGCCAACAATGAACAAGAACTTCGTTATTCACAGAAATTTTCTGCGCATCTGTAACAAAGCTTTTCATTTTCGGACCAACAATATCGAAGCCTTCGGCAATTGCTGCTTGCCTTCCAGTTTGTTTATACAAAGTTCCTACTCTTGCTCGTTCTTCATTATTGAATAAGTGAATATTTACCGCTGTGGGTATATGTCCGTGCTCAAATTCTTGAGGCGAACGCACATCAATAACAGGCAGATGTTTCGCTTTTTCTAAAAAAGAATTGATATCGAGTTCTGTTGACATATCGCAAAATTAACAATGAAAATGAGGGTAGGCAGAAATAAAATTTGTGAATTAAGGAATCTTTATATCTTTGCAATCCAATTTTAAAAAACAAAAAAATGGCTAATCACAAGTCGGCACAAAAAAGAATAAGAACTAACGGAAATAAGCGTACAATAAATCGTTACCAGGCAAAAACTGTTCGTACTGCAATTAAAAATTTGCGCACTGCAAAGGATAAAACTGAAGCAGCAAAAGCGTTACCAAAAGTAACTTCGATGCTTGATAAGCTTGCGAAAAAAAACGTGATTCACAAAAATAAAGCTGCCAACATGAAATCGAAACTTGCTAAACATGTCAGCAAGTTGAAATAATTTACTGTTATTATTGATGTTACAAAGGCTTCCTTTTCGGAAGCCTTTCTTATTTTTGGTGAATGATCAATGAGATTTCAAAACTTAAACAGAAAGCTAAAGGAGCACATGCAGAAAACAAAAAGTTTTTTGCAAAGCTCAAAAAAAGTATTCCTAGAAATTTGGATGATGTTACTCACCGTTTACACGATGAAGCATTTGAAGATATTGATTGCACCGACTGCGCGAACTGTTGCAAAACCACTAGCCCTATTTTCCGACAAAATGACATTGAGAGAATTTCTAAAAGAATGAAACTGCGCCCTTCTGATTTCATGCAAAAATATTTGCATATTGATGAAGACAAAGATTATGTTCTTAATTCAGCACCGTGCCCTTTTTTAGATTCAGAAAATCATTGCATTGTTTACGATGATCGCCCAACTGCCTGTCGTGAATATCCCCATACAAACAGAAAAAGGTTTCATCAAATTTTCGATTTGACAATGAAGAATACAGCAGTTTGCCCTGCTGTTTTCAGGATTGTGGAGGAGCTAAAAAAAGTTTACTGAAATTTTCTTACTTTTGAATATCTAAAAATAACTGCCATGAACAAAATTACTTTCATTTCATTTTCGATGATTGCTGTTTCTGCAATCGGTTTTATTTCACTTACACAAAACGAAACTCCGAAAACCAATATTCAACTAGGAGATGTGATGGAACAGGAAGGTGGGGCACAAAGCAGATACGAGTACGAGCTCATTCGCCTGATGGATCCAGAAACAGGAATAATACCACGTAACATTCGTTTAAAAGAACTTGCGTTTGCCGCAACACTTCCGAATGATCGCATGCATTCCCAAAATAAAATTTCTGGTCAGTCTTCACAATCTATATGGAATGCACGTGGACCTTGGAATGTTGGTGGAAGAACACGCGGTTTTGGAATTGATGCTGCTAACGAAAATATTTTTGTTGCGGGCTCTTGTTCTGGTGGAATGTGGCGCTCAACCGATCAAGGCACAACATGGACAATGACATCATCAAATACTGCGCAACATCAAAGCGTTTCGTGTTTAGTTCAGGACAAAAGAGTTGGGCAAACAAATACTTGGTATGCCGGAACGGGAGAAGCTTATGGCGCTTCTGCATCCGCGACTGGCGCATATTATCTTGGAACAGGAATAATGAAATCTACAGACAACGGACAAACCTGGAGTTTTCTTTCTTCAACAATAGCCGCAAATCCGGTATCATTTGATAGCGGTTGGGATATTGTTTGGGATGTTGCAACAGATAATAGTGATACAACACAAGACGAAGTTTATGCCGCTTTATATGGTGGAATTTATAAAAGTGTGAATGGAGGAACAAGTTGGGTTGCATCACATACTTCCGCCAATACATATTTTACCGATGTAAAAGTTACACCTTCAGGTGTAGTTTATGCAACGATGAGTGATGACGGAGGAATTAAAAAAGGAATCTGGCGTTCAACTGACGGTATAACCTGGGCAAATATTACTCCTGTAGGATTTGCAACTGCGTATAATAGAATTGTAATCGGAGTTTGTCCCACTGACGAAGACCAAGTTTGGTTTTTAGGAAATACTCCAGGCTTCGGCCAGCCCGATACAAATTTTGTTGGCGATATAGAATGGAACAGTATGTGGAAATACAAATACATTTCGGGCGATGGAACAGGTAGTGGTGGATTGTGGTGGAATAAATCGTCAGCGCTTCCAACCACAGGCGGAATGTTCGACAAATTTTCTTGTCAGGGTTCTTACGATTTAGTTGTAGAAGTCCACCCATCGGATACAAACATAGTTTTCATCGGAGGAACAAATGTTTACCGTTCAACAAATGGATTTATTGACGATACACAAACAACATTTATAGGTGGATACGAAGAAGGGGCCGCACTTCCGATAGTAAACATGTATGCCAATCACCACCCCGATCAGCACGGAATTACGTTTCTTCCATCAAACGACAGCATAATGTTCTGTTATAACGATGGAGGTATCTTCAGAACAGATAATTGTTTTGATACAGTAGTAACTTACACTTCACTTAATAATGGTTATCTAACTTCCATGTTTTATACTGTTGCGATTGATCACGCAGTATCAGGAAACAATGTTGTTGTTGCCGGAGCTCAGGATAACGGAAGCTGGTTTACAAATAACACAATCCTAACTTCACCATGGGCATTTCCGCGAGGAGGTGATGGTTCGTATTGTGCAATTGCTGATAATCAAAGTATGTACTACTTATCGATTCAGCTTGGAAAAATGATGAAAGCGGATTTGGATGCAAACGGAAATGTTTTGTCGTATGCTCGTATTGACCCTATCGGAGGAAGAGATTATCAGTTTATTAATCCCTACGTTCTCGATCCGAACAACAGTAACAACATTATGTACCTCGCTGCCGGAACTCACATCTGGAGAAACGATAATCTCGGAGGAATTCCGCTGATAAATAACTGGGATTCCATTTCTACTAATTGGACAATGTTTACCGACAGCGTAAATTACGGCACAGCAAAAATTTCAGCTGTTTCGGTTTCTAAAACACCAGCTAACAGAATATATTTTGGAACAACCAATAAAAAATTGTACAGAATTGATAATGCAAACACAGGAAACCCGACAAAAACAGATATTACTTCTACCAATATACCTTTAGCAGTTTTTCCTGGTGGAAACATAAGTTGTGTTGCGATAAATCCGAACAATGCTGATGAAATTCTAGTAACCTTTTCGAATTACAACGCAAACAGCGTTTTTTATTCGAACAGTGGAGGCTTGCCAACAACAAACTGGACAAGAGTTGGTGGTAATATTGAGTTTTCCACCGGACCTTCTGTTCGTTGGGCTTCAATAATTCCGGTGAGTGACGGAACAGTTTACATGATTGCAACCAGTACGGGTATTTATGCAACCGATACTTTAACGGGACCAACCACAGTATGGGTTCAGCAAGGAACAAGCACAATTGGAAACTCGGTGTGCGATATGATTGATTATAGAACCTCAGACGGTTTAGTAATAGTAGCAACACATTCGCACGGAATGTATTCAACGAACATTACAAGTGTGGGCGATATTGCAACAGTGCGCGATATTCAAAATCCAAAATTTGATTTCCAGCTTATCAATTATCCGAATCCCTTTTCGGAAAACACAACAATAGAATTTAATGTCCCCGAAAAATCGAAAGTGAAATTGCAGGTATTGGATGAGTTAGGGCAGATTGTAAAAGTTTTGGTTGATGAAACTACTCATCAGGGAAAACAAACAATTGTTTTCAACCGCGAAGCATTGACAAACGGAATTTACTACATCAATTTGCAGGTAGGTGAAATGATGCAGAGCAGAAAAATGGTGATTATTAAGTAAAGCCATTAACATTCTTTGTTTGAAAACATCCTGCAACAATTAAATTGCAGGATGTTTTGCTTTTTAGATTTGCCTGATGGCAACACCCTTCGATTACTACAGCTGGATTTTTCTTCCCTTACTAATATTTGTTTCACGCATTTGCGATGTTACACTTGGTACCATACGCCATGTTTTTGTTGCACGCGGAATAAAAAATATTGCTCCTGTACTTGGATTTTTTGAAGTCTTGATTTGGATTGTTGTTGTGAAGCAGGTAATGAATGGAGCTAACAACTGGGCATGTTATATTGCCTGGGCAGGCGGTTTTGCAGCCGGAAATTTTATCGGATTGGTTATAGAAGAAAAACTTGCGCTAGGTATGCAGGTAATACGGATTATTACAAATAAAGATTGTGAAGAATTGATTTCTGAATTAAAAAAAGCAAATCATGGTGTTACAATTGTTGATGCACAAGGAGCAAAAGGACCGGTGAAAATGATTTTCACAATCATTCAGCGCAAACATGTGCATGATATGGAAAATTTGATTCACGTATTTAATCCAACAGCTTTTTATTCAGTGGAAGATATTCGCGACACAAGCTTCGGTGTTTTTTCCAAGAAGAGAAATAAATCCTACTTCCGAAAAATTCTTGCCGGAAAGCAGGAGAAATAATTTATTCACCTTTCACATTCGATTTTACAAGACATTTCGGAATACACCACTTTCCATTGTAGTTTTTTAAATTAATTTCACCGCCTTCACAGGTCAAAAAGTTTTTGTTCTCATCTTTCAGCAAAATGCGCATTTCGCCTTTTATTATTTTTTGTTTGACGAAAGTTATTAATTCCAAATCAGTCATTGGCGTTTTGCTTTGTCGGTTTGCCAATCCAATCTGAATTCCCAGTTGATTATTTATAATATCCATCACGCAGCTCATCGAATCGGGAACTGCGCCATCTTCAATTTTTTTTTTCTTGAACGCTTCTTTATTCCCTTTTTCATGAGCTAAACTTAATTTGTAAGCTTTTTTAGGATTGATGTGTTGCGAAAGCAAAGCCATCCAATATGAATGACGAAAGGCATCCAGATGTCCTCCGTTTCCATCGCCATCCAAAGCAGAATCTTTTTTCAAGGAGTCGCAAACATGTAACACTTGCTCTGTGTAATTCATAGCTTTCTTGGCGATGAAAGGATGAAAAATTACCCAACGCTTTTCAGCTTTGCTGAGTGTTTTAAATTTTTCGCGGTTGGATTGTGAAAAAGAAAAAAGAGGAAAGAGAAAAAATACAATTAATGCTATTTTTTCTCTCGCACACACTTCGACTCCGCTCAGTGTGACAACGCGCCTTCCCATTTAATAATCCATCCCAACATTAAAGAAAACAAAACTCCAGATGTCGGTCCACTCTTCAATCAATTTTGAAGTGGGTTTGCCCGAACCGTGTCCTGCATTTACATCAATGCGAATAAATGTTGGATTTTTTCCTTTTTGTTTTGCCTGAAGTTCAGCCGCAAATTTAAAACTGTGTGCAGGAACAACTCTGTCGTCATGGTCGCCTGTTGTAACCATAGTAGCAGGATATTCCACTTCTTTCACATTATGCAAAGGAGAATATTTATACAAACATGGAAATTCATTAATACTATCGCTTCTTCCGTAATCGCTTGCCCAGAAATATCCGATAGTGAATTTGTGATAACGTAACATATCTAAAACTCCAACTGTAGGAATACAAACTTTCGCGAGGTCGGGACGCTGAGTCATTACTGCACCAATTAATAAACCTCCGTTACTTCTTCCGTGAATAGCAAGTTTATCGTGTGAAGTATATTTTTCTTTTACCAGATAATCCCCAGCAAAAATAAAATCATCGAACACATTTTGTTTACTGCATTTTGTTCCTGCCCAATGCCAGTCAGCACCATATTCACCGCCACCGCGCATGTTAGCTACCGCATAAATTCCACCCGCTTCTATAAAGAAAAATTTATCGGAAGCAAAACCTGGTGTAATACTTATGTCAAACCCACCATAACCATATAGAAAGCATGGAGCAGTACCATCCATCTTTGTCCCTTTTTTGTAAGTGATAAACATCGGAATCTTTGTGCCGTCTTTACTCGGGTAAAATACTTGTTTGCTTTCGTACTGATTAGGGTCAACATCTACTTTCGGTTTAAAAAATTCGGAAGTTTCACCGGTATGAATATTGTATTTGTAAATCAGGGTAGGTGTAACATAGTTAGTGAAAGAATAAAACGCTGTTGAATCTTTCCTGCTGCCGCTGAAACCCGAGATGCCAAGTGCAGGAAGAGTAATTTCTTTTTCCGCTTTACCATCCATGCTGTAAACAACAAGTTTGGTTGTAACATCATGCAAGTAATTAGCAACAATTTTTCCTCCGCTTAGCGAAACACCCTGTAACAAGTCTGCGCTTTCAGGAATAATAGTTTTCCAATTTTCTTTTTTCGGATTGTCAATATCTATTTTTATGATACGGTTTTTGGGCGCATCATTATTTGTGGAAACAAGCACCGAATTATCATCAAGATATTCGATGATGGAATAATCAGACGAAAAAGAAGTGTCAACATCTTTCCACGCGCCATTTTTAGCCAGGTTTTTTAATTTAAGCGCGTTTCCGCTTGTGCTCTCAGTTGTATAGAGCGAAGCAATTTTTCCGTTATCCGAAACATCAATGCCGAAACTCCAGAACGGATGTTTGCTGTCTTCATAAATAACTTTGTCTTCGCTTTGTTTTGTTCCCAACTTGTGATAATATACTTTGTTGTTTTCGTTTTTCTTGCTGTAAGTATGTCCATCGCTTGGCGCATCATAAGCCGAATAATAAAATCCATCGCCTTTCCACGAAGCGCCCGAAAATTTTACCCAATGGATTGTATCAGATAATATTTTTCCTGTAGCAATTTCCAAAACACAAATCTCGCTCCAGTCGCTACCCGATTTTGAAACAGAGTACGCCATATATTTTCCGTCTTCGCGCACTGATGTTCCGCCAAGTGATGTTGTGCCTGCCGCATCCATTGTATTAGGGTCAAGCAATATTTTCGGTGTTCCGTTCAAACCTTCCTGAACATAAAGCACACTTTGGTTTTGCACACCGTCATTCTTATTAAAGAAATAATATCCACCGCGTTTCCATGGGGTAGAAACTTTTTCGTAGTTCCATATTTCTGTTAAACGTTTTTTTATTTTTTCGCGATAGGTTATTTTGCCAAGGTAGGAGTAGGTGAGTTCGTTTTGCGCTTTTACCCATTCGCCTGTTTCTTTGCTGTTATCATCTTCCAGCCAGCGGTAAGGGTCCATCACTTTTGTGCCGAAATAATCGTCAACAACTGTGGTGTCTTTACGTGTTTGCGGGTAATTATAAGTTTCTTCGGTAACAGTGCCCGAGCAAGCGGCAAGCAGAGCAAGAGCTGCTATTGATAGTATTTTGTTCATTGGCGTTTTATTTTAGGAAACCAAATGTAAGAAAATGTTTGGGCTGTTGTTTTTCCGTTTAAACGCCCGCCCGCAAGGGCAAACTACAAATGAGGGGTGGGTTTATTTCGCTAACGCCCCTCGTAAGCGCGAGGCTCCTGCCTCGTGCTATTTATTTTCAAATCGTTCCGATTTGACAAACAAGATGTTTGCATTTGTTTCGTCACAACCAAAACACCTGTTACAATTACATTTGCCGCGGGCAGCAGTACCAAGTATGCATTTTATTTTATGCGCTGGATAAATACCAAAGGTCAGCCCGATGCGTGGAGCCCGAGGCAGTATTTTTTGATAAGCTAAATAATGTAAGAGGTAAGATGGCAGAGGGGAATAATGTTTTCCATCTTCCATCAGCCCTCAGCCATCTTCCATCTTTTCCATTATATTTGCTTTATGGAAGAACAAAAGCCCGAAGTAAAAGCAGAAGTTAAAGAAGTTGTTCGTTATGTAAAAACGGTTTCTACTTATCGCTTTAGCAAAAAGCTGATGGAAGATTTTACTTCCGAACCCGATCTTGCTGATGCTTACCGCGTGCGCGAAGTGAAATACGATAACGCAGGTAACGTGCTTCTTGAAACTGAATTTAACGAGGACGGAACTATTTCGGAAAAGTATGAGCGCAAGTATGACGAAAAAGGAAACTCAACCGAAATGTGTCACTTTTTTGAAAGCGAGCTTGCCGAAAAAACTTCGTACCACTACAACTCAAACGCGCAACCCGAAAAAGAAATATTGCATTATGCCGATGGTTCGGAAACTGTTACATCTTACAGCTATGATAGCGAAAATAATTTGGCGGAAAAGAAAGTTGTTGATTCGGATGGTGAATTAGAAAGTCGGGAAACGTTCAAGCATTCAGCTAAAGAAATAATTGAACATTGCCACTACGATGCCGAAGGAAATTTAAAAGAAAGCACAAAGTATTTTTACGATACTGTTACACCCGAAAAGCTAAAAGAAGAAATAAATTATCAGGCAGAGCATAACATTGAATTGCGTACTGTTTATTTGGATGACGAAACAGGAAGCATAACCTATAACAAGGAAGGCAAAACCCATAGCCGACAGAAATTAATTTACGATGAAAAAAAGCGCGTAACCGAAAATGTGCTCGAAACTTTTAACGGACGCTACTATTATGTTTTCGGTTACGATGAAAAAGATAATTTAATTTCAGAAGAAAGACAACTGAATGGTAACATTTATTTTAAAGTGCTAAACAAGTGGGACGAAAATAAATTGTTGCTTATAAGAAGCGTTACGGATGTAAACACAGGCTTCTTTTGTGATTTGTTTCGCTACGAATTTTGGGAGTGATAGCTACGAAGTACGAATCTTTACGAATATACGAATCGGCAATATGCATCATTCGTATATTCGTATTTTTCATTCGTACTTCGTAGATGAAATTATTCCACCATTTCATTTACATTCCGTTCTGTCAAAATAGTTTTGTGTTCAATCAGCATTATCGAGTTTTGTTCCTGCCCTTTTAGGTAGCTGTCAATTTTGTTTTTCGCGTTTAGAAAAACTCTTTTCTCAGGATAGCCCGGTACATTAAGTTCAACCATGCTCCAGTTGTTCACATATAAATAATCCATTTCTGTTGAACTGTCGAACAAACAAAGTTTTTGAAGTTCGGCAGGCAATAGTTTTTTCTGATAATCTTTTAAGTAGATGTAGGCGTTATCCGAATTTCCGCAATAGAGCGAAGCAGAAAGGTAGCTGTCCCATTTATCGAAAAAGCTAAGTGATGGCATAATCCAAAAGAGAGCAAACACAATTTTCTGCGGAATAGTTTTTACTCCTTTAAAGGTTTCGAAGAAATTAAATTTGTTTGATTTGTTAAACAGAAGTAGTAAAAACAAAATCATTGCCGCATTCCAGGGAATGATAACGTAATTGTAGTTTCTGCCAAGAGGAGTCATGAGAAGAATAATATAAACGTGCATGGCAATAGCGGGAATGAGAAAATATTTTCTTGTCTTCGCGAAAAGCAAACCAAATGCAAGCAAAACTTCGAAATAAGGAATTGCACTTGCTGCATTTCCCAATGTGTGCGCGAACGAAGTGCCAAAATATTTTTTCATTGGCTCCATCAGCCAGAAAGCTGTATCACTAAAATAATCGGGGTTGAATTTCTGCAGTCCGCTCCAGAAATAAATTCCGCATATTACTAAACGGAAAACATGCAGAATGTTTGTCGCTTTTTTTTCCTCCGGCTTTTTACAATTGTAAAAAAATAAAAGGAAAAGCATAAGTGTATATTGATAAAACCAAGGTTGTAATCTGTTTTGGTCAATCAACGCTTCGATGATGAGCAGAAAAAATAGAACTTGAATTATTTTCTGCCGTTGATTTATTGCGGAGAAAAGTACAAGTGCAAGAATTGAAATAAACAGAATGATAGAAACAAGATTCGGAATGTTTTCCAGAAAAGGAATTACGGGAGTAAGCGGAAATAAATGATTGGTGAACCACAGTTTCCACGAAATAATCATTCCGGTAAGAAGTGCAAAACATAAAATAATAGTTGTAACACGTAGTCGCTGAATTTCTGAAGCAGGGGAGAGGAGCTTCATTTTATTCGTCCGCCTTTGTAATAATATTTTTTGTAGTAATCATCGTTCAGCGAACTTATCACAACACCCTTCTTGGTGCTGGCATGAACAAATTTGTCGTTAGCAAGATACACACCAACGTGCGAAATTTTGTTTCCGTCAATCTTAAAGAAAACCAAATCGCCTTCTTTCAAATCGTTTTTAGAAAGTGCTACACTCATATCGAAAAGCTTGGTGCAAGGCGGACTAACTGTTTTCGCATAAACATTTTTCATTACAAGCGTTGCGAAATTGGAACAGTCAACTCCGGCTTTTGTTTTTCCGCCATATTTGTAAGGTGTGCCATACCACTCATCAATAAAGTTGAAAAGTTTTATGTTTTCAATTTCTTTTTCAGGAACACCTAAAATGCCGGCATACTTTTCTTTCACCTTTTTTGTAGAAGAAGTAGACTCGTTTTCCGGAGATTTTGCTTTATCGCGATGGCACGAAAAAACGAACATCCCCAAAACAATGAAAAACAAACTGTATGTAATCTGCTTTCGCATAGTTTCAAAGGTAGTTTAGCCACCGACCGCAATAATGAAAAACTGCTTATTTTATTAAACGGAGAGTGTTAATTCCTTCTCTGAAAACCAATTGGTTAGCTG
>Ga0247727_10015563_pt1 | contig 12451 bp, 8 predicted proteins | sample WisWelCaveWW1625_FD_202498 | JGI IMG/M metagenome (GOLD analysis project Ga0247727, IMG submission 202498) | Biofilm microbial communities from Wishing Well Cave, Virginia, United States - WW16-25 | ecosystem: Environmental > Aquatic > Deep subsurface > Groundwater > Cave microbial mat | place... | reverse complement strand
TCTTGAGACCGCCCCGCGGCTGCTGGTTCTCTACGGGGACACTCCGCTGGTCGAAACCGATACCCTCGCCAGCCTGCTGCGCCTGCACGAGGAATCCTCAGCGGCGGCCACCGTTCTTACCACTGGTCTGGACGACCCCACTGGCTACGGCCGTATCCTGCGGGGCCCCGGCGGCGAAATCCGGGCCATCGTGGAGGAGAATGCCGCATCTCCGGCCGAGCGCGCCATCCGGGAGATCAACTCGGGAATGTATTGCTTCGAGACCCGGCCCCTGTTCGACTGTCTCACCACGGTCCGGCCCAACAACCCGGCCGGGGAGTACTACCTTACCGACGTGATCGCCTGCCTGGTCGAGCGTGGCCTGCGCGTTGCCGGGCGGCTGGTCGAGGACCCCTCCCAGGTGCTGGGAATCAATACCCGCGTGGACCTGGCAACGGTGGACGGGATCTTGAGGGCCCGCAAGGTCCGGGAACTTATGCTGGCCGGGGTGACCATCGAACGGCCTGAGACGGTAACGGTTGACGCCGAGGTTTCGATCGGCGTCGACACCGTGGTGGAAGCCTTCGCTCAGGTGCTCGGCGGGTCCACCATCGGAGATCGCTGCCGCATCGGCTCCCACTCGGTGATTCGAAACTCGGTGCTCGAAGATGAGGTCATGATCGAGGGCTTCTCCTGGATCAACCAGTCCCGCATCCAAACCGGCGCGCGCATCGGTCCCTACGCCCGGCTCCGGATCGGAAACGTGGTTGAGGCGGGGGCCAGCGTCGGAAACTTCGTGGAGTTGAAGAAAACCACACTCGGCCGCCGGTCCAAGGCCATGCACTTGGCATATCTGGGTGATTCGACCATCGGACCCGACGTCAACATCGGCGCCGGCACTATCACCTGCAACTTCGATGGCGCGGCCAAGCACGCCACCGTAATTGACCAAGGGGCCTTCGTGGGGAGCAATTCGACCCTCGTGGCTCCACTCCAGGTCGGGGCGGGGGCCTACGTGGCCGCCGGATCGGTGGTCACCGAGCGGGTCGAACCGGACTCCCTGGTCATTGCCCGCACCCGACAGACCAGCAAGCCCGGGTGGGCGACCCGGCGCCGGGCGGTCAAGCCTGAGCCTTCGGGCTAATTTCCTCGAGTAGATGCTTGGGCTGCCACTTCTCCTTCGCCCAACTCAGCCCATCGAGAAATTCGAGCCCCACCAGGTAGCCGTAATCTCCCGGGGTGCAGTAGCAGACCCGCGCCTCCCCTTCGAGGCCCTTAGTATGCAGATGCACAGTGGTCGCTACCCCAACCGGCAGGTCCAGGTTCAGGCAAAGGCCTCCTGGACTGACATCCTCGATCAGGCCGAGGTAGGAAATCCGGCGGCCCTCCTGATCCAGCCAGGCAACTTGAACAAAATCGGAACACATCCGCCGGGAGCTTCTTCTGCGGTCGGCTTCGGGTTTCAAGCTAGTGCCTCCAATAGACCCTTATCGGCCAAAAAAGCGGCTTTAGGCTACCCGGGCAGCCTCTGCAAAAACCCTTGGTTTGTCCGGGGGACTATGCTATAGTTGCCGGTGTTCAAGGACAGAAAACCGCTGCTATCTTTCCACCGCGAGCGAAGGAATAACAGCTAGTAGTTTCAATGATTTACGTAGGTGAGCCGGTGACTCCCAAGTTGCCAGGGTGCGCCGGAGGTTTGGCGATGGGATGGCTTTTCCACAGGTTCTTCCAATGGCGTGACCCGCTCTCATGAATGCCTGGGATCAGATCGTTCGGCAGTTGCAACATCACGTCACCTCGGAGAGCTTTCATAACTGGCTCGAGCCAGCGCACTTCAGCCATATCGAGGGCCGATCGCTATTTGTTGTGGTACCCAATACCAGCTCCAAGGCGTGCCTGGAAAACGAGTACCAGGGCCAGATCCTGGCCACTGCCCGGCAGTTGGCGATGGACTTCCAGTCGGTCGTGTTCCTGACCGATGTTCCGGAAGCCATTAGACCCGGTACACCCGGGTTTTTCACCCAGAGCCAGCTCAACTTCGAAGCAGCCGAGTGCATCTTCAACCCCAAGTATACGTTTGACAGTTTCGTGGTGGGCAGTTGCAACCAGTTCGCCCACGCCGCCGCCCGCGCCGTGGCCACGAACCCATCGCGAATGTACAATCCCCTCTACCTTTATGGCGGGGTGGGCATGGGCAAGACTCACCTGATGCAGGCCGTTGGCCGCGAGCTCAAGTCCAACTACCGTGAAATGAAGGTGATCTACATCTCGGCCGAGCAGTTCATGAACGAGATGATCAACTCCCTCCGGTACGACCGCATGACCTCGTTCCACGAGCGCTTCCGCTCCGTCGATGCTCTGCTGATAGACGATATCCAAATCCTCGGCTCCAAGGAGCGGACTCAGGAGGAGTTCTTCCATACCTTCAACACGCTATACGAGCTTGGCAAGCAGATCATCCTCTCCAGTGACAGCCCACCCAAGGAGATTCCCGGCCTAGTCGACCGCCTCCGATCGCGCTTTGAGTGGGGGCTGATCGCGGATATTCAGCCGCCGGACCTCGAGACCAAAATGGCAATCCTCGATCGTAAGGCTGAGGATGAGGGCATTCAGCTGCCGGAAGACGTACGGGCCTTCATGGCCACCAAGACCAAAGGCAACGTTCGTGAGCTTGAGGGGGGCCTGATCCGGCTGGTGGCGTTGGCCTCCCTCACCGGCGTCGAGATCAACGTCGCTATGGCTCAGCAGGCGCTTAAGTTGATCATCACCCCCAATGACCGTAAGATTACCATCGACCTGATCCAGAAAGCTGTCTGCGAAGAACACCAGCTCAAGCCGGGACAACTCAAGGAAAAATCCAATGCCAGAACCATTGCCTACCCCCGGCAGATTGCAATGTACCTGGCCAAGGAGTTGACCAACTGCTCACTGCCGGAAATTGGACGGGCTTTTGGGGGCAAGCATCATACGACCGTTCTGCACTCGGTCCGCAAGATTGAGAACTTGCGCCGGACAAATAGTGATTTGAACAGGTTGATCAACAAGCTAAGTAACTCATTCTAATAAGGATAAACGTATCTTGGAAATACTTGTGAGGATGGCAAGTGCGGGACTGTGAGCAATTCCTACCAGTGGCCGGGATCTAAACAGCAATCCGACCACTTGTTCACAGTAAGCACTAAGCGTAACTTACTGTAAAATATGGGAAAACTGAGCTTTCCCACAGATTCACAGGCCCTATGAATCCTAATTCTTGTTTCTTTGTATAATGGATTGTATCCTTCCTAGTCGCGAGGCTCCATGGAATTTACAGTCAGCAAGCAAGAGCTGGTGAAGGAACTCAGTCTAAGCCAGGGCGTGATTGAGAAGAAGACTACCATCCCGGTGCTCTCGAACGTCTTGATTGAAGCCCGCGAGGGTGAAATAACCCTAACTGCAACAGACCTCGAGCTGGGCGTGCGATGTGTATTTCCGGCCACCGTGAAGCGGCCGGGCGCTGGTACCCTTCCTGCACGGAAACTACTCGACTACGTCCGGTTGCTCCCGGACGCGGATCTCAGCCTCAAGATCGGGGACACACATGCCGCCAGCATCACGTGTGGCCGCTCTCGAACTCGAATCGCGGGGATGTCCCGGGAGAACTTCCCGGAGCTGCCGAAGATGCCTGCTGTGCTGGCGCAAGTTCCAGCGTCATTATTGTCTGGCCTGATCGCCCGTACGGTTTTCGCTATTTCCAACGAAGGATCTCGCTATACGCTCAACGGAGGACTGCTGCTTCTCAAGCCGGACTCCATCACCATGGTCTCGACTGACGGACATCGGCTGGCTTTCATCGAGGCAGCGCACAAATTTGACGACATCAGTGGCCAGTTACGAGCGCTGGTTCCTAAGAAGGCGATGGTCGAAATCCAGAGGCTGGCTGCGGAGGGAGATCAGAACGGTTCGGTGGCGCTGTCCAGCGATGAGAACCACCTGTTCTTCCAGTTCGGGCAGCGCTTGCTGATCGCCCGTAAGCTCACCGGGCAGTTCCCGGACTACGAGCGGGTGCTGCCCCGCGATAACGACCGGATTATTACGCTGAGCCGGGTCGAGCTGGAGGCTGCCGTTCAGCGGGTATCGCAGTTTGCCGACGAGCGCTCGCACGCCATCCGGGTGATGCTGGGGTCGGGAGAAGTCAAGCTGGCATCCTCGGGATCCGAGAGCGGGGAGAGTGAGGAGTCGCTGCCGGTCGATGGGGGCTCGACGCCGCTACAGATCGGCTTTAACGCGACCTACCTGCTGGAGTTTCTGCGGGCGGTGGCTTCCGAGACGGTGCAACTGGAGCTCAAAGACGAGCAGAGCGCCGGCCAGTTGCGGCCGGCGGATGACACCGATTACCAGTATCGGTACGTGATCATGCCGATGAGGATTTGATGCCGGAGAAGGAAACCGAAGCCGCCGTCTACGACGCCACCAGCATCAAGGTGCTGGAGGGGCTGGAGGCGGTCCGTCTGCGCCCCGCCATGTACATCGGCTCGACGGGCGAGTTGGGCCTGCACCACCTGGTCTACGAGGTGGTGGACAACTCCGTCGATGAGGCTCTGGCCGGGTTCTGCACAGCCATCGACGTCACCATTCACATCGACAACTCGGTCACGGTCGTCGACAACGGCCGCGGCATTCCGGTGGATCTTCACAAGGAGGAAGGGATCTCGGCAGCCGAGGTGGTGATGACCAAGCTCCACGCCGGAGGCAAGTTCGACTCCAACACATACAAGGTGTCGGGCGGGCTGCACGGCGTTGGTGTCAGCGTGGTCAACGCGCTGTCGGAGTCGCTGGAACTCGAAATCTGGCGGGAGGGCGGCACCTGGGAGCAGGAGTACAAGGCCGGCGACCCGGTCCAGCCGCTGCGGCGGACCGGCAAGGCCGGCAGCAAGACAGGCACCAGGGTGACCTTCAAGCCCGACACCTCCATCTTCACCGTGGCCGGGTTCAACTACGACACCCTGGCGCAGCGCCTGCGCGAGATGGCCTTCCTCAACAAAGGCCTGAAAATCACGCTGGCCGATGAGCGGACGGAGCGGCCGCCGCAGGTGTTCCAGTTTAACGGCGGCGTGGCCGAGTTCATCAAGCATCTCAACCGCGGCAAGACCACCCTGCACGACAAGGCCATCCACTTCGAGGCGGAGAAGGACCTTCCCAGCGGCGGCCAGTTGGCCATGGAAGTGGCGCTGCAGTACAACGACGGCTACGCCGAAAACATCTTCAGCTTCGCCAACAACATCAACACCGTGGACGGGGGGACGCACCTGAGCGGGTTCCGCTCGGCGCTGACCCGCACCATCAACTTCTACGGCCAGCAGGCCGGGCTGTTCAAGGACGTGAAGGAAAACCTGACCGGCGACGACGTTCGGGAGGGACTCACGGCGGTGGTGAGCGTCAAGCTCCCCCAGCCGCAGTTCGAGGGCCAGACCAAGGGCAAGCTGAACAGCGATATCCAGGGCCAGATCGTGGCCTTCGTCAACGACAAGCTCGGCGAGTACTTCGAGAAGAACCCGGGCGTGGCCAAGAGGATCGTCGGCAAGGCGATCGAGGCGGCGCGGGCCCGTGAGGCGGCCCGCAAGGCCCGCGACCTGACCCGGCGGAAAGGGGCGCTCGACTCCGGCGGCCTGCCGGGCAAGCTGGCCGACTGCCAGGAGCGGGATCCGCAGCGCTGCGAGATTTTCCTGGTGGAGGGCGAAAGCGCCGGCGGCACCGCCAAGCAGGGTCGGGACCGCCGCTACCAGGCCATCCTCCCGCTCAAGGGCAAGATCCTCAATGTCGAAAAGGCCCGCTACGACAAGATGCTCGCCCACGACGAGATCCGCGCCATGATCGTCGCGCTCGGCACCGGCATCGGGGTGGGCGACTTCGACGCCTCCCGGCTGCGCTACGGCAAGGTCATCATCATGACCGACGCCGACGTCGACGGCTCCCACATCCGCACCTTGCTCCTGACCTTCTTCTTCCGCCAGATGCGGGAGCTCATCGACCGCGGGAATGTCTTCATCGCCCAACCGCCGCTCTACCGCATCAAGAAAGGCAAGACCGAGAAGTACATCAAGGACGAAAAGGAGTTCACCAGGGAGGTCATCCGCCGGGCCACCGATGACCTCCAGATCGAGCTCGGCGCCGCCAACGGACGGGCCCAGGTGGTGGAAGGCAACGAGCTGCGCAGCTTCCTGCTCAACCTCGATGAGTACTACGCCTTTTTCCAGAAGGTGGAGCGCCGCCTGCGGGATGCCCGGGTGGCCGAGGCGCTCTCCGACCCCACCCTCCAGCTCGACTACAAGCAGGACTTCACCGACCAGTCCCGCCTCAAGCAGTTGCACGACCGGCTGCTGAAGCTGGGCCTCCACCCGGAGCTGCTGCCCGACGAGGTGCACTCCGCCTGGATGGTGACTTACAAGGACTCCACCGGGGGCGACCGCCGCGTCGATACCTCGCTCGCCGGCCTGCCCGAGTACCGGCGGTTCCGCTCCCTGGCCCGCCAGATCGCCAAGTTCAACCTGCCCCCGTTCACGGTGGTGAAAGGATCCACCCGCGAGCAGCACGCCGGATGCCTCGACCTGCTCAACTTTGTCAAGAGCGAGGGCAAGAAGGACGCCTCCGTGCAGCGCTACAAGGGCCTCGGCGAGATGAACGCCAGCCAGCTCTGGGATACCACCATGAACGCCGAGACCCGCACGCTGCTCCAGGTCCGCCTGGACGACGCGGTGGAAAGCGAGGAGATCTTCTCGACTCTCATGGGCGAAAACGTCGAAGCCCGCCGCAAGTTCATCGAGGATAACGCGCTGTACGTAAAAAACCTGGACGTATGACCTTACGACCCGTTTAGGCGGGAACCCGAACGGGCGCCGGAGTTGGCAGCGCCTGCCGGGCATTCGCCAGTTCCGTATCTATGCCCCCGGCGTCGACGGGTGTCTCCAGGACAATTGGAATCTCTGCGGGAATCATGTGCGATAGCTCTCGAAAGGCGCAGATGGCGCCGAACGAGAGGCGATTGTGCTTATTGGCCGAGCTGACTTCGCTTAAGTGGACCTGATGGAGCCGCTCGCGGAAGGCGCGCAGAAGGAGAAAGGCTTCGGTCATCGTGCTGTCGCACTGCCGAGCGTGTCCGATGTCGAAGCAGAAACGCGCCTCCGGCAGCTTCGAAAAGACATGCCTGAGTTCTTCTACGGTGCGCCCGGTGGCTTTCCGTTTGTCCATGTTCTCGATCAGCAACAAATCGCCGAAGACCGTCCAGCGCTCGAACACGTGGACCGCATCAGGGTGGAGCACGATAGGCCACCGGCGTCTGGCTGCTTCTTCCAGCTCATTGATGATGCACGGTTCTTCTGAGGCCTCAAAATGACTGGGGGCGTGCACGGCGACGTAGCTGAACTGAGAAACGTCTAGCTGGTTGAGGGCAGCCATTAAAGGCCCGAGCTCGGGACGACGAAGCGCCGAAAGCTCCACGCAAGGAATGGGAAGCGCGCGCATCATTTCCACGCCCCGGCGGAAATCTCCCCCCGCCAGAGCTCCCGTCGAGAATCCAAGCAATCTCATCAGAACACCCCGTACCGAATCGTTAGCTCGCAAAGTCGAGATTGCGGGTCGAAAAAGAGCTGCCGCAAGGCCTTCTCGAAAACATGCCCGATCTCGCGCACCCGCTGGAACAGAGGATCTGTTCCCAAGCTGTACAGAGGCAGGGACTCGAGCAGCGTGCGGCTCTCGCTGTCCGCCAGCAGCTCAAGAAACGCATCGTAGGCGTCAAAGAGGCTCCGTCCGATCGGTGCGAGAGCAGGCTGTCCCAGTAGTTCATGCGCAAGGATCTGGAGCGGAGTCGCCTGGACAAACCTCAGTAGATGGTCGACCAAGGGTGCGGGATTGGGGTCTCCCTCAACGATCGACGCCCTGGGTTCAGGCGGAACGAAGAAGTGGCAGCCAAAGCAGGTCAGAAGGCCGGCCACAAAAATGAGCTTCCGCGACATGCGAAGCTTGGCGTTGCGCAAGGCCCAACCCTCACCGCCTCGCTCCCGCTGCTTGTAGACGAAGTCGACGGCTACCGTGCGCCAATAGCGGACGATGTCGTTCAGGAGGAATCTCGGCACCTTGTGGGGCCTGCTGCCGCGCCACAGCCCAAGGTCCTCGACCAGGTATCGTTGCAGGACATTGCGGACTACGCGTTCGTAGGCCTCGCGCCGTCCGACGGGTATAGACTCCAGCAACAGCAGGATTCGCTGCGTTATGTTTCGGTTGGTGTCGTCTTCCCCGCCAATCTGGTGGAGGAGATTGTGGCTGAATGCCATCTTGCCAAACAAACCCTCCCGGCCCGGCCTCTTGAATCCACCGGCTTCGAGCCGTTTTGAGACATCCTGCACGACTTGCAGGTGCCGGGAATCGGCATGGCCATCGACCAACAAAGTCCAGTCCAAGTCGCTACCGGCTGTGAACTCTTCCCTAGCCAGCGAGCCGAAGATGACGATGCTGGCATCTTCGGAAGCAAGGTTGTTCAGCAGCTCCTGGATGCGACCTCGGATTTCTCGCGAATGGTCGCGCGCCGAGGTAATTGCTGCCCATTCACTGCCCATCTCCCCTTGCAGGGTTTCAACCGCCGAACCGAGAGAGCCTGTAGTCATGGGTATGCGGCTGAGGGACCGCAACTGCATTGGCTATTGTAAACCGGGAGCGGCCTGAAAATCCGGCGTTGAGCCAACTGGCCGGCGAGCCAGCGGCAGAAGTGGCCACGCCGCCACAGGAGCGGGCTGGGATCCGGGCGGCGCTGCCCGTGGAAGCGCGGCGCCGGTGCCTCACGCTCCCACGGCGCGAGCCACCGGCGCCCGGACCGGCGCGGGCCGCCCCAGCGACGCCCAGGCCGCCACGTAGCAGGCCGCCCCGAGCAGCAGCGTCTGGACCAGACCGAGGTGGATCGCTAGAAAGATCGCGGCCACCGACCCAAGCACGCTCGAGGCAGAGTTCATCGCCCAAGCCCACCGCACCGCGGCCGGGTACAGGCGCTCCAGCCGCCGCAGCCCGCACGGAAACGGCATCCCCATCACGAAGCCGGCCGGAAACAGCAGCAGCACGCTCAGCACGCACTTGGCCTCGAGCGGCAGGCCCACCCCGGCGTCCAGCAGCGCCGGGGCCAGGGCCCCCAGCGCGGCCACCACCAGCGCCACCGTCCACAGGGCCGCTCTCAGGCGCCCCTCGTCCTCCCCGATCACCCGCCGGCTGGCGTAGCTCCCCAACCCGCTTGAAACCAGCAGCGAGAACACCACTACGGTGAGCGAGTAGGTGGGCCGCCCCAGGAACAGAACGAACTTCTGGATCAGGCCCACCTCCACCATGATGAACCCCACGCCGATGGCGAAGAAGTAGGCCAGCCGCCGGTAGGCGCCTGGCTCGCGCGGCAGCCGCGTTCCCAGCACCGCCGGCGGCAGCACCAGGATGATCGCCGTCGCCGCCAGGCTCGTCCCCAGCAGCCCGAACAGCATCATCACCCCGATGTTGATCTTGACGTCCTCGCTCTCGTGCTCCATCGCGAACTTCAGCAGGTCCTTGGGGCGCACGGTGTAGAAGAAGAAGGGACGGTTGTCGGTGACCGGCGTTATGTCGTATCGATACTCTTTGGCAAACCGGCGCGGGTCCTCGGCCTCGATGAGCGCGGTGAAGGCGTTGGCGACGCGCTCCCCGGGCAGGTAGACCGGCGGCAGCCCGGCCGCCTGCATGGCTGCTCGCGCCGTCGCCACCTCCTCGCCGGTGAAGGGCGTCCGCTTCACGATCACCGTGTCCCGGGCCCCGTATCCCGCCAGCTTCCCGGCGTCCTCGCGGCCGATGATCAAGTGACCGGCCGGCTCGCGCACGCCCAGCCGGCCAAGCGCCTCCATCGCCAGGGCCACCACTCGCAGGGATTCGCGCGGCGGATCGAACTCCCACCGCGTGATCGCCAGCAACCCGTCGCTGGTGAGGTGGGCGAGGTATTCGGTGAACGCCTCGGTGGTGTACAGATTGTTCTCCGTCAGCGCGAAGGCGCCCGCCGCGGTGGATGCCCAGGTGTCCACCAGCGTCATCTGGATCACCTGGTACTTCTCGGCCGAGCGGCGGACGAAGCTCCGCCCGTCCTCCACCCGAATCCGGACGTCGGGGCGGAAATAGAGGCGGTGGCTATAGCCGGCGAAGCGATCCTTCATGATGCGGTCGATGATGATGGGGTTGATCTCGACCCCGGTGACATCCCGGCTGCCTCCGGCCAGCGCCCGCACCACGTCGTAGCCGCCGCCCGGGCCGATGATCAGCGTCTTGGCCCCCGGCCGGATCAGGTACGGCAGGCCCGGCCCGTTGCGAAGCAGCTCGGCGCGCGCCGGTGGCCCCAGCTCGCTCAGCGCGAAGCCCGGGATGACCGTCGAGGCGTCAGCGTCGATCACGATCGACGGCTCGCCTCCGTTGGGGCCGGGTTTGACCGCCACCCGCGAGAAGGAATTCCACCGCGAGTAGACTTCCTGGCCAAGGGTCACTCCCTTGGCGTAGCGGACGTCGAGCCACTTGGCCCGGCTGTTGCCGCCGATCGCCGCCACCAGCGCCAGGGCGGCGGCCAGCGAAAGCGCGGCCTGGCGCCGCCGGCCTCCGGCCAGGAACCACAGCGCGCCGCTGCCCGCGTACAGAACGCCTGCCGCCAGGACGGTGTTCGGCCCGCCCGCCAGATCGAGCAGCGGCACCAGGGCCAGGCAGCCCGCCGCCGCCCCCAGCAGGTCCCAGAAGTACATGCGGTGCACGCCCTCGATGGTCTCCGAGATCGCCAGCGAGATCACCGCGCCGGCCGGCACGAACGGCATGGCCGAAACGAAGTACAGGAACACCACCTTCAACAGGTTGCCCTCAAGCGACAGCAGAATCGCCAGGGTCAGCACGGTCATCGCGGCGGTCGCCAGACTCAACTGTCCGAGCATCGACCACGAAGAGCTCCGCCGGCTGGTCAGGTAGTAGGAAAGGATCCCGCCGACGCCGAGCCCGAACAGCGCCACCGAGATCGCCACGAAGGCGAAGTGGTAAAACAGCACTACCGAGAAGATGCGGGTGAGCGCGAGCTCGAGCAGCAGCGTCGCCATGGTGGTCAGAGCCAGGGCTGCGGCGATCGGGCGCCGGCCCGCGCCAACCGTGTGGGTCATTTTTTCGTCCTTTTTACCGTTCCGTCCCCTGGACGAACCACGGCCGTGACGACGGATCTTTCTTCAGGAACTCGAGCAACAGCCGGCCGACTTTTTCCCGGCCCGGCAAGCTGGGATGGGTGCCGTCGGCGGCGAGGTCTTCGCGCTGCCACAGCAGCCCGTCCCTCCGCCCCTGGACTCCGTCGGCCCACAGGTACGGCCCCCAGGCGAGCCACGGCGAGCGGACCGCGCCGCGGGCGGGGTCCCAATTCAGCTCCGGCGCTCCGGCGAGCTGCCGGGCGATGACCCACTTCACCGCGAAGGCGCTTTCGTAAGCATGCGGCTCCGGGTTGAGAGGAGTCGAGGCGTAGCCGCCGTAGATGCGGCTCGACAAGTACGCGATCTTGAGGTTGGGGAACCGTTCCATGGCGTTGTGGAGGGTGGCGATGAGGTAGCTCTCCAGCCGGCGCGCCTCGGCCGGAAAAGGCTGCGTCGGTTGGATGATGGCCTGCTTCAGCCAGACCGCCTGAACCTGGCCCGGCGTGACGGCCGCGGCTGCCACGCGCTCCTCGACCACGCTCCAGAACCGGGCCTTGGGATCGGCCGTGATCTCGGCCGCCTGGCCCCCCTGCGCGCCGTCGACAATCATCAGCCGGGGGTTCAGCCCGGCGTCGGCGCCCGCCAGTTTCTGAAACGCTTGAAACTCCTGCGTGGTATTGGACATACCGAGTGAGAGCAGCGCGATCTTGCCTTCCACCGCTGCGATGCGGCGGGCCACGCCGGCCCCGGCGCGAAGATGCGCCTGCGGAGGCGTGTTGGCCCGGTCCGGGTAGAGGCCGCCTGCTTCGCTCCGGTAGGCGCCCATGCCCAGGTCCGTGAGCGGGACCAAGCCGGTCGACTCCCGCGCCGGATTGCCCCGGGCAAACTCAGCGTTCCGCCGGGCCATCACCCGCTTCACGAATTCCTGCTCTTCGGTGGTTGGTTGCTCGCCCCGGGCCCGCTTGGCCCGCAGTTCGCCCAGGCGTTGCTCTTCGGCCGGCTCGGTCTGGGCCGCGATCCCGGCCGCCGCCACCACCAGCAGCAGGGCGCTGCGCAGGAAAAGTTTCATGGCTTGACGATAACGCGGCTCCCGCGCTCCGGTCAACCGGCCGGCGTCATCGGGTCAGGGTGGGGCGCAGCGTCCAGCGGTCCAGCACCGCCGCCAGCTCCTCGAGCTGCACCGGCTTGGTGATGTAGTCGTCCATCCCGGCCTGGAGGCACTTCTCGCGGTCGCCCTGGATGGCGTTGGCGGTCAGCGCGATGATCGGCGTGTGGCGGTGGGGCCCCTC